>Ga0126307_10001644_pt1 | contig 14816 bp, 10 predicted proteins | sample Plot28_FD_89955 | JGI IMG/M metagenome (GOLD analysis project Ga0126307, IMG submission 89955) | Serpentine soil microbial communities from UC McLaughlin Reserve, CA, USA - Plot28 | ecosystem: Environmental > Terrestrial > Soil > Grasslands | place: USA: UC McLaughlin Reserve, Lake County... | reverse complement strand
TAATAAGTAAACTAATTTCAAAATAAACATAGTCAGCTAAGATAGTCATTTCATCAAGGATTTCATACTATTCCTTAAAGAATTCGTGTAGCTGATGGAGGCGCGTCAGGACACTGAGGGAAATCGTAATACTCTCAATACGTTAGCAAACCAAATATTGAACCAGTTGCAATTAGTGGGCCAAAGGGGTTTGAGCCCTGCATATAAAAAGGTTCAATATACAGGCCCAAAGGTTTTATTCAGGATTGAATCAACGATTGTAGTCCCAAGTCAATTTTTCAGATGTTAGTAATTGTTTCCATGATGTGTTGACGATAATAATAGTATCGCAGAGGCGTAGCCAGCAATAAAGACTGTTAAAATAATGAATAAAAGCTGAAGGGCAGAGGCTGTTACTGCGCTTACCGTCTCTACTGTGCCGTAGTTGTGCTATTACCACTTCTCTCGCATGTGAATGCAATCACCGAACCAGGACTGCACAGCATTGTGATCGGGCTAATATGACCTTCCTTAATGGTTTGCACAGGACCCATCATATCAGTGATCACATAAAGAGTACGGCAGCCTGGGCTAAATGCGATGTCACGATAGCGGTTCTCTGAGCGGAAAAGTTCGACAGGCTTGCGTGCAAATGCCATGTCATTTTCACCCAACGCAATTTGGAAGATCCTGCCAGCCTTTAGGGTCGTCATCAGGAAGGTTCCATTCCAGTCTGGAATTACATCTGACGTATGTAGGTGCAAGCTTGAAGATGCTACGAAAGGACGGCATATTTTGTCAACGCTGTCATATTGAGAGAACTCCTGTGCATAGACTATTTGGTCACACTTAAGGCCATTGTGAGTATCATAAAGGTTCTCGTTGATACTTTCTTGTTATCCACTGCTCTGCTCATCACAAGGAGGTAGGGCTAGATGCAATCGTAAGACTATTGGCATTCCATTGCGGGTAGCTTGTATTTCCCTGCAGAATATCTAAATCGATGCACTACTAACGGTTTTACTAAAAGATTAGAAAACAAAAGAGAGTTAAGAAGTTTAACGGGGCCAATTATTTCTCAAGAAACATTATATGCTAGCAAAATAATATCATGAAAAATTGGATGCGCTATCTAGGAACATAAAGACAGCCATTATATCGCTCGATCAAAATTTTGGTAGTATTAATTTTATACCGAATTCAACGAACATTGTTGGCATAGACGTACGATCATACACAAGAAAAGCTCTCTCTGAATTCCAACGTTATGGTATCAATTCTATTTTATTGGTAACCGAAGCTCTTGGTAATGGTATTTCATCCCAAAACATAAAGCAATTTGTATCAAATATTCAAGAGGTCATAATATACAAAGACTTAGAAGGTGTACTTTCATCCTTTCTACAAGAATCTAAATTAAAGGCAGAAGAAGTTGTTTTTATCTCAGAGGACAGGACTCTTAGAGGAATTGCTGCAAATTATGGGTTTATCATTGCATCTCATCCTTCTATAGCCTTGCTTCTTCTTACCAAACAGACTTTATCCTTCGTAAGAATAAAGGCTGAACAAAAGCAATTTGATCTTTTTAGTGATATGATACCATATTACATAAGACACCTGGAGAATGATCAAATTATGGCATTAGCAGTAATATCTCATGAAGATTTATCTAAAGGTATTGCCAATAGACTTGAAATCGATAACTTACCTCTTAATCTATCAATCGAAGATCCCATGTTTGTTTCTCTTGATCATATAGATGAGCATACGCCTGAGAAACTACGTAACCAAAAGATACTCTTTTTTGATGGAAAAAAAATTTTGGTAGCTCTGGGACCTTCAGTGACAAACGACTCTGTTCCTTTTCATGATATGCATGGTCACTTTCTATTTTTAACTCCTGATCCTACTCTATTAAGGCCAATGTCAAAACCAAATAACTTTTTGAGAAAATCAGAAATAAATTTGGCAAAATGGCCTTTAGAGAAAGTTAAACTAGAACGGATTAATCAGGATTCTCTTAGTCTTCAGCTAAATACACAACTAATGCCTATAGATTCTGAATATATTAAAACCACTATTGATAGATATAGTGGGATTTCCGATCTTGATGAGAGTGGTAAAATAAAATCAAGGCATTGTGAACATCCAGAAAATTCAAGAGTAATTAATGCATTATTAAATGATTTACGTTCAATGGGATATATTCCTTTTACGCATTCTTTTTCGTATAATTCTCAAGTACTTTCAAACGTGATAGCAGATTTGCCAGGCATTGGATATTTCAAAGCTGAGCCCAATTTACCTGAACAAGTTCGACAAGTCTTTTTAAAATACCCCACTCTGTATCCTTCGGAGCCATGGATAGAAGAAATAAACCTTATAACTGGAAGTAATTGGATGAAGAAACAAAATCTTGATAGCCTCTCTCCACCAGATTTGAGAAGGGAAATAGAGGATATCTTTCTAAATGAATCCTCATGGTGGACAAAAGATGAGTCACTTAATGGTTTAGGGGCACAAATGATTATTGTGTGCTGTCACCTAGATTCTACCGCTGGCAGAGAACCAATGGGACAATATAATCGAAGAATTGATCCAGCCCCAGGTGCAGACGATAACGGTTCGGGTCTAGCAGCTGTGTTAGCGATAGCAAAATACCTATCACAGTTTCGAGGAAAACTGTCACACACTATACGATTCTGCTTCTTTAATGCAGAAGAGGTAGGATTGAAAGGAAGTAGAGCATATGCTCCAATTATGAAGGATAAGGATACATCGATAAAAGCAGTGGTCAATTTAGATATGATTGGTTACAATAATGATAAACATAAAACATTTGAAATTCATGCTGGTTATTATGACCCAGACATACGTGATCTTTGCTTACCCATAGCAGAAGTAATTAAACAATGGTCAGATAACCAAGGAAAACTCGGTACTGCTCAAATATATAAAGGTACGATTGTAGGTGGAAACCATGATTTTGACAGAAACATATACGATGGTGCAATAGAACGTAGTGATCATTTCCCATTTCAGGAGCGGGGCTACCCAGCATGCCATATCAGTGAAGACTTCTTTGCAAACTACCCAACTGAATCGAGCAGCGATCCCAATCCAAATTATCACAGATTTACAGATAAGATTATTGATATACCCTATGTATCCGATATTGTAAATTCTGCAGCATTAGCTATCAAAGAACTTGCATCAACATAAAAATCTTCATTTTAGGTCAATTTGTTAGGTGAGATGTTGGCATTAAATACGGTCAAATCCGTCAAAATGAGGTAGAATTTTTTTCCAAGATTTTTGATGCATTTTCCACTACTCCTTTTATAGTATGACAAAATGCCTCTTTCTAATGCCTAAGAATCATCCTTTATCTTTATTTCTCTAATGTCTCTTCTCCCAACCATCAAGAGACCCATTATTATGACTGACATAAACTTGTCTAAAGTACTAGCATAAGAATGGTTCCTATTCAACAGCTGTGCAAACAAATAGCCTCTATCTATTTTCTCATATCGGTACCTTAACATTAAGGAGATACGCTTCACTGACATCGTATCTGGGGGTTCTTTAATGAAATCTATCGATGCTAAGATTAGCCTTGCAGGTATGGCTTCGTTACTTTTGATTCCAGCATCACTTCTAGGCTTTAGCTTTGTGATGCCTACTGCAGCAGCTTCATTATCAATAGATAATGATAATATAACTGCGGCAGAAGATAATGACAGTACTACTGCACTAGCGGAAAATATGACTTTGAATGCAACTGCTACGGCTAGTACTCCTGCGGCTAGTACGGTCGAGCTGACAGAAGAACCGTTTGCATTAGGGCACTACCGAACAGAATCTGAAAACATAACAGATGAAATACAAGCACAATTTTCATTTGAAGGAAATACAACAATAACACTACCAAATGCCACACAGACGATAACGACAGTGGATACAGGTGAAGGAACATTTAGTTTTCTCCCTGGAGGCGGCGGCTCATCAATTGGACAAATCCATATGACAACGGAAGAGGGAACTGAAAGTGCGACAGTGGATTTTGCTGAATTCATTAAATTTGATTCATCCACAGGCATTGGCATTGCATACTTTAGTACAAACTCAACTGGAACGCTAGCACCTCTTAACAATATGATAGCAGTCTTTATAGATGAAATACAGCCAGACGATGATAGCGTAATAAGGTTCTTCGAATGGAAAAGCGGAGGAGCGCCTACAGGCATCGGCAACAATAGTATTGCCACAAACGACAGTGGAAGCGAGACTGCTCCAGCAACAAACCAATCGACAGGTGAGAGTAATGTCGAAGGTTTTAGTAATACTACACAAGAGGAACAGACCTCAGAGCTGAGATGTATCAATCCTGGTGACTGGCCGTGTTGTATTGAGCCACTAACAAAACCACCGGATCCAAGGTGCATAGAAAAAAGCGAATGATAGACAGTGTGTATCTTACGTTGCTTTTTTTGACCAATAATCATGAGTTTTAAAAGAAAATGAAATAATTTTGATTAATTATTACACGGTGGATAATAATACGAAACAACTCTCAATTAATGATAGATTCAACAGATTGAGCTTGCCAACTTTGCCATAGATTCTAGTAGCCAAGATGTAAGTCTATAACGAACTTGTAATGCCAAAAATACGCCTACATAAGTACGTAAACCGAGAAATATTTGGTTAAATGGTTAGATTGGAACAATTATTTAGTGATTTTTGAGCGAAATCGAGAAGTTTTTGTTTGTTACCAAAGGTCCATTTATCAGAAGAACTCTTAATAGTTACTTTACAACGCCTAATTCACGAATGAAAAAAATCATGAGAGCAAATTTTATAGATAGAAATTGGAGATTACATAACGTACAACGTCTTCACCATAATGAAGCAGTATGTTGTTTTGTTCCTGATTACGTGTTTGAACAAGTCATAAGAGATGGATCAAGAGAAGAAAGAGATAAAGCAATCCACATCTTAAAATTATCTGAAAGACTAAGATCCCAAAGGCATTTCGTAAGTGCAACAGACCCAAAAAGATTTGGTATCGGAGGACATACAGAGAGGCGACGTGTTGTATACGATATGCACAATATAGGAGATGATAACCTCTTGCCGGGGGATCCAGTCCGTTACGAAGATTCCACAGATACTGGAGATAGTAACATAGATAAATGCTTTAATCATACGGGTTCGGTTTATGATTTCTATAATCAGATATTTTCCAGAAACTCAATGGATGGTGAAGGAATGGCAATGTATTCCTCAGTGCATTTTGATGAAGATCTTGATAACGCATTTTGGAATGGCAGGCAAATGACATATGGAAATGGTGGGGGAGGGTTTATCAAGCCAGGAACACTAACAGATCTAATTGTTGTAGCACATGAGCTAACTCACGGGGTCACACAATATGAGTCTAATTTAGCTTATTCGGGTCAACCTGGAGGATTAAATGAGTCTATGTCAGATGTATTCGCTATTATGTGCGATCAGTGGGTTAATAAACAAACAGTTAATGATTCTCATTGGCTGATTGGCAAAGATATAATGGTTAGAGGAGGAGCATTACGCAGCATGAAAAGTCCTGGAGGTGCACATCCTGGTGATAGGCAGGTATCTCATGTACGAGACTATAGAGAAGGGATGGGACCTCATCAATGCTCGGGTATTCCAAACAAGGCATTTTATACTGCATGCATGAAAGTTGGCGGAAATTCTTATGAAACTATTGGAAAGATATGGTATATCGCATTAAAAGATAGGCTTAGCCGATTATCTCAATTTCAAGATGCAGCAAACCACACCTATACTATCGCAGCTGAACTTTTTGGTGAAGATAGCAATGAGCAGAAAGCTGTAGCCTCAGGTTGGAGTGAAGTTGGTGTAGAAGCTAGGAAACCTACTGTGGAGGAGATTATTGTCGAAAGAAAGAAATTGCTATCTAAAATAGACTCTAGATTAGGCAGATGAGGATATATTATGAACAGAGTGGAGGGTTTGCAGGAATAGATATTAGTACAACAGTCAACACGGATTCATTACCAGCCGATGAAGTAAATAAGATACAAGATCTAGTAAATAAAGCAAATTTTTTTTCTCTAAATTCTGTTTCTTCCCAACCAGAAACGGGAGCAGATTATTTTCACTATAGGATCACAGTTGAAATGGATGATGATGATAGTAATAATAATAAAAATGGGCAGAAAAAGACTCATACTTTAGAAATATATGATCCAGTACCTGCCCAACTTAAACCCTTAATTAAATATTTGAGAACCAAAGCAATGGAATAAGCCAAAAGAACAATAGACAGAAGCTGATAGATTCAATATTATATAACCTCTTGATGAACCTATCAATGAATAAAACAAATTTTTCGGCGCCGAAAATTCTTCTTTTCGTGTCTGTAACTTTAGTTTTTAGAGGTTTTAGATAAAATCCGCGAGTACATCTGTATTCTCCGGTTGGAAGACATAGGAGTTGAAACTAGAGCTGTACCCATCACCTATAATGACAAGTCTAACATTAGTTTGGATATCTTGTGTATTGCTGATAAGGGTTCTTATCCAGCCGGATCTACTGATCCTAATTTCTTAGCCGATGTTGAAAAGGCTAAATAAATGTACTATAATGAGACAATTTTCCTCCGGAATCAGGATGCGATTAATTTTTGGATGAGTACAGTTGGAGGAGATGCTAAAGGCGAATGTATTCCTGAACCTCCTCGTTACTGGCCAGAGTTGCCATTTCCAGAAATAGGCATCATTCTTCACAGAGACAATTCTGTTCGCGATTGTGCCTTATTTGCAAAAAATCTTTTTACAGCCAATATGGCTGTAGAGGGTAGAGCAAATATCGCCCTCCTGCACGAAACAGCCCGTGTGCTCAGAGAAGCAGATGAGTACGGAGGCTTGGATGATTCTCAGGGTGCCTATTTCGTGAATAAAATTTTTCTAATATTTTTGACTCACTTGAGGCCTGCCAACAGGATGAATTAGGCAACGAGAGAGAATGTAGAAGAATCGGTGAGACAGATTTCTTTACTTCAGATAGAATTCCAGAGGATTTGATGGCAGATAACCTTAAGATCCAACTGTTAGATGAGAGACGAATACAGTGGGTGTTTGATTGCTTGCGTAATACTAACAATTATGCTAAGTGTAACGATACCTCTGACACCGGTAAAGCGATAGTACTTGATATAGTTCTAATAATGCTACTGCGTTGACTGTAGCTGACGTTATGTCAATCGGTGTAGTCCCTGGCGATGCTAGCACCAACATCCCAAATCCACCCCTACTAGAAGCTAAGTTGTACGACCGCGCTGGCAATGTCATTCAGACGTCCGATCAATGGAATGCCCAGTGGGCTCTCAATATCAAAGAAGATGGTAGTGAAGCCCTTACAATTTTGCCAAATGCTGAAGGTCGTATCGTAGTTCCATTTGATCCAACTATTTCCAAAATGGAAGTGTCTGATATCTATGCATATGATGATGAAGAAGACCACGTTATATTAGTTGTTGATTTAGCACCAACTATCCGGAGCTTCTGCGACGAATTCCCTGACGATCCTAGCTGCCAAGACTCTGACTTGGCTGTAGTAGATGTTAGCAATATTGGGCCACAATCACCTGTTTTGGTTGGTCAATCTGCTGAAGTGACAGTCGCTACAACTGTTGTCAATAATGGCCTTGATGCACCGATTGACGCTATAGTGTCAAGCAAAGCTATTCCTTCATCACCTTCCTCTTCTGGCATAAGAGTGACTGCTAGTTCAGAGTCAAGCCAGAATGGGACAATAATGACACTTCCTCTTCAGAACCATCATCAGCATCAACAGCTCTATAGCATCGAATGCTTGGAACCGGGCAGTCATACTATAACGTTCGAGAGTCAGATTGCACCGCTGTATGCAGTAGTTATTGATACGAACAAAAATAACGATATGGAGAATGTAAGCTTTCAAGTTGATTGCAGTTTGAATCCCTCTGTCGGACCCACTCTCCCTCCTGTTCTGCCTGTTGAATGCCCACCAGGACAAGAGCATGTAAATGGTGAGTGTGTGACTCGACGAGAAGGAGAGGATGGAACCGTCTGCATACAGATTTTCCCACCGCCGCCCGGATGTGAAAACAACGGTGGTGGTGATGGTGGAGGAGGAGGAGGAGAACAACAACAGCAAAGTGAAGAAGGAGAAGGAGAAGGAGACGGAAATGAAGTTTGAAATTAAATCATAACTTTCTTCCTGATATGAGTGAGCATAGTGAGATGCACTACTTAAGTAATGCAAAACCAATTTATTTGCCTCCTTAATTGTTTACAAGTCGTTGTTGTTTCACTGAAAGACATATACCCACCTATGCCCATCAGATTCAGTAGAACAAGATATCATTTACATCTATAAAATATTCTTTGCAATAATCTTGAGCGTTAACGGATGTCCATCTATCTTTATGTTCATAAGTCCTTACTTTATAATTTGGCATAATAAATCTGGAGATACAACAAAGCGGCAACTACAGAAGAGCTTTTGAAATATATGCTGTAGACAGTAGGGGTATTTACTGCTCTACACTTATTTGTGCTATATACTAGATGGCACTTCAGACCGAACCTTGATTATTAGCGCCAAAATGATGCCTAAAATATTGTAGAGTCCATATGGTGAACTATACTATAATATTGAAGAGTATCTCTTTTTTCCTTTATCAAACAAATTTATAATTAAGAATTGCACCTGTTACTAGAACATAAGGTAAAATTGGGCTTTATTGCTATGCTATACCCTGTAATTCTACTATTCTTGCCATCAATATTAGCATCATATGCTTCTTTACCATCTTATCCTTATGATCCACCACCTATTCACTATACACAACAACAGTCAACAGAAGTTCAAACAGTGGCTGAATCAAACATCACTTTGGGTAATGCAATTACTTTTATGACAACGGAAATAAAGGTAGATTACCCGGTTGCCTGGAATGCATTACCAGGTATTCCTACAAGTCCCTACGTAGATAGTATCGTTACTTTCACGCTATTGCCACAGAATAATAATAGTGATAGTGATTTGGGCGGTCGGGCAATTTTAAATATTGCAAAACATGCCCAATTTCTTGAGGTTATAAAACTAGAAGAGTACGTAGGCACACAATTATACTTCCTGAGAAACACGATACCTGGATTTAATCTTCTGGAATTTAACGAGACTACCTTGGACGGAAGACGAGCATATGAAGCTGTGTATACCGGCTTGGAGGGAAGTGAAGTAACCAAGACAATGAAATTATGGGTCAGTAGTGGATCTTTTCGTTACATTCTTACATATAGCACTGACCCTGAGAGTTTCCCTGCTCATTTAGAGAGTGTTAGAAACATGATGGTTTCATTTAAGATAACCGGAGCCCAGGCTCCTATAGAGGCCATATCGATCACAAAAGGATTGGAGCATATTCCAGCTAGTTCGAGAGAAAAGCTTGGAGCCTTCGCTAACGCGCTTGTTTTGGGTTCAGTGTTTGATAACAACCTAGTACAATTCATGGAAGGCTCTTCTACCACTCTTCCATCGAACTTTACAAGACTGCCTGCACATCTTGCTGTTGATGCTGATGATGGTAAGGGTGGCAGCATCTCGGCCTACTATTACCTGACCCCCGGCTTTTTAACTCCAAAAAGTGACAACCCAGAAACCAACAACGAGCCCTACAAACTATTGGTCCTTATGTTTGTAAATAATACTTCAAATAAGTTGATAACAGGATCACCAATAGATTATAGAGTTAGTATCAATGGAGCTAACTTTACTTTTGAAGAAAATGGAACTACATCAACAGGAGCAGATGTTAAGATTCTTACTGGACCTGCTTTTGTAGAAGCTCTGAAAAACACTCAGCAATATAGTATCAGACTAGATATTTCCAATTTAAACAGAAGTCCAAGTAACTGATAATTAGCAATTATAATAATACTTTTCACGATATACATATAACACTTGTTCAATCTGTGACTTTACTACTACTACCACTAGTAAAATGCACTTTGCGCCATTGAAATGATTTTATGGACTATAAAAAATGATAATGGAAAACAACAGTAACTTTGCAGAAGAAGTAGAGTAGTTCATAATACTGGCGCAACTATTCATCAAGTTATCTAGTTGCAATTCTAACTATTGTTATTATCTTGATTGTTGCTGTTTCCATTTCGTTTTCCTCTTCTTCTTCCCCTCCTTCTTCCGTAGATCCATCCCAAAATGCCCGCCGCAATGGACGATATGCTTGTATAGATTGCCGTAAGAGGAGTTATCCATTGGTTAACGAAATTGTTCAATTGCTCATCAAATTTCCATTCTCTTACTTGTATTGAAAATACCGATGACTTGGAGACTGTCTGATCCGTTATTATTTTTGAAACATATTCGTCTAGAGAAATGCCGGGGTTCTTACCATTATTAGTAGACCCCTCTTGAATGTCAGGTTGAGTTAATCCATAATTAGCAAATAACGGCGTATTACGTGCCGTAATATTTGCCTGCATCATGATCATATAGCCCCTAGGAGCAATATCCGGCGGTATATAAACACGCAAAGGTGTAGAAGCCACACCAAATGGAGGAATACGAAATTTTTCAGAATCTATCCTTGTTGTTATAAGCTTACTGTTATCACTGTTTTGAGGGACATAAAGATCAACATCAACTTCATCAGCGCTAGAAGAATTAATTCTTACCTCTGCAATATATTGTTCTCCTTGTATCAGAATAATTGGATTTGGTAATACTGTTAGAACCAATTCTGGGGAAGGAATTGAAATCCAATTAGTTGAATCAATAATCCAATAAAACCGGTTGGTAGAATCAATTACTTCTGCATAGAATAGAACCCTATAGTTATCTGGTGAAAGTATAGAATCCAAGTCTGCATATAATGTGACATAGGACCCCCTCTCTCCAAAGAAATCAGTTACATTTTGTTTTGGACCCAAAACCTTACTTTTTCCATTTGAAGACCATTCTTCCAACATCCTCGTCCATGTTCTGGTTTCATTGCTCCAACTTGTTTCTACCTTGTAATCAATTCCACTTAAGCCTGTCCTATTATTAGAATCAGCATCAAAGTATATTCCATAATTTACATTTTCAAAATCATTAGGATTAGTTACGAAATCTGCCAACCAAAGGGTTGCATTTAAGTATCTTCCGTTACTGAAATAGCTGATCGATTGGATATCGATGTAATTTGGACCGCTGCTTGCTGACCTGCCGCTGGTCATATTAAACCAATTTCCGCTGCCAAGTGTTATCTCTTGACGTTGAAAAGAGGGAGGGACAGAAAATGCATCTTGAACTAGTATCTTGGTGGAGCCTGTCACTGATGTTATTAACGCAATTGATAATAATGTCAACACTATTAAAACAAGAATACATTGTAGAATGTGTTCATTTTGCATCGCCTTTAGCCATGACATGACTATTATTGTATCTATTAAGAAGTATCTCTTACACTTTAAGGCATAGAGCCACAAATTATGAACATCTACTTTTGCCTTCTATTTTATGCTGCAGAGGGCACATATTCGTTCTTACTTTTACTGTAATAATTTTCTCTCGGTAGATTTCTCAAAAGTTATCCTTTAACTATCAGCACCATTAACGTGAATACATTTGACTCGTCCATTATGCAAATATTTGCCAATAAAAGCGATTTTATCAATTAATAGTTTAACTTGAGCAAGTTTTCTCTTATATTTAGTTATTAGTAGCCAAGAACTAGGGAGATTTTCATAATTGATATATATTACTATAAGACATATCATAGCCATTAAAGGCGAACATGAGGAAGGTTAACCTATCAACGATTCTTATATCTATATTGGCCAAAATGGGACTTAATAATATCAAGTGGTCGAGTTTGGACATTAGCGTAGCTATTTTGATTTCTATAATTTGGTTAATGTTGGGGACTTTTTTAGGAATGCAAAATTCCAACGCTCAAACGTCAGGCGCTGGTAATAGCACCGAATCATATCTGGATCAAGACCTGCAGATCCAATGCATCCAGACACCCGTATTACCGCAACCCAATCAAAACATAACTGTCACTGCAACAGTAGTAGATGAGTCGCTTGCACCCCATGTGGCTGATTCAATTGAGATAGTAATCGATACTAACAGAACTGAGACTGTTATTCCGAACAAGAGTATCAATAGCAGTAGTAGGCTCAATTACACAATCGGACCATTCTCAAACCTGACAACAATCTCATATGGCTGCCGTGGCATAGACGATAGTACATCAGCATTATTATTCACAGGAATGAAGAAAATAGTAATCGGAGGATTCAATGAGAGTAGTAGAGCTATACCAATTCTTTTTACCGGGAATCGCAGCACCAATATGGATATCCTATTTATTGCTGACAACAAGACCTTTTCGAGCCCAATGGATCCTAATTTCTTAATTGATGTGGAAAGGGCTATTGCTGTATACCATAACCAATCGATCCTTCTCAAGAATCAAAATAAGACTAACTTTTGGGTTGCCCAAGATATGGGGCAGGCTAAGAATAATTGCGAACCTATACCGCCTACTAATTGGAATAGTGAATATGTCTCTTTTGAGGCAGCAATCATACTTCACAGAGAAGATTCTATTCGAGATTGTACATTGACGAGTACGCAACTTTCCACTGCCAATATGGCAGCGCTTGCAAAAGATAGGTATCTCTTCCTTCATGAAATGGGCCACCTTCCATTCGGCTTAGCAGATGAGTATGATAATCCAGGTTTCTTTATTTCCTCCTATCCTTATCAGAATGTGTTTAATAGTAAAGAGGAATGTGAAAATTACATACAGGACACACTAGATTTTGGAAAAGTCTGTAGAAAGATTCCTTATGCAGATAACCTTGAGTATTTCACAGCAGATACCAAACCAGACGATCTGATGGTAGATAATAAGCAATTTCAGGACCTAGACAAAAGACGAATCGAACAGTGGTTTGAGAATTGTTTGGCACCTCTTGAAAGTATTCCAGCACCTCCAGCCAATTGTAAAGCAGAAGTAGCGAGGTAGTAGAGGGAGGACACAGAGAGGCATGTCACCAAAAAAAATCGATCGATTGGATTTGAGGGTTCGGCTTTTATCAGCAACAATAGCAACTTGTTGTTTTCTTCTTGGCTCATTGCTTATAGTTCCAGTTGATCCAAATTTTGCATATGCCCAAGTACCTAATAATTTAGATGAAACCAATGGAGATGATCTCTCTGACGCAACGGTACCTACATTTGATTTCAACAATAATTTTGATAAGTCAATAGTGGTTCTTCTGGAATTTACCGCTTTAAACGAAGCTGAATTTGTCGGCAGTGACGTAAGCTATGGACCTCCTCGGAGCAATATCGGAAATCCGCCTTCACTAAGAGTTCAGATATACGACTACAGTGGGGACATCATTCAGCAATTCTTTTATTGGCATCCACTCTTTTACTTTGAATTCCAAGAAGATGGCAGTGAATATCTTAAAGTTTCGCAAAATGCCGTAGTGGGCCGTTTCGTATATGCATTTGATCCTAACGCTGCTCTGATGAAGGTAAGTTATCTTCATCATGATAGAATCAATAGTACTTGGGCAGAAGAGGTTATATCAGTTGATTTGATACCAACGATCTCTAAATTCTGTAACGAATTCCCTACTGATCCCGATTGCAAATCCTCTGATCTTTCGGTGATAGATGTCAGTGCTAGTAATGGGCAACAGCAATTATCACTCCCAATTGGCAGCTCTGCGGACGTTACCTTGCAAACAACTGTTACAAATACTGGACCTGATACACCTATTGATGCCATACTATCAAGTAATGTCATCACTCCATCAGAATCTAGGGGTGTGCTAGTGACTCCTGCAGCAGGAGCAAACCCAAATAACAATGGAGCAACAACAACAAGAACAATATTAGCTTCTCTAAACGAAGCCCAACAGGATGGCCAGACTTACACAATTGAGTGCTGGGAACCGGGCATACATGACATAATATTTGAAAGTGAAATTGCACCCCAATCTGGGGCAGTTGATGATGCTAACCAACTTAACAACAAGGGGCAGTTGAACTTTGCAGTAGACTGCGGAGTCAATGGTATAATACCACCACCAGTACCTTTGGGCGTTTCAATAGAAGCTAATGTTACAGAGGATGGCTCGCCTCCTACAACTATTGAGTTTAGAGCAATCACGGGGGGAGGCACACAGCCTCACAAATTTAGATGGAATTTTGATGATGGTGAGGGTAATAGCAACGATAATAATGTCAAAGGGGATCAGTTGATGACACACCAATTTACCAGATTGGGTCAACATAATGTTACAGTAACAGTAACTGACTCAGCAAACGGCTTTAGAGGTCAAACTGCATCTGATAATATCATAGTAACAATTAGTGATAAAGAACCTCCACAAATTAGTGTTCCTCGTCAAATTATTGCCGAAGCTAGAGGTCCTAATGGTGCCAATGTTACATTTACAGTATCTGCCACAGACATAGTTGATGGTTCAGTACCTGTCAGCTGTCGAGCACAATCGAGTGGTACATTCCAGTCAGGAACAACAACTGCTAATTTCAAGCTGGGAACTACAACTGTTAATTGTCATGCAACAGATAGTTCTGGCAATACAGGTTATGGTAATTTCACAGTAACAGTACAAGACACCACACCACCTATCATTACTGTACCTGAAGACATAGTGGTTGAAGCTACAGGCCCTGAGGGTGCCAAAGTTAACTTTACAGTATCTGCCACAGATGTAGTTGAT
>Ga0126307_10001643_pt1 | contig 14819 bp, 14 predicted proteins | sample Plot28_FD_89955 | JGI IMG/M metagenome (GOLD analysis project Ga0126307, IMG submission 89955) | Serpentine soil microbial communities from UC McLaughlin Reserve, CA, USA - Plot28 | ecosystem: Environmental > Terrestrial > Soil > Grasslands | place: USA: UC McLaughlin Reserve, Lake County... | reverse complement strand
TTTTTTGGTAGAAGCCGCCGCTCCTAAATACGACAAACGGCTACCCGAGTATTGAGGTTTCTAATGCGGTCCCGATTAGGGACGATGCCTCTTGAGTGAGCGCACGCGAATGGCGTGCCGTGCGAGACGGGGAGACTCACGCGGCCACCAAAACATCAAAGAACAAGACACCCGAGAGCTTCATCGTCGGCGTAGGCGCGTCGGGAGCTCTCTTGGCCGGTGCAGCCATCGTCTTCGTGACCCTGGTAGGCCTCGTCTCGTTCAATGTGTGGCCCACCGGACATGAGGTCTCGGTGGACGGCAACGTCGAGCTCAGCACCGCGAAGCTCGGCAGCTCACCCGGAGGTCCAGCAGGCGCCCCCTTGAGCGCGGCCTCGGGGCAGCTCGCATCGACTTCGACGGGAGGCGGATCCGGCGTAAGCGGACCGACGGGTGGAAGCGGCAATGGTCAGGGTGCCGGCAACGATCAGGGTGGCGGCAACGGCGGCCATCCGAAGTCGCGCATCGAGCAGCCTCCCGCGACCGCGCCCATCACGCCACCGACCGAGGGCTCCGACAACCCAGGCGACGGCGGCGGCGCGGACAAGAGCCCTCCAGGGAGCGCGAGCAAGGATCCGACCCATGAGGTCCATCCGGCTCATCCCAGCAAGCCTCACCAGGACACCTCGACCGGGACCAACGGCAAGGAGGACGACTCTCCTGGGAGCTCAGGCGAGGTCCATGGCAAGGGACACCTCTCCAAGCCGACGTCGCCGTCGAGCTCCTCCAGCGACACGAGCAAGCCACCTAAGTCGCACGGGTCATCCGACTCGCACGGGTCATCCGACTCGCACGGGTCATCCGACTCGCACGGGTCATCCCACTCGAAGCACTAGCGGTCAGTCCGTCCGCAGCTGACGACTGAGCCAGCGCAGCGCGAAGCCCTGGAGCTCGGCATCGTGTTGAACCGTCATGTGCGCGCCGCCGGGTTCGATGACGAGCTTGCGCGGCTCGCCGGCCCTCTCGTAGAGCTCCTCCGAATGGTCGCTTGGAACCTGGGTGTCGCCCTCGGCGTGCATCAGGATCAGTGGCCGGCCGGCGATCCGCTCGACCGCTCGGCCAACGTCCTGTGCGACGAGCCAGGCCTCCAGATCGAGTGGATCCCCGACCCGCATCTCGAAGCGTTCCTGCCGCACCCCACGCGCGAGGTGGTCTCCACTCGCCGGACAGATGGCGATCACCCCGGCGATCTCAGAGGCGGCCGCCGCCGCGCAGAGCGCGAGGAAGCCGCCGAGGCTGGATCCGCGGACGGCGACTCGCCGCTCATCGACGCCATCCTGGAGCTCGAGCAGTTGGACCATCGAGATCACCGCGTCGACGGCGACGCCCGACATCGGCGGCTCGGAGTCGCCGTGACCCGGAAGATCGAAGGTGAGCGCCACCCAGCCGCTCGCCGTCGCCAACCGGGCGAAGTCGGCGTGGTTCTCCTTCCGTGAGCCGGCGCCGTGGACCACGACGATCGCGGGCCACGGGGGCGCATCGCTCGGCAGCCAGAGCCCGTAGGCGAGGCCGTTGTGGCGACCCTCGCGGGGCATCGAGCGCTCCATTGCGGTCATTCTGGTCGTTCCCGTCAGAATTGCCCCTCCCATGAACGTGGACGCCGACATCGCCAACCCAATCGCCGCCTCGCCGGTCTATCCGGCAGGGTCGCGCGTGAACGAGCGAGGCCACCTCGAGATCGCCGGTTGCGACGTTGTGGAGCTGGCGGAGCGCTTCGGGACGCCCGCCTACATCTACGCGGAGGACGACATCCGCGGCCGCGCGGAGGCGTACCTGCGGGCGTTCGCCGAGCGCACGGACTCGTTCGAGGTGATCTACGCGAGCAAGTCGCTCCCCTGCACTGCCGTGTACGAGCTGATGCGCGACGCGGGCCTCTCCGTCGACGTCGCCTCCGGGGGCGAGCTTCACATGGCTCTCGCCGCGGGATTCGATCCGGCGCGGATCCACATGCATGGCAACAACAAGAGCGAGCGCGAGCTCCGCTACGCGTTCGAGGCCGGCGTCGGCCATCTGATCCTCGATTCCTTCGATGAGATTGAGCTCGCCGACCGCCTCCTCGATGGGCCGCAGAAGGTGCTGATCCGCGTGACGCCCGGGATCAAGCCCTCGACGCACGACTACGTCCAGACCGGCCAGCTCGACTCCAAGTTCGGCTTCGGCCTCGCCGATCGCCTGGCGGAGCGGGCGGTGGAGCGTGTGCGCAAGTCGGCGAATCTCGAGCTGGTCGGCCTGCATGCCCACATCGGCTCGCAGATCTTCGAGCTCGAGCCCTATGTGAAGGCCATCGAGGTGATCGCCGACTTCTGCCAATCGGTTGACCTGCAGCCGGAACTCCTCAACGTGGGCGGCGGCCTCGGGATCGCCTACCTGGACAGCGACGAGCCGCCTTCGATCGAGGACTACATCGAGGTGAAGGTCCGCGGCGTGCACCGGGTGTTCGACCCTGCTCCGAGGATCCTGGTCGAGCCAGGCCGCTCGCTCGTCGGGAACGCGGGCATCACCGCCTACCGCGTCGGGACCGTCAAGGAGATCCCGGGGGTGCGGACCTACGTCGCGGTGGACGGTGGAATGTCCGACAACCTTCGCCCGATGCTCTACGGGTCGCGCTATGAGGCCGTGATCGCCGATCGGGCCGGGGAGGTGCCGGAGACGCTTGCGACGATCGCAGGGATGCACTGCGAGTCTGGGGATGTGCTCGTTCGAGACACAGAGCTGGCGCTCCCTCGCGTCGGAGACGTCCTCGTCACTCCGGCGACGGGCGCATACGGTCATGCCATGGCGAACAACTACAACGGCGTGCCGAGGCCGCCGGTGATCTTCTGCCGTGACGGCGAGGCGCGGGTCGTGGTGCGCCGCGAGACCTGGGACGACCTGCTGGTCAGGGACGAGTGATGTCCGAATTCGTGAACGTCGGGATCCTCGGCAAGGGGACGGTGGGCGGCGCGTTCCGCCGGCTCCTGAACGAGCGCGCGGACATGGTGGAGGAGGTCTCGGGCCGCAGGCCCAAGGTGAGCGGGGTGCTGAGCCGCAAGAAGGGGAGCTTCGACCGGATCCTCGCCCGCAGCGACATCGTCGTCGAGCTGATCGGTGGCGTCGATCCCGCGCTCGACTACGTGACGCGCACGCTGCGCGCGGGCAAGCACGTGGTCACTGCCAACAAGCAGCTGCTGGCCCAGCACGGCGAGGAGCTGGTGGCCGCGGCGCGGGAGGGGGGAGCACAGCTCCGATTCGAGGCGGCGGTCGCCGGCGCGATCCCGGTGATCCGCGTGGTGCAGGAAAGCCTCGGAGCGATTCCGATCGAGAAGGTCTTCGGGATCGTCAACGGCACCACCAATTACATCCTCACCGAGATGACGCGCACCGGGCTCTCCTACGAGGAGGCATTGGCGCAGGCTCAGGACCTCGGCTACGCGGAGGCGGATCCAACGGACGATGTCGGCGGGGCGGACGCGGCGGCCAAGATGGCGATCCTCGCGAGGCTCGCCTTCGGCGCTCCGGTGCGGCTCAGGGACGTCCCGTATGAGGGGATCGAGCAGATCAAGCCCGACGACATCGCCTACGCCAAGGAGCTCGGCCTCTCGCTGAAGCTGCTCGGGGTGGCCGAGCGGGTCGACGACGGCCGGATCAGCGTCAGGGTCTTCCCCTGCTTCCTCTACCCGGGGCACCCCCTGGCGCCGATCGAGGGCCCCTTCAACGCCGTGATGGTCGAGTCGCCGGCGATCACCGAGATCACCATGTCCGGCCCAGGCGCCGGTGGTCCCGAAACGGCGGCGGCTGTGCTCGGCGACGTCGTCTCCGTGATCACCGGCGGCTCACCGCTCTTCGAGGAGAACGCGAGACTCAAGGTCGCCAAGGACGTCGAGATGGCCTTCTACCTCCACCTCGAGGTCGACGACGAGCCGGGCGTGCTGGCTCGAGTGGCGGAGGTGCTCGGCGATCACGGTGTCTCGGTGCGGAGCGTGGTGCAGCGTGGCCTCGGCGGAGAGGCGCAGCTGATCATGGTCATGCACCCGGTCTCCGAGAAAGCGTTCGCCGCCGCGCTCAAGCGGATCGCCAAGCTGAAGTTCCTGCGCTCGCCCCCTCGCTCGATCCGGGTGATCGAAGAAGAGTTCGGCTAGGCCGGCGCCGATGCCCACTCCGCTGATCGAGCGCTACCGCGACCACCTGCCCCTCGAGGACGGGGATCCGGTGGTCACGCTGAACGAGGGCTCGACGCCGCTGATCCATTCCCCGCGCCTATCGGAGCGGGTGGAGGCAGACGTCTATCTGAAGTTCGAGGGCGCGAACCCCACCGGGAGCTTCAAGGACCGCGGGATGACCGTGGCCGTCTCGCGCGCAAGAGGTGCGGGGGCGGAGGCGATCATCTGCGCGTCCACCGGCAACACGGCCGCGAGCTGCGCGGCGTACGCGGCGCGGGCTGGGATGCGCGGAGCGGTGATCGTCCCAGAGGGCAAGATCGCGATCGGCAAGCTCGCGCAGGCCCTGATGCACGGTGCCCGTGTGATCGCGCTCGAGGGGAACTTCGACCAGGCTCTGGAGATCGTCAGGGAGATCGCCAAGAGGCATCCGGTTGAGCTCGTCAACTCGGTCAACCCGTACCGGATCCAGGGCCAGAAGACCGCAGCCTTCGAGACCTGCGACGAGCTCGGCCACGCGCCGGCGGCCCTCGCCATCCCTGTGGGCAACGCCGGCAACGTCACCTCCTGGTGGACCGGCTTTCAGGAGTACGGCGAATCGCCGATCCTCTACGGCTTTCAGGCCGAAGGCGCCGCTCCGCTGGTCGAGGGCCACCCGATCGAGGACCCCGAGACGGTCGCGTCGGCGATCCGGATCGGCAACCCGGCGCGCTGGGAGGAGGCGATGAACGCCTTCACCGCTTCCCGGGGCCGAGTCGCGGCGATCAGCGACGAGCGGATCCTCGAGGCCTACCACTGGATCGCCTCGAACGAGGGCGTCTTCTGCGAGCCGGCCTCGGCCGCCTCCGTGGCGGGGCTGCTCGCCCACGGCCTGCCCGTGGCTGACGGAATGAACAACCCGGAAACGGTCGTCTGCGTCCTCACCGGCCATGGCCTGAAGGATCCGGACACCGCCCTCGGCAAGGCACCGGCCGTGATGGGCTGCAAGGCCGACCTTGCCGCGGTGGAGAAAGCGGTCTTCGCCTAGTCAGGCCCGTTCCGCGGCTGGTGCTGCGCGGTGGCCGCGACCGCCTCGAGCGCGTCGGCTGAGCGCACCGCCCCGTTCTCGTTGCGGAGCACCTGCCCAAGCCGCTCGGCCTCACGTCGCAAGCCTTCGTCGGCCAGAGCCGCCTCGATTGCGCGGCGGATCGCCGGCGCCTTGGCGCTGCGCCGGACATGAATCCCGGCGCCGCGCGTGGCCACCCGAATCGCGATGTCGTTCTGATCCCTGCCATCGGGAATGCAGAGGAGAGGGACTCCGGCGGCAAGGGCCGCGTGGACCGTCCCCATCCCGGCATGGGTCACGACCAGGCTCGCCTCATCGAAGACGGCGGAGTGCGGAACGAACTCGCGAACCTCGACGTTGGGGGCCGCCGGCAGGCGCGAAGGGTCGATCGCTCGTCCCGCCGTGAGCAGGCCGCGCACGGGGAGCGCGGCGAGCGCCTCGACGGTTCGCTCCGCCAGATCCTGCTGGTCCATGTATGTGGTGCTGAAGCTCGCGACGACGAGTGGCCGGTCGTCATCCGGGGCCCATGGTGAGTCCCATTCCGCTGACGCGGCGGCTCCGAGCGCCGGCCCGGTGTATCGAACGTTCGGGGGGAGTGTCCCCTCGAAATCCAGGGCGGTGCTGGTCAGCACGAGGACCAGGTCCGAATCCAGCAGTTGATCGAAGGGGCCATCGAGTGGAGGCAGCCCGAGGTCGGCCCGGGCCCGGTTCAGGGCCGCCAGCCCCGGCATGAACGAGCGCTCCAGAACGCGCCGGACCACCGCATCGCGCAGTTCGCCGGGTTTTCCGTTCGCCGGCGGGAATCCGGGCCCGAACGGCGGTACGCCATCCCGGGGAATCGGATTGATGTGGTGGATCACCGCGACTGAAGGGAGTCCCGCTCGCTCCGCGCCCAGTCCGGCGCCGAGCAGCAGGTAGTCCCAGACCACGACGTCTGCCGAATCCGCCTCGAGAGCGTCGAGCACGTCACGAGCGAACAATTCGGCGGGCCCGTACATGAGGCGGTCGCGGAGCCGGGCGAAGGCGCCGAGTGGGGTCTTCGCCTCCCAGTCGCGCAGCAGGTCGGTCTCGCGGCTGGATGAGTCCGCATCCGGCGCCCTTCTGTACGGGCGAAACCGCAGCCCTTCCCGTTCGACCCGCTCGCGCTGCACGCGGTTGCCGAGCACCGTCACCTCGTGGCCTCTGGCGCGCAGCTCGCGGCCGATCGCAAGCTGCGGCGAGGTGTTGCCGCCGCCGTCCCAGATGGACTGCAGGACCTTCATGCCGACCTCGCCGCCTCCATCGCGTCGTCGAGAGTCTGGTAGAGCGCCAGGCGTGTGAACGCGCCCCCCCGGAGCGTGAAGACCCAGGTCGCGTCGGCGGTCAGCTCGACGCCGTGGCGGCCCACGAAGCGGCTCGTGTACGGCATCACCACGTGGTCACCCACCTCGATCAGCTCGCGCGCCTCGTAGTTCATCGAGCTCCACGGCTCATAGAACTCCTCGGCCACCCGCCGGACCTCGTCAAGCCCGCGATAGACGCCCCGCATCGGGCTCTCGGTTCGGGAGAGGTCGTACACCGCGTCGGGCGCTGCCAGGCCCATCGCGGCGTCAAGGTCCTGCCTGTTCAGGGCGTCCACGATCTCGCGGACCAGCGCGACGTTCTCCTTGGACACGGGTGCAAAGCCTCGCACGTTGATGCGAGTCGATGACTCCCAGGCAAAGTAGGCTTGACGCCGGTTCCAATCGTCATCGAGGACGGGAAAGCGAGGGGAGAAGTGGGACTTTTCAAGTCGATGAAGGACCTGTCGAGCCTGACCAAGGAGGCGAAGCAGCTCCAGCGCCAGCAGCAGGAGGAGGCGGGCTACAAGCCCGGGTTCGGCGGTCAGATGCAGCAGATGGGGGACATGATCTCCATGGCGAAGGACCAGGTCGCGGACCTGACCGACAGCTCCGGCGAGCGCGCCGGGATCCTTGCCGAGGGCGTCGGCGGTACCGCGACCATCGTCGGGATGGGGACCCCGGCTCGCGGCGCACAGTGGTTCAACCTCGATCTCGATCTCGAGGTCAACGTTCCCGGTCGGCAGGCCTATCGGGTGGCGAACACCTTCATGGTTCCGGCCACGGCCAGCCTTGGTCCTGGGGTGACGCTTCCCGTGAAGGTGGACCAGAACGACCCGGCCAAGATCGCCATCGACTGGGATTCGGCGCCTCGAGGCCCGGCCCAGGGAGAGGTGCGGCCCGTCGCCGGTTCCGGTGGCTTTGCTCCGGCACCGTCGCCCTCAGCGGGCGCCGGCGACAACATCGCTGAGCTCGAGCGCCTCGTCAAGCTTCGCGACTCGGGCGCCCTCACCGACGCCGAGTTCGAGCAGCAGAAGGCGAAGATCCTCGGTTCCTGACGTTCGGGCCGGATAGCCTCCGGCCCATGACCGCGCGGCGAAGGCTGGTCAAGGTGCCGGCCTCTTCGGCCAACCTCGGCCCGGGCTACGACGTGCTGGCCGCCGCTCTCGCCATGCACCTCGAGCTCGAGGTGGAGGAGACAGGGACCTTCTCCGTCGAGGCCGAGGGCCTCAGGGTGCCGCTCGACCGCTCCAATCTCTGCGTGCGCTCCTTCGAGACGCTGCGCTCGGCGGATGGGATCGCATTTCGGATCAAGAGCGAGATTCCCCTCGCCGGGGGCCTCGGGTCGAGCGCGGCGGCGATCGTCGCCGGCCTGCTCGCCGCCGACCACCTCTATGAGCTCGCCCAGGAGCCGGAGGACGTCCTGGCCAGGGCGGCCGAGATCGAGGGACACCCCGACAACGTCGCGGCCGCGCTCTATGGGGGCTTCGTCGTCTGCGCCACCGACGGCGACACGCTCACCGCGACGCGCCTCGACCCGCCGCAGGGTGTCGAGGCGGTCGTCGTGATCCCCAGCGAGCAGGTGCCCACCGAAGATGCGCGCAAGGCGATTCCCGAGCAGGTGCCGCTCGTGGACGCCGTCGCCAACATCTCGGCGGCCTCGGAGCTGGTCCTCGGCATCCAGCGATCTGACCTCACCCTGATTGGCCGCGGCCTCGCGGACCGCCTGCATCAGCCGCCCCGAGCTCATCTCTACCCGCGCTCGATGGAGATCGTGGCGGAAGCACCGCGAATGGGCGCGATCGGCGCGACGATCTCCGGCGCCGGCCCAACGGTTCTCGTCTGGACCTTCTGGCAGAGCACCGGTGAGGTGATGAAGACCCTCGGCGAGCGGGTGGGGGATTGGGCCGAGGTCCGGCGGGTTCCCTTCTCCCCGATGGGCGCGGACGTCCCGGAGCTGTGAGCGACGAGCTCTCCCTCTGGTCAGAGGACTCGTTCCTCTCGATCGCGTCGAAGGGCTCGGCCCTCTCGATCGGCTCGGTCGGGTCGTTTGCCTCGATCGGGTCGATCGGCTCAGCCGGGTCGGCGTTCTCCGTCGCGTCCGCCGGCTCGGCCGGCTCGGCGATGTCGTTCGCATCGGCGGGATCGGTGCTCTCGGCTCGCGCGCGGGACTCGATCCTGGGTGAGCCGGGGCGCAGCGAGGCCGGGCTGCTCGCGGCGGGGATCCTGGTCGCCTGCGGCGCCGCGATCGCCGGCTGGGCGCTCTGGCGCCGCTAGCGGGGCTTCGGGTGGGGTGAAGTAAAACCGGACGGGACGCCCCCGCGGCGTCCGGTAAGCCGCGGGGCCGCCCGACCGGATCCCCGATTAGGTGGTGCTGGTGGTGGTAGTCGTCCCCGTCTCGGTCTCGATGGTGCTGATCGTCGACGGAGTTGACTCCCTACCTGCGTAAGCGACGGAGACCGCCGGAGGGTTACTCCCTAGTTTTCGGTCAGTCGAGCAGGCCGACCTGGCGGAGGATCGAGACGGAATCCGAGTAGACGTCCTTGCGCTTGATCAGGCCGTCCTCGTAGGGGATCACGTCGACCCCTCGCCATTCGATCTTCTTGCCGGTGGGCTCGGCGACGAGGTCGCCGCGGCGCATCGTGTTCGCGTGCGTCGCGCTGGCGGTCCACTCCTGCGTGACGACACCGTCGCGGACGTAGAGCCTGCGCGTCTCGAAGCGCAGGTCGGGCCAGCTCTCGAAGATCGCGCCGATGTGCTCGCGGACCTCGCCCGGGCCCTCGGCGGACTCGCCCGCGGTGTGGTTCTCGAAGACCATGTCCGCGGCGTGCATCGAGATGATCGCGTCGAGGTCGTGATCGTTCCACGCCTGGTTGTAACGGCCGATCGCTTCCTCGAGACTCTGAGGCGAGTCCTCTCCCACGTGGAGAGGATATGTTCGCTCGCCGAGAGCCACAAGGGGCAATGAGGAGGAGAAGATGGCCGAGGGCTACACGATCAAGAGCATCGACGAGTTCGAGGAGATGGAGGGGAGCGGGGGAGCGACCTGGCGCCTCGCCCGCAAGACGCTGGGAGCGGATTCGTTCGGCTTCAACGTCGTCGACATCGCCGCCGGAGGTCAGATCCCGGCCCACGACCACACCGGCGACCCGCAGGAGGAGGTCTTCATCATCCTCGACGGCCAGGGCACGATCGTCACCGACGGCGAGGAGCACAATGCGCCCGCCGGCACCTTCTGCCGCATCGCCCCGGAGGTGACCCGCACGATCCTCAACAAGTCAGACGCGAACGTCCGCGCGCTGCTGATCGGGGTGCCGGTCGATAGCGGTTACCAGGGGATGGGCTGGGGCTAGGCGCCAGTCAGAGTCCGGGCTTCACGGTCATATCGAGCACCACCAGGATCAACAGGAGGAGCTCGATGCGGGAGATCAAGAAGGTCCGGCGCAGCCTGCGCTGATACTCCGGGTCGTCGGGTCCGCGCTCTTCCACCATCTTCCCGAGCCGTCCGGCTTCCGGCCCGAGGAAGCCGGCGCCCGAGATGGCCGACAGCAGCCAGACGACGAAGCCGAAGGCGACCCATCCCTGGCCCAGGTCGTAAGCGCCGTTCGACTCGTGCAGCAGGAGGAAGCCGAGGACCACCAGCGCCAGCGCGCTGGGAAGGAGGACGCGCGTCCCGTACCACTCGATCTCACTGGCCAGATAGGTCATCCGGTCGCTGCCGGCCCTGGTCGCGCGGATCACGAAGATCTGTATCGCGGTGTTGCTCCCCACCCACACGACCGCAAGGAGGATGTGAAAGGCGAGAAGCCACTTGTAGGCGTCGCTGCCGATTACTCCGAGGGTCGTCATCGGCGCGAGACCCTAACCATTGACGCTGTCGGAACAGGTCAGGCGAGGCGTACAAAGGCGGATTTCAAGGGCTTATAAGCCTTTCGGTCTTGCGCCCGGCGAATGCGCGGTAGGCCCGCTTCGCCGTCTTGCTGGGTCGCATCCGTCCGCGGGCTGTCATCAGTCGCCCACAACCACGATTGCGGAGGTGGGGTGGGCGCAGTATTGGAAGCCGACGTCCCGGACCATGTCATTGGTCTCGTAGAGGAGGCCGAGCAGCTTGAAGAAGTCTTGGAAGTCGTCCCCGTCGGTCCTCGACGAGTCGAGCAGGGTCAGCCCATAGGCGTCGAGCAACTCGCCGCGCGCCCTGAGCCAGACCTGGACCAGGCTCTCGTCGGACGGGGCGGGCGTGAGTGTTGCGAGTTGTGCGTCGACGCCTCGCTCGATCGCGATGAATTGTGTGAAGGCGGCGGCTTGGATGCGGTCTATCCGCTCCCGCAGCCTTCGATGCAGACGGGGATGTCTCTTCGCATGCTTCCTCGTAAGTCTCCGCGCCTGCTTCCTCGACTGCTTGATCGCCGCCTGCTGCTGACTGAAGACGACGAATTCCTGATCGACGCCGGACTTGCAGATCGGGTCGGCCTGCGCGACCCAGTCGGCGCGGCTGGTCGCCGCGGACGCGCTGGTTGCGGTGATCGCCAGCGTGATCATCGTGATCGCGAGCGCGATCAGTCCTCGCACGCTCATACCCTGGTATGGCGAAGACGACCGACCCGGTCGCCTCCTCCCTTGGTACCTGACACAAGCGCAGGCGAGGCGGGGCATTTTCGGGTCAACCCCAAAAATCGACCGCCGCCGGCCCGGGGGGTGAACTTGAGTTCGGTTGGGAGGGTCGGCCTACGAGAACTCTTCGAGCGAGCGCATCTGGCGGCGCAGCTCGTGATCCCGCTGGTTGGCGGGGACACCCGATTCGCCGGTCACCGCTTCGTTGTGCGTGACATCGACGATGGCCCGGAAACGCTCGGTCTCCGAGCCGGCGCTTGACGGTTCCCTGATGGCCTGCTCTCCACTGCCTGCGTTGTTCTGCTTCTTCATCCGTCTCCGTTGGTCCCTAGCTGCTTGCCCATGTACTACCCAGGTACTACGTGAGTTAGTTCTACCAGGATTGTGAGCGTTCGCTTAACACTATGTAGAACCGCTCACCACTCTGAAAGTAGCGCTGCAGCAGGCCGGAACGGGCTGGCGGCGGCTCTCGCTATTTGCGGCGAAGTGGCAGGACAGCGCGTCACGACCGGCGCGGCGCCGAGTGGCCCCCCGCCTATAATCCGGCGCTCCGTCGGTCCAACCCCGTCGCGCGCCCGCTCGAAGAAGGTGCGGAACCGGAGGTTCAATTGAAGAGCTCGTCCACAGAGCCTGTGCGCTACTCCCCTGAGCGCGCGTATCGCCCCCTCGTCTCTCCGCCGAGCGTGGAGGACAAGGACGCATGCGCGATTTACGCTTCGGTCCGTCGCGACGCGACGCCGAGCCACGACCCGGTCACCCTCGCGCTCCAGTCGCTCCAGAAGATGCTCCACCGCGCCGGCAACGTCGACGGCGAGGGAGACGGCTGCGGCCTCCTGGTCGACATCCCGACCAAGATCTGGGCGGAGGAGGTCCGTCAGGGCGGCCACAACCCTTCGCTCGCGCTGGATGACGCCTTCGCCGTCGCCCACGTCTTCGTCGAGCGCTCCCACGATCTCGAAAAGGTCCGCCACGGCGCTCGTGAGCTCCTCGGCAAGGCCGGTTTCCGGATCCTCGCCGAGCGCGTTGGCGCGGTCGATTCCGCTGCCCTTGGGCCCACCGCCCGCGAGGAGGAGCCGCAGTTCTGGCAGTTCGCCGGGCTCGTCACGGAGGCAGCCGATGCCGACCGCTCCTGCTTCAACCTGAAGGTCGGGCTGGAGGAGAAGCTCGGCGTTCACGTCGCCTCCTTCTCGGCTCGGACCTGCGTCTACAAGGTGATGGGCGCGCCCAAGGTCCTCGGCGGCTACTACCCCGACCTCTCGGACGAGCGCTTCGAGACGATCGGCTGTTTCGGCCACAACCGCTACTCGACCAACACCTGGCCGTCGTTCACCCGGGTCCAGCCCTTCGGCGTCCTCGGCCACAACGGCGAGATCAACACGATCGAGCAGCTGCGCCAGGAGGCGCGCATGCTGGACGTGCCGATCGGCGAGGGGAATTCCGACTCCCAGGACCTGAACCGGACGATCGAGACGCTGGTCCGCCGCCAGGGCCTCTCGCTGGCGGAGGCGATGGAGATGGTCGTGCCTCCGATCGTCGCTGAGATCGCGGGCCTCCCCGAGGAGCTCCACTCCTTTTACATGTACCTGCGCCAGACGATGGGGCCGTTCGCGCAGGGCCCCGTCGCGCTGATCGCCCGCCACGGCGACGAATGCGTCTTCTCCTCCGACGCGATGGGCCTGCGGCCGCTCTGGCAGCTCGAGACGAACCAGGACTTCATCTTCAGCTCGGAGCCCGGCGTCGTCGCGATCGCAGACATGATCTCCGAGCCCAAGCCGATGGCCCCCGGCGAGAAATTCCTCGTGCTGATCGACCGCGACCGCAAGCGCTCGACGCTTCACCCACACGCAGGGATGCTGCGAAAGGTCCGCGAGCGCTGGATGGAACGGACCGGGATCGAGCAGGTCGCGCCGTACGACCGCGCGCTCGAGACCGGGGGCCCGCTCGAGGGTCCCGAGATCCCGGGCTATACGGACGCAGGGCCGGAGGATCCGGTTCAGGTCGAGGACCGCGTGCTCGCCGGGTTCGGGTGGCAGCGCGACGACGTGAAGCTTGTGCAGCAGATGGCGGACAACGGCGCCGAGCCGATCGGCTCGCTCGGCTACGACGGCCCGCTGGCCGCGCTCTCACCCGAGCGGCAGAACCTCGCCGACTACTTCAAGGAGACGGTCGCCGTCGTCACCAATCCCGCGATCGACCGCGAGCGCGAGATCGAGCACTTCTCCACCCGTGCGGTCTACGGTCGCAGGCCGTCGCTCGAGGATCCCTCCGAGGACAGCCAGACGGTCGAGGCCGATTTCCCGGTGATCCTCGGCGGCCACCACGACCTGGCTCCGTTGCCGCACAGCTCCTACCGGCGGATCGCCAACGAGCGGGGCACCTACGTGCTCGAGGACCTCTGGGCCGCCTTCGGCGACCGAGCCAAGGCGATCGACATCGCGCTACTCGAATCAGAGACCACGCAGGGGGCGATCGAGCGGCTCCGGCAGGAGGCCGTCCGCGCCGTCAGCGAGGGCTGCGAACTCCTCGTGCTCACCGACCGCACCGTCTACGACGGCGAGCGTCGCTACATCGACGCGCACCTGGCGACGTCCGCGATCGACCAGGCGCTGAAGCAGTTCCAGGTCGGCGAGGGTGAGGTCAACCTGCGGAGGCGGTGCTCGATCGTCCTGCGCTCCGCCGCGATTCGCAACGTCCACGACGTGATGATCGCTCTCGGCCTCGGCGCAAACGGTGTGTGCCCGTATGTGATGGTCGAGGTGATCTGCGTCGACGACTACGAGAACGACGTCAACAACCTCTGCGCAGCGCTCCGCAAGGGCATCGAGAAGGTGATCTCGACCATCGGGATCCACGAGGTCCGTGGATACGCTCGGCAGTTCTCCTCGATCGGGATCAAGCCCGGGCTCGCGGAGATCTTCCAGACCGAGGCCTTCGCGGCCACGGAGAAGGGCGGCAAGGGCTTCGCGCAGCTCGACTCGGACACCGACGCCCGCCACAAGATCCTCACCGGCGACGAGGACGCGAAGCCCGCCAAGACGTTCCGCTTCTACCCGAAGGTCTACAAGGCGGCGATCGCCGCGGCCAACGGCTCGGCGACCTTCGAGGAGTACTCGCAGAAGGTGCACGAGCTCGAGGCGCAGAGCCCGATCTCGATGCGTCACATCATGGGCCTGAAGAAGGAGTCAGACCGAGAGCCGGTCGATCCGTCCCAGGTGGATGCCTCCGTCGGCCACCACGACTACCCGGTCGTGATCAGCTCGATGAGCTTCGGCTCCCAGTCCGAGCCGGCCTTCCGCGCCTACGCCGAGGCCGCCAAGCAGATCAACATCCTCTGCATCAACGGGGAGGGTGGCGAGATCCAGGACATGTACGGCAAGTACCGCAAGTGGCGCGGCCAACAGGTCGCCTCCGGCCGCTTCGGCGTGTCGGCCGAGATGCTCAACTCCTCCTACGTGGCCGAGATCAAGATCGGCCAGGGCGCGAAGCCCGGCGAGGGCGGGCACCTGCCGGGCAAGAAGGTCTCGGACAAGGTCGCCGCGGCACGGAACGCCACCCCCGGCACCGACCTGATCTCGCCGTCCAACAACCATGACCTCTATTCGATCGAGGACCTCGCCGAGCTGATCGACGAGCTGAAGACGGTGAACCCGGACCTCCGCGTCTCCGTGA
>Ga0126307_10001642_pt1 | contig 14823 bp, 15 predicted proteins | sample Plot28_FD_89955 | JGI IMG/M metagenome (GOLD analysis project Ga0126307, IMG submission 89955) | Serpentine soil microbial communities from UC McLaughlin Reserve, CA, USA - Plot28 | ecosystem: Environmental > Terrestrial > Soil > Grasslands | place: USA: UC McLaughlin Reserve, Lake County... | reverse complement strand
TGATGGATCTTGGTGAGCAGCGCCTTCTGGCCGTCCTCGAGGCCGTGGATCAGATACAGCTCCCAGAGCGGCCTGGAACGATCGAGCGGACGCGCTGCGATTCGCGCCACCTGCTCCGAGAGCTTCTCCCTCGCCGCGCCGGGCGGCAGCGCCAGCTCGCGGACGTGAAAGTCGAGGTCGAAGTCCGGGTCGTCGAGCCAGTACGGATAGTCGAGGCCGAACGGGACCTCCACCAGCCGCCAGCGCAGCGGCGGCAACAGCGGCAGGCGCTCCTCCATCAGGGCGCAAATGTCCTGGAAGGTGAGCTCCCCGCTCGGTGTGGTCGAGGGATCGAGGATCGTCAGCCCGGCGACGTGCCCCGTCTGGTGCGCGCTCTCAAGCGCGAGGAACTGCGCGTCGAGGCTGGTCAGCTGACGCATTTGGGGAAGCATATGCGAGGTTTGAGAATTACTTGCGCGGGCAAGTAACGGGTTCGAGACTTCGACCCGAGGAGGATCCAGATGGATCTCGCATTGCTCGCACTGCGCGTCGTGGTCGGGCTGCTCTTCGTCGGCCACGGCGCCCAGAAGCTCTTCGGCGCCTTTGCCGGCGGCGGCCTCGACGGAACCGCAGGCATGTTCGACAACATCGGCCTGCGCCCTGGGTGGCTGCACGCCAGGGCGGCAGGGACGGCCGAGTTCGCGGGCGGGCTGCTGATCGCCCTCGGCCTGTTCACCCCATTCGCCGCCGCCGTCCTGATCGCGGTCATGACCGCCGCCGTCATCACGGTGCACGCGCCGAACGGGATCTGGAACACCAACCAGGGCTACGAGTTCAACCTGGTGATGGCAGCCGTCGTGTTCGCCCTGGCGGGCATCGGCGCGGGAGCATGGTCGCTCGACAACGCGTTCGGCTTCGACCTCAACGGAGCGGCCTGGGCGATCGGCGCACTGGTCGTCGGCGTCATCGGTGGCATCGGCACGGTTCTCTCCGGTCGCACCGTGGCCGGCCGCGAGCCCCACGCCATCTCCTAGTCGCTCTCTCGAACGAAGGTGGAGCCCCTACCGCCCCCTGAGCCGGGGCGGTAGGGTCGGTTCCCTGCCTCGACAAGGAGAGTCAAATGCTGGGTAAGCCCTCGAAGAAGCTGAAGAAGGAGCTCCAGGAGAGCGGCACGCGAGCGAACGCCGAGATCATCGAGATCGCCGAGAGGGGGATGGCGGTTACCCGCGGCGCGGAGGGCGTGGTCGCGAACACCGAGATCGCTCTCAAGACGCACCTGCGCGTCCAGCCCGAAAACGAGCCCGAGTTCGAGGTCAAGAAGCGCTTCAGCTACCCGCAGATGGCGGTGCCCGCAGCCGGCCAGACGGTCCCGGTCCTCTACGACCCGCAGGACCACGACAAGATCATCGTCGACTACTCGAGCGAGGCCCAGCAGAATGCGGCGTTCACCTCGGCCGGCATCGACCCGAACCAGATCGGGCAGCTGATGCAGCAGGCCCAGCAGATGCGCGACCAGCAGGGCATGGGACAGGTGCCGGGAATGGGCCAGGTGCCGGGGATGACCCCTCCCGCCCAGGCTCCGCCTCAGACCGATTCGGTCGCGCAACTGGAGAAGCTCGCCAAACTGAAGGAGTCAGGCGCGCTCACGGACGCCGAGTTCCAGGCCGAGAAGGCGAAAATTCTCGGGCAATAGCGGCCACCAGGCCACTCCACTCAGGAGCGCAGGCCGAAGGCCGGAGCGACTTGTGTTGGGTGGCCGCTTGTGGCCGCGATCTGATGGCGAAGCCGCCTGGCCGCGATCTGATGGCGAAGCCGTCTCTTACTTGCCAAAGATCAACGGCAACTGGAGACCGATCGCGAGCGCGGTCAGCGCCAGCACGGTGAAGCGCTGATACGGCCGCACGGCCAGCGCCGCGATCGGCAGGAACCAGATCAGATACCAGGGCAGGAACCATGTGGTGGTGACGATCACGGCGCAGGTCGCCCAGCCGGCGTTCTCGAGCCAATCGCCGCCGCGATAGGTACGGACCAGCAGCAGAGCGATCGTCGGCAGCAGGATGAGCATCCCGATCCTGCCCAGCGTGTGGGTCGTGATGCCCAGGCCGAGCACGTCGTTGATCACGCCCGGGATGTCGTTGGGAGTCTCCAGCCGGGCGTCGTGCTGGAGCACGTGCAGCAGGCTCGAGACGTGCGTCCCGAAGGCGAGCACGGTGGCGACGACGACCACTGCGGCCACCCCCACTCCCCAGAGACTCGCCTTCCACGGACGGCGCGAGCCCAGCAGCGCGAAGGGCAGCCACACGACGGCTGAGCTCTTCACTGCCACCGCCACGACGAGGACGCCCATCCCCGACTCACGACCCGCCAGCAGCATGTAGATCCCGCCGAGCGCCGCGGCCAGCATGAACAGGTCGTTGTGCGCGCCTCCCACCGCATAGGCCAGGAGAACCGGATTGAGGCCGAAGAAGAGGGTCGCGGGCATCGCCGGGCGCCCCAGGCGGGTCGCGCACATCCAGACCAGCGCGACGCAGGCGAGGCTGGCCAGGGCGGCGGAGAGCTTGAGCAGCCAGATGCCGGCCGTGAAGCTGACCCACCCGAGCGGCAGGCTGGCGATGGTGAAGAGCGGCCCGTAGGCCGTCGTGTTGAGCGGCCAGCCCACGTAAATGTAGGAGGGATCCGTCGGCGCGGCGGAGAGGGGATGGACGTATGGGTTCAGCCCGTGGATCGCGTCGAGCCGCGCGTACCCGACGTAATTGAAGATGTCGCTGGAGAGCAGAGGCGGCGCGATCACGAAGATCAGGTGCAGCGCCACGATCGCCGCGATGCCGACCCGGAATCGCACGGAGTCCGCGAACAGGAGGACCCCGAGGTAGCAGAGGCCGAGCACGATGAAGAGCGCCGCGAACACATCGCCGCTCATCGACAGCCCGAGACCGTTGAGCGGGCCCCGGATATCGGTGGGCAGCGCGTGGTGGATGTGCAGCGTCGGGCCGTATTGCTTGGCGGCCGCCCCGGCAGCCATCAGGAAGGCACAGACGATCATCCCGCCCAGGAACGCGTTCGCCAGCAGCGCGCGGTGCCCGGCCCTCACTCTGCGGAGTGACGGGACGGCGGGCGCCGCGACCGCGGCCGGCTCGATCGCGGAATCAGCGGTTCGCATGGTGCGGAATGCGGATCATGTAGATCCCGTCGGGGGAGCTGAACACCGACCGGAACCCCGCCCTCTCCAGCCGCTGGACCGCAGAGTGCAGATGCACGATCACCGCGCCGGCGTGGGTCCTGCGCAGCGCACCGGGCAGATCCGTCGCCTGTCCCGCCCGCAGGACCCGATAGTTGTCCTGGAGCTCCTGCGGCGTGTACTGCTCGAGCCAGCCGTTCAGGACCACCGGTGTGGCCGGGGAGCGCCAGTTGATGTAGGAGCCCACACCGGCGTAGGTGACGATGCGGCCGTGCTTCGGCGGATGCGCGATCGCATAGTCGGCAACCGGGAAGCCGAGGGTGGGATCGTTCTTGGCGGGCCCGAGGATCAGCGCCCAGACGAGCGCCGCGGCGGCGGCCGCCGCTCCGAACAGCGCGACGGGCCCGCGGATCGGGGTCGGGCCTCGGTTCGGCGCCGTCCAGGCGACCTGCAGGGCGAGGATCGGGCCGACGAAGACGATGTTCCGGACCGAATAGCCCGCGAAGACCAGGAACCCCGCGGTGACCAGCAGGGTGGTGGCGCGGCGCGGCTGCGGAGAGGTCACCCACATCCAGGCGGCGAAGCAGGTCGCCAGGGACAGGTAGATGACCGCCAGCGGCGAGCTGAACGCCGACTGCCACTCCGTGCTCGCCAGGGAGATGGCCTGGTTCTGGAAGCTGAGCAGGTAGTCCCAGATCGCGGACCCGAGCGGCGTCGCCACGGTCACGGTCACGGCGGCCAGGACGGCCACCAGCCCGAGCAGCGCGATGCGGGAAAGCGATACGCCGGGGATCCCGCGCCAGTGATCGATCGCCAGCCCCACCGTCGCCAGGCCGAGGAGGAGGAAGCCCGCGATGAATCCACCGTGCAGGTTCGCCCAGAGAGCGAACAGGGCCAGCATCGCGAGCGGAGCCCACCAGGCGTGGCGCTCACCTCTCTTGGCGTTGCCGCGCCCCCAGAGCACGACGAGCAGCGTGACCAGGAGCGTGAAGATCAGCACCGTGAACCCGGCGGCTCGCGGATGGATCACCGCGAGGACGCCGGGGAAGTAGAAGGCCGCGACGGCGACCAGCATCCGCCAGCCCTTGCGCCGGCAGATCCAGAGCAGGAGTGCAAGCGGCGCGGTGATCATCAGCGCGTAGAGCACGGTCAGGCCCGTCGGCCCGAGAACCTCGGAGATCCGGAAGAAAGCCAGCTCGGAGAGCCACTGCTGGTTCAACCAGGTTCCCCCCTGCGAGACCGTCGAGAAGGGATCCTGCGTCGCGAACCCGTGCTGGGCGATGAAACGGCCGCTCATCAGCGACAGGTAGAAATCGCCGTTGTGGAAACGGTCCAGGCAGAGGGCGAGCGCGCCGACGAGCGCGATCAGGGCGCCGATCAGGGCCCAGGTCGATCGCGAGGTCAGGCGGCCGCCTGAGTCGGCGGTTGCATCAAGGCCGCGCACGGGGCCGCTATGTGTACCGGTTTGACCCGTCGGGATGCGTCACCGAGGCGTGAAATCGGCAAAATTTGGCCGAAAATCCTTGATTTGCAGGCATTTCAGCATCTGCTAACATGTACGTCCCCGCCGGGCCATGGAAACCCGGCATTTGCAGCGTTTTCGCGCAGTTCTTCCACCAGGCAGCCTTCGCGAACGCAGCACTCGACCGCGGAGGTATCTCATGCCCAAGACCAAGTCCGAAAAGCACTCTACGCGCGCTCGCGCGCCCCGCACCCGCCGCTGGACCTGCGCGGGCTGCGAGGTGACCGTGCGCTACGCCGCAGGCAGCCCGTCCACCCCCCGGCGCCCCGAGGGCTGGACCAAGGCCGGCGGACAGTGGCTTTGCCTGCATTGCCAGCGCGAGAAGGCCGTCGAGAAGGCGACCATCGGCGCAAACGGTGACGGCTGGGCCTCCCGGCGCCAGGCACTGCTCGAGTTCGAGCTTCGCCGCAGCCCCGAGGAGCCCGACGGCGTGATCGCCAAGCGTGCCAACTGCTCGACGGGCCACGTGCGCAAGGTGCGCGAGGAGCTCGAGAGCAGCGGCAAGCTGAGCAAGGCGAAGGCCGCCGCCTAGCCCCAACCGGCTCGGCGAAGCGGCTCACGTCGCCGCCAATCTGAATAAGGTGGTTTCGGTTCGTACCGATCGGGTACGGACCCAACCAATTGCACCTGCCGAATCAGGTCGCTTCGACCTGAACGGGGGAACCAACTGGAGCGCAAGCTCCGTGGGCGAATCGGTACATCCGTAGCGCACTCTTTCGGCGCGAGCCCGTCAGCTAACCCCGTAGGCCCTGAGAAAGAGAGGTTGGCATGAGCACGTTGATCGATCATCTCGCGACCGATCGCATCCGGGGCGGACGTCTCGTCCTCGCCTATTCGATCGGGGCAATCTTCGGGATCGTGGTGGCGCTCGCCGCGCTGCTGGTTGCCGGCACGAGCATCTAGGAACTCAGCGGCCGAGCGCGCCCATCCAGGCGAAGAGCGCCGCGTTGGCGGCGTGCAGCTGCAGGCTCCCCTTGGGGGCATTCGCCCGCGATGCCTTCTTGCCGTACCAGGTGCGGAGGTAGAGGCCGTGCTTGTCGTGCGCCCGGCGTAGCGCGCTGCGGGCGTTGCGCTGGACGATCCCGTACCAGTCGCCGTTGTTGTCCATCCGTGCGAACTCGAGCATCGTCCGCGAGTACCAGAAGTCGAACTGCGGCCCCATCCAGAAGCGCCGGTAGACCTGCAGCGTGATGGCCGCGAGCTGGTCGGCCCGCTCGCAGAACGACTTCTTGCCCGTCTCGTCGCAGATGATCCGGTGGGCGAGGATCATCGGACCGTTCACGTAGGGCATCGGCGAGGGGGCGAAGGCGGGGTAGTTGTTGAACGAGCTCTGGGCCTCCCCCGGTCCGGGCACGTGCGTGCCGGCAGCCTCGAGCTTGGCGGCCTCGTCCGGATTGGCGTTCAGTGCCTTCTGGTCGGCGGCCGCGGCGGTGGCCGTCGTCGAGCCGTCCGGCGCGGGCTTCTTGTACGTCTTCGGCTTGCGGAGACGGGCGTAGAGCCCGGTGGTCGGGTCGGTCAGCCAGACATCGGCCCAGGCGATGTACTTGAGAGCGTCGTCGAGATAGTGCTGGTCGTGCGTGATCGCGTAGAGCCGGGCCGAGAGCAGCGTCCCTCCCGCCAGTGACTCGCCGGCGTAGAAGCTGTGGTTGGTGTTCCACCAGATCCCGCCCGGGCGCCCCGCCGTTGTGTCCCAGCCAGAGACGCTGATGAAGTTCTGCGCGATCTGGGCATCGGTCAGCCAGCGCCCGTTCCCGGTGGCGCGATAGGCATCAAGGAAGGACAGGCCCCACCAGCCGTTGTCGTCGAACCAGGTGGTCTTGCCGGGGTTGTGCTGGCCCTGTCTGGGCCCGAAGCCGGGCACCGGGCGGAGCGTCGGGTTGAGATAGCGCTGTGCCCCCCAGGCGAAGCGGTTGAGCAGATGTCGGTGCCGAGGCGAGGGCTGGGCGATCTGCAGGCCGTTCAGGGCCTCGAACAGGGGGACGATCCCCCAGAGCGACGCGGACTGGGACCCGTCCAGCGTGGAGCTGTACCAGTGCCTGCCGCGGTTCCACCATTTGTTCGTCTGCTTGACGCCCTTGTTCGCCGCGCGCAGATAGCGCGCCTGGCTGTGACTGAGCGCCTCGGCCGACGGCAGACAGGCGACGCCGGCGACCGCCAGGGCCATCAGCGTTACGAGCACTGCAAGCGAGCTTCTGCGGACGAACGACACTCTTCCCCTCCGGAACACCTTACGCCGGGATTTGTCTCGGCGTGAGAGGCGGTGTGCGCGGCGGTCAGTCCAGGAAGGGCAGCACGTCGCCGGCCCCGGTCAGGTCGATGACGCGCTGGACTTGGGGAAATCCCGACCTGGTGATGCGAAGGCGGCCGCCGTTGCTCTTCGATCTCGCGTTCAGGTGAAGCAGGAGGCGAATGCCCGCGGCGTCAAGGAACTCGAGCTCGCGCAGGTCGAGCACGATCCTGTCGGCATCTCCGGACTCCGCGCGGCGCATCTCGCGGTCGACGCTGCCGATCACCGAGAGGTCCATCTCGCCGAGGAGATGTATTCGCTCGTCCCCGCCGCTGCGCTCGCTGCGGAATTCGAAGTTCCGGCCGTCCATTGCGGTCTTTGTCGCTTTCCCCTGTGACATCCGGTCTCTCCTCCGAGTCGAGTCGGTGGCTACTCGTTAATAGCGCCGAATCCCGCCCGTGGGGTACGTGGGCGCCTGAAAAAAACCGGAGTTTGCGCTCAGCAGAAGAAGCGGCGCTGAGGCAAGGACCCCAGCGCCGCTTCCCAAACCTGAAACGGGTTGCTCCTCGCGTCGCCGGAGCACCCTCGCACCATGTCAGCCCGTGGTGTTGTGCACCACCGGGTAGTAGCCCTTCGCGTGCCCGGTCGTCTTCGGGTGGTAGCTCTCGCCAACCGGATTGGAGAGGCCGTTGATCCACTCGGTCGCCGATGCGCCACCGCCATCGCAGACGGCATGGCCGATGAACGGCGGGATCACGTCGCGGAACAGGAAGTTCGCTCCCGCCCGCGTCGCGGCCGCGCTGACCACGCTCTTGATCATGTCGGCCGTCTGGTTGAGCCGTGTCTCCTCGCTCGGGCTGAACCAGGTGAACGCGTTGCAATCGGTGCCGTTGAAGAGGCGCGGATAGTCGAGCGCGATCACCTTGGCGCTCGGCGCCCTCGACTTGATCGCGTTGTTCACCGAATCGAGCCGCCCGGGCAACTGGTTCTGGATGATCGACTGCGCGTTGTTGATCGCACCGTTGCAGTCGGACGACCACGATGGCTGCGCGCACTCCGTAATCACGCTGGAGAACCCGGCGTCGTTGCCGCCGATCGTGTACGTCACCCAGTTGGTGTCCGAGGTGACGCTCGACACCTGGCTTGACAGCAGGCTGGTGGTCGTGGCGCCCGAGCACGATGCCTGCACGAACGTCCACGTCGGATGGGCGTTGTGCAGCAGGTACGGATAGGCGTAGACCGACTTCTGGCAATTGCTGTCGTAGTAGGTGCGCGTGCCGGTGCCGGACGAATAGGAATCGCCCAGCGCCACGTACTTCGTCGCCCATGCCGGGGCAACGAAGACGAAGCAGGCCGCAACCACGCAGAGAACTGCGAATACGCGACTCTTCATATGGCTCTCCTCCCGAGAGAGTTGTCCGGGCTCGATCGCCCGGAATTGCGGCGGCACGCTAACACGACGCGCCGGCCTATTTCTCAAATGGAACACACCCGGTCGGGTGCTTCATCAGAGGCGTTACATCGGGAGGAGTTGCTCAGGAGGCCGGGACGACGAGCGAGCGGCCGATCAGCCGGCCCTTCGAGTCGAGGGCGCGCACCGCGAAGAAGCCGGCGGCGCTGGAGAGATCCACGCGGGTCTCGAAGCCCGACCGGCGAGCGATCGCGACCCGCTGCAGCGAGGTCGCGCTCGCTCCGGCGAGGACCTGCCAGCGAGCGACCTCCGTCGCCCCGTTCCAGCTCGCGTACACGGAGACAGTGCCGCCGGTGCGCTGAGCGACGGCCACCGGCTTGGTCTTCGGGGTCGCGCTCCAGGGGAAGCGGTAGGTCCGGTAGGTGCCGTCGTCCTGGGGCAGGCTGCCCTCGAAAAGCAGCTTTCCGCGCGAGGAGAACTCGGAGAAGAACGGCTCGGAGCCGAAGCCGACGAAGACGTTCCCGCTCGGGAGCCGCTGAAGGCTGCCCTCGCTCTGCGCGGAGGTGGTCGACGAGCGCGCGAACTGCCGCACCAGCGTCGCCTTGCGCTTGCGCTGGTTCAGCTGCAGGATGAGGCCGCGCGAGAACGGGTTGAGCTGCGGCGGGCCGGCGCCGTCGTCAAACATCGCGATCCGTCCGTTGCTCAGCATGTGGGCGTCGTGCTGGAAGTAGAACTGCGCTCCCGGCCCGAGCCTGAAGTTGCTGCCCTTGCCGCCCAGCGTCCAGAGAATCCGGCCGCTCGCCCGGTCGACGTTGTAGATGGCCGAGGTGTCGCGCGCGGAGATCAGCACCCGATCCTTCTTCAGCGACTGGATCGCATTGATGTGGAAGGCGTCGTAGGAGGCGCTGTTCTGCGGGTTCGCCTGCGAGGTCTCGAGCGGAATGTGGCCGTAGGAGTGCCACTCCCATGTCACCAGCCCCGTCTTGACGTCGACCTCCTGGACGATCGCGTCGAGCAGCGGCGAGAGCGTCCCGGCCGCCGTCCCCGGCAGATGGACGAGGATCGGCTGGTAGATCGTGAAGAGCGCGTCGCCGTCCTTGGTGAGGGTGAACTCGTGGAGATCCATCGGATAGCCGTTGCCGGCATGAACCACCTTGATCACGCGGTAGGAGTGGTTGGCGATAACGCCACCGCCGACGCCGAACGCGGCCGGGGTCACCGTCCCCTCCCACCAGGTCAGGACCTTGCGTCCGTGGAACTGCTGGAGCCGGAGGTTGGCGGCGACCTCCGGCGGCGCGAGCTGCTGGAACCAGACGAGGTTGCCGTTGCCGTCGACGATCATCGGCCCGCCGGGCCCTACCGGGTTGATGGTGATCGAGTTGTTGTTCTCTGGGTGGACCACCGGCGAGGGAAGCGGCGTCAGCATCACGGAGCCCCCACCGCGGGCCTTCTTCGAGGTCTTGCTGACGGTGATCTTCGGCGGAGTCAGCCCGGGCTCGGTCGTGAAGTGATCGAGCTTGGCGGGTTGGGTCTGCGGCAGGTTGAGCGCCGGCAGCTTCGCCCCCAGGGTGGCGACCGTGAACGAGTAGCGAATCGGCCTCCGCCCCTTGATCCGGATCTCCACCGAGACCGGCTCGCCCTGCGCGAGCGGATGATCGAGCACGAAGCTCGCGCCTCGGTGATGCGAGTAGGACCGCAGGTTCCCGGAATGCGGTCCCGAGGCCTGACCGCTCACGCCGACTGAGCGAATCGACCGGCGCGCAACCCCGAGGATGCTGATCTGGGTCGCCGGCGAAGCGTCCGGCGTGTTCGGCTGAGGCGAGATCGTCAGCCGTCCGCTGGACGCCACGGCGCCAGAGGGCGCGATGAGCGCCGTAACCGCCAGTCCCGCGATCAGGTGCCTCCTCCGTGGCTGCATCGCAGCGGAAGGCTATGCGCCTTCGCCGGACCACCCCACCTCAGTACTGCGGTAAATACCGGGGGTCAGCTCACTTCGGCTGCGGCACGATCCTGATGTAGGGCTTCGGTGCCTCGTAGTCGCCGAAGATCTCCTTCGCCTGCTCGTCCGAGACGGAGCCGGCGACGATCACGTCGTCGCCCTGCTTCCAGTTGACCGGCGTCGCAACTTTGTGGTTCGCCGTCAGCTGGAGCGAGTCGATGACGCGGAGGACCTCGTCGAAGTTCCGGCCCGTGGTCATCGGATAGGCGAGGATCAGCTTGACCTTCTTGTCGGGCCCGATCACGACCACATTGCGGACGGTCTGGTTGTCCGCCGGTGTGCGGTCGGCGGGATCGCCCGCCACCTCCGCGGGCAGCATGTCGTAGGCCTTGGCGACCTCGTAGTCGGAGTCGGCGATGATCGGGTAGTTGGGCGCCGTGCCCTGGGTTTCCTCGATGTCCTTCGCCCACTCGGCGTGCTTGTCGCTCGGATCGACCGAGAGGCCGATGATCTTCACGCCCCTCTTGTCGAACTCGGGCTTCGCGTTCGCCATGTAGCCAAGCTCGGTCGTGCAGACCGGGGTGAAGTCCTTGGGGTGCGAGAAGAGCACGCCCCAGTCGTCGCCGAGCCACTCATGGAACTTGATCGTCCCCTCGGTGCTGTCAGCCTCGAAGTCGGGTGCGTCGTCGCCGATCCTCATCTTCGCCTCACTTCCCTAGTTTCAGTTGGGAATGAAGCCTAGTAAGCCGCGAATCGAGCAGCTCACCTTCGGCGCCGACCCAGCGCCCTGGCGCGAGGCGGGCTTCGAGGTGGCGGACCGCGGCATGGTGGTCGGCGAGCTCCAGCTCGCCTTCGAGAACGGCAAGGGCGTACTCGGATGGCGACTTACCGGCAGCGAGGGGGAGATCGACGGGCTTCCCGTTGCGCCCCCCGGGCAGGCCACGACGGGCGGGTCGCACCCCAACGGCGCCACGCGCGTCGACCACCTCGTTGTCATCACCCCCGACCTCGAGCGGACCACCGGGGCGCTCGAGGCGATCGGCATCGAGCGCCGCCGGGTCCGGGAGGTGGAGGCCGATGGCTCCCCCCTCCGCCAGGGCTTCTTCCGCCTCGGCGAGGTGATCCTCGAGGTCGTCGAGCACGCGAACGTCGAGGCCGGCCCGGCCCGCTTCTGGGGCATCACCTTCGCCGTGGCCGACCTGGATGCGGCCGCCGAGCTGCTCGGCGATCGCCTCGGCTCGATCCGCGACGCGGTTCAGCCGGGCCGGCGGATCGCGACCTTTCGCCGTGAGGCGAACCTCGGCCTGCCGGTGGCCCTGATCAGCGAGGAGCGGTAGCGCTTCAGTCCGGGTATTCGTCCTTCCGCCAGCTGCGGGGCTCCTCGGGCTGCTCTTTCGGCGTGCGATCGAGCAGGAACGAGTGGTATGGCGCCACGAAGGGATCGGGCGCCATCACCTGGTACGTCAGGTAGACGGTTCCGTTGTCCTTGGCAAAGGCGATGAAGCCGGGGCCCTCACGGAGGCCGTCCTTGAGCTCGGCGCCGACCTGCTCGCCCCACTCCTGCAGCCACTCCGGCGGGTCGTCGATCATCTGCTTGACCTCCGGAATCTCTCCTCCCAGCGCCTGCTCCTCGGTCATCGCCAGGCCCAGGTCGAACGGGAAGTCGCTCTCGTAGGTCGAGACGTAGGGGAACTCCCAGCCCATCCGCTTCTTGTAGGCCGCGAGTTGGTCGATCGGTGCGCGGGAAAAGCAGAGGAAGGTCACGTCGCGCTTATTGAGGTGGATCAGGCTGCCGCTGAACTCGTCCCCGAGGCTCGTGCACCCAGGACAGGCCCCCTTCGTGTAGTCGGGGCCGTACATGATGTTGTAGGCGAGCAGCTGCGAGCGGCCGTCGAATAGCTCGGCGAGGGTCTTCTTGCCCTCCTCGGTGTCGAACTCGTACTCCTTCTCGATCGGGACCCAGGGCAGCTCACGCCGCTTCTCCTTGATCTCGTTGTTGCGCTCGGCGTGCTCGGCCTCGAGTTTGGCGAGCTCGGCTCTGGCGGCCTCCCATTCCTCGCGCGTTCCGGTGCTGTGCTCAGGCATTTCGGCTCCTCCTTGATTGGGGCATGTCGAAAGAGACCCGAGGCAGCGGGCAAACTCATCGCACAGAGATACACCCTGACCCGCCCCCAAGGCGCGCCGGCCCAGCCGTGGCGGCTGGGCCGGCGCCCGTGAACTACTTGCCGAGCTGGCCGCGCACCGCCCCGTTGGCGAAGGTCGGCAGGCTGTGCACGTTCACGTAGTAAGCCGACGGATCCTTGCGGATCGCCTTGATCAGGCTCCGATCGACCTCCCCAACGCAGTTGCTGACCGCGTCGGTGCCGGCGAACGAACCGCTGAACAACGTCACCACAATCGGTCCAGGCACCCCAACTGGCGCGTTGTGGATGTGGGCCGCGAACACTGTTCCGTCGATCCCGGCCCAGCTGACGTCGAAGCAGATCCGCTGCTTGCCCTGGTTAAGCCTGAGATCGGCCTGGCCGGTGGCATCAGGATCCCCCGGGCCGGGCGCCTCCTCCGCCCCCGTCAGCGTGGTCGAAAGCGAGCGGCCCCCCGTGCCCGCGCCGGCTGGGCTCACCATCGCCAGCGCGAGTGCGAGCCCCGCGATGAGTGCTGCGAAACGTATGCGCATATTTCCTCCTCTCCGGACTGACCGGATTGATCCTCGTCTGGGATACGGCGCCGGTCCGCGCCGGGATTTCTCAAGGTCCTACCCAGTCCGGGGTTTGATACATGCCGCGACATTTGTAACAATGCCGCCACAGGCGACCCCAGGGTGGATGAGATGAATAGACCGTTTGCGCTTCGACTCGCAACGATCGCGACGGTGGTGCTGGGAGTGCTTCTCACGGCACCGGCAGCGATTGCCAAGCACCCGGCCACCCTCGACCCAGGGAGCATCCACCCGATGGTGTTCGTGCACGGTGGCTCCGGGTCAGGCGGACAATTCGAGTCGCAGAAGTTGCGCTTCACGGAAAACGGATACCCGGACGACTACGTTCGGGTCTTCGAGTACGACTCGAGCTTCTCGGTGGAGTCGCCGGCTGATGTCCAGGCGAGGCTTGACAGCTTCATCGCCCAGGTGAAGCAGGCGACTGGCCGCAGCCAGGTCGACCTCCTGGGCCACTCGCTGGGCACGGCCGTCTCTCAGACCTATCTCAACAGCTCTCCCGCACACGCCGCCAATGTCGCGCATTACGTGAACATCGACGGCGCCCAGGCGGCGTCCCCCCCGGGCGGCGTACCGACTCTCGCCATCTGGGCCGGCAGGGGGACGCCGGGTCGCTCGATCGGAGGGGCGATCAACGTCACAGTCCCCAACCAGACCCACGTCCAGTCCGCGACCTCTCCGGAGTCCTTCGCTGCGATGTTCAGGTTCTTCACCGGCCAGGCCCCGGGAACGACCGACATAGTGCCGGAGCACGGCAAGATCACGATCGCCGGACGGGCGGTGCTGTTCCCACAGAACGTCGGCGTCCCGGCGGGCACCTCGCTGACGATCTGGAGGGTGAAGGACTCAAACGGCCAGCGGATCGCGCACCCGGTTGCGACCCCCGCCCTCGCGAGCGACGGGTCCTGGGGACCGGTCCAGGTACAGAGCGGCAAGCGATACGAGTTCGTCGTCGAGCAGCAGGGAATGTTCCATCACTTCTTCTATGAGCCGTTCCGGCGCAGCGACCACCTGATCCGGCTGCTTACAAACGTGCCAGGCACGAGCTTCGACCTGATCCTGTCCCGAAGCGAGAACCACGCCGACTTGATCATGGTCAGGTACAAGGAGCTCTGGGGCGACCAAGGCTCGGAGAACGACGTCCTCACGGTCAATGGAACGAACGTGATCAACGCCGCCACGAGCCCGATCAGCCACCGGACGAACGCGATGTTCGCCTTCGACCAGGGCTCGGACGGGCAAAGCGAGGTGAGCGCGCCGATCCCGGTGTTCTTCGGCATTCCGTTCGTAAGCGCCGTGGACCTGTTCATCCCAGCGGCTTCACCGCCGACCGGGACGGTGCGAGTGGCTCTCACCTCTCGGGGATCCGGCCCTGCGCGCGAGGTGAACTTCCCCAACTACCCGTCGTCCAACAACACGATCTCGGTGCAGCTCAACGACTTCGAGCGCTAGCGACCACAGGCTCGCCTAATCCAGACACCGCGGGCCTCCTCCGACCGCCACGGGATACTGCGGGCGATGTCGAGCGGGCTCATCCTCGGTCACCGGCGTGCGACGGAGGCGCTCTGGGGCCTCCTCTCGATTCTCTTCCTCGCCGAGGCCCTCCACGAGCTGGTCGGTCTCGGCGGCTCCGGAGGCGACAGGTTCTTCAACAGGGGCGTCTTCAACCTCCTGATCCTGGGCTCGGGCGCCATCTGCCTGCTTCGAGCGGCAACGATCGACCGCCTGCGCGGAGCTTGGGCGCTGATCGGGCTCTCACTCATCTCGTTCGGGATCGGAGCCGTGATCTGGACCTTCCACTTCGCCGAGATCCACCCGGAGCCGCCGCACGAGCCACCGCCTGCGGCTCGTAGT
>Ga0126307_10001641_pt1 | contig 14823 bp, 15 predicted proteins | sample Plot28_FD_89955 | JGI IMG/M metagenome (GOLD analysis project Ga0126307, IMG submission 89955) | Serpentine soil microbial communities from UC McLaughlin Reserve, CA, USA - Plot28 | ecosystem: Environmental > Terrestrial > Soil > Grasslands | place: USA: UC McLaughlin Reserve, Lake County... | reverse complement strand
TGGTCGATGTTGAAGCCACCGCCGTCGATGCCGTTGCCGGTGTCGTTGGCGTAGGCCTCGTTGAACTGGATCGTCACCCCGGTCGAGTCGTAGGTCCCGATCCCGACCGGGCCGTGGGTGTACGTGTTGAGGCCGCCGTTGTGGTGGGCGACGCTGTGCTCGATCGTCCCCCCGTCGACGTTGCCGAGCACGATCCCGCTGCCGGTGTTCACCGTGGCGCCGGGGACGCCGGGGTTGTCGAAGGCCGTCGTACGGTCCACGTAGACGTCCTTGTTGCTCCGAGGGACCATCCCCCACGTGAGCACCCCGCCCTCTCCGTTGGCGGAGGCGCTCACCCCCTCGATGCGCACGTCCCGGTAGCCATCGGCCCCCACGCCACCGCCGAGGATCAGGCCCCACCGGCCGAAGCCCGACACCTCGACGTCGAGCACCCGGACGCCGGCCAGCACGACGTTGCCGGCCGGGAGGTCGTTGTAGAACTGGATGCCGTAGCTGGTGTTGGTGGTGCGGCCCGAGCCCACCACCCGGAGGCGGCGCAACGTGATGCCGGCCGAGTTGGAGGACGTGATGCCGGTCCCGGTGCCGCCGTCGATCGTGGCCCGGCCGGTGCCGTAGCTGCCCACCTCGACGGGGGACGCCGCCGTGCCCGTGTCCGCGGCCAGGAGCTGGAGCTCCCCGGCGAAGCTGCGGCCGCCCTCGAACAGGACCTCGTCCCCGGGGTCCAGGTCCTGGGCGTTGACCCGCCCGACCGTCCGCCACGGCTTCGCCGCCGTCCCCGGGTTGGTGTCCTTGCCGTTGGCGCCCACGTAGTACGTCGTGCCGCCCGTCGGACCGCAGGCGGCGAGGCCGAGGGCCAGCGCCAGGGGCACGAGCACCAATGCGAGGGGGCGCCAGGAGCGCACGGACGGACCTCCAGATCAGGACGAAGGGCGCGAACCGTACTGCTCTGCGTGGTCGTGGAGGGGTCGCCCCGGCTCAGTCGGCGAGCCGCCCGACCAGCCGGGCCACGTTGTCCTCGAGGGGATCAGCCGCATCGAGGTGCAGGTCGGCGTTCGCCGGCGGCTCCCACCCGGACACCACCCGGGCCACGTGGTCCCACGTCAACTCGTGCCAGCCGGGGATCCCACGACGACGCCCTTCGACCCGGGAGCGGTGGAGCGCAGGGTCCGTGCAGGCGGTGGCCACGACGAGGACCGACGCGCGCTCGGCCGCGGCCAGCTCCCTGGTGCGCGCCATCTCGGGGGCACGGGCGACGCCGTCGAGGACGACGGACGAGCCCCGTCGCAGCTGCGCCGTGGCGAGGTTCCACAGGATCGACCAGCCGATGGACCGGTAGGACGGTTGATCCATGCCGCGCATGGCTTCCTGGAGCGCCTCGAAGCGCGTGAGACCGGCCATGGCCCAGTCCCACCCGAGGACCGGCGCGGCGAGCGCGGCGGCCGCGGCGTCGGCCAGGCTCGACTTCCCGGTCGCGGGAGGACCGGTCAACAGGACGAGCGTGGGCGTCACCGCTGCGTCACCACCTCTCGCAGCCAGTCGAGGACCTCGACGAAGGCGTCGGCGGACGTGGACGCCGGGTCGATGAGCCGGTGCAGGCGCAGGCCGTCCTCGACGGCGACCAGGGCGAGGCCGAGGCGCTGGGGGTCGAGCGCCAGGCCGGGTCGGGCCGCCGCCACCGAGGAGGCGGCCACCTCGCCGACCAGCTGGCGCATGGTCGCCAGGTGCCGCCCGAGGGTCGGTCGCAGCTCGGGGGTCCGGGCCACGTAGAGCATGAGCTCGACCTGCAGGAGCGGGTTCCGGTGGAGCGGGTCGTCCTCCCGGCCCTCGTCGGTCCGCAGCGCCTGCACGAAGGTGGCAGCGTCGCCGGACGCCGCGAGGAGCGCTCGGTTGTGCACCTGGCTGCGCTCGAGGTGGTCCTCGAGCATGGCGATGGCGAGCTCGTCCTTCCCGGAGAAGTTGGAGTAGAAGGCGCCGCGGGTGAACCCGGCGGCGGTGGCGATCTGCTCGATCGTCGCCCCCGCCACTCCGTGCTCGGCGAAGACGCCGGCCGCCGCTTCGAAGATGCGGGCCCGGGTCTCCTCGCGCGTCGGTCGCGTGCGGGGCCTTGACACCCCGCACACGATACATCAACGTATCCATTCGATACGTTGATGTATCGGAGGAGCTGCCATGCGCGAGAGCCGGGCCAGTCGGACCGCCGAGCACAACGCGCTGTTCCGGGCGCTCGAGACGCGCCGCCGGGGCGGGCTGTTCCACGACCCGCTCGCCGTCGCCTTCCTCGGCCCCCCGCTGCGAGCGGTGTCCCGCCTCGGCCGCCCGGCGTCGGCCGGCATCGACCGGCGGTGGCCCGGGGTGCGCACCTCGGTGGTGGCACGCACCCGGCTGATCGACGACGTGGTCGTCGAGCGGGCGCCGTCCGTCGACCAGGTGGTCCTCCTGGGCGCCGGCTTCGACAGCCGGGCCTACCGGCTGGGGCCGCTCGCCGGGCTCCCGGTGTTCGAGGTCGACCACCCCGCCACCCAGCAGCGGAAGCGGGCCGCCCTGCGCCGGGCCGGGGTGTCCCTCGGCGCCGTGCGCTTCGTGCCCACGGACTTCAACCTGCGCGAGCTGGACGGCGCGCTGGCCGGCGCCGGGCACGATCCGGACCGGCCGGCCCTGCTGCTGTGGGAGGGCGTCACCAACTACCTCGACCCCGCCGCCGTCGACGCCGGCCTCCGGTGGTGCGCCCGGGCGGCACCGGGTAGCGCCCTCGTGCTGACCTACGTGGACCGCCAGGTCCTCGACCACCCGGAGCGCTACGTCGGAGCCGACCGCCTCCAGGCCACCCTGCGGCGGGCGGGCGAGGCACTCACCTTCGGGATGGCTCCGGCGGCCATGGGCCCGTACCTCGAGGAGGTCGGCCTGCGGCGGGAGTGGGATCTAGGGGCAGCCGACTACCGGGCGCTGGCCTACGGCGAGGAGGCCGCCGGGCGCATGCGGGGCCACGAGTTCTACCGCGTGGCGCTGGCCCGGGTGCCGGGCTGACGGCCCGCCCGGGCAGCACTACGGTCCCCTCCGCATGCGGCGCATCCCGGCGTCCGAGGCCACCGTCGACGGCGTGGTGGCCGCCCTGGAGAACGACGGCTACTGCGCGGTGGAGGGCCTCCTCCCCCGGGACGAGCTGGCCGCGGCGCGGGCGTCGCTGGCGGACGTGCTGGCCGCCACGCCCGAGGGGCGCAACGACTTCGAGGGCTTCAAGACCCAGCGCGTCTACGCGCTGTTCGCCAAGACCCGCGCCTTCGACGGCCCCGCCACCCACCCGCTGTTGCTCGGGGTGCTCGACGGGGTGCTCGGCCACTACCAGCTGTCGGCGCCGACCGGCATCCAGATCGGGCCCGGCGAGAAGGCGCAGTTCCTCCACCGGGACGACCAGATCTACCCCCTCCCGCCCGACTACCGGGACGTCGTCCTCAACACCATGTGGGCCCTCGACGACTTCACCGAGGCCAACGGCGCCACCCGCCTGGTGCCGGGGAGCCACCGCTGGACCGATCGCCATCCGGGGCCCGACGACGAGGTGGTGCAGGGGGTCATGCCGGCCGGCACCGTCCTCTTCTACGTGGGGAAGATCTGGCACGGCGGCGGGGCCAACACCACCGACCGTCCCCGCCTCGGCGTCATCCTGGAGTACGCCGCCGCCTGGCTGCGGGCCCAGGAGAACCACATCCTCGCCGTGCCCCGGGACGTGGCGGCCGAGCTGCCGGAACGCCTCCAGGAGCTCCTCGGCTACAACATCTACCCGCCGTTCGTCGGCTACGTCGACGGCCGCCACCCCCGGCGCTACATCGTCGATCCAGTCCGGGTCTGAGACAGCCGAGTGGAGCGACTGGGGCTGCTGTCGGTCGACGCCCTGCGGACCGACGTGGAGGCGGGCGCGGTCGACACCGTGCTCCTGGCCTGCACGGACATGCAGGGCCGGCTCCAGGGCAAGCGGCTGGACGCCCGCTACTTCCTCTCGGAGGTGCTCGCCCACGGGGCCGAGGCGTGCAACTACCTCCTCGCCGTCGACGTCGACATGGACACCGTCGGCGGCTACGCCATGTCCTCCTGGGAGCAGGGCTACGGCGACTTCGCCCTCCTGCCCGACGTGACCACGCTGCGCCGCGTGCCGTGGCACCCGGCCACCGTGCTGGTGCTGGCCGACGTGGCGTGGCTCGACGGCCGGCCGGTGGCCCCTTCGCCGCGCCAGGTCCTCCGCCACCAGCTCGACCGGCTGGCCGAGCGCGGCTGGCACGCCCTCGTCGGGACGGAGCTCGAGCTGCTCGTCTTCCGCACCACCTACGAGGAGGCGTGGCGTTCGGGCTACCGGGACCTCGAGCCGGCCAACCAGTACAACGCCGACTACTCGTTGCTCGCCACCGCTCGCATCGAGCCCCTGCTGCGCCGCATCCGCACCTCCATGGCGGGCGCCGGGCTGCTCGTCGAGTCGGCCAAGGGCGAGTGCAACCTCGGGCAGCACGAGATCGCCTTCCGCTACGACGAGGCCCTCGTCACGTGCGACAACCACAGCGTCTACAAGACCGGGGCCAAGGAGATCGCCGCGCAGGAGGGGATGGCCGTCACCTTCATGGCCAAGTTCGACGAGCGCGAGGGCAGCTCCTGCCACATCCACCTGAGCCTTCGCGACGGGGACGACCGCCCGGTGTTCGCCGCCGACGGCGGGGGGCCCTCCGACGCCATGGAGGCCTTCCTGGCCGGGCAGCTGGCCTGCCTCCGTGAGCTGACCCTGTTCCTCGCCCCGAACGTCAACTCGTACAAGCGCTACCAGCCCGGCTCCTTCGCCCCGACAGCGGTGCGCTGGGGATGGGACAACCGCACGTGCGCCCTGCGGGTGGTGGGTTCCGGACCGTCGCTGCGGATGGAGCACCGGGTACCGGGGGGCGACGTGAACCCGTACCTGGCGGTGGCCGCCCTCGTCGCCGCCGGCCTGCACGGGATCGAGCAGGGCCTCGCCCTCGAGCCGGCCTGCGCGGGCAACGCCTACCGCGACGACGGGCCCCGGGTGCCCTCGACGCTGCGGGAGGCGCGTGACCTCTGGGCCGGGAGCGCCGTGGCCCGGGAGGCGTTCGGCGACGACGTCGTCGACCACTACGCCACCATGGCGGACGTGGAGCTGGCGGCCTTCGACGCAGCGGTGACGGACTGGGAGCGGGTGCGGGGGTTCGAGCGACTGTGACACGGAGGTTCGAGGGGAGGGTGGCGCTGGTGACCGGCGCCGGCGGCGGCATCGGGCTGGCCACGGCCCGGCGCTTCGCCGCGGAGGGCGCGCAGGTCGTGTGCGCCGACCTCGACGAGGGCACCGGCCGGGGCGCCGCCGAGGAGGTGGGCGGCACCTTCGTGCCGGTCGACGTCGCCTCCGAGCCGTCGGTGGAGGCCATGTTCGCCGCCGCCGTCGACGCCTACGGCGGCCTCGACGTGTCGTTCCACAACGCCGGCATCTCGCCGCCCGAGGACGCCTCCATCCTCGACACCGACCTCGCCACGTGGCGCCGGGTCCAGGACGTCAACCTCACGTCGGTCTACCTCTGCTGCCGCCACGCCATCCCCCTCCTCCGGGCCCGGGGCGGCGGGGCCATCGTGAACACCGCGTCGTTCGTGGCCGTGATGGGCGCGGCCACGTCGCAGATCTCGTACACGGCGTCGAAGGGCGGCGTGGTGGCGCTGTCCCGTGAGCTCGGCGTGGAGTTCGCCCGCGAGGGCATCCGGGTGAACGCGCTGTGCCCGGGCCCGGTCGACACGCCGCTGCTGCGGGAGCTGTTCGCCAAGGACCCCGAGCGGGCTGCCCGGCGCCTCGTGCACATCCCCATGGGGCGCTTCGCCCTCGCCTCCGAGGTGGCGGCGGCCGCCGCCTTCCTCGCGAGCGACGACGCCTCCTTCATCACCGCCTCGACGTTCCTGGTCGACGGCGGCATCACCGGCGCCTACACGACCCCGCTCGAGCGATGAAGGTCCACGGGATCCACCACGTGCAGCTGGCCATGCCCAAGGGGCGTGAGGACGAGGCCCGGCGCTTCTACGCCGGCGCCCTCGGCCTCCCGGAGCAGCCGAAGCCGCCCAACCTCTCCGCTCGGGGCGGGTGCTGGTTCGGCACCGAGGGGATCGTGCTCCACCTCGGCGTCGAGGACGGCTTCCGGCCGGCCCGGAAGGCGCACCCCGCACTGCTCGTCGAGGACCTGCCCGCCCTCGTCCGGCAACTGGACGAGGCCGGCATCGAGGTCGTGCGGGACGAGCCCCTGCCCGGCTACGACCGCGTCTACGTGGCGGACCCGTTCGGCAACCGCATCGAGCTGCTGGAGCCGCTGGGGGGTTGAGGTCCTGGCGGGACCTCAACGGACCCGCCGATCGTGCCGATACGTCGTTGTGCGACGGGTGGCGTGGGGTGCGGTGACGCTGGCCGTCCTGGCGCTGCCCCTGTACCCGGAGGTCGTGCGGGTCTGGGCGTTCGACCTGGGCTCGGCCGCCACCGTGGTGGCGATCCTCGTCGGCATCCGCATCAACCGGGTGGCCCGACCCCTCCCCTGGTACCTGCTCGCCGCAGGGCAGGTCGCCTTCCTCATCGGCGACCTGCTGTGGGACTACTACGACCGGGTCCTCCACACCGATCCCTTCCCGTCCCTGGCCGACGCCTCGTACCTGGCCGGGTACCCCCTCCTGGCCGCCGCCGTGCTCGTCTTCCTCCGCCGGCGCTCGCTGACCAGCGACCTCGGGAGCCTCATCGACGCGGGGATCATCAGCGTCGGCGTCGGGGTCATCGGCTGGGTGTACGTCATCACGCCCTACGTGAAGGACCCCTCCCTCGACGTCCTCGACAAGCTGATCTCCTGCGGCTACCCGGTGGGCGACCTGCTCTTGCTGTGCCTGGCCGTGCGGCTGCTGCTGGTCCCCGGCGAGCGGCCCCGGGCCCACCAGCTGCTGGCCGGCTCGCTGGTCGTGCTCCTCGTGACCGACATCGTCTACGCCTACACGATCCTCGTGGAGGCCGAGGTGGCCGACAGCCCCGTGCTCGACGCCGGCTGGCTCCTGTCGTACCTGCTGCTCGCCGCCTGTGCCCTCGATCGGTCAGCGGGGGAGCTCGACACCGTCACCACCACGCCTCCGGCCGCACTGACGCCGCGACGCCTCAGGGTGCTGGCCGGGGCCTCCGTGGTCGCGCCGGTGATCCTCGCCGTGCAGACCGTGACCGAGGCCTCGGTCAACGGCCTCGTCATCGCCAGTGCCTCGGTCACCCTGTTCCTCCTCGTCCTGCGCCGGATGGCCGGGCTGGTGCACGACGTCGAGCGCCAGGCGGCGGCACTGGAGTCCCTGGCCATGACCGACGGCCTCACCGGCGTGGGCAACCGCCGGCGGTGGGACGAGCAGCTGCCCCTGGAGCTGGCGCGGGCCTCCCGCACCGGCACGCCGCTGGTGGTGGCCATGCTCGACCTCGACCACTTCAAGACCTACAACGACTCCCGCGGCCACCCCTGCGGTGACGACTTCCTGCAGCGGACCGCCCAGGCGTGGCAGGGCCGGCTCCGGGCCGCCGACGTGCTGGCCCGCTACGGGGGCGAGGAGTTCGCGGTGGCCCTGCCCGGCGCCGACCTGGCGGACGCCGTCACCGTGATCGACACGCTGCGGGGCCTGGTCCCCGAGGGCCAGACGTGCTCCGCCGGGGTGGCCCGGTGGGACGGCCACGAGCCGGCGGCGTCGCTGGTGCGCCGGGCCGACCTGGCGCTGTACCTGGCCAAGGCCGGCGGCCGCGACCGCACCGAGGTCCACGGCCAGCTGCCCGAGCCGGCGCCCGCCTAGCTAGCGGACGGGGAGGGCCTCCTGCAGGAAGGCGGCCGTCTGCTGCCAGGCGGCCGAGGCCGCCTCGGGCTGGTGGAACATCGGCGCCAGGTCGTTGTCGAAGGCGTGGCCGGCGCCCTCGTGCACGACGAAGGTCACGCCCGGGCGGTCGGACAGCGCCGAGCGGGCCGCCTCCATCTGCTCTCGGGGGATGTAGGGGTCCTCGCCCCCGAAGTGGACCAGGAGGGGGCATCGGATGTCGTCCGCCTGGTCGAGGGCGGCGGGGACGCCCGAGCCGTAGTACGAGACGGCCACGTCCGGTGACGCCACCGCGGCCGCCAGGTAGGCGAGGGTGCCGCCGAGGCAGAAGCCGAGCACGCCGACGCCGCCCTCCACATCGGGCAGGGAACGGAGGTGGTCGAGGGCGGCGGCCACGTCGCCCACCGCCGCCTCGGCGTCGAAGCGGCTCACGTTCTCCATGGCCCGGGTCAGCCCCTCCTCGTCGTGGGCCAGGGCCAGGCCGGGGGCGATGCGCCAGAACAGGTCGGGCGCCAGCGCCACGTAGCCCAGCTCGGCCAGGCGGCGGCACGTGCCGGTGATGTACTCGTTGACGCCGAAGATCTCGTGGATCACGACGATCCCGGGGCCCCGACCGGCGTCGGGGACGGCCACGTGGGCGGCGAAGGTGCCGCTGCCGTCGGGGGCGTCGACCTGCTCTGAGCGCTCCTGCACGGACCGGAACCTAGTGACCGGTGCCGGCAGATCGGCGCGCTCCCTCGAGCCCGTGCGTCGAGGCAGCTCCGCTGCCCCGACAGGACGCTGTGCTTGTTCGGAGCTCGCGCCTCCGGCGCTCACTCGTGACCGGATACCCGGCGGCCGAGCTCCGGGGCGGCCGGTAGCGTCGCCCGCCGTGCCTGCGGCGCCTCCTCTCATCGAAGGCGTGGGCCTGACCAAGCGGTTCGGGGGGTTCACGGCCGTCGACGGCATCGACATCCGCGTGGAGGCGGGCGAGACGTTCGGCTTCCTCGGCCCCAACGGCGCCGGCAAGACGTCGACCATGCGGATGATCGCCTGCGTGTCCCCGCCCAGCACCGGCACCCTGCGGGTCCTCGGGCTCGACGCCGCCGCCGAGGGCCACCGGATCCGGGCCCGGCTCGGGGTGGTCCCCCAGGACGACACCCTCGACACCGAGCTGACCGTCTGGGACAACATGCTGATCTACGGGCGGTACTTCGACCTGCCCCGGCCCCTCATCAAGGAGCGGGCCACCGAGCTCCTGGCCTTCGTCCAGCTCGGCGACCGGCGCTCGTCGCTGGTGGACCCCCTCTCGGGCGGGATGAAGCGGCGCCTCACCATCGCCCGCGCCCTCATCAACGACCCGGAGCTGCTGCTCCTCGACGAGCCCACCACGGGCCTCGACCCCCAGGCCCGTCACCTCGTGTGGGACCGCCTCTACTCGCTCAAGCGGCGGGGCGTCACGCAGGTGCTGACCACCCACTACATGGACGAGGCCGAGCAGCTGTGCGACCGCCTCGTGATCATGGACGACGGCCGCATCGTGGCCACCGGCTCCCCCCGGGAGCTCATCGACGCCCACTCCACACGCGAGGTGGTCGAGCTGCGCTTCGCCACCCCGGAGGAGCACGATCGGGCGAGCGCCCAGCTCCACGCCGCCTCCGAGCGGGTCGAGGAGCTGGCCGACCGCTTGCTCGTCTACGCCGCCGACGGCGACGCCACCGCCGAGCGGCTGACCGGGAACGGCCTCCGCCCTGCCGCCGTCCTCGTGCGCCGCAGCACCCTCGAGGACGTCTTCCTCCGTCTGACGGGGCGCTCGCTCGAGGAGGAGTGAGGGCCCCGTGACGCCGCCCCTCCTGCGCGTCGTCGAGCGCGAGGCCCGGGTGTTCAGCCGGCTGTGGCGGGGCTCGGTGTTCTCGAGCCTCCTGGCCCCGCTGCTGTTCCTCGGGGCGATGGGGGTCGGGCTCGGCGGCCTGGTCGACGAGCGCAACGCCGACGTCGCCGGGGTGACGTACCTGGAGTTCGTGGCGCCCGGCCTGCTCGTCGCCAGCGTCATGCAGGCCACGGCGGGCGGTTCGCTGTGGCCGGTGCTCGGCGGCTTCAAGTGGCTGCGCACCTACCACGGCGTGGTGGCCACCCCCGTGCCGCCCTCCGCCCTCTACGGCGGTCTCATCACGTGGCTGTCGATCCGCGCCGCCATCTCGGCCACCGCCTTCCTGCTCGTCGCCGCCGTCCTCGGCGCCATCCCGTCGTGGGAGGGGGTGGCGGCGCTCCCGGTCGCCATGTTGTGCGCGGCGGCCTTCGCGGCGCCCTTCGCCGCCTTCACCGCCACCCAGGACACCGACGTCACCTTCCCGCTGGTGATCCGCATCGTGGTGATGCCGCTGTTCCTGTTCTCGGGCACCTTCTTCCCGACGTCCCAGCTGCCCGACGGGCTGCGGCCGCTCATCGTGCTGTCGCCCCTGTACCACGCCGCCGAGCTGGCCCGGGCGGCGACCACCGGCCACCTCGGCTGGGGCTCGCTCGGGCACGCGGCCGTGCTGGCCGGCTGCCTCGCGGCCGGGGCGTGGTGGGGCCGGCGGACCTTCACCCGGCGGTTGTCGACGTGACGGCGCCGGCGGTGGCCCCCGGCCGGCGGGTGCTCCTCGTCCCCGGCGCGCCGGGGCGACGGGTGAGCGCCGTCGTGGAGCGCAACGTCGTCTCCTACCGGCGGCGGTGGGGCGTGTTCCTCTCCGCCTTCGTCGAGCCCTTCCTCTTCCTCTTCTCGATCGGCGTCGGCGTGGGCGAGCTCGTGGGGCAGCTGCCGGGACCGGGCGGCGAGCTCGTCCCCTACGACTCGTTCGTGGCGCCCGGCCTCATGGCGGTGGCGGCCATGAACGGCGCCATCTTCGACACCACCTTCAACTTCTTCTTCAAGTTCAAGTACGCCAAGACGTTCGACGCCATGCTGGCGACGCCGCTCGGCGTGAACGACGTGGCGGCCGGCGAGGCGGCGTGGGCATTGCTGCGGGGGGGCCTCAACGCCACCACCTTCCTGCTGGCCATGGTCGCCCTCGACCTGGTCGAGTCCGGGTGGGCGGTGCTCACCATCCCGGCCGCCGTGCTCATCGGCTTCGCCTTCGCCGGCGCGGGGCTGGGGCTGACCACGTACATGCGGTCGTTCGTCGACTTCGACTACGTCAACCTGGCCATCGTCCCGCTGTTCCTCTTCTCGGCCACCTTCTACCCGCTCGACCGCTACCCCGACGGGCTGGCCTGGCTGGTGCGGTGCACGCCCCTGTACCAAGGGGTGGCCCTCGAGCGGGCGCTCGTGTTCGGCGACCTGCGGTGGAGCCTGCTCGTCCACGTGGTGTACCTGTTGGTCATGGGCGCCGTGGGCGTGCGGGTGGCCGGGACCCGGCTGCGGAAGTTGCTCCAGCCCTAGAGAAGACGAGGACGGCGGCCTCGCCCGGCGGGGGCGGGGTGAAGGCGGCGCGGGGGAGCGGGCGGGCGACGTGCGCGTGCCAGGTGCGGCCCCAGCGGTCGGCGCCCGGGGCGCGGCCGACGGCCCAGCGGCGGGCCACCCAGGCGGGGAGGACGAGGGTGGCCGTGGTGAGGCGGCTGCCCGGCGCGGTCAGCCGCCGTAGGAGGGCGGCGCTGGCGGCGAAGGGCGGGTTGGCCACCACGGCGAAGGGTCGCCGGGGCAGGCGCAGGTCGACCACGTCGGCCTGCACGACGGTCACCGGTTCGCCGGCGAAGCGCCGGCGCAGCGCGGCCGCCCGTCCGGGGTGGAGCTCGACGGCGACGACCCGGGCCCCGGCCGCCACCAACGGGGCGGTCAGCGCCCCGGCGCCCGCCCCGGCGTCGACGACGAGGTCACCCGGCCGGATGCCGGCGCCGGCGACGAGCCGGGCCGCCTCCCGGGCGTCCAGGGCGTGCCAGCCCCACCGACGCCCCCCGGGCACGGAGCACCATCACCATCGTCACCCCCGGATGGTGCCTCGGGCGACGGGGCGAGCGCTCGTTCTTTGTCGACTCGACGTCGCTCAGCGACCCCAACTCGACAAAGACGGTTGCGGGGCGGCGGCGGATGCGCTTCGCTGAGGCGGACTGCACCCGAGGAGGAAGGGGGGCACCGTGACGAAGACCATCGCCTGCTCCCGCTCCGCGGGTGCCGCCGCCTGCGCCTGACGCGCGCCGGCCCTCGGTTCCCGCTCCACCCCCGTCCACCGCGCCCCGACCGGGGCGCACGGGAAGGAGCACCTCCGTTGCAGAACGACCTCCGGCGCCTCGGCTGGGACCCCGTCCTCGAGGCCGCCTCCACCACCCTCCTCGACGAGGGCACCGTCCCCGGCCGCGTCGTCGTGGCCCACCGCGGCGGCTGGCTCGTCCGCACCGCCTTCGACGACGAGCTGCGCACCGAGCCCGCCGGCCGCCTCCGCCAGGCCGCCACCGGGCCCCTCGACCTGCCCACCGTCGGCGACTGGGTCGCCGTACGCCCGAGCCCGGGCGGGGGCGGGCTCGTGGTGGCCGTCCTCCCCCGCCGCACCGCCCTGGTTCGCCGCCGCCCCGGGCCCGTCACCGAGGAGCAGGTGCTGGCCGCCAACGTGGACGTGGCCCTGTGCTGCGTCAGCGCCGGCGAGGGCCCTCGCAACGCCCGGCGGCTCGAGCGCTACCTCACGCTGGCGTGGGACGCCGGGACAACGCCGGCGGCCGTCCTCACCAAGGCCGACCTGTGCGACGACGTCGACGGCGCCGTGGCCGAGCTCGGCCCGGCGGTGGCCGGCGTCGAGGTCGTGGTGGCCAGCAGCGTCACCGGCGACGGCATCGACGCGCTCCGCGCCGTCCTGCCGACCGGCCGCACGGGCGTGCTGCTCGGCCCCTCGGGCGTGGGCAAGTCGTCCATCGCCAACCGCCTGCTGGAGGACGACCACCTCGACGTGGGCGCCGTCCGCGACGTCGACGGCCGCGGTCGGCACACCACCACCCGCCGCGAGCTCACCGAGCTCCCCCGCGGCGGCCTCCTCATCGACACCCCCGGCCTCCGCGAGGTGGGCCTGTGGGACGGTGGGGGCACCGACGCCACGTTCGCCGACGTGCACGAGCTGGCGGCGGCCTGCCGCTTCACCGACTGCCACCACGACGGCGAACCGGGCTGTGCCGTGCACGCCGCCGTGGCCGCCGGGACCCTCGCCGGCGACCGCATGGACGCCTTCACCAAGCTGCGCCGGGAGGAGGAGTGGCTGGCCCGTCGCAAGGACGCTCGCGCCGCGTCCGAGCACCGCCGCAAGGTGAGGAGCACCGAGCGGCAGCGGCGGAAGAGGCGGTGAGGGTCAGGCCAACGCCGGCTCCGGGGGCGCGCCGATGTCGCCCACCAGCGCGTGCAGCCGCCGGGCCACGTCGAGGGCGGTGCGGTCCTCGAGATAGGGCGCCACCACCTGGATGCCGACGGGCTTGCCCTCCGCCGTCTTGCCCACGGGCACCACCGCCGAGGGCAGGTGGGCCATCCCGGTCAGGCCGGCCCAGACGAGCGTCTCGAAGCCGGGCCGCTGCTCGCCGTTCACGTCGACCGTGCGGGCCAGCTGGTCCGGGTTGTGGTCGTGGGGGAAGGCGGCCGTCCCGGCGATCGGGCACAGCAGCACGTCGACCCGGGTGAAGAGCTCGGCCCAGCGGGCCCTGATCTGCTCGCGCCGCTCGTGGACCACGTTCCACTCCCGCTTGCGCTGGGCCATGCCCCGCAGGAAGAACGTCTGGAGGGAGCGGTCGCCGGGGTCGAGCGCCGCCGCCGCCTCGTCGGCCGCCGCCAGCACCTCCGGCGGGAAGCCGTTGGCCAGGACGCCCAGCAGCAGCTGGACGAAGACCTCGGCGATCTCCCCCAGGTCGATCCCGAGCGAGGCCCCCTCGTCGACCCGAGCCCCGCCGTCGGCCAGCGTGCCCACCGCGCCCTCCAGCACGTCGAGCACGGACCGGTCGACCGGGGCGAAGGGGTCGTCGAGCCAGGTGGCCACCCGGTAGCCCTCGAGCGCGTCGGCTCGGGGCGGGGGCAGCTCGAGCCGCCATGCCACCGCTCGCGCCTCGTCCGGACCGGCCAGCACTTCGAGGGCCAGCTCGAGGTCGGGCACCGTCCGGGCCATGGGCCCGGCCACCCCGATGTCCCCCTCGCTGAGCGACCCCGGCGGCCCGGGGATGTGGCCCCGGATGGGCACGATGCCGTAGGTCGGCTTCAGGCCCGTGACCCCGCAGTAGTGCGCCGGGTTGCGGATCGAGCCCCCGATGTCGCTCCCGAGCTCGAGCGGCGTGAGCCGGGCGGCCAGCGCCGCCGCCGCCCCGCCCGAGGAGCCGCCGGCACCGCACGACTGGTCCCACGGGTTGTTGGTGGTCCCGAACACCTCGTTGTAGGTCTGGACGTCGCCGGCGTACAGGGGCAGGTTCGTCTTGCCGAAGATCACCGCCCCGGCGGCCCGCAGCCGGGCCACGGCGTCGGCGTCGCGCTCGGGGATGTGGTCGGCCAGCTCGGGGGCACCGCTGGTGGTTCGCAGGCCCTCGGTCTCGAAGGCGTCCTTGATGGTCATCGGCAGGCCGTGGAGCGCCCCCAGCGCCTCCCCCCTGGCCACCGCCTCGTCGGCCCGGGCGGCCGTGGCCGTGGCCCGCTCGACGTCGAGGGTCACGACGGCGTTGAGATCACGCCGCCGTTCGACCCGCTCGAGGAAGGTGGCGAGGAGCTCGCGGCTCGACACCTCCTTGGCCCGGATGCCGGCGACGATCTCGGTGGCGCTGCGGTCCGCCCATTCGGTCATGGCGGGGACGCTAGAGCGGCGGGGTCACACCTCGCCGATGGCCACCTGGGGCCCGGCCGGCGCCGGCTGCGGCCCGTCCTCGACGGTGAGGGCCAGGGCCTGCACGTCCCCCGCCTCGAAGGCCACGGGCCCGGCCGGATCGGAGCCGAGCACGCCCAGCGACACCATCGTGCCGTCGGCACCGCCCCACAGCTGGTAGGTGCGCCCGGCCGGGGCGGGCGGCAGG
>Ga0126307_10001640_pt1 | contig 14826 bp, 23 predicted proteins | sample Plot28_FD_89955 | JGI IMG/M metagenome (GOLD analysis project Ga0126307, IMG submission 89955) | Serpentine soil microbial communities from UC McLaughlin Reserve, CA, USA - Plot28 | ecosystem: Environmental > Terrestrial > Soil > Grasslands | place: USA: UC McLaughlin Reserve, Lake County... | reverse complement strand
TGGGACGGCCCGCCCGTCTGGCACCACGGCGACCTCGACGTTCGGAACTGGCTCGTGCGGGACGGGCGCATCTGCGCCGTCATCGACTGGGAGGCCATGGGCGTCGGTGACCCGGCCTGCGACGTGATGGTCGCGTGGAAGCTGCATTCGAGGCGTGACCCGCGACGCCTTCCGCGAGGCGCTGCCGACCGACGACGCAACGTGGGAGCGTGCGCGCGGGTGGGCCCTCTCGCAGGCTGTCGCGGCCCTGGCCTACTACACATCGGAGAACAATCCGACGCTGTATCGAGAAGCCGAGGCCTGGCTCGAGCTCGTGCTCTCGGAGCGTGGTTGAGCGGCTCCGCGCCGGCGGATCGTCGGCCTACTCGCAGGAACTCGAGCGCCCGCTTGGTCAGCAACCCGGCGACGGCTGGGGAGCCAGCTCGTGCGCGATGTGTCACGATGGCGCGCAATGTGCCCGATCAATGAAGGCGTTGCTGACCCGATGACCGTCGTCGCCATCCATCTTGGGGCGCCTCCGAACCCACGACTATGGACGGTCGAGTCGGTCAAGGCCGTCGCGGGCAAAGGCTTAACGGGCGATCGCCACTTCGATCCGACTGGAGCCCCGCCGGGAGGTGCTCTCACACTCGTTGAGGAGGAGATCGTCGACGAGGTGGGGCTGCCACCGGGCAGAACACGACGGCAGCTGCCGGTCCGCGGTGTACGGCTGAACGAACTGATCGGCAAGCGGTCTCGCGTCGGTGAGGTCGAATGCTACGGCGTTGCGCTGTGCGAGCCCTGCCGTCACCTGGAGCGGCTCACCAGGCCGGGGATCATCGAGGACCTCGTCCATCGCGCTGGGATCAACGCCGACATCTTGACCGACGGACGGATCTCAGTTGGTGACAAGATCATGATGGAGCCGGCTTGAGGGTGTTCTATCCGGATCCACACACCATCCCGGAATCACCTGAGGACATACCAGCGATTCTGCTCCGCGTAGACGAGGCGCGCTCTCCGTGCCGCAGTCTCGCGATAGACGACACGCGGCTCGCTGCACTGTGGTCATCGCAATCGACGAGAATGGGCTCGATCTGATCCAGCTTCTTCCTCGAGTCCCGAGCCATCGACTCGAGCGGGTTAGGCCGTCAGTCCACGGCGGGGCGGGCGAAAGGCTGGAATCGTTGAGCCGGCGTATAGGACGAAGACCTCTCGGGTAGCGGCGCCTTTGACACGCGGAGGTGATGCGCGCTGGCTACTGAAGCGCCGTACGAGTTCCGACTTCCCCCCGACACCACGGCCCCCATGCTCGCCCGAATTGCCGTCGGTACGCTGATCCGGGACTTGCCCTACGGCGTTGCGACCGATGTGACCGTCCTGACGTCCGAGGTCGTCTCCGACGCGGTAGGGCACGCTTCGACGACCGAGTGGGAGGAAATCGTCCTGCGGGTGAACCGCGACAGACGGATTCGCGTCGAGGTCATCGACGGCGGGACGGGGTTCAAACAATCCGCTCCCGTTTGCCCAGCCCTGAACGACTCCGGATTGGGTCTCTTCCTCGTCGACCAGCTCGCGTCAGCGTGGGGTGTCGACCGGAGGGGCGATTGCACGATCGTCTGGTTCGAAGTCGACCTCGGAGACTAGCCGCGGGACGGGGTAGTCTTCCTCTCGCTCGGCCGGCTAGTGTGCGATGTCGCTGTGGCGCCGTGTTGCGTACCTGGCGTTATGCGACCCGCCGTCGCGCTGAGGGCCGTCTAAACGGAGCCTCATCTCGCTCCGACGATGTGGAAGATGTCCAGCTCACGACGCTGGCCCGTCCTTGTGGGCGTATGCGGTGTCTGTATCGTCTCCCTCGCCGCGAGCGCCTGAGTTTCCGTTACCGTCGTATGCGGTCCGGCTGCCTCCGTGACGATGCGATTGGCTCGGGCGTGGGAGGATGGCAACCTCACGGCTGCCGATGCCTTCTCTGTCCGGGCACCGAACGCACGTCCTACCTTTGAGGCGTGGCGGTGCGATTCCGATCGGGCCATTACACGGATGTCCTGCATCGAATCAGCAACGTCAACCTCACTCGGCCTCGGATCGCCGAGCCCGGAGAATGGCATCGCGGATAAGGACGGCGGAGCCTTCCTTTAAGAGATAGTCCGAGGCTCCGTGCTCCTCTGCCCTTCGCTGAAGGAAGCGATCGTGATGGGCGGTGAGCAGAACCACCCGGGTTCGAGGAAGCGCACCTGTAATGATCTTCGTGGCTTCGATTCCGTCCATGATCGGCATTTCTACATCCATGAGGACGACATCAGGTACCAGCTTCCCCGCGAGCTCCACGCCCGCCATCCCATCGGCAGCCTCACCGACGACATCGAGGTCCCAGTCCTCCAAGAGAAGCCGGAGCAATCGGCGATTCTCGGCGTCATCGTCAACCAGGAGAACGCGGACCGGGCGAGAGGAAGCTCTGGACTCAGGCATCGACCCAGCTCAGCTTTCGGAAGCGGCTCCCTCGCGCGACTAGACCGCCGAGGCGGCTGGCGCCCGCCTCGTCCGCCCGATCTCCCCACCGGTTCTGCCGTTGGCTCGCCCGATCCCAGCCATGCGAGCTGTTGGTCCCGGCGAACCCGTTCATCGAGCTACCTCCTTCGCGTCCTCGTGCTTGCTAATCGCGGAAGTTGCTCTTTTGTGCACGCGGTCGACCGGGTGATTTCGGCCTCCCCCATCGGCGGGACTCGCGGCGAGAGCCCTCTGATGCCGATGTCACGAGCACGAACGGAAAGTGTGTTGATCGCCGTGAAATCTCGGATCGCCGCGAACATTTCGGTCTCTAACGCCGATGTACAGGCGAGAAGCCATGTCGTCGACCCCAGCACGTCTGACCAGGTTGCCCTGCTCGTGGAACGCGCCAAGCGGGGGGACCGTGATGCCTTCGGCGAGCTCTATCGTGCCTGCTACGCGCCGCTCTTTCGAGTGGCTCGGTTCCATCTTGGGGCGGCCGCAGAGGACGTGGTGGCGGAGACCTTCCTTCGTGCCTGGGCCGGGATCGAACGCTACCGTGACACCGGGGCGCCATTCATCGCGTGGCTTCACGGCATCGCCCGTCACGTCGTGGCCGACGAGCTGGCTCGCAGGCGCCGTGTTGAGCCACGAGCCGAACCACCCGAGCACTCGAGGGAGCTATTGGTGGATGAGCAGTTGACGCTTGCGCAAGCGATGGACCGCCTCCCCCAGGAGCAGCGGCAAGTGCTGGAGTTGAAGTTCCTGGTCGGGCTGACGAACTCGGAGGTTGCTGCAGCCCTGGGCAAGACGACCGGCGCCGTCAACACGAAGCAGTGGCGGGCTCTGGAGGCGCTTCGACAGACGTTGGGGGAACGATGAACCCGAACCTGGAAGAGGATCTGCAGCGCTGGGAGGCCCGCACGGCCTCACTTGACGAGATCGAGGCACTCCACCCCGGTCAGGACGTCCGAGGGCTCGCCGAGCTGCATGCGCGCCTTGGCCTGCTCACGCAGGAGGCAACGCCGGACCCCCAGGCCGGATGGGAGCTGCTCCAGAACCGCTTGCCGGAGAAGGTGCCGAGCTATGTCCGCATCGATCAGCCGGGACGAAGGCGCCGACACCCGCGCACGCGCCGGCGGGTGGCCATCCTCGCGCTCGCAGCGGCTCTCATGCTGACCAGCGGGCTTGCAGTGGCGGGAGCACTTCCGGCTCCGGCGCAAAACGCCATCGCGAACGTTGCGGGTCGTCTCGGTTTCGATCTCCCTCATGCCTCCGACCCCTCGGATGTGACCTCGCGCGGTGAGGAGGTCTCCAACTTCGCCCACTCCACCGACGCCGAGGGGTGCGAGAAGGGAAAGGCCGTCTCCGCCCTGGCGTCACCTCTGGCGGAGGACCATCGGAGGAACCCGGCCCACACGCCGGATCCATGCCAGAAGACGGGGACCGGCGATCCGTCCGGCGCGAGCGTTGCGCCGGGTTCGACCGCTCCAGCTGGCTCCAACGATAGGTCCGATGCCGCGAGTGCGCACCGCCGAGGCGACGGCTCCGAGCCCGCTGGCGCCGACGGCTCGGCGTCAAACTCTCATACCGCCCCCAAGGGAACGCCGACCCAGAGCGCGGCCGCACCCTAGGGCCAGGGAGGCGGCGGCCAACACTCCGGCAGCAATGGCACCCGCGCAATGAATCCGCCGAGCCGCCACCGATCAAACAGGCCGCCCGGGCGATTGCCGCTGTCGTCACTCACGTTGGGAATGAAGGGCCGACTGATCGTTCAAGGGGATGCTCGCCAGGTGCCACCCTCGCGATCCGCCGCTTCTGCTCCGGTCGATGACACACGGTCCACCCGGTCGCGACTCGTAGTCGACGCTGGCCCTCCTCGCCAATCGGGGAGGATGATGAAGTCTCGTACAAGAGAGCGATGTAGCCCGTCTTCAGCGAGGAGCCGGGATGAGCTCGATCAGCACGGTCTTCGTGTTCGGCGATCACGAACTGTGTTGAACGCTTCTGAGTTCGCCAACGGCATTCGCGTAGTACGCCGAGCCCACCACGCAGAACGCCATCTCGCGTGGCGTGTAAGCGTCGCCATCCGCCCGGTCGAGCTCCTTCGGTGAGATCGCCGCGAGCCGGAGACGCCACAACTGGGCGAGCCGCTCGAGCCGACTCCTCGCCTCGTCCAGGTCCTCCGGCGTGAACGGCGCCAGGTCCGCGGGCGTCGTCATGTATGAGCCGTGCCAGCGGTCGGGCAGGGGCTCGGCGCCCGCGACGTGGGCCTCGAGCTGAGCGAGGTGGTCGATCATGTGGTCGGCCACCCGGCGGATCGCCTTGTGCGGCGTGTAGACGCGGTCGTCGGCAGGGAAAGGGTGCCCGTCCCACGCGCCCCAGGTCTCGGCCAGCCGCAGGACGTGCGCCACCATCTGCGCCATCGCGTCCGCGGGATCCCGGCCGTCGACCTCCGGTCTCTCGTCGGCCATCGCGCACCTCCGTCCGTCTCGGTCGGGACCAGGGTACGACCGAGACCATTCGGGTATCCTCGAAGCATGCATGCGGAGGCGGACGTCGCGGCCGTCACCCGCGTGCTCGCGAACCGGGCCCGCCTGGCGATGCTCGAGCTGCTCATGGACGGCCGCGCCCACCCGGCCGGGGACCTGGCCCGGGAGGCGGGCGTCGCGCTCTCTACGGCGAGCGGTCACCTGTCCGAGCTCGCCGAGGCCGGGCTCGTGGAGATCGAGCCCGCCGGCCGGCAGCGCCGGTATCGGCTCTCGCGGCCGGAGGTCGCGCGGGCGATCGAGGCGCTCGCGGTGATCGCGCCCCGTCGGCGCGTGTCCTCGCTCCGCGCCGCCTCGGCGGCCGAGCGGTTGCGGCAGGGGCGGACGTGCTACGACCACCTGGCCGGGCGGCTCGGCGTGGGGATCACCGATGCTCTGCTCGCGCGGCACGCGCTCCGGCGATCCGACGGCGGGTTCGTCGTGACCGGGCGGGGCGAGCGGCTGCTTGGACAGATCGGGGTGGACATCGGCGCCGCGCGCGGGCAGCGAAGGGCATTCGCGCTCGCGTGCCTGGACTGGACCGAGCGCCGCTCGCACCTGGCTGGCGCCCTCGGCGCCGAGCTGTGCGACCGGCTGTTCGAGCTCGGGTGGGTCGAACGGCGAGGGTCGGGTCGGGCAGTGGCGCTCAACGAGGCGGGTTCGGCGGGGCTGCGGGAGCTGCTCGAGCTCGACCTCACGCGAGCGCTCTGAGATCCTCGGCCGGCTCCGTACTCATCCACCGCTCATGTTAGAGCGGGCAGCAGAACGAGCGCGATCCCGCAGACCACGAGTCCGACGTGGATCGCGATGAGGGTCCAGCGACCGGAGGAGTATGGATTGCGGAGGATCTACGGGACGGGGAGCAGCGTCGGCCCTGACGAACGTGACGTTGCGAAGGTTCCGGCCCGGGGCACCGCTGGCGGGCGATCGCCAGATGTTCTGGGACAGGTCCACGTGCGTCACGGCCCGCACCCGCTCAGCCAGGTCCAGGCTGAAGCGGCCGGTGCCATCGCCGATGTCAATGACGGAGTCGTCGGCATTTGCGCCCGGCCGACTTCCTGTTTGCAGGGCGAGGGCCCGGTTGCCCGGACCCTCGCTCGATGCGCCTGCGGGCCTCGGCCCTTACTCCATGTGGCCGTACTCTCCCGCGCCGCGGTCGCCTTCTGATTTCTCCGCGATGGCGCACTCCGTGGTAAGCACGAGCGCCGCGATCGACGCGGCATTCTGCAGGGCGGACCGGGTGACCTTGGCGGGGTCGATGATTCCGGCCATCCTGAGGTCTTCCCACTTGCCGGTGGCAGCGTTGAAGCCCATAGCATCCGACTCCCCGCGGATGCGCTCCACCACGACGGCCCGTTCGAATCCGGCGTTGCCGGCGATCAGCTTCGCCGGCTCCTGAAGCGACCGACGAACGGTCAGCGCGCCGGTCGCCTCGTCGCCGGCGAGACCGAGAGCGTCGACGTCGACCGCCTCCTCGGCCCGGATCAGGGCGACTCCACCGCCGGCCACCGTGCCTTCCTCGATGGCCGCCCGCGTCGCGGACACAGCGTCCTCGATGCGGTGCTTCTTCTCCTTGAGCTCGACCTCCGTGGCCGCTCCGACCTTGATCAACGCCACCCCTCCGGCGAGCTTGGCCAGGCGTTCCTGCAGCTTCTCTCGGTCGTAGTCGGAGTCTGTGTTCTCGATCTCGGCCTTGAGCTGGCCGACCCGGCCCTTGATCTGCTCCGAGTCGCCCTCGCCCTCGACGATGGTGGTGGCGTCCTTGGTCACGACGACCTTACGGGCCCGCCCGAGCAGGTCGACGGTCACGTTCTCGAGCTTGAGGCCCACCTCCTCGGAGACGACCTGGCCGCCGGTCAGGATCGCCATGTCCTCGAGCATGGCCTTGCGGCGGTCGCCGAACCCGGGGGCTTTCACCGCGACGACGGTGAACGTGCCGCGCAGCTTGTTGACGACGAGCGTGGCGAGGGCCTCCCCCTCCACGTCCTCGGCGACGATCAGGAGCGGCTTGCCGCCCTCGACCAGCTTCTCCAGCACGGGCAGCAGGTCCTGCATCCTCGAGACCTTCCTGCCGGCCAGCAGGACGTAGGGATCCTCGAGGACCGTCTCCATCCGCTCGGCGTCGGTGATGAAGTACGGTGAGATGTAGCCCTTGTCGAATTGCATCCCCTCGACGAACTCGAGCTCGATGCCGAAGGTCTGTGACTCCTCCACCGTGATGACCCCATCCTTGCCGACCTTCTCGAACGCCTCGGCGATCGAGGCACCGATGGAATCGTCGGCAGCGGACAGGCCGGCCACGTGAGCGATGTCGTCCCTGCCCTCGACGTCGTGCGCGTGCTTGCCAAGGTGCTCCACCGTCGCCGCCACGGCTCGCTCGATGCCCCGCTTCAGGGCCATCGGGTTGGCTCCCGCCGCGACGTTGCGCATCCCGTTGTGGACCATGGCCCGGGCGAGCACCGTGGCGGTGGTGGTTCCGTCGCCGGCCACGTCGTTGGTCTTGGTGGCGACCTCCTTCGCGAGCTGGGCCCCCATGTTCTCGAAGGGGTCCTCCAGCTCGACGTCCTTGGCGATCGTCACTCCGTCGTTCGTGATGGTGGGGGAACCCCACTTCTTGTCGAGCACGACGTTGCGGCCCTTCGGGCCGAGCGTCACGGACACGACGTCGGCGAGCTTGTCCACGCCGGCCTCGAGGGCTCGTCTGGCTTCCTCGTCGAACTTCAATACCTTCGCGGTCATGACGCCTTCCCCTCTGAGCTGATGACGGCCAGCACGTCGCGGGCGGAGAGGATCAGGTACTCCTCTGCTTCCACCTTGACCTCGGTGCCGCCGTACTTCGAGTAGATGACCTTGTCCCCGACCTTCACGTCCATCGGGACGCGTTGCCCGTCCTCGAACCGCCCCGGGCCCACCGCCATGACTTCACCCTCCTGGGGCTTCTCCTTGGCGGTGTCCGGGATCACGATCCCCGAGACCGTGGCCTGTTCCTCCTCGCCGGGGAGCACCGCGATGCGGTCTTCCAGCGGCTTCAATCCGAATGTCTTTCCCATGTCGCCTTCCCTTCCTCGTGCCTCAGTGTGAAGGCCGGCGACGCCGGCCTCGGCTCCTGCCGGAAACACAACCATCGAGTGGCGGCGGACTGAGAACCATGGCGACCATCCTGGCTCCTCTTTCCCTCCGGGAGGCGTTTGGCCCGCTCGGAGCGCGCTCACCACCGCGATCTACGCCGCGTGCTCCTGCAGCCTCCGGTATTCCTTGGCCAGGCTCTCGCCCTCCTTCGTCAACCGAATGGGATCGGTGTCCTTAGGCCGCTGTCCGGCGGGCGCCCTGCGATACAGGATGGCGCCGCTGTCCTTCGCCCCGAACAGGTTCGCGGTGGACCGAACCTCCGGGCCCCACTGGTGCCGGCGGATCTCGCGTGACTGTCCGAGCGTCATGTGCCCACCGCCGTCCTCGAGAGCCTTCAGGTGGAGATGGGCGATCCGGCCCAGCTTCGCCACCCGTGGAGACATGACCATGCTGCCCACGGGTTCGCCCTTGCTGCTCTTCTCCAGGATCGCCAGTCCCTGACGGATCAGCGCCAGCCCGTGCTCGAACTTCGCGTCCACACTGCTCCCCTTCGCTCGTAACTACACGTAAGTATACGCGCTTCTACGTTGCAAGAAACGGGGCCGGCGAACCTCGCGCGCGGGTGCCAGGAGGCGTTGAGCCGTCGGCCGGATCCGACTGCGGCGACCAAGGCCGATGGTCGTCGGGATGGGCGCCCGGCGTGCGGCCACCTCACTGGGGGAACGTTCGTTGGGCACGCTCGGCCGCTCGATCTTCGCTCAGCCAGAGCGTGGTTTCCTCGAGATTGCCGCTTGCGTCCCACTACGTCGGGGTCCCACCCGCTTGTTTCGCGTTGTTGGTCTGGAAGGCGTCCGGCGACCCGAAGTGCGGAGAACGATCAAAATCCGGTCGCTCCTCGCGCTCGAACCGTTGGACGAAGCCTGTCAGGAGGGCCGCCGCCACACCGATAGATCACTCGGGAACGCGAACGCCCACCGATTTGATCCCACTCTCGAGAAAGAGGGGAGGGCGGTCCTTCGGGGCCGCCCTCTCTGAGGTCGCCATAGTAAGAACACCGACCTCTTCGGCCGGCCTTGCGGCCGGCCAAGCTATGTCACGCTCCCCCTCGGGGGCTCGCCGGTTCCGGGGCTGGCGGCAGCGCTTGGTGCTCGCGTTATGCCCTACGTGGGCTCTGACCGCTGGTGGCTGAACCGGCTCGCGCCGCTCCGGTGCCTAGATGCACGATACACTCGGGCACGGAAAAACGCAAGGGATCCCTTGCGACCTTCACCGCCGACCGCTCCGCCCCTCGCGGTTCGCTCGGATCCGTCGCACACGATCCGCGATTGCCTGGCGGGACACGCCTAGCTCTCGCGCCACGGCCCCCTGGCCTGCCTCCTCGACCAGTTCGGCCCACTCGCGGCGCGTGGCCTGGAGCTCGGCTTCAAGCCGCCCGATACGCCCCTCGAGTGAGTGCAGGTGCCGCTTCTCGGGCGTCGTCAGGTCCCTTCGAGGTCGAGGCACGCACTCAGCGTATCCCCTCCGGGGCGTTCTACCAAGGGCAGCCTTGACGGAACGCTCCACGAGATGTCGAGCCCCTCGGCACTCAGAACAGCGGGCCGGTGAGCGTGAACCGAACGGCCTCACCCGCAGCGACGAAGAACCCCCACAGCACGAGCGAAGCGCCGAGCAGCGCGACGTTCCGGTAGAAGTTGCTCGCTTGCGTCTGGCGATGACCTTCGTCCTGGATCGTCCAGAACCGATGGAAGTACAAGGCCGCTAGCACGAGGAACAGGGCGATCATGAGCGACCCGACTTCGGCCCAGATGCCGAGCGCGATCGACGCGGCGCCCGCCAGGAGCCAGACACCGGCCGGCCAGCCGCCGATCCCAGGGAACGGGAGTCCGGCGGAACGAGCGTAGCCGGTCATCCCTTCGTGCTTCCGGACGTGCGCGATCCCGGATCGGACGAAGAACACAGCGAAGAGCACGCGCCCGAGCAGGACGACGATCCCTTCGGTCGCGGTCATGACCCCTCCTCGCGAACGCCCCAACCGTGGCGCTGGTCGAGGCTCAAGCCTTTCACGGAAGAACTCAAGCCATTCACGGAAGAAGGGGATCCACCGAGGCGGATCCCCTCTTCCTGACGGCCACGCTCGTGGATCGCACGAGCCAGCCGGTCCACGACCGAACGGTCGATCAGACCTTGGCGGGAACGCCTTCGTAGAAGGCGAGGTCGCCGACCTGATTCGTCCGCAGCTCGGCTCGGTCCGCGATGTGCTCGCGGTCCCAAGTCTCGGAGATGCGGGTCGCGGCGTCGGCGTCCTCGCGTGTCTCCCACAGACTGAGCGAGACGCAGGTCTTGTCGCCGGAGTCGGCCAGGCCGTATCGGATGAAACCGGGCTGGTTCCGGAACTCGCGCAGCATCTCGTCCCGTGCGACGTCGGCGAGCTCCTGGAACGAGCCCTTCTTGATCTCATACGTAGCGATGCGAACGTGCTTCATGCGTTCTCCTTTGCTCGTGTGTCCCTGTCCAACCAGGGCCAACGGAGCGAGATCCGAGCGGATACGCTCGGGCATCAGGCCTTCGCTGGAGCCAGCGAGATGGGACCGGATCGGTGGAGACGATCCCCGTGCGTCCTCTTCTCCCGACAGGTACGGGGGTCGCGTCTTCACGGAGTGTACGTCTTTGCCACCTACCCACGACCGGTCGCATGACGAGACACCGCCGTACGAGCGCGACTCCTCGACGAAGGATGATCGAGTGACGCGTCACCCAAAGAACCGTTGCGTACACCCCTGGATCACCGTGGACTTCCAAGGGCGTGACGTCCCGAACCGCCATGATCAAAGAAGGGGTTTCCGGAGGAATGGCACGTCTTCGCCATCACCGCGGCCGACGGCGTAACTGTCAACCGCGACCGGAGCTTTCAGTCGCGGCCGATCTTCGCGCGAGCGATTACGCCGCTCACTCGGCGGAAACGTCGTGCGAGCTCGTGATATCTCGCAGCGGAACCCTGACGAGCGTCCCGGCGCGCGTGAGCACCATGTACGTCTGCGCCTCGTCGTCGAGGTAGGCGACCCGGCCAACAACAGTGCGAGCGTATCCGCCGCGGGACTCGACCTCGAACGAGCGCTCAGGGGATCGTGACGCGGTTGCAGCGTCCCGCGCGGCATCTAACGGGGCCGCTGGCTTGACCGGAGGTCTCGTAGGGGCCTCGACGCGGACCGTTTCCATGAGGGTGGTCATGCCGCTTCCCTCCAGAGGGGCCGCTCACGACCCATCGCCAATTGGTCCCACTGCGTAAGGGATCCGCCGCGAGACTCCACCCCGAATGAGCTCTCGGGGAGTCGTGAATCGGAAGCGCTGTCCCGCGGTGGATCCAACGGTGCCGCCGGCTTGACCGGCGACCTCTTCGGGGCTTCGATGCGGACCGCATCCATGAGAGTGGTCATCGTGCCTCCTCGATTCGAGGGGCTGCCCACGGCCTCTTCGCAAACGGTCCCAGTGAATGGGTGCTTCTTATCTATTGTCTCACTTCCCGGTCGTCCTGATCTCCACGTTTGGCTCGCGAAGGAACCGGATGCATTCGTCACCGCACTGTGGGGTGGTGCGTTCCTCTCCGGGATCGCGCTGTCCGTGGCATGCTGCTGGTCACTCCCCGGAAGGCGAAGCCGGCGTCGCTCGTGTTCCTGTGGGCCATGGGTCGGCTGCGCGGTGATTCCATGTGGCGTCCCACGTGGATCGGGCTGTCGATCGTGACGCTCGGAGTCTGGGCGCTCGCGACGATCATTGCCATCGCGCTGCCGGTCGTGGAAACGGGCTCCGACCCGACGCAGATCCCGGTGGGCGCGGTCGTCGGGCCGGTGGCCGCCGCGATCGCAGGCGCGGTCACGAGCGTGTTCCGCCGCGGCCCTGGTCCCCGCTGATGGGGGCCGCGATACCGCACGAGTACGGGTGAACGTCGGCCAGCGACGGAAATCGTCCGGGCGCTACCTGACCCTCACGATCCACCGAAAGTGCTCCGCGGACGACGCACGATCCACACGGCCCGGGCGGATCAGGGCAGCTCCGGGGACGATCTTGGTTCTGGACTGCTCACCCTCACATCGACCGGATACTCCCTGCACCATACGACACACGATCCCGCGCTTCGGGGTCTTTGATGAGAGCCGCAGACCTTCATGGAGATCTTGACGTGGACGGCCGATCCTCGAGAGTTATCTTCGCGAGAACGGCGTCTCGTTCGAGGTCGACGAGCATGCCACGGCCTACACCGCGCAGAAGATCGCAGCAACCGAGCACGTCTCCGGACGTATGTTCGCCAAGGTCGTGATGGCGATCACGAACGGGGACCTGGTGATGCTCTGCTGCCGGCGCCGTCGATGGTGGACGTCGACAAGGTCGCCGAGGTCGTCGGGGAGGATGCCCGGTTGTCGTCCGAGTCGGAGTTCGCCACGACGTTCACCGACTGCGAGGCCGGAGCGATGCCGCCGTTCGGTAACCTGTACGACCTGGCGCGTACGTCGACCTCGCGCTCGGCCGGAACGAGCGGATCGTGTTCCAGGCCGGAACGCACAGCGTGACGATGAGCGTCGCCTACGCCGACTTCGAGCGGCTGACGAAGCCCACCGTCGCCGATCGCCGTGGCCCGATCGGCGTGAGCGTCTGCTCAGAGGCTGAGGATCGGGCAGGTCAGTGTTCGCGAGACGCGTTCTACCGCCTGGATGCCAGAGACGACCATCCCGCCGAGATCGTCGAGGCTGTCCGATTCGACCCGGACGATGATGTCGTACGGTCCCGTCACGACGTAGGCCTCGGTGACCCCAGGCATCTCACCGACCGCCTTCGCGACGGCCGACGATGCACCGACCTTCACCTGCACGAGCACGATGGCTTCAACCATCGCAGACTCCATGTGGTTGCGTGCCCTCATCCTCGCCCCGTCGGAGCGAGAGCACAAGACACTCTTCGGACGTCACGGAGGTGACGGGTATGCGGGCGATCGCGGTGGTGGGGTGGCTCGGGATCGTGGCGGCGCTCCTCGTCTGGCAAGGGATCGGGCTGGTCCACGGGGCCGAGTGGCCCACGCTCTCGGACTTCTTCCGGTCCTTCATGACGGTGCCGCTCGGACGATTCATCCTGTTCGGGCTCTGGCTGTGGCTCGGCTGGCACCTGTTCATCCGAGGGTGGGCCTTCTTCCTTCGGAGCTGAGCGAGCGTGCTGCACGCGGTCCTCCCTCCGTTGATCTCGGCGTACGTCCTCTTCGTGGCGATGGTGTTCCTCGCATGGAGGCGGCCGGTGGCGAGGCCGATCGCGCGCGGTGAGGGATCGACCCGCGTGCGCCTTGGTCGCGTAGTCCGGACAACGGTTGGCGGATACGTTGCGTTCCTCGCGGTCGTCCTGATCTTCCACGTTTGGCTCGCGAAGGAACCGGATGCATTCGTCAACGCGCTGTGGGGTGGTGCGTTCCTCTCCGGGATCGCGCTGTCCGTGGCATGTTGCTCGTCACTCCTCGGAAGGCGAAGTCGGCGTCATTCCTGAGGGCGATCGGACGAGCGGTGTCGCTGCGCATCGAAGAGGGCCATGCTGTACGAGAACGGACGAGCCAGGAGCGGGGGCGCGAGGATGCTTCGGAGTGGTCGTAGTGACGGCCGCGGGGGACGCATGTCCGACACTCTCTCCCAGCATGCCCAGACCGGGCCGAGGGTTGCGGCTCCGGCGGGCGAAGACAGGCTCGCGCGCCGCCGGGTCGCCGTCGTCCTTGCAGCCGGACGGTCGGAACGCCTTGCCGACGTGACCGGCGGGGTCTCGAAAGCCCTCGTCCGTGTCGGCGGCCTCAGCCTGGCCGGTCGCGCGGTACGGAGCCTGCTTGCGGCAGGGATCGAGCGTGTCGTCGTCGTCGTCGGCTACCAGGCCGGCCCCGTGGCAACCGTCGTGAACCGGATCGCGCCAGGCCGGGCTCGCGCCGTGTTCGCCGAGAACTGGGAGCGGGGTAACGGGGCATCGCTCGCTGCGGCCGAGCCTCTCCTGGCTGAGGAGAGGTCCTTCCTGCTCGTGACCACAGACCACGTCTTCGGCGAAGGCGCACTCGCGCCCCTGCTGTCGGCGAGCGGTTACGGGGTTCTGGTCGACCACGCCCCAGATCCCAAGGCGTGGGCCGAGGGCACTCGCGTGCGTCTGCACGAGGAGCACGCGATCGCTTTCTCGAAGGAGCTCGAGGACCCCTCGATCGACTGCGGTGCCTTCCTGCTGCCGATGGCGATCTTCGAAGCGCAGCGCCGCGCGGCGGCACGAGGGGACGACTCGCTCGCCGGCGCGGTGACCGAATTGGCTCGTATCGATCCGCTCGAGGCCCTACCTCTACCCCAAGGCGCGTGGTGGCAGGACGTGGACACGCCGGCGGACCTCCGCCGCGCCGCCGAACGCCTCCGCCGATCGCTGACGAAGGACGCCGACGGCCCGGTTGCGCGCTACCTCAACCGGCCGATCTCAACGCGTCTGTCGATGGCCCTCGCGCACCTGCCTCTGCACCCCGATGTCGTCTCGCTCGTCGCCTTCCTCGTCACGCTGGCCGGCGCATGGAGTCTCGCGATGGGTGCCGGAGTTGCCGGTGGGCTCCTCGTGCACGCTGGTTCGCTCCTCGACGGGGTCGACGGGGAGATCGCGAGGCTCCAGGTCCGGGCGAGTCCGGCGGGGGCACTCCTGGACGGTGTCCTCGACCGCCTCGCCGATGCTTGCGTGATCGGCGCGCTCGCGCTCTGGGCGATCGAGGCCGGGACCG
>Ga0126307_10001639_pt1 | contig 14826 bp, 16 predicted proteins | sample Plot28_FD_89955 | JGI IMG/M metagenome (GOLD analysis project Ga0126307, IMG submission 89955) | Serpentine soil microbial communities from UC McLaughlin Reserve, CA, USA - Plot28 | ecosystem: Environmental > Terrestrial > Soil > Grasslands | place: USA: UC McLaughlin Reserve, Lake County... | reverse complement strand
GACCACATCAAGACCAAGGACTTCCAGGGTGCGCTCGAGCGGGTGATCGCCGGCATGCAGTCACGGCGGGTGATCACCGAGCACGAGAAGAAGGTCGTCGCCTACCACGAGGCCGGCCACGCCCTGTGCTCGGAGCTTCTGCCCTCGGTGGAGAAGGTTCACCGCATCTCGATCGTCCCCCGCGGCAAGGCGCTCGGGTACACGCTGAACCTGCCTGACGAGGACCGCTACCTGAAGACCCGCGAGGAGCTGATCGACTACATGGTGGTCCTGCTCGGCGGCCGGGTGACCGAGCACGTCGTGTTCGGCAAGGTCACCACCGGCGCGGCCGACGACCTGCGCCGGGTCCACGAGATCAGCCGGGGGATGGTGACCGACTACGGCATGGGCACCGACGTGATGTCCAAGCAGATCCCGACCGACGACTACTCCCTGTCGGACTCCACGCGGCGCGTTGTCGACGAGGAGCAGCAATACATCACCGACCTCGCGCACCGGCGCGCCCTCGCGCTGGTCTCCCAGAACCGCACCCTCCTCGAGGGCTTTGTCTTCACCCTGCTGCAGAACGAGGTGCTCGAGCGCGAGGACATCGAGCGCATCGTCAGCTCGTACAGGGGAGAGAACGGCTCAGCGCCGGACCCCGCCCGGCACCCGGGACCGGCCACTATCGCGGCCTCCGAGGGCCTCCAGGGCGATAGGTAGTCTCAGCGCCCTCTTGTTCGGGCGCATCGATCACATCGGCGTGGCGGTCGAGGACATCGACGAGGCCGTGACCCTCTACCGCGATCGGTTCGGCATGCGCGAGCAGCACCGCGAGACCGTCGAGGAGCAGGGCGTGGACGCCGTGCTGCTGGAGATCGGCGAGGGCCATGTGGAGCTGCTCAGCCCGTTGGGGGCCGAGACCGCCGTGGGTAAGTTCCTGGAGCGCAACGGCCCCGGGCTACACCACGTGGCCTACCAGACCGACGACATCGACTCCCGCCTCGAGGAGCTGCGCGAAGCCGGACTGCGCCTCATCGACGAGCAGCCCCGCACGGGCATCCGCGGCAGCCGGGTGGCCTTCCTGCATCCCAAGGCCACGGGCGGCGTGCTCACCGAGATCGTCCAACCGGCGGAGGATCACTGATGGCGGAGCGCCCCAATCGTGTCGACATCGGATTCCAGGGCGGGCAGTCGCTGGCCTTGAGGGTGAGCGACGAGCCGCTCAAGGCCCTGCGCGACGCGCTGGCCGACGAGAGCTCGGACCGCTGGCACGAGCTCAAGACCGAGGACTCCGACGTCTCGCTCGACCTGTCGCAGATCGTCTACGTCCGGGTCGAGACCGAAGAGCACCGCGTCGGCTTCTAGCGCGCGCAGAACGCTCGGGGCCCTCGACCTGGCGCTGCTGAGGGTGCTGCGCACCCGCGGGCACACGCCCTCCGCCGAGGCGGCCGCCATCGCCGTGGGCCGGGTCACCGAGCACGCGGCCCTGTGGCACGCGCTCGCGCTGGCCGGGGCCGTGCTGCACCCCTCGGGCCGGCGCCGCTACCTCCGCACCATGCGGGCCGTGGCGGTCGCCCAGTTCGTCACCTCGTCGATAAAGCTGACCCTGCCCCGCGACCGGCCGGTGTTCGAGGACCTGCCCCCGCTGATGCCGACCGTCTCCGAGCTCTCCTACCCCTCGGCCCACGCATCCACCTCCTTCGCCGCGGCGCGCGGCCTGGGCGGCGGCCCCGTGTACGCGCTGGCGCTGGTCGTAGCGCTCAGCCGCCCCTTTCTGGGCCTGCACTACCCCTCGGACACCCTGGCGGGCGCCGCCCTCGGGCACGCGCTGGCCCGGCTGACCCCGTGAAGGTCGGCATCGTCGGGTTGCCCAACGCGGGCAAGTCGTCGCTGTTCAACGCTCTGACCGCCGCGGGCGCGCAGGCTGCCAACTACCCCTTCACCACCGTCGAGCCCAACGTGGCGGTGGTGCCCGTGCCCGACGAGCGCCTAGACGCCGTGGCCAAGACCGTGGGCGCCCGGCCGGTGGTGCACGAGGCGATCGAGTTCCACGACATCGCGGGGCTGGTGCGCGGGGCGCACCAGGGGGAGGGCCTCGGCAACCGCTTCCTGGGGAACATCCGGGAGACCGACGCCCTCCTGCACGTGGTGCGAGCGCACGACGACCCGCAGGTGGTCCATACCGAGGGGGCCGTCGATCCGCTGTCCGACGTCGAGGCGGTGGAGACCGAGCTGCTGATGGCCGACCTCGACACCGCCGAGCGGCGGCTCGAGCGGGTGTCGCGCCAGGCAAGGTCGCTCGACAAGGAGCTGCAGGCCGAGGCGGCCTGGCTGGCGCAGGTGGTGGAGGCGCTGCGCGAGGGCCGGCCGGCCCGCTCGGTTCCGGGGTCCGAGGACGCGCCCGCGGGGCCGCGGCAGCTCAGCGCCCTGACGGCCAAGCCCGTGCTCTACGTGGCCAACGTCGCCGAGGGCGAGCCGCTCGAGCCGCCCGGGCCGCTGGCCGAGCACGCCGCCAGGACCGGCGCCCGCGCGACGGCGGTCAGCGCCCGGCTGGACGCCGAGCTTGCCGAGCTCTCCGACGAGGACGCCGCGGCCATGCGGGAGGATCTCGGGGTGGCCGAGTCGGGTCTCACCACGGTGATCCGCGAGGCCTTCGCCCTGCTGTCGCTGATCTCGTACTTCACCGCCGGCCAGGGCAAGGAGGCGCGGGCCCGGGCCATTCCGGCGGGCACTCGCGCCCGCCCCGCGGCGGGCGCGGTGCACACCGACATGGAGCGCGGCTTCGTGGCGGCCGAGGTGGTCCCGTGGGACGACCTGGTCAAGGCCGGCGGCTACGCGCCCGCGCGCGAGCAGGCGCTGCTGCGCGTCGAGGGTCGCGACTATGAGGTGCGCGACGGCGACGTCGTGACGTTCCGCTTCACGCCGGGCTGAGCGCTTGCCAGCCGCGCGAGGGCCAAGGCACCCGTCAGGAGGCCGAGGTCACGCAGCACGATGTCCCCGTAGCCGCCGGCCAGCAGCAGGCTCACGATGATGCCGCCGAGCCAGGCCGCCACGAGCAGCCCGCCGAAGCGCGGCACCACGGCGACCACCAGGCCGGCCGTGATTTCCACGATCCCCACCAGGTGCATCGCGTCGGCGGCGCTTCCGGGGATCAGGTCGTTGAACTCCGGTGCCAGGTAGAGGGCCCAGTGGTCGTTCATCACGTGGGCGAACTTGTCGAGCCCGAAGAGGATGGGCGCGACGCTGAACACAACCCGAAGCAGCACGAAGGCCTGTGCCGCGGGGTCGTTGCGAAGGGTTTCGAAGCGCGGGAAGGGAATGGGCCGCAGGGCGGCCGCGACGGCGCTGCTCATGGTGTCTCCTTTGTGGACGGGTACGAGCAGTGAGCGCCGCGTGCGCGGCATTTCTTACCCGGCGGGCAAGAAATCTCGTGTTTCGTGCGCTAGCGGCCGACCTTCACCGCCGGGCCGGTCAGGGCGCCCGAGCGCGCGCGGTAGACGCCGCCCCGTACGCGGACCGAGAAGTCGCCGCTGAAGGTCGCGACGCCCCGCGCCGCTTGCCGCCAGCGCCAACGCACCCGGCGCTCGATCGCCACGCGGCCCGAGCCCCTCGGCTCGAACCAACCCGTGATGCGCCGGCGACGGCCCCAGCTCACCACTTTGTGGAAGTGGGCCCAGGTGTCCGGCAGGCCCAGGAGTGTTCGCAGCCGGCCGCCGTCGACCGGATCCGAGCCCCGCGTCCCCACGATCCGCGCCCGTACGATCCGCGGCGAGACCCCGCGCTCTGTGACCCGCACGCCCAGGAAGCGACCGCGGTAGCGCCCGCGCAGGCGCCGGGCCATGGCGCGGTCGGAGTAGCGCAGCTCGGAGCGGTGGCGCGGCGAGATGCGGTCGTAGGGGTCGGGCACGCTCACCAGATACGGCCGCGGGCCGGAGTCCACGAACGAGTTCTCGGCGTTCTCCGTCCGCCCGCCCGAGGTGGAGAAGAAGAAGGCGGTGATGGGCCTGCCGCGGTAGGTGAGCACCTGGTCGGCGGTGGCGCGAACGGCGGCGCTGGACTCGGGCCGCTCGCCGGAAGCCCCCAGGTACACCTGCGAGCGCGTGTCGGGCAGGTGGTCGTAGAGCTTCGAGCGCGACGGTGAGGAAAGGGCGTAGGAGCGCGCCGCCACCGCCTGGCTCTTGAGCGCCTCGGGATGCCAGCCGGCGGGCATCTCGCCCGGCACCACGCCGCGGACGTAGTCGTCGAGGGGCAGCGAGTTGACGACCATCAGCCCACCCCGCGCACGGTGGAGCACGAGCGACCCGCGGTAGCTGCCGTCGGACACACCGGTGTCGGCCTTGCCCAGGAGCTGGACGGGCGCGCCCCCGCGTGAGACACCCAGCGGCTCGGTGAAGCTGCCCACGCGGTTGCGCCCACGGAAGAGCAGCACGCCCGGCCCGCCCGGTCGTGCCGTGTAGGTGACGTTGGGCCGAGCGCTGCGATCGCCGATGCGGCTCGCCCCGCGGATGCTCGCTGCCGAGTAGCCGCGCCGCACGAGCACGCTCGTCTCGCGCGGAGGAATCCGCGTCAGCTCGGCCCCGCGGTAGTAGTGGTTCAGGATGCGCCGGTAGTCACGCCCCCGCCGGGCAAAGCCGTAGGCCCCGAACTGGCTCAGGCCCACCCCGTGCCCGAAGCCGGCGGCGCGAATGACGTGGACGGCGTGCGCATCGGGGGGAGGCGCGCCGGGCACGGCGAGCGGCGCCAGGACCAGCAGCGGGCGAAGCATGGCTTCGGAGGTCTAGCGGAGGAGCGCAACCCGGGCGTCGGCCGGGCGAGCACCGCTCGCTCCAAAGGTCACCGGAGGAGCGCAGCCCGGGCGCTGGCCGGGCGAGCACCGCTCGCGTCAAGGCGCCGCCCGCTCGAGGATCACCGGAGACGAGTGGCGGGGCCCGTCAGTCCCGCCGCTCGCACGCGGTACACGCCGCCCCGGCGGACCACCACACGAAACGCGCCTGCCGGCGATAGCCGGCCACGCCCCACGCGCTTCCAGCGCCGGCCGACCCGGCGCTCCACCACCAGCCGCCGCGAGGACGGGGCGGGGGAGAATCGCCCGACCAGCTGCGGGCTGCGCGTTGTCGGTCCCGGTCCGGCGACCCGCGCCAGGCGAGCCTGCGAGCTGGACACCGTGGTGAAGCTGGAGGGCACGTCGTAGAGCCCGAGGCGGGTGCGCAGCTGCGGGCCGGTGACCCGCCGCGAGCCGCTCGAGCCCAGCACCTGCGCGCGGATGATCCGGGGCGAGGCGCCCCGGCGCAGGACGCGCAGGCCGCGATAGCTCCCCGGCGCGCCGAGCCGCGAGTCCAGCGACGCGCCCGAGAAGCGCCGGCTCCAGCGGTGCTGCGGAGAGATGCTGTCGTAGCGGTCCTCGACTCCGACCAGGTAGGGCTGGGGGTCGCCGCCGAAGATGTTCTCGACGTTCTCGGTGTGCCCGCCGGAAGCGGAGAAGAAGTAGGCGGTGATGACCTTGCCCTGGTAGGTCAGGACCTGGCGCGCGGTGGCCTTGACGGCCCGGCTGGTGCTGCGCCGCTCGCCGGCCACGCCGCGGTAGACCTGCGAGCGGGTGTCCGGATAGTGGTCGAACACGCGCGAGCGCGGGGAGGAGGCGCGCGCATAGGAGCGCGCGGCCACGGCCTGGGCCTTGAGGGCCTCAGGATGCCAGGACGAGGGCATCTCGGCGGCCACCACGCCCTTCACGTACGAGTCGACATCCAGCGCGTTCACGACGGTCACGCCGCCGCCCAAACCGGGCCGCAGCACGAGCTTGCCGCGGTACCTGCCGCTGGTCACTCCGGTCAGGGCCCGGCCCAGGAGCCGGCTGACGTTGCGCGGCCGATAGACGCTGACGCGCGAGAAGGTCCCGATGCGCCGGCTGCCGGAGAACACCGCGACCTTCGAGCCGCGGCGCTTGGCGGTGTAGGTGGCGCGAGGGCGCGCGGTGCGCGGGCCGATGCGCGACACGCCGCGGAAGCGGATGGTCGAGCGGCTGGCGGCCAGCAGGACCCGCGTCGGGCGCGAGGAGGCCTGCGACAGCTCGGTGCCCCGGTAGTAGTGCTTGACGATCGCCTCGTAGCCGCGCCCGTGCTTGGCGTAGCCGTAGGCGCCGTACTGGCTGAGGCCCACGCCGTGGCCGAAGCCGCCGCCGCGCACGACGTGAACGGTCGCGGCGTGGGCGGCCGCCGGGGCGGCCGCGAAGGCAAGGCAGAGCAGAGCAAGGGTGGGGCGCCGCATCGCTGTCACAACCCCCATTTCGGCGAAAAGTGGCGGTTGCCTAAGCAACCGCGAACAGCCGCCACTCGCCGGGAACCCCCCGCAATTCGTGAAATCCGCGGTCGCTGAAGTCCAGTCCCGAGCCGACGACCAGATCCTTGACGGTGCTCGAGGCCAGCACCTCGTGCTCCTCGGCCTTGGCCATGACGCGGGCCCCGATGTGCACGGCGATCCCGCCCACGTCGCTGTCGCGGATCTCCAGCTCGCCGGTGTGCACGCCGGCCCGCACGCCCATGCCCAAATCCTTCATGCCCTCGCTGATCGCCTGGGCGCAGCGCACCCCGCGCGCGGGCCCGTCGAAGGTGGCCAGGAACCCGTCGCCGGTGTGCTTGACCTCGCGGCCGCGGTGGCGCGACAGCTCGCGGCGCACCAGCTCGTCGTGGCGGCTCAAGAGGCTCTTCCAGGCGCTGTCGCCCAGCGCGGCTGCGCGCTCGGTCGAGTGGCAGATGTCGGTGAACAGCACGGTGGCCAGCAGCCGGTCGGGCTCGCGCTCGCGCCGGTGGCCGGTCAGGAACTCCTCGATCTCACCGATCAGGGTGTCCACGTCGCCCAGCGAGAAGAGGTGGTCCGTACCCTCGAGCTCCACCAGGCGGGCGTCGGGGATGTGCTCGGCGAGGTAGCGGGAGTGGCGCACGTCGAGGAAGCCGTCCGCGGGGCGATGCAGCACGAGCGTCGGCACGCGGATCGAGGGGAGCACATGGCGTACGTCGAACTGGCCGATCAGCTCCAGGATGCGCTCGGCGGTCGCCGGGCTGGCGGCCAGGCGCTCCAGGCGCCCGGCCCAGTCCATGAAGGCGGGGTCGCTCTGCCGGCTCGCCGCCACCGCGCCGGCCATCAACCCGTCGCCCCAGTGCGCGACCATCTGCCTAGAGCGCTCCTCGCGCTCGTCGGGCTTCCAGGTCCAGTCGTAGTCGGGCGCCCATAGCGAGCGGGCGAAGGCCGAGTAGAGCACGAGGCGCTCACAGCGGTCCGGGCGGGTGGCCGCGAACAGCGCTCCCATCGGGCCGCCCTCGATCGTGGCCGAGACGGCGGCCTGCTCGAAGCCGACCGCGTCCATCACCGCAAGCACGTCGTCCATCTGCTCCTCGAGCATGGGCGCCTCGGCCATGGGGTCCGACAGCCCGCTGCCGCGCCGGTCGAAGAGGGCGACGGTGGCGAACTCGCCCAGCCGCTCGAAGGCGGCCGCCACCGACGGCTCCTCGAACAGGTACTCGCACTGGGAGATCCAGGTGGGCACCCAGACGAGGTTCAGGGGGCCGTCGCCCACGGTCACGTAGGCGATGTTCACGTCCCCGCTTTTGGCGTAGCGAGCCTTCGGCATTGCATGTGTAGTGTGCCGCGCCGTGGCCAAGCGCAAGGCTTCCGACCTCTTCGTCGAGTGCCTGGAGAACGAGGGCGTGCGCCACGTGTTCGGCATCCCGGGCGAGGAGACCGTCGACCTCAACGAGTCGCTCGCGCGCTCGGAGATCGAGTTCGTGCCGGTCCGCCACGAGCAGGGCGGCGGCTACATGGCCGACGTCTACGGGCGGCTGACCGGCCGCGCCGGGGTCTGCCTGGGCACGCTGGGCCCGGGGGCCATGAACCTCACGACGTCGGTCGCCGACGCCTACCTCGACTCCGCGCCGCTGGTGGCCCTCACCGGCCAGGGCGACCTCGAGCGCATGCACAAGGAGTCGCACCAGTACATCGACATCCTCAGCGTGCTGCGGCCGATCACCAAGTGGAACGCCCGTCTGAACAACCCCCGGATCATCCCCGAGGTCGTCCGCAAGGCATTCAAGGTCGCCCAGCAGCAGAAGCCCGGCCCCACCCACATCGAGATCCCCGAGGACGTGATGGAGGAGGAGGTCGACACCGAGCCGATCCCGGTGAGCGAGCGGCTGCGGCACCCCGAGCCCTCGGGCGACGAGATCGCTCGGGCGGCCGAGCTGATCCGCAACGCCAGCGCCCCGATCGTGCTGGCCGGCAACGGCGCCGTGCGGGTAGGGGCCAGTGCAGCGCTGCGCCAGTTCTCCGAGGTGACCGGCATCCCCGTGGCCGAGACGTTCATGGGCAAGGGCCTGATCGACAACCGCGGCGACAACGCCCTCGGCGCCGTCGGCCTGCAGGCCGGCGACTACGAGATGGCGGGCTTCGCCGAGGCCGACGTGGTGATCAGCGTCGGCTTCGACCTCGTCGAACACTCGCCCGAGCACTGGAACGACAAGCGCGACAAGACCATCGTCTACATCGACACCGTCCCCGTGGAGGTCGACGAGTACTTCGTCACCGACGTCGACCTGGTGGGCGACATCAACCGGATCCTCAAACGCCTGACCCACGAGTGCACCGGCCTCGGCCCCGGCGGCGGCTCCTCGCGCCTGCGCGACGTGGTGATGGGCCGGCTCGAGGCCGCCCGCGACGACGACTCCTTCCCCATGCAGCCGCCGCGCGCGCTGTACGAGATCCGGCAGGTGCTGGGCGACGACGACGTCCTCATCTCCGACGTCGGCCTGCACAAGCTGTGGATCGGGCGCATGTTCCCGGCCCACGAGCCGAACACCTGCCTGATCGCCAACGGCCTGGCGGGGATGGGCTTCGCGCTTCCCGCCGCGATCGCGGCCAAGCTGGTGCACCCGGACCGCAACGTGGTCACCGTCAACGGCGACGGCGGCTTTCTCATGAACTTCCAGGAGCTCGAGACCGCCAAGCGGCTGCGCACGTCCTTCGTGAACGTGATCTGGGAGAACGAGCAGTTCGGCTCGATCGTCTGGAAGCAGGACAAGAAGTTCGGCGACCACTTCGGGACGGACTTCACGAACCCCGACTTCGTGCAGCTCGCGCACGCCTTCGGGCTACCCGCGTGGCGCTGCGAGTCGGCCGAGGACTTCCCCCGGCGGCTGCGCGAGGCGCTGGCGCACGACGGCCCCACCGTGGTCGTGCTGCCGATCGACTACTCGATCGACGTGGCGATCTCCGAGGAGCTGGGCGCCGAGACGGTGGCCACCTAGGGGGCACCGGAGCCGGCCAGGCCCGCGACACGGGGCACCCGTCCGGAAAAACGCTCAGCCGCCTGACGAGTTTTCGAAAGGGCGACCGGGTGCACGCCCGGCGGACTGAGGCCCGGCGCCTTCGGGTAGAACGTGCGCATGAGCGTCGCCACCAGGGAACAGGAAGTCGTCGAGCGCGTCCCCAAGCAGCTGTGGATCGGCGGCGAGTGGCGCGACGCCTCCGGGGGCGACAAGCTGCCGGTGGAGGACCCCTCGACCGGCGAAACGCTGACCGAGGTCGCCGACGGCACGGCGGAGGACGCCAAGGCCGCCCTCTCCGCCGCGCACGAGGCGCGCGAGGAGTGGGCCGCGAGCGCTCCCAACGATCGCTCCCAGATCCTGCAGAAGGCCTTCGAGGCGCTCAACGAACGCGCCGAGGACCTGGCGCTGCTGATGACGCTCGAGATGGGCAAGACGATCACCGAGTCCAAGGGCGAGATCGCCTACGCGGCCGAGTTCTTCCGCTGGTTCGCCGGCGAGGCCCTGCGCCTGGACGGCTACTACAAGACCGCCGGCAACGGCGCGGGCCGCGTGCTGGTGATGCGCCAGCCGCTGGGGCCCTGCCTGATGATCACCCCCTGGAACTTCCCCACGGCGATGGGCACGCGCAAGATCGGCCCCGCCGTGGCGGCAGGCTGCACGATGGTGATGAAGCCCGCGCAGCAGACGCCGCTGTCGATGCTCGCGCTGGCCGAGATCCTGCACGAGTGCGGGCTCCCGCCCGGAGTGCTGAACGTGATCACGAGCTCCTCGTCGGGCTCGACCATGGGCCCGCTGATCGAGGACCCGCGGCTGCGCAAGCTGACCTTCACCGGGTCCACCGAGGTGGGCCGCAGCCTGATGGAGCAGGCCGCGCAGAACATCCTCAAGACCTCGATGGAGCTGGGCGGCAACGCCCCCTTCCTGATCTTCGACGACGCCGACGTGGACGCCGCCGTCGAGGGCGCGATGATCGCCAAGATGCGCAACGTGGGCGAGGCCTGCACCTCGGCCAACCGTTTCCACGCGGCCGGCGCGGTGGCCGACGAGTTCGCCACCAAGCTGGGCGAGCGCATGGGCGCGATGAAGGTCGGCCGCGGCACCGAGGAGGGTGTCGAGGTCGGCCCGCTGATCGACGATGACCAGCGCGGCAAGGTGGCCGAGCTGGTGGACGACGCGACCGGCAGGGGGGCCTCGACCGTCGTCGGCGGCTCACGCGTGGACGGGAGCGGCTACTTCTACGAGCCCACGGTGCTCAGCGACATCCCCGACGACGCCAAGCTGCTCAAGGAGGAGATCTTCGGCCCGGTCGCGCCGGTCAAGGGTTTCTCCGACGAGGATGAGGCGGTGGCTGCGGCCAACGACACCGAGTTCGGCCTCGTGGCCTACGTCTACACCAACGACCTCAAGCGCGCCTTCCGCGTCTGTGAGCGCCTCGAGACCGGGATGATCGGCCTCAATCAGGGCCTGGTCTCCAACGCCGGCGCGCCCTTCGGAGGCTGGAAGCAGTCCGGCGTGGGCCGCGAGGGCGGCAACGAGGGCATCGCCGAGTACCTCGAGACCAAGTACGTCGCCGTCAACCTCTAGCCGGGTAGGTACCCGCCCTACACCTTCGCCTGGCGGATCCCTGAGCCACCCCATGAACGAGCGACCTCTTCAAGGCCACGCCGGCTCGCTGCACGTGCGGACGTGGGAGCGCGCGGATCCGAGCCACTTGGTCGTGATCGCGCACGGATACGGCGAGCACATCGGCCGCTACGACCACGTAGCGGACGCCTTCGCCGAGCGGGGAGCGGCGGTTTACGGGCTCGACCACGTGGGCCATGGGCGCTCAGAGGGCGAGCCTGCCTTGATCACCGACTTCGAGCCTGTGGTCGGGGACCTCCACCTGCTGGTCGAGGAGGCGCGCGCCGAGCACGTCGGCTGCCCGCTCGTGGTGGTGGCCCATTCGATGGGCGGCCTGATCGCCACCAGATACGCGCAGCGCCAGGGCGAAGGGCTCGCCGGATTGGTGCTCGCCGCGCCGCTCGTGGGCAATCCCGGGACAGGAGCGCTCCTGGCCCTGGATCCCCTGCCCGAGATCCCCGTCGACATCGCGGTGCTCTCCCGAGACGAATCCGTGCAGCAGGCGTACGCCGCCGATCCGCTCGTCTACCACGGCGGCTTCAGACGGGAGATGCTTGCCGCCATGGCGACGGCGCTGCTCGACGCGGCGCTCGACGCACAGCGCGTCCGGGGACCCGTGCTCTGGCAGCACGGCGAGGCGGATCAGCTCGTCCCGCTGGAGGGGAGCCGGCGCCTGCTGGAGCACTTGCCCAACGCCGAGGTCAGCGTGCGCCACTACCCCGGCGCGCGCCACGAGATCTTCAACGAGACCAACAGGGACGACGTGCTTCGGGACACGACCGAGTGGATCGAGACGGTCGTCAACGTGCAGCCCGACCCAGAGAAGGAGCCTTAGGAGAAAGCAGTGACCCGTGTCGAGCTGCTCTGGTGGGACGGCTGTCCGTCTCACCCCGAGGCGCTCGCCGACCTGCGCGAGGCCATGGACGAGCTCGGGCTGAACCCTGCCAGCGTCGAGGTCCGCGAGGTCGCGGACGACGAGGACGCGGCGCGAGAGCGCTTCATCGGCTCGCCCACGATCCGGGTGGACGGCCGCGACGTCGTCCCGCCGCCCGAGGACGAGGCCTACGGGCTCAGCTGCCGCGTCTACACCCTGCGCGACGGGCGGGTGTCGCCCGTCCCCGACCCCCAGGACCTGCGAGACGTGCTGAGGAGGAACCTTGAGCACAGCGCCTGACTTCACGCTTCCGGACACAGACGGCGAAGAGCACGGCCCCCAAGGCGTGACCGTGGTGGCCTTCACCTGCAACCACTGCCCCTACGCGCTGCGATGGCACGACCGGCTGCTGGCGGTGGCCGAGGACTACGCCGAGCGCGGCGTGCGAACGCTGCTGATCAACCCCAATGACGCCGACCGCTACCCGCGCGACTCGCTCGATGCCATGCGCGAGCGCGTGGCCGCCGAGGGCCCGTGGCCGGCGCCCTACCTGCGCGACGAGTCGCAGGACGTCGCGCGCGCCTACGGCGCGAAGACCACACCGGACGTGTTCGTGCTCGACGCCGACCGCGATGTTGTCTACCGCGGGGCGCCCGACGCCGACCACTCGGACCCCGGCCAGGACGCCCGCTGGCTTCGCGACGCGCTCGACGCCGTACTCGAGGGCCGGGCGCCCGAGACGGCACGGACCGACCCGATCGGCTGCAGCGTGAAGTGGAAGCGCTAGTGGACGGCGACCTTCAGCGCCACGATGATCACGCCGAAGGAGGCCGTCAGCAGCACTGAGCCCACACTGCCCCAGAAGCGGAAGCCCGACCGGCGGGCGATGACGAAGCCCAGGCCGACCAGCTCGGCGATGCCGAGGGCGAGGGCCAGGTCCAGCGCGAGGGTGCGGCCGAAGGCCTCGAACGCGGCGAGGCTCAGGACGAGCACGGTGGGGATGGCGGCCAGGACCATCGTCCCCTCCTCGCGTCCCACCGTCACGATCTCCTCCAGCTGCAGGTTGCGGTCCATGGTGAGCCGCCGTGCGGTGGACTCCGCGTACACGTGCGCCAGCCAGAAGACGATCGTGGTCACGATCACCGCGATCAGCACGTCGGAGACTGCGTAGTCGGGGTCCTCGGACAGCGTGGCGACCACCGCGGTGCTGAGGATCTGGCCGTAGATCGCCGGGGCGGCCCGGCGGCCCGTCCCCGGCTCGGTGGCCCGCGCACGCACGGGCGCCGAGACTAAGCCAAGTAGCGGAGGTAGGTGACCCCCGAATCGAAGCGCCGCTCCTCGGCGAGCTCGAGCTCGAGCGGCTCGTCCAGGTCGGGCAGGTAGCGCAGCCCTCCGCCCAGGACGACGGGGTGCAGGTAGAGCCGGTACTCGTCGACCAGGCCGGCGCGGACCGCGGCCGCGGCGACGGTGGGGCCCGAGATGGCCAGTGGTCCGCCGTGCTGCTCCTTGAGCTTGCGAATCTCCTCCACCGCGTCCTCGCGCACCAGGCGGGTCTCGCCCTCCACCTCGGTGAGCGTGGAGGAGAAGACGACCTTCTCCGAGGCCTGCCACAGCAGAGCGAACTCGCGCTCCCACTCGGAGATCTCCGGGTCCTGGTCGGCGGTCGGCCAGTGCGCGGCCATCGTCTCCCACATGCGCCGGCCGTAGAGCTCCGCGCCGGCCTCGCGGAGCTCGTCGTTGGCGTGGCGGTGGAGGTCCTCGTCGGGGCGGGCCCAGTCGAGCCCGCCGTCGGGCGAGGTGACGTACCCGTCCAGCGAGACGAGCATCGAGTAGACGAGCTTCCTCATGCCAAGTAGGCAGCCAGATCGGCCGGACGGCTCAGGAACGGGCAGTGGGCGCCGTCGATCTCGTCGGGCACGATGCCCAGCCTCTCGCGGACCATGCCGCGGGTCCAGTCGGGCGGAAAGGTGCGGTCCTCGCGGCAGAGCAGGAAGCGGGTGGGCAGCTCGGGCCGCCCCTCGATGGGAACCGGCTCGCCCGTCGCCGGCGCCACCTGAGGCCGCGCCGCAGCCAGGGCCGCTTCGGCCTCCTGGCGGGGGAGGTCGGCCAGGAAGGCCTCGATCGGGTCCTCCGGGCTCTCCGGGGTGCCGGTGTTCGCGAAGTACTCCATCAGCGTCTCGCCGGGCTCGGGGACCATCCCCGCGACGTAGGTCAGCGACTCCGCGGATACCCGTGAGCACACGAGGGCCGCGGTGAAGCCGCCGAGGGAGTGGGCTACCACCCGCAGGTCGCGGGGCTCGCCCACCGCGTCGAACACGGCGGCCGCGTGCTCCTCCCAGCCCGCCGAGACGTCGTCGCAGGGCAGGTCGGGGGCCAGCGCCCGGTGGCCGCGCGCCTCCAGTTCGGAGGCGACACGGCCCCAGGCGGCGCCCGAGTCGGCCGCGCCGTGGATGAGGGCGTAGGTGGCCAGCGCTCAGCTCTCGGAGAGCGCGGGCTCGGGGCGAGGGTGTGGCCCGTCGTGCACGGTCGCAGCCCTGTCCTCGGGCTCCAGGACGACCACGGCTACCACGGTGGCGACCGCCACCAGGACGGCTCCGACCAGGAACGCGAGGTGGTAGCCCTGTGTGAGGGCCGAGCCCGCGTTCTCGCCGGCCTTCGCCAGCTCCTCGGTGCGCGAGCCCGACAGCGTGGCCAGCACGGCCAGGCCGAGGGCGCCTCCCACCTGCGCGGAGGTGTTGACCAGCCCGGAGGCCAGCCCCGCGTCCTCCGACGTCGCGCCCGACATGGCGATGTTCATCAGCGCCGGGAACGACAGGCCGGCACCGAAGCCGAACAGCACCATCGGAGGCAGCACGTGCGTGAGGTAGTCGCCGTCGACCGGCGCCTGCGTGAACAGGAGCAGGCCGATCACGATCAGCACCATCCCGGGCAGCAGCGTCTGGCGGGTGCCGAAGCGCATCACGAGCCGCTCCGAGTAGCGCACCGACAGCGTGCCCATGACCAGCGTCACCGGCAGGAAGGCGAGGCCGATCT
>Ga0126307_10001636_pt1 | contig 14833 bp, 16 predicted proteins | sample Plot28_FD_89955 | JGI IMG/M metagenome (GOLD analysis project Ga0126307, IMG submission 89955) | Serpentine soil microbial communities from UC McLaughlin Reserve, CA, USA - Plot28 | ecosystem: Environmental > Terrestrial > Soil > Grasslands | place: USA: UC McLaughlin Reserve, Lake County... | reverse complement strand
CGATCGCGCCGATCCCGAACGCGATCAGGATCACGCCTGCGATGACGCCTCCTGCTTCGAAGAATCTCTTGAGCATGACCGTTCCTCCTTGAGCCGTTGATTGGACGCAGCGTGCTGTACGTCCGCGCTCGCGGAATCAGGGCCGCGCCCCCGATCTCCTGCGGAAACGCACGCCGGGCTCCTGCGGGGAAGTACGCACCGACGACGGTCGCGGCGCCGGCGTGAATCAAAGCCGGGGAGTCGCCATTCGCGTCGACGCCGAGAATCAGGTTGAAGCCGCAGGCGTGCGCGGCCTCGAGGCCGGCGCGCGTCGTCTCGAAGACGACGGCCTGCTCCGGGTCGACGCCGGTAAGGCGGCATGCCTCCAGACGGATGTCTGGCGCCGGCCGCGGTCGCAGACGCTCTTACTGTTGACGGCAGGCCGAGCAGGCTCCGCAAGCTCGAGCGCGAGGTGAGCAGGTGGTTGAACTGCGCCGGCACGCGCTCGGCGCGCGCAACGTTCTCGAGCAGCCGGACGGTCGATGCGCGCTCGGTCGACAGCCGCGCCCTCAGCGTCCGAACCTCCCCGGTTGCAAGCGACGAGTCCGCCGCGCGAACAGCCGCCTCGGCGAGATCGAGCGCCGACCACCACCGCGACGCCACTGTCTGGAGGGTCACCGGCCCGTCAAAGCGCATGGCTTCGACCTCGGCGGAAGCATCCGGTTCGGCCGCAGCCGTGGGCTCGGACTGGACGGCGGCGGCCCGCGGTCGCCTCCTGCCGCGCGGGCGAACGTGCCTCCGGATCGATGCGGTAGCCACGACACCGACATTCGCGGCAGTCGCGGGCACGCACATCCGCAAACTCCCTGTCTCAAACGCCGCGGAAAACCACGAGACGGTCGTAGGTTTCCTCGCCTGCCGACGCGGGAGTGGCGGAGTGCATCCCGGTGCCCGCCCTCGCGCGCGGCGCAATGCCGCTCGCCGCCCGCGCGTGGATCAGTAGTTGCCCCGACTCGCGATCCCGTACTTCTCGTGATGGCGGCCGGAGCTCGGCCGTGGATGATCCGGCGGAAACTCATTCCCGCGAAGTGCAGGAACGCAAAGCCTGCGAGCAGGGTCAGAAACGCACGAATGCTGCTCCTCGACCGGTTGTCATCAGCCCAGTGCGTCCAGTCCTCGTCGGCTGCCGTGTAGTCCGGCGCGTCGCCACGGCTCAGGAACCAGCCGAAGACCAAGAACACCGCAAACGCGACGCCGGACAGAGCTGGGAGCCGCTGCCACGACGGTGGGAGAGTGTCAGTCGACGAGTTGCGTCGACGTGCGCGGACTCGGGTCGGATCGTGATGTCAACGTTCGGGCGCCGAGAGGATGGGTACATCCCGTCACGCTGTACATCAGGTAGCCGAGGATCAGCCCGTTCCCGAAGGGGACGACGAGTCCGGGGCCAAACAGAAACGTCCAGTCCTTGAGCGCGGCGACCGAGACGGCGAGGTCGGCCGCGTCCGGAGAGTCCTGGCGCAGGCTGACGACCCCGAGCATGAAGATGATCCCCGCCGCAAGGAAGACGCACTCGATTGAGACGACCGAAGGAGAACGATGCAGATCACACGGAACAACCTCGACACGAACCCGGGGCCGAGCGACTGGTTCACGGGATCAGTGTTCGTCGACACGGTTGCCGCGCCGTCGGAAGGCTCGCAGATCGGCGCGGCAAGCGTCCACTTCACACCCGGCGCCCGCACCGCCTGGCACACACACCCGCACGGTCAGACGATCTGGGTCACCGACGGCGTAGGCCTCTGCCAGCGCGAGGGCGGGCCGATCGAGGTGATCCGCCCCGGTGACCGCGTCTTCTTCGAGCCCGGCGAGAAGCACTGGCACGGCGCCGCGCCGACGCGGTTGATGACCCACACCGCCATGCAGCAGGCGAACGAGCACGGGAACGTCGTCGACTGGGGCGAGCACGTGACCGACGAGGAATACGGGCAGGCGCCCGACGTGACGGAGGTGAGCCGGTGATGCGCGGAACAGTCATGTATGCAGCTGAGGACGTCCGCATCGAGAACGTCCCCGACCCAACGATCGAGGAGCCGACGGATGCCGTGATCCGGGTAACGCGCGCCTGTATCTGCGGCTCCGATCTCTGGCCGTACAAGACGCTGCAGCCGCGCGACGGCGCGCGCGTGATGGGGCATGAAGCGATCGGCGTCGTTGAGGAAGTGGGCGCCGACGTGCGTACGGTCAAGGTCGGCGACGTCGTCGTGATGCCGTTCGCGTTCTCTGACGGCACGTGCATCTTCTGCGACGAGGGCCTCCAGACCGAGTGCATCCACGGCGGCTTCTTCGGGAACCCGGAGGTGCCCGGGGCGCAGTCGGAGGCCGTGCGCGTGCCGCAGGCGGACGGGACGCTCTATGTGCTTCCGGTCGGCGAGGACGACGCCCTGATGCCGTCGCTCCTCACGCTGTCCGACGTCATGGGCACCGGCCACCACGCAGCCGTCGTTGCCAAGGTCGGCCCCGGCAAGAGCGTCGCCGTCGTGGGCGACGGCGCCGTCGGTCTCTGCGGCGTGATCGCTGCGAAGCGCCTCGGCGCCGAGCAGATCATCATCTTGGGCCGCCACGAGGACCGGATCGCGCTCGCGCGCGAGTTCGGCGCGACCGACGTCGTCAGCGAGCGTGGCCCACAAGCGATCGAGCGCGTGAAGGCGGCGACGGACGGCTACGGCGTCGACGCCGTGCTCGAGTGCGTCGGCCTCGAGCTGTCGATGGAGACCGCAATCGAGATCGCCCGTCCGGGCGGCGCGGTCGGTCGCGTCGGCGTGCCGCAGCACGAGTCGATCCCGCTTGCACAACCGTCGTTCTACGGCAACATCACGATCGGCGGCGGCCCCGCCCCGGTGCGCGCCTACATCGACGAGCTGCTCCCCGACGTCCTCGACGGGCGGATCGAGCCGGGACGCGTCTTCGACCGAGTCGTCGACCTCGACGGCGTGCCCGACGGCTACCGCGCGATGAACGACCGCGAGTCGATCAAGGTTCTGGTCAAGCCCTGATGGCGCCGGATCGTCGGTGTGCTTTCAGGGATCGCTCGTCCGTCTGATGAGTGACCAACGACGGCGAGGAGGAGCGGATGAAGTACATGCTGTTGATCCATCACGGTGACACGAACTGCGACGGACTCTCCGACCGGCAGCGGTGCAGTCGCCGACGAACTGGCGCAGCCGGATGGTGATTGCCCGACGACGATCGGGCGTCAATCGCCAGAACAGCGAAATTCATGCACCTGAGCGGCGGCTCGTGGTTTTGCGGAAGGAACTGCGCTCGGCCGCGTCAGTTCAGGGTGAAGACGCGAGCGACTGCGGCAGCGCGCGTGTGGACGCGCAGCTTCTGAAAGGCATGTTCGAGGTGCTTACGCACCGTATGCGGTGACACGACGAGGAGAGCGGCGATCTCCTGGTTCGTCTTGCCGCGGGCGACCCAGGCGAGCCGTGCTCGGCAAGAAGGTCGCGCACCACATGACCGAGCACTACTTCCGGCCGACCGACTGAGCTCGGCGTCTCTGCGGCGGTGGCGTTCGCCCCGGAGACGAACCCACCGCCGGCCGCTGCGAACTCAGCGCCGCTCGACGCGCGATCCGCCGACGATCGTTTCCTCGCCCGATGCGAGCCGCACGAGGGCCTTGTGGCCGCCGTCGTAGTCGTCGGCCCACAGCAGGAGCGTCGCTTCGTCGCCGCTGACGCGGCAGGGCTCCTCGCCGAGGCCCTCGCCGTCGAGCCACGCGCGGATGAACGGGTTCCCGCGCCGTTCCTCGCCGATTGTCGTGTCCTCACGGTGACCGGGAAAGACGCGGGTCTCCGCACCGAGCGCGAGCAGGACGTCGAGGATCGAGTGCTTGAGCTTTCCGAGATCGCCGGTCGGCCCGGCGGTGCCGCCGACCGTGCCGCGGAAGAGAACGTCGGCGGTGAAGCAATGAGTCCCGTCGACGAGGAACGCAAGATGGTCGTCGCAGTGTCCAGGCGTGTACAGCGTGCGCACGGCGAGACCGCCGCTCGCGACGGCGTCGCCGTCCGAAAGGCGCTCGTCGGCGCGCACGCTCGTGTCGGCGTGCGCGAGTAGCGGCACGCCATGACGAGCGGCGAGCTCTTCGACGCCGACGACGTGATCGACGTGGCCGTGCGTGCAGAGGACGTGCGTGATCGTGATCTCGTCGTCGGCTGCGCGCCGCTCGAGCTCGTCGGTGAGGCCGTTGCCGTCGATGAAGAAGCCGTGGCCGCCCGCGCCTTCCGCGACGAGGTACGCGTTGGACAGCCACTGCGGATGCTCCGCGCGCTCGACGATCATGCGAACTCGATCACGCTGCGGATGCCGTCCTGCGCCTCCATCAGCTCGAACCCGCGGTTGACGTCGTCCAGCGTGATGCGGTGCGAGACGAACGACGCCACATCGATCTCGCCGGCGAGCGCGCGTTCGACGTACTGCGGGACCTGATCCCGCCCTTTCACTCCACCGAACGACGAGCCGGCGACGCGCCTGCCCGTGATGAGGAAGCGCGGGACGATGTCGAGCGTCTCGCCCTTGCCCGCGACGCCCGCGACCGTGCAGAGGCCCCAGCCCATGCGTGCCGCCTCGACGGCTTGACGCATCACGCCGACATTCCCCGTCGCCTCGAACGTGTAGTCGGCGCCGAAACCGTCGGTCATCGCGACGATCTCGTCGACGGCGTCAGGGCCGCCCGTGAGCGTGTCCGTCGCACCGTGCGCCCGCGCGAGCTCGAGCCGCTCGGGCGAGAGGTCGACGGCCACGATCCGCCCTGCGCCGCTCAACCGGCAGCCGACGATCGCGCCGAGACCAACCATGCCCGCGCCGAACACGACGCACGTCGTTCCGGCCTCCACCTTCGCCGTGTTCATCGCCGCGCCGAGACCGGTCGAAAGGCCGCAAGCGAACAGGCATGCGTGCTCGAGGGGCGCCTCAGGATTGACCTTCGCGAGCGCAATCTCGGGCATGACCGCGTACTCCGCGAACGTGGACGTCCCCATGAAGTGGCGGATCGGATCGCCGTTCCGGGCCAGGCGGGTCGTGCCGTCGGGCAGGTAGCCCTTGTTCTGCTGCTCGCGGATCGCGAGACACAGATTCGTTCGGTCGCTGCGGCAGTGCACACAGTCGCGGCACTGCGGCGAGAACAGCGTGACGACGTGGTCGCCCGGCCCGACCGAGGTGACGTCGGGGCCGACGCTCTCGACGATTCCTGCGCCCTCGTGGCCGAGAACGGTCGGCGCGTAGCCGGAAGGGTCGGCGCCCGACGCGGTGTAGAGGTCCGTGTGGCAGACGCCGCACGCGGCTAGGCGGATGAGGATTTCGCCGGCGCGGGGCTCGGCAAGCTCAACCTCCTGCACGACGAGCGGCCGGCGGAACTCCTCGAGCACCGCAGCGCGCATCTTCACGGGCGAAGCCTCGCACACCGGCGTGAGCAGGTGCCTCCCACCGCGCTGGCCGGTCGATTCCGCGGACTGCTACGTTGTCTCGACACGGACGGCAATCCCGCCGTCCCGTGAGATCAGCTTTCTCGTTCCTCCTTGGTGGCTTCGAGTCAGACCGATCTCGAGTTACCAAAGGAGTCGAACAACATGCATCAGCAGTCCTTCCGCGAGCACGGGGTGAGCGCACCCGTGGTCGAGGCACTGGCCTCCCGCGGCATTCACGAGCCGTTCCGCATTCAGTCGCTCGTTCTTCCGGACGCCCTCGCCGGCCTTGACGTCCTCGCACGCTCGCCGACGGGATCGGGCAAGACCCTTGCGTTCGCCCTCGCCATCATCGAGCGCCTCAGCAACCAGGACGCCGGCGTGCGCGGCCTCGTACTGGTCCCGACGCGAGAGCTCGCGGCGCAGGTCGCCGAGGAGCTCGGCGCCGTCGCACGCGCGAAGCAACTTCGAGTAGCGGCTGTCTACGGCGGCGTACCCGTCGGGGCGCAGGCGAAGCGGGCGAGATCCGCGCAGGTGCTGGTCGCGACGCCGGGACGACTGGAGGATCTGATCTCGCGCCGGCTCGTGTCTCTCGATCGCGTCAGCATCCTCGTGCTCGACGAGGCCGACCGGATGCTGGACATGGGCTTCCAGCCCCAGGTCGACAAGATCGTTGGTCGCCTACCTCGCGACCGGCAGACGATGTTCTTCTCAGCGACGCTCGACGGCGAGATCGGGCGACTGGCCCATCGGTACACGCGGAGCGCGTCGCGATTCGAAGCAGAGATGCCGCAGGGAGCGCAGAGCGGAGTGACCGACCACCAGTTCGTGGCGGTGACGTCGCAGAACAAGATCGAGACGCTCATCGACCACCTCGGCGAGACGCGTTCGCTGGCGCTCGTCTTTGTGCGCACGAAGCGCGGCGCCGACCGCCTCGTGCGCAAGCTGGCGCATCACGACGTTACGGCAGCCGCGATGCACGGCGACATGTCGCAGGCGGCTCGTGAGCGCACGCTGGCGAAGTTCGCCGCCGGGCGCGTCTCGACGCTCGTTGCCACCGACGTCGCCGCCCGCGGGCTCGATCTTCCGAACATCACGCATGTGATCAACTTCGACCCGCCCGAGGACGAGAAAGCTTACGTCCACCGGGTCGGCCGCACCGGCCGCGCCGGCAGGGGCGGCACGGGCGTCACGCTCGTGCTTCCCGACCAGCAGACGGACGTCAGCCTCGTCGCCGCTCGCGTCGGCCGCCGCACCGAGTTCGAACGCGACGGACTCACGAGCGCACGGGCGAAGCTCGTCTACTCCGGACGCCGCCGCCGCAACTCGCGCTGGTAGCGCTTGACCGTGACTCGCCGCGGGCCCGGCCCCACGAGTCTCAATCGCGACCCTCCGCCGGAGCAACCTGAGGGACCGCCGCGGAGGCGCCGCCGACGCGATCCGGTGCGGCCTGTGTCCCAAAGCGTGGCACCCTCGCTTGAAATGAGGAATCGGGCGAGGTTCAATCACCGAAGTGCGGCCGCACACATGACAACGGTGATGCGCGACGCTCGAACCGGGAGACGGCGATGAGCGACGCGCTGGACGCGCACTACCGGCAAGTCGCGAAGGCGATGATCCTCGACGGCCGTGTCGTGCCACTTCTCGGCGCCGGCGTCAACCTCTGCGGGCGGCCCGCGCAACGATCGTGGAAGCGTGGCAGTCGGTACCTGCCGAGCGGTGGCGAACTGGCCGACCATCTCGCCGACTCGTTCGACTATCCGGAACGGGCGCGTGACCTCGTCCGCGTGTCGCAGTACGTGTCTGTCGTGCTGGGTGACGCGCCCCTCTACGCCGAGCTGCACGATGTCTTCGCCGCAGAATACGAGCCAACGCCGCTGCACCGTTTCCTCGCGTCGCTGCCGAGCGTCGTTCGGGCGCGGGAAGCGCTCCCGCGCGACCCGTACCAGTTGATCGTCACGACGAACTACGATGATGCGCTCGAGCACGCGTTCGACGAAGCCGGCGAAGACTACGACCTCGTCTCGTATATCGCTGATGGCGACGATCGAGGAAAGTTCCTGCACCGCGCACCAGGTGCGGATGCCGTCGTGATCGCGCGGCCGAACGAGTACGGCGCCCTCTCACTCGAACGCCGCGCCGTCATCCTCAAGGTCCACGGCGCGGTCGACCGTCGCGACCGGGAGCGTGACAGCTACGTCATCACCGAGGACAACTACATCGACTATCTGACGAGAACCGACCTCTCCACGCTCGTTCCCGTGACGTTGGCGGCGAAGCTGCGCGAGAGTCACATTCTCTTCCTCGGCTACAGCATGCGCGACTGGAACGTGCGAGCGATTTTCCATCGCGTCTGGCAGCAGCGGCGTCGAGGTTACAAGTCGTGGGCGATTCAGCGAGCCCCCGAGGCGATGGAGCAGGCGTTCTGGCTCAACCGCGGCGTCGACATCTTCGACCTCGACCTCGACGAGTACGTGAACCGACTCGAGCGCGCCGTCCGGACGCTCGCCGAGCCGGCGATTCCCAGTTGAGCGGCAGTTCTGTTCGCCTTCATGGTCCGGCGAGCCCGTACAAGGGCCTGGGCTACTACGCCGAGCGCGACGCACCGTATTTCTTCGGGCGCGAGGACGAGACCTCGATCGTCGCGGCAAACCTGATCGCCGCGCGTCTGACCCTGGTCTACGGCGCCAGCGGCGTCGGCAAGAGCTCGCTTCTGCGCGCAGGTGTCGCGCGACGCCTGCGCGACCAGGCCCAGGAGGCGGCGAGGTTGTCGGGAAGTCCAGGTGCGGTAGTAGTCGTCTTTCCTGCCGATGACGTCGGTGGCGCGCGACGGAACTCATGGCGCGACGATCCGCTTGTCGAGCTTGCGGCCGGAATTGGCACCGCCGTCGCCGAGCTCGGCATCGACGTCGACCCCGTGGATTCCTCGCTTTCGTTCGCCGAGTTCCTCGAGGGGTGGAACGAGCGTCTCGACGCAGACGTGCTGCTCATCCTCGACCAGTTCGAGGAGTACTTCCTTTACCACGGCCAAGAGCGTGATCCTGGCACGTTCTCGTATGAGCTCTCGCGCGCGTTAACGCGCCCGGATACGGCTTTGAACGTGCTGCTCTCGATCCGCGAGGACGCGTACTCGAAGCTCGACAGCTTCAAGGGCCGGATCCCGTTCCTCTATGACAACTACCTGCGGATCGATCACCTCGACCGCGCCGCAGCACGCGCGGCGGTCGAGCGGCCGATCGAGCAATACAACCGTCTTGTCGCGGCGCCCGGCGGTGGCATCTCGCTCGAGGCGGAGCTCGTGGACGCTGTCCTCGACGACGTTCAGACAGGGCAGCTCGCACTCGGGCAGTCCGCCGCCGGCACTGCGGTTGCCGCCGACGGAGGCGATAGCCGCATCGAGACGCCGTTTCTTCAGCTCGTGCTCGAGCGGCTGTGGGATGAGGAGCTCCGCTCGGGCTCGCGCACGCTGCGCTTGTCGACGCTCGAGCGGCTTGGCGGCGCCGAGCGCATCGTGCGCACGCACCTGGACGCGGCGATGGCATCGCTCGCAAATGACGAGAAAGAGCTCGCGGCGCGCGCGTTCCGCCAACTTGTCACACCGTCCGGGACGAAGATCGCCCACCTGCCGTCCGACTTGGCGGCGCTCGAAGACGCTCCGCCCGACGAACTTGCTGTCGTGCTTGACGAGCTGGCAGCAAACCGGATCCTGCGCCCGATCGCGCCGCCTCCCGGGCAGACCGAACCGCGGTACGAGATCTTCCACGACGTTCTCGCCCCGGCGATCTTGGACTGGCGAGGGCGATTCCTGCACGAGCGAACGCAGCGCGAACGTGACCGGCGTCGCCGGCGCCGGCTGACGATCGTCGGCACGATCCTGAGCGCGGTCCTGCTCGCCGCGTTGGGCGCAGTGGCGATCGCGTTCTTCACGTTGAACGACCGCACCAAGGACGCTGAGGACGCCGCCTTCGTCAACGAGGCCCGTGCGGCGGAAGGATTCGCCGGAGTATTCGTCGCCGGCGACCCCGTCATGGATGCGGTCTTCTCACCCGACGGAAGACACGTGCTGACCGCGGGTGAGGGTGGCGACCTCAAGATCTGGTCGACGGGCGGCGCCGCGGGTGCCACAGGTGGAAAGCTCCTTCGAACGCTCCACGAGGACAGCGGCGTGCACACGGCCCGCTACGACCGCTCCGGACGCTTCGTTGTTGCCACGACCGACGATGGCGTCGGGGTCTGGTCGCTCGGGAGCGGCAAGCGCACTCAGGTCGCCGAGACCGCTGCCGCAGACGCTGCCTTCAGCCCTACAGGCGACTTTCTCGCGATCGGCGGCCTTGACGGAGTCACGTCACTCGTCACCTGGCCCGGCCTGAGGACAACAGGCAAGTTGTTCGTCCGCGAACAGAGCGCCGTCCGCAGCGTCGACATCAGCTCCGACGGGCGACTCGTCGCGACTGCGAGTGATGACGGCGAGGCACGCGTGTGGCAGGTCGGAGTCGATCAAGAGCCGCGAACCTATCGCGCGTCCGACCAAGGAACCGCCTATACAGCGGCCTTCAGCTCGAGCGGCAACTTCCTCGTGACCGGCGCCCAAGACGGCAGCGCACGGGTCTGGGAGGTGCCGAGCGCCCGCCAGCTCACCGTGATCCGAACTGGACGCGACAGTGTGCTCGATGCGTCGTTCAGTACTGACGAAAAATTCATCGTCGCCGCATATGGCACGCTCGCCCGCGTATGGGTGTGGTCGCGGCCACAGCCCGCGCTTCAGTTCGAAGGCAACGCGGACACCGTCACGAGCGCGACCTTCAACGACGCGGGGAGTCTCGTATTGACCGCGGGCAGCGACGGCACGGCGCGCCTTTGGAGCGTCGCGCTGCCGGACCTCACCGTCGAGCTCGTTACAGTCGAGATGGAGCCGGACGGACGGTCGATTCGGACGACCTTCAACGTCACGAATACGGGTGGCAGCTCTGCGGGCGCCACGCGCGTCCGCCTGTCCTCACCCGGCTTCGAACCCGTCACCGTCGCCGTTCCGCCGCTCCGGCCCGGCGGCGTCTACCCGGTCGAGGCCGACCTTCGCATACCGCCCTCGGCCCGTGGCGCACGACCGTCAACGATCCGCGTCAGCGTCAATCCACAAAGGCGCGCGATCGAGACGGAGTACTCGAACAACACCGAGGCGCGCCCGATCAGCATCGCGCCACCTGATCTCGCTCTGGAGACCAAGGCCGTCGTTCCGGATCGAGCGGGACGCAGCATTGTCCTCGTCGAGATCCGGAACGTCGGGAAGGGCACCGCAGAAGCGACGACGGTTGTCTCGCATCCTCGCGGCTATGCGCCCACGACCGTGCCTATCCCACCGCTACGGCCGGGTCGCCGCATGAGACTTGAGGTTCCGCTCCAAGCAAATCCAGGCGCGCCGGCACAGCAGGCTACCGTGACGGTCGATCCCAACGGCGTAAGCGGCGATCAAAATCCGCAGAACAATCGCGACTCGACGGAGCCGCTACCGGCGTTCGCGGGGTAACCCACAAAAGCCCTAGACCCGTCGCGATGCGACGTGGCGCCGAGCGAATAACGCATGTCACAGTAGCCGGGTCCGCTTCGAACTGCGGCGAGGTTGCCAACCCAGGTCAGTATGAGGAGGTTCGATGAGCACAAAGAAGGACACGCAGACGGCCGCCAAGAGCACTGGCGCGAGCAACGCGAAGTCCAAGGGATTCACGGACGAGGAAAAAGCCGCGATGAAGGAGCGCGCGCAAGAGCTGAAGGCCGAGGCGCGCCGCGGTTCGCGCGCGAAGAAGGACAAGGCGGATGGGGAAGCCGATGTGCTCGCGAAGATCGCGGAGATGCCGGAATCCGATCGCGCCATGGCCACGCGGCTCCACGCGATCATCAAAGCCAGCGCTCCAGCCCTCTCGCCGAAAACCTGGTACGGGATGCCCGCGTACGCCAAAAACGGCAACGTTGTCTGCTTCTTTCAAAGCGCGCAGAAGTTCAAGTCGAGGTACGCCACACTCGGCTTCAGCGACGAGGCGAACCTCGACGAAGGCGCCATGTGGCCAACCTCCTTCGCCCTGAAGGAGCTGACTGCCACCGAAGAGACCAGGATCGTCGCGCTCGTGAAGAAAGCGGTGAGCTGAGGGCTGATCTCGCCATCGCCCCCGCCCTACGCCGGATCGTCGGTTTAAAGGACACCCGCCGACCTGTGCGAGTGATCGGACAAACCAACTCGGATCCACAGGAGGTTGAAATGTCGGCAGCGGTCCTCTACATGTCGATGTCACTCGACGGGTACATCGCGGGTCCGAACGACGAACCGGACAACCCCGGCGGCGACGGCTTCGAGCGGCTGCACGAGTGGTTCGTGGATTTCTTCCGGCCGTCCGGGCCGGTCGGGGAGATGTTCGACGAGATGGACGCGTACGGTGCGATCCTCATGGGTCGGCGTACCGCGGAGCAGATCGACCACTGGGGCGGTGATCGTCACGGCGTGCCGATCTTCGTGCCCAGTCACCGACCGCCGGGTCCCTCGGTGGCGGACTATCCGTTGGTGACGTACGTGACTGATGGGATCGCCAGCGCGATGGTCAGGCGAAGGCTGCCGCCGGGGACCGGTATGTGCTGGTGCATGGGCTTACACGGCGCAACGGGCGCTCGAGGCCGGTGTGCTGAACGAGTTGCAGATCCATCAGATCCCGGTGCTATTCGGTGATGGTCGTCGGCTCTTCGATGTGTTGCCGTCGCGCGTCGAGCTGGAGATCGTGCGGGTGATTGATACCTCGGAGGCCACCCACGTTCGCTACCGCGTCCGTCGCTGACCCGGTCTGCCAACGGCCTCGTGCGCCTAGGGACGTCACTCGCCTGTCAGGCGAGGAGCGGCGAACGACGCGCCGGTCAACGCGCCGCGGTCGTCACCGCCAGGCGTAGTTCAGGGCGCCGCTGACGACTGACACCGCCAGGAACACGACTCCGAGGGTGACGTGCCCGGTCGAGGCCAACGCAGCGGACGCCGCCGCCCAGACGACGAGCTCGATTCCGAAGGCGACGGGCCTCGGCGTCTCGATCGTGTGCTTCGGCGAGACGAACAGGGCCCAGACGATGACGACGGCGGCGACTGCGAGAGCGGCCAGGAGCCAGCCGAGCGCGCCGTCAGCGGCTTCGAGCCCCGCGTAGCCGACGGCGCCGAGCGCCCCCAACTCGAGCGCGAAGCGCAGGACGAGGTTTGCCTCCCTCACCGGCTCGTTTTACACCGAAGGATTCCTTCTTGCGCCGTCCCTCGTCTTTACTGGATCTTCGTGCCCGCGCCGTCCCGCAGCGCCGAGCCGCGCCGCGAGTTGAGTCGAAGCCCGATCGTCCCGCCGCGCGGGACGCGACGCACGGCGTGCGACCACCGGCGTGAGCCGCGGCTCAGCCGGTGCTGCGGCGGATCTCGACCTTCCCCTCGTTCGTGCGAACGTCGAAGGCCGGCTGCGGAGAGGTCGCCGGACCCTTCACAATGCTTCCGTCGAGGCGGAACGTGCTGCCGTGGCAGGGGCACGTGAGGGTTTCGTCGGGATTCAGCTCACCCTCGTGCAGCGAGCAGCCGCGGTGAGAACAGCGGTCGTCGAGTGCGTAGAGCTGCTGACCCCTGCGTAGGAGAACGACTCCAAGGCCGTTTGCTCGCGCGGGGATCGGCGTCGCGTCCGGTAGCTCGGCCTCGTCGAGCACGGCTGTCCACTCGCTTGGCGCCTCGTCGAACGCAGTCTGGTTGACGCCGACGCCCTTCGCGAATGAGAGGTGGCCGCCGAGCCAAGCTGAAAAGGTCGCGGCGCCATAGCCGAGAGCGCTCAGTGCTAGGCCGCGCGCTCTGTCGCCGCGCCGGCGTGCGAACCACGAGAGCGTGTGGAGTAGGAGCGCGGTTGTGTTGCCCACCGCATGCACGCTGCCCACGCGGCGGCTGCCACTCCCGAGTTCCGCCCAGTCCGATAAGCCGGCGGTGGCTGTCGGAACGGCGGCGAGGATGCCGGCCGCGACCAAACGGTCAGCCGCCTCCTCGCCGTGCTCACCGCCGATGAGGTCAAGCAGGAGCGCACTCGTCCAGGCGCCGATGACGACATCGGTGAGGGGCGGATGCAGCGGATGCCCGAGCCAGGTGCCGCTGAGCAGATCCTTGAGCCGGGACTCTTGCGGCACGGCGATTCGCACTGCCCGTTGAAGCGGCTCAGAGACGGTATCGAGGGCTTCCAGCTCCTCGATCCGCTCTGCGATCATCTCTCGCGCCTGCGGCTTCACGCTGTTCCTTCCCTTGGTTCCGACGGCGTGTGGGGCGAAGTTCCGGCCGGCGTCTCAGCGTCTCCGTCTCGCCATCTTCCCTTTCGGGTCGGCCCAAACACATAGCGGCGCGCAGCGCGGCCGCGGTGGAAAACGAGCGCCTACCTGACGTGCGGCCCTCATCAGGGTCGGGTGAGACGAGCAGAGATGGTGGACGGTGCCTCGTCAGCCGACACTCGTCTCTAACGGTTATCGTTCCAAAAAACCGTTAGAGAGGAGCCGACGTGAACGCTGCCGGAAAGATTCTCGAACTCGTCGTCTACAAGCTCGACGAAGGCGTCTCGCGCGAGCAGTTCCTCGCCACGAATGACGCGACGTCTGTCTGGATCGGCAACCAGCCCGGCTTCATCTCCCGCGAGCTCGTCTACGACGCCGACGGCGACCGGTGGGTCGACGTCATCTGGTGGGAGACGATGGAAGACGCTCGCGCCGCAGCCGACCTCTCGCTGACGTCGGAGGCGTGCTCGCCGATGTTCGCGCTAATCGACATGGAATCCGCGCTCATGCTCCATGGCGCCCCGGCGATCGAGACCGTTTCGCCCACGACACGATTGGCGTCTAGTGAGGCGCGATGACGGCCGACTCCCCCGCCCCCGTCGAGCCCGAGGAGATCCTGACCGATCTTCTCGACCTCGAGCGCGGCCTCAGGCGCGAGACCTACTACGGCGAGCGCTCGATCTTCTACATCCCTGGCGGCGTCGCTCCGCTCGGAACGATCTTCGCTTCGATCAAGGATCGCGACGGCCCGAACGACAAGGCGGCCGACTTGTCGCGGAGCGGCGTCTTTCGCTTCGCCTTCTGCCTTACGCCCGACCGGTTCGGCGAGCGGTTCGGCGCCGTGCCGCGGCGCCCACCCAAAGGCGGCGTCGTCGACCTCGCCGGCTATGACCTGACGCGGCTAGGTCACCTCATGCCGCATCCCGTGTACGCCTGGATGCGCTGGGTGCAGATCCTGTCGCCGACCCGGGAGCAGTACGACTCGCTTCGGCTACTGCTCTCCGAGTCGCTGCAGGTCGTCAAGGCGAAGTGGGCGCAGAGGACGACCAGCTGATGCTGGACGTCACGTGGGAGTGGATCGCAAT
>Ga0126307_10001633_pt1 | contig 14839 bp, 13 predicted proteins | sample Plot28_FD_89955 | JGI IMG/M metagenome (GOLD analysis project Ga0126307, IMG submission 89955) | Serpentine soil microbial communities from UC McLaughlin Reserve, CA, USA - Plot28 | ecosystem: Environmental > Terrestrial > Soil > Grasslands | place: USA: UC McLaughlin Reserve, Lake County... | reverse complement strand
GCCCATCCTGCTGTTCGAATCAGCCTGGAAGCTGATCTGGATGGTCGTCGTCGCTCTGCCGCTGTGGACCGCCGATCAGCTGGACCCGGCCAACCTGGAGCTGTTCTCTCGCAACCTCTGGGTAGTGATCGTGCTCGCCGTCACACCGTGGCGCTATGTGGTCGCGCAATACGTCACGAAGCAAGGAGATCGGTGGCGCTCGGATGCCAACCGCCCAGCCAATGACCGGCCCTGATGGCCAAGCCACCGAGAGACCGGTACCGAACACCAGACCCCGCCACGACCTCACCATCTAACTGTCCGCAACACGGCCGGGCCCACCGAGGCCCGGCCCCTTTCGGCATGACGGGCGGACATCCTCAGCGCGTATCCACCGCATCCCCGTCCCGCCAGCCACCAGACCAGACCCCACCAGACGTTCTCCGCGAGCGGCCGCGGCCAAACATGGCGGCAGACTTACGAGAACCGTTTAGCGAGCCGCCTCATTATAAGAGAGTCGGGATGTGGATGCGGCGCTCTTGTTTATTGGTGGGTGCAGGTCTCAGCGTATCGAGCTTCTGATGCAGCAGCTCCAAGCCGAGCTCGGGAAGCACTCGTCGGCACGCTGCGCCGCCTGACCGGCTTGCCCGTTCAGCCGATGGCGTCAGCGGCATCTAGCAGGCGGAGGCAGACCGGTGTCGGGGCGGTTCGGGAGGAGATGAAGGTGAGTGACGGCGCGCTTTCGTCGAACGCGAAGGTAACGATCGTGTCGCTGTTCTGGTTGGCGACGAGGAGAAGTGAACCGTCCAAGGTCTGGATGAAGTCACGGGGCTGCTGTCCGCGGGTCGGCTCCAGCGTCTTCAGGTCGACGGTCCCGTTGTCGGCGTCAAAGGCGAACACGGCGACGCTGTCGTGACCCCGGTTCGAGGTGAACACGTGCCGGCCCGAGGCTGCCACGCGCACCTCGCTCGCCGAGTTGTGGCCGGTGTCGCCCTCGCGCAAGGTGGACTTCACGTCCGTCGAAATGAAACCCTCCCCGTCGCGCCGTAGCGCGACGAGTGTGTTGTCGAGCTCATTCAGCAAGAACAGGTGCTCGGCATCCGGATGGAAGGCGAGATGGCGTGGTCCCGCCCTGGCCGCCACGTCGATGCGGGAGCCTCTCAGCTCGGTCAGGTGACCATCGGCGTCCAGCGAGTAGACGAGGACGGCGTCCATGCCCAGGTCTGGCACCAGCACGTGTCCGGTGGCTGGGTCGAACAGGACCTGGTGGGGATGCGGTCTGGTCTGGCGGACAGCATCCACGCTTGCGCCGGCATGTTGGACGCGGTCGACCAGAGGCCCCAGTCCACCGTCCGGCGTGAGGGCAAGTACGGCTAGCGAGCCCGTTCCGTAGTTCGCTACCAGCAGGAAGCGACCACTGGGATCCACCTCGAGATGCGCGGGTCCAGCCCCGGCCGACAGTGCTATGCCGAGCAGGTCATAGGCGCCGGTACGGAGATCGCGAGCGAACGCGGCGACGGCACCGCCGCCTTCAAACTCGGCGGTCTCCATCACGGAGTAGAGGAACCGGCCATCTTCGCTGATGGTGATCCAGGACGGGTTACGCACGGCCGCGGCCACTCGGGTGGGGCCGACGACCCCGTCCGCGAAGTCCGCGGTGAGAATGCCCTCGGCTTTGCCGTCGACATCGGACAGCCGCTCCGTGTAGGTGCCGATCAGCAGGGTTTGGGACACGTTTCCATCTCTCTCAGCGCGGGGAGCCGCTGGTGTCCAGACCGGTTGAACCCCGGAGGCATCCCGCCTCAGAGGGCGACCGCCCGGGACTGTACAAACGAAAGATCGATCTCAACGCCGATGCCGGGGGACTCCGGCACGGCGACCGAACCCTGAGGAGACAGGGACATGCGCTTCTGCACCACGCCACGTGTTAGCTCGCTCTGGGCGACGTTGAACTCGACCCAGCTAGCACGAGGGAGGGCGGCCAGGTAGCTGAGGCTGTATGCGTGCAGCAGGTCGGTCAGCCACGAGTGGGTGACGATCTCGACGTCGAGCTCGAACGCATCGGGGATCAGCTGGGTGGCCACGGTGAGGCCGCCGCATCGCGACAGGTCGGGTTGGACGACGTCGATGCCGCCGCTGCGCACCAGCCTGCGGAGCTCCCAGATGGTGGCCTGCTGCTCGCCGGCTGCAAAGCGTAAGCCCGGGTAGCGCCTTTTCCAGGCCACGTAGTCTTCGGTGCACTCGGGATGCACGAAGTCTTCGACCCAGTAAGGCTCGACCAGCGTGAGAGTGTCGAGCATGGTGGCGGTCTCGCTCGCGGAGCGAATCCGGGCCGTGCCCCCGTCGTCGACGTACCATCCTGGGTCGACCATCAACCTGCAGTCTGGTCCCAACACCTCGCTGACGGCAGCGAGGTTCTCCGCGTCCAGCCCGGGGTCGAGGCCGAAGCCGCCCCAGCCGAACTTGGCCCCGCGGAATCCCTGGTCGACATATGTGCGAGCTGCCGACGCGTTGTCCTCTGGAGTCATCCGAAACAGGGTGGAAGCGTAGGCGGGCACCTCACTGCGCCTGGCTCCACCCAGCAACGTCGCCAAACTCAAACCTTGCCCCTGGGCCCGCAGGCACCAGAGGCAGTTGTCGATCGCCGACATGCAGTGCATGGCGACGCCTCGCCGACCGTAGTAGGCCGTCGCGATGAACAGTTCGTCCCAGATCTCGGTCAGGTCCCCAAGGGCCCGACCGACGATCTCCGCGGCGATGGTACGGAAGCCGAGCGCGCTCATCCCCGTCCCGTTGATCACTCGCGCCGCAACCGGGCCGAGCGTCTCCACATCGGACCATGCCTCCAGCCCGTCGTCGGTGCGGACGCGTACCAGCAGCAGCCAGTCGCCCTGGTCGGTCGCCTCCCCGCCTCGGTCGTTCGACCCATAGCGCTCGTGGCCGCGCAGCAGGAAGGGCGTTACCTCGCTGATTTTCATGCCGACGGCGAGCCGAGCCGACCCGGGAGGTCCGAGGGCCACGGGATCCGCCTCTCGGCCAAGCTGGGACGGAACGGCTCAGCCTGCTCGACCAGCAACCGCCCGCCGGTCTGTCGGTCGGCAGCGGCCATCTGGTCGGCGTAGTCCGAGCCGCTAAGCCGCTGCATCACCTCCATCTGGCTTCGATGCAGGCGGATCAGGTGAGCCTTCACGTCGCGGTGTCGCTTGGACAGCTCGACGAAGTGGGTCCCCTCGAACCCGTAGCCGGGACCAGGGTCAACGTGGTATATCCGGGGGACCGCTCCCAATGCGGGAACCTGGCTTTCGAACGAGGCGAGGCTGGTGAACAGCGATGCGTCGGTTACCACCTTCGCCGTGACGACATGGTCGGCGTTGTAGTCGGTCGTCCAGTGAGTGAAGATCACCTCGGCCTTGACTCGACGCAACGCGGCGATTAGACCGCGTCGCAGAGCCGCATCGTCGTACAGGAATCCGTCCTCTCGCCCCAGACAGACGTAGTCAGCACCGAAGGCGGCGGCGACGGACCGCATCTCGTCGTCGCGGACCGAGGCTGCGTGTCCTGCCCCCTGGTCATCGTCGAAGGGGAGCCCCTTGTCACCGGCGGTCAGGGTGATGAACGCGAAGTCGTGTCCAGCTTCCTGGAGTCGGAGTAAGGTGCCCAGACATCGCATCTCGTCGTCTTGGTGAGCGAACACGCAGACGTACTTCACTTTTCCTACTCTCCTGGTAGTCGCGCCAGGGATACTGACAGGGCCCCGTCGACGGTCAAAAAGGATCCTGAGATGTAGTCCGCCGCGGCCGAGGACAGGAAGGCCACAGCGGCGGCAACCTGCTCAACCGACCCCATCCGGCGAAACGGGAGCTGCTGCGCGACCCTGGACAGGTGCTCCTCGCCGTACAGCAACAGTTCTCCCGGGGTCGCGATCCACCCCGGGACGACTGCGTTCACGCGCACCCGTCGGTCGGACCATTCGTGCGCGAGGGTCCGGACGACCTGACCGAGCGCCCCATGGGCCGCGTTGTAGCCCAGGCAGTTGCGGAAGGGATACTTCTCGTGCAAGGAGCCGATGGCGGTAAAGGCCGCCTCTGGTGCAAGGCCGCCCCCGACAGCGATGCTCCGGAACAGCGAGAACGCCGAGACCGGCCCGACCTGGAGGCTGGTCAAGAGTGAGTCGAGGGAAAGGTTGTCGGCGGGCGTGTGCTCCTCATGCGCCAGAGCGTGGACCACAGTGCTCACCAGACCGCAGTCTCGCGCTGCGGTCGCGACCGAGGGGCCGAAGTCGGCAGCGGTTGCGTCGGCTGTCAGAGCCTGGGCTCGTCCGCCGGCCACGCCGATGTGGCGGGCTGTCTCCGCGGCGCTGTCCTGGTTGCGGTCGATGCACAGCACCAGGTCGTGGGTGGGGGCGAGCGCGCGCGCACAGGCGGAGCCGATGCCGCCGCCGGCACCGGTCACCACCGCAAGGCGGCTAACCACCGTCCACCGCTCGCCGGAGGCGGCCCAGGAGCCGGTCGATCTCGGCGTAGGTCTGCGCATCGGCGATATCGCCGATGGGACCGCGCATGATGCTGTTGGGGAAGATGCCCTGGCTGCTCAGCACGTGCTTCTCCACGGCAACGAAGCTGTCGAGGCTGGTCTGCAGTGACACCATCAGGGCGAGCGGACCCGAGATCTGATATGCCCGCTCGTAGTCACCGGACACCAGGGCGCGCCACAGCGGCACTAGAGCCCAGACCAGATCACCGGCAGGCATCGTTCCCACGGCCCCGCGACGGAAATTGTCGATGAGATACAGGCCGCCAGTCCCTTCCAAGATCCTTGCCTTGCCCTCGGTGGCCTCCATCAGCGCTGTCAACTTCGGGCCGGTGGGCGGCGCCTCTGGCTTGAACAGCACGCGGGTCTCCAGCTCAGCCTGCAGCCTGGCCTGGAGCGGGAGTGGAAGTGAGGCACCCACGTAGCCGCTGGCATCTTGGACCACCATCGGCACGTCCGCCGCCTCGGCGATCGCCATGAAGTAAGAGAACAGTTCCTCGTCCGTGGCGGCGAAGAGCGACGGGGGTGCCGCCATCACGGCGTCGGCGCCTGCTGCCAAGGCATGCCGGGCGTGGCGCACCGCCGTTCGAGTGGACTCGGCGCCGACGCTGACGACGCACGGGCCCCGACCGGCGGTGACCTCGCAGGTCAGGGAGGCGAGTTCGTCGCGTTCCCCCGACGACAGCCGGAGGACCTCCGACACCATGCCGATGACCACGCCGTCCGCATCGTTGTCGAAGAGCCAGTCGATCTGCTTGCCGTAGGTACCTGCGTCGATCGCACCTTCATCGTCGAACGGAGTCTGTACGACACAGATCACACCGCCGATGGCTTTGCTGCTCATTGCTGATGTCCTTCCGGCTGCATCGGCGGTGAAGAGGGCGGCTGAGCCAGACGCAGCAACACCAGCGAGTCCCGGCTGCAGATGCCCTCGATCTGCTCGTCGCTGATGTCGACCATTCCGAGGCGGCGGCACAGGGCGGCGCTGCGGAACAGGCCGGCTACGGTGCGCTCCACCGTCGAGAAGGGGTAGTCGCTCCCGAACAGAATGCGGTCGAAGACGCGGTACTCGCTGGCGCACGTCAGCGCCTGGGCCAGCTGCCACGGACGTGTGTCGAGCGCCGAGATGTCGATGTAGAAGTTCTCGTGGCGCCTGATGACACTGAGCGCCTCCTCGGCCCAGGGGTGGCCCATGTGTGCAATCCACATGGGGAGATCGGGAAACCTGCGTGCCACCGGGTCAAGCTGCAGGGGACGCGCGTACTCCACCATCGCGGCGGGAGTGAAGGTCGTGCCTTGATGCCAGATCACGGGCAGGCGGTGCTCGGCGGCCACCTCCAGCAGGTCCAATGCCGAACTGTCGGAAGGATGAAAATGCTGATAGCAGGGCCCCAGCTTGAGACCGCGCAGGCCCAGAGCCCGCACGGCATGGTCCAGCCGCTCCGGCGCTTCGGGACGGTTGGGGTTGACGCTGGCGAACCCGATGAGCCTATCGTTCCCCTGGACATGGCGGGCCACGTACTCGTTGTCGACCACCACACCGACGGGTTCGGCATCGAAGGCCAGGACGATCGCCGACTCGGCGCTGGCGGCCGCCGCTGCATGATCGTCCGGCCGGACGTCCCAGCTGACCGAACCCCACGCTTTGATCTCGTCGCTTGCCAGTGGGTCGCGCACATGGGTCCCGTGTTCGCCGAGGTGGGTGTGCACGTCCACCTTCACGGCGTCCATCGAGCAGCCCCATCCGTCTCGCTCAACGTGACCATCGACACCGAGTCCGCGGGGAGAAAGAGCTGGCACTCGAACTCGTCTCTTGCTATGAGTCGCCGGGTCTCCAGTGGCCGGAGCTGACGGGTCACCGCATCCCACCTGCAGTCCTCATCGATACGGAAGATGCTGAGCAACCGTGGTCCCGGTCGCAGATGCGAGAAAGTCACGGTCACTAGCAGGGGCGCAGAGACCGCCTCGTCCAGGCTGACGTTGGCCAGCAGGGTCGACACCGAGTCCGGACCCTGTCCGCTGAGCAGAGAGAGCCGGTCCACCTGATCGCCGCCGGTCGCAATGAGTCTCGTGTCGCCGAGCCGGCTCAGCAGATCGAAGACGAAGTACTGCGGACGGATATCACAAGTTTCGCTGAAGAGCCCGAATCGGTGCGGCGCTTCGTTCCAGTGGTGGTACATGTTGTCGACGCCGGCAGGCGAGAAGAACCTGCCGAACTCCGTCGGGTCCACGTACTGGTCCCAGAGGTGGTAGTAGAAGGACCAGTCCAGCGCTTGCTGGTGCATAGCCAAGATCGAGGCTGCGGCCAGAGCCGCGCGGCGAGGCATGAGCGCCTGGTCGGCAACGGAGGTTGGGTCGAAGCCCTTGTTCCACTCGGTGACCATCATCTCGGGTGCTGGTTGGTTCAGCTGCGAGATCAGTCGACGGCCCTCGCGTACGCCGAGGGCATGCCGGGTCCAGTCGTCGTGGTAGATGTGCCACGAAATGAAGTCCAGGGGAGTGCCGTCGGCGGCACAGGAGGCGACGAAGCCCGGCAGCGGTTCATTGTTCACCCAGCATGCGGCGGTCCCGCCGACCTTAACGTGCGGCGCAGCCTCGCGCACCGAAGAAGCGGTGAAGCGGTAGAACTCGGCGTAGTCGAGCGGGTCGGGGATCAGGAACGGGGAGCCACCGTCCTCCCCGATGTCGGTTTCGTTGCCGATCTCCCAGTGGCTGACGAGCTCGCGTTCCACCGAGTAGCGGGAGACCAGCGCGCGGATCAGGGACTGCCACTCGTCCAGGTCGCCGGGTCGCCACACCGCGTGGTCGATGCCGCCGAAGATCTCGGCGGGCTTGATACAGATGGCCGCGACCATCTTGGCTCCCGTCTGGGCGATGGAGCCAAGGTAGGCGTCCAGCCGCGTCCAGTCGTAACGTCCGTGCTCGGGATAGACGCCGAAGAACTCCTGGATGAAGACCCTGATCAGTCTCGGCCGAAGGGATCGAGTGGCCTCGATGACACTTTGGGGCAGCGGCAGGGCGTTAATGCCGCCGACTCCTACTCCATGGCGCCACATTTCCAGCGGGCCGCCGCCGGACGCCGTGTCGATGCTGACAGCTACTCGCTGCCCCTGCTGGATCTGCGTAGCCACGTGGGTTCTCCTGCCCGGTCGGATCTTGACGTCGGGGGGAAGGACTCAGGAGCCCAGCCGCAGAGCCGCGAGATCTCCTCTGCGGCGCGCAAGGCTCGGCCCGTCATGATGGGCAGCACCGAGTCGTTGACCCGGTCGGCCGGGCCGGACAGGCTCAGTGCCCCGATAACGGCCCCGCCGGCTGCGCGAATGGGGGCGCCGACGCAGCGGACGCCTTCGAACGACTCCTGGTCGTCGAGGGCGAAACCCTGGCGGCGGACTCTTCTCAGCTCTGCCTCGAATGCTTCTCGAGTCGTGATGGAACGAGGGGAGCGGACCGGCAACCCGGGGCCTGCCATCAATGCGTCGACCGCCTCGGAGCCCTGCCAGGCGATGAGACACTTCCCAAGCGCAGACACGTGCATCAAAGTGCGTTCACCCACCTCGGAGGCCATCTTGAGTGCGTGCGTGCTTGGGATGACGGCGATATGAACCACCTCCTGGCCCATTCGAGCGCCCAGGTGAACCGTCTCGTTGAACTCCGCGGCCAGCGACGACATGCTGCTGCGGGCCACCTTGGGCAGGTGCAGGTTGCTCCGGGCTTGGTGGCCCAGCTTCAGCAATCCGTAACCCAGCGCGTACTTCTTCGTCTCGAGGTCCTGGATCACGTACCCGCGGCGCTCGAGCACCTTCAGGTGGCGGAAGGCCGTCGACCTACTGAGCCCAACGGCGGAGGCGAGGTCGACGAGGGCAACGTCCTCGACCGTGGCGAGATGTTCGAGAATGTCCAAGGCACGGACCAGCGGGCCGACTTCATACACCGTCGACGCCGAGGGTTCTGCCGGCAGGATGTCGGACATCTCGTTTCATCTGACTGTTCATGAGGGCGTGTTGATCCGGTAGGACGATGCTTCGAGATGCACGTCGTGGTCGTCGAAGGCGAGACCGCCGGCATTCACTAGCACCGACGTCCCGTTCGAGTAGACCGTACGGCTGACGTCACCCTCCTCGTCCAGCCAGCTATGCTCGATCATGGCCGACAGCGCCGTCTCCCCGTGCAGCATTGCTACCGGAAGTGCGGCCCGAAGGAGGCGCTGAGTGTCTTCCTGCTCCCAGGTGACCCAAGACGAAGACACCGCCTGCACGCCACCGGAGATGACAGGAAAGTAGCCAAAGACGGGTGACACGGTCGGAGGGTTGCCACACATCACGTCATACAGAAGCTTCTCCCGCGACCAGTCGCCGCCCCAGTAGCTCCGGTTGTACGGGTCGTACTCCCAACCGTAGGAGACGATCGAGTCGTGATACACCAGGCCCTGCAGTGGCACGTGTTGAGCACTCCCGGGGAAGTTCGTCTGCAGATCGCGCCGAGGGTTGTTGGAGCAATAGTCCATGACGTCGAACGCCCAGTCGCAGCCGCCCTCTGACCCGATCAGATGGCCCCAGCCCGCGACCTCATCGAGCCAGGAGCGTCGCGCCAGCCGGTCCTCGGTCCGGTTCATCGGATGCTCGGGCGACCAGCACTCCATCAATGCCTTGCAGGTCGTAGTGTCGAAATGGAGGCCGGTGTACTGGCCTGCCCGGTCTCTCAGCTTGCGCCCGTGTTTGGCAAGCACCGCGTCGCAGACCCGGGCGTAACGGTAGTCGCGGTTCTCCCACCCCGTCGGAACCTGGTCATGCTCGTCGACGGCCAGCATCGTACGGTCGTACGAGGGATCGAACTCCAGGATGTCTTCGAGGTAGAACCAGGCGAAGGGGGTGAACCCCTCCGCAGCGATGATCTGCGCGTACTCAGGAGCGCTGATGAACGGCTGGTAGTCGTTCAACCAAGGCTCCGCCTGCCATTGGAGGTAGTCGATGGGGCCGAGCAGTCCGGCGGTGTAGCCGATCGTGCGGAGACCGCGCAACACCTGCTTGAGCTTCCTGGCCGAGTACGGAAGGTAGCCGGTGCTGAAGTAGGGTGCTCCGACCAGACCGGCCACCTCTGGTCGCTCGTCGATCTTCTGTGCCAGGCTTTTGAAACGTCCGGAGCGGATGACGTGTTCGCGGTAGGCGAGAGCCGCGGCCTGATAGCCCTCGGGGACCAGGACGTAGTGCAAGGTGCGCCGATAGCGCAGCCGCCCGAGCGACGGCAGCCAGCCGACCTCGACCCAGACACCCGTGGATAAGTCGCATCGCACCGTCAGCTGCACGTCATCGGGGGTCTCGAGGATCGCGAGCACGCCACCGCCGGCCGCGCTGAGGCTCCAGAACGGCATGGACAGTCCCTCGGAGTTGTTGCCGGCTGCGTCAATGGTGAAGTCCAGCTGCTCGTCAGGAGTGGGACGAGAGACGATCCCCTGAGTCGTCTTCAGCGGCAGTGCCAGCTCCGAGCTTCGTCGGCCGTGGGGCCGGAGGACCGGTGCAAGCCGCAGCGCCCGTGACCGGGGCTTGTCGTCCATCGGGCTGAGGTTGAAGTCGATCGAGCCGCCTGCTCCAGAGAGTCCGATCTCGACCGCTACGGGGGACCCGTCGATCAGCACCGTGCCGCGCAGGCCCCGCTCCAGCCGCTGCACGGAGTCGGGCAGCACCTCGGGCGCTGTCCCAGGCGCCGACGGGACCGGCAGGTCGAAGTCCCATCGGTTCGACGAGTCTGACTGCTCGAAGAAGCCGGCGAACGTGTGCGGGTCGACGCGCAGGGCGACACCATCACCGTGCCACCGCCAGATACCCGTGCGACTGTCATCCCTTAAAGGCACCTGCGGTGATTCCTCTCAAGAAGAAGCGCTGAAACGCGACGAACAGGATCAGCATTGGGACCAGGCTGAGGATGGCCTGAGCCGTGGTGCTGCCCAGGTCCTGCTCGAACTGGAGGTTGGACGTGGCGATGCCCACGGTGAGCGTCTTCATCGAATCACTCTGCGCAATCAGCAGGGGCCACAAGAAGGTGTTCCAGGTGCTGACGAAGGTGAACACAGTCAGCACCGCCACGGGCTGCGCGCAGAGCGGAGCGACGATCTGCAAGAAGATGCGCGGAAGTGAGGCGCCGTCGATCCTGGCCGCCTCCAGGAGCGCGTCGGGGATGCCCTTGATGAACTGCCGCATTAGGTAGACACCGAGCGGGCCGGATAGCAAGGGCAGAATCAGCCCCAGGTAGGTGTCCACCATTCCGTAGCGCGCGACGAGGAGGTATGTGGGGACAAGCGTGATGGAGAAGGGCAGCATCAAGGTACTGATGAAGAGCAGGAACAGCACCCCGCGGCCGCGGAACTTTAGCTTGGCGAAAGCGAATCCGGCCAGCAGGTCGATGACGACGGTCAGCGCCGTCACGGCGACACAGACAACGAGGCTGTTGAAGACCCAGCGGGGCAGCTGGTCACCTGTCAGCAGCTTTGTGTAGTTGTGCAGCGTCCAACCGCCGCTCGTGAGGGACAGGCTGCTGAAGGAGCTGAGAGGCTTCAGCGATGCGATCAACACGATGAGCACCGGTGCCGTGCAGACCGCCGAGACCAGGATAGCCAGTACGTGAGTGGTGACCCGCTGCCTGACGAGTCGCGGGTTGGGTGAACGGTCACCGGCCTGGGCGACCGACGTGGTGCTCACCGGTAGAACCTTCGTGCTACTCATAGGTCGAGCCTTCGGTCCTGGTGACGCGCAGATAGAAGCCGGAGATCACTAAGGACACGATCAGCACCAGAACGCCCATGGCAGCCGCGTAGCCGATCGAGCCGCCACCGAAAACGTTCTGGTAGATGTACCACATCACTGTGTACGTCGAGGTGCCGGGGCCGCCCTGGGTCATCACGTAGATGATGTCGAATACCTGGATGGCGGCGATGGTCACGAGGACCAGAACGATCTGCATCACCGGTTTCAGCAACGGCAACGTGATGGTCCTGAACGCCCGGAAGCCGGTGGCGCCGTCGATGCTGGCCGCTTCATAGAGGTCCTCGGGGATGTCGTTCAATCCCGCCATGAAAATGATGGAGTAGAAGCCGAGCCCGCTCCAAACTCCGATGAGGGCGACAAACACGATCGCGAAGGTGCCTCTGCTCAGGTACGGCAGGTGGAGACCGAGAACCTGATTCGTCAGCTTGTACAACGGACCGATGTCGGGATCGATCAACACCTTCCAGATGAGCCCCGTCGCGGCAATCGACAGGAGTGAGGGGATGTAGATCAGGGAGCGGTAGACGCGCATGCCGCGGATGGGAGTGCTGATCAACAGGGCGATGCTTAGCGGCACGATGATGTTGAGGGGTACCGAGACCAAGATGTAGACCAACGTGTTACGCAGCGTCAGCCAGAAGAGGGAGTCACGCGCGAGCGCGACTATGTTGTCCGCGCCGACGAACGTGAAGCCCCTCAGCAGTGTCCCGCGCTGGAACACCAACACGAACGTGTACACGAACGGCACGAGGACGAACGCGGTGAACAACAGCGTCTTGGGCAGCAGAAAGAGCGAGGCCGCAATGGGGCTGCGGTTGGAGCGACGTCGTCGCGGATGGCGGATGGCCACCCGTCACATTCCCGCGTTCTTCGCCATAGTGTGGATCTGCTTGGAGGCGTCCTTGATCATCTTGTCAAGGTCCTTCTGACCGGACACGTAGTTGTTGATCTCACCGGCCAGGTATTGCTCGGCGTTGTACGGCAGCGGCCGGGTCAGTCGCATGAACTCACCCTGGGGGAGGCTGTCGGTCAGGAACTTCTTGGACTTGCTGTCGGTCAGGGGGGCGTAGACGTCGGCTGAGATGGTGTCACGGACGGGAAACAGCAGGGTCTGCTGCAGGTACTTGCTGACGTTGTCGTCACTCGTCGCGAACTTGATGAAGTCCAGCGCGGTCTCGGGGTACTTCGTCTTGGCTGAGATGCACAGGTAGCCCACACCTCCCACCACGAACTTCCCACTAGGCCCGCTCGGGAGGTCCAGCACCTTCAGCCGGGCATCGGGGTGCTTCTTGAAGGTCTCGGCCGTGGGAGGCGCGATCCACTGGACCCCGGCCCGACCGGTCAGCAGCACCTCGCCCCACTTGAGCGGATCGGAGTACAAGGTCATGGGGGTGGCCGCGCCGGACTCTTGGATCTTCCGCATCAGGGTTAGTGCCTCGCGACCACCGGCGTTGTCGAAGCCGACGTCCTTGCCATCCTCGCTGACATAGTCGGCCCCATAGGCCCACAGGTAGTTCCACAGGTAGTTGGTCTCTATCTCGTAGAGACCCGGCCACGCCAACCCGTAAGTGGCGATGTTGGCCTTGTCGAAGCCGGTGTCGCCCACGGTGTTGCCGGACCTGTCGAAGGTGAGTTTCTTGGCGAACTCGCCTAGGTCCTCGTACGTTTTCGGCAGTGCGGGCTTGCCCGCCTTCTCCCAGATTTTCTCGTTCAACGCCAGAACCCAACGGCTCGAGTAGTAGGGCATCCCGTAGAGCTTGCCGTCCTTCCCCTTCGCGGAGTCGATGGCGTTCTTTTGGAAGCCGGTGAGGTCCAGGTTGGCGTCAACGTCATTTAGTGCGGCAAGAGCGCCCGCACTGCTGAATTGGTTGAGCCACAAGAGCACCAGATAGGAGAGGTCGGGTGCGGTGCCGCCCCCAAAGGCGGCGGTGTACTTCGTCAACGCATCGTTCCACGGCAGGAGGAGATGCTTCACCTTGTCGTTGTTGTGGCTGCTGGCGAACGAGGCGGACAAGTCGTCGAAGTAGGCGTTCTCGGCTTTGGGTTCCTGGCCTGGCGGCTTCCAGAAGCTGAGCTCGACGGGCTTGCCGTCGTTGCCCTGTTCCTCGGTCTGCTGCTTCGGGGTTACAGGACTGCAGGCAGTGGCCGCGCCCAGCGCAGCCATAAGAAGGAAGGCCCGGCGTGAATAAGCGGTGCCTTGAGCGGTAAGCGGTTCTGACATCAGAAACCCCCAGAGGAGTCAGTTTCTCCTGGTGAAACGCTGTTTTTCAGGGTGGAATAAGACACAATAGCCCCCCGGTCAGGGCTGGGGCAAGAGCCGTGGCTAGCTCCGGCAGATGACGCCGACGCGGTTCTCAGAATCACGAAGTGGTGCCGTTGTGTTCACACCTCACCGGCGACGGCGGAAGACCGAGGACACGACGACGGCCAGAAGGACGCCCGCCGCAAGGGCAACCAGCCACAGGTTCCTCGACGTTCCGCTCTGATCGGTTTGTGATGGCCGTCGTCAGACCTGACCGCCACGCAACGGTGTCGCTGCCGGTGGGAGGCTCGTGCTTCAGGGGCTGGGTGACGACGGTGTTGTCGACCGATCTCGGCGGTCCTTGTTGCCCCGGGGCGTCGGGTCCGGTGACCAGGACGTAAGTGCCCATGGCCACCGCCGCCTCAACGAACGTCAGCACCACCGCCAGGTTTGGCTATTGGCCGATGGCCCCGCCCGAGTTGCGTCGGAGGACCGTGAAGCGGCCACGGGCGGTGGTGACGGCCCAGTCGCCGTCGACCTGGACGCGAGGGGACTTGCCGGAGTATTGGCACAGCCTTTGACGCTGGCCAACGCTCCAAGCGTGTGCGCGTCCCCCTCATCGGGTGTGGTCTTCGGTTCCTCACGGCCGCCTCCCCGTGGGCTTCGGGTGGATCCGCCCAGCGACCGTTTATGCCGTCGGACTCGTCCTGATAGCCGCGGGTCTATATCGGGTTCGCCGTGGCGGACGGACGCAAAAGGTTATCGCCGTCGAAGTCAGCGTCGCGACCGTGAGCGGATCACCCGTGCAGACGCGAGCTGTTTTGAGAGGGCGCAGATTTGCACGAGGACGTAGCCTTGCTCGGCATCTTGGGCGGCGTGCTCGGACAGCCCCGACGGTGCGACCGCCTCGGTGGCGGTGTCTTCGGTCTTGATCATGGAGCTCCGTTCGGCGTCGGCTGGCTCTTCAGGCTAGGGCTTGGGGCCGCGCCCGAGAGGGGTCGGTGGGCCGGCAGCCGGTGCTGAGTGGTGGCCCAGAAGCGCGGGTGTAACCCCGGGGCACGACGAGCCGCTCGCCGCCGAAGAGGTAGTCCAGGGACCCGTCGAGGACAGGTAGTCCGGCAGGCGACGGGTCGGCCACGGGATTGGCGTTGAGCGGACTTGAGGATCTCGGAAGATGCGCAACCGGAGCCGATGCCCTCAGCTGTCTCCGCTCCGTAGGCTGCCACCATGACCTCGACGACAAAGATCGCCATCATCGGCGCCGGTGGCTTCGTCTTCCCGTTCCGGCTCATCGGCGACCTGCTCAGCTTCCCGGCACTGCGCAACGCCG
>Ga0126307_10001632_pt1 | contig 14840 bp, 14 predicted proteins | sample Plot28_FD_89955 | JGI IMG/M metagenome (GOLD analysis project Ga0126307, IMG submission 89955) | Serpentine soil microbial communities from UC McLaughlin Reserve, CA, USA - Plot28 | ecosystem: Environmental > Terrestrial > Soil > Grasslands | place: USA: UC McLaughlin Reserve, Lake County... | reverse complement strand
TGACCGCGCGGTGGGTGAAGTGCTCGGCCTCGTCGTGTGTGAAGACGTACGGGAGCCCGTAGCGGTTGTTGATCACCCGCACCGCCACCCCGGCCACGACGATCCCGAGCAGGATCAGCGGGGCGGGGCGGAGGAATGCGCGGAGTCGGCTCATAACCTCAGCGCGGGGCGACGACGCTGCCGAAGAAGCCATCGGGCGGCGTCCCCCGCACGTCCAGCACGCGCCAGGGGCCCACCTGGGCCAGGGTCTTCAGCTTCGAGCCGAACACGATCGGGACGGGACGGCCAGAGTGGCGGTAGCGGGCGGTGAACACGATCCGGTGCGGCGCGCCGGGACGCTGGAGCGCGCGGATGGGCAGCTTCATCTCCCAGGCCATGTGCGGGATGAACCCGCGGTTGACGTGCACCTTGCCGCGCTCGGCAACCCCCGGGCCGCCGGCCTCGTCGACGGCTTCCTCGAGCTCTTGGTTGAGCTTCGCGTTGCCCACCGCGAAGGAGACCTCGCGCCAGGCGAACGGTGCGCGCAGATAGGCGAAGGGCGCGGTCACCGCCACCAGCACCGCGGCGATCGCCAGCCGCGCGGGGGTGGAGTGGCCGAGGGCCACCAGGCGGGCGACGCCGATTCCGGCGAGCACGGTGGTCACGCCCACGGCGAGCAGGAAGTAGCGCGGGTTCCCCGAGAATCCGCCCTGGGTCATGATCGCCACCAGGACCAGCCAGAAGGCGACCGCGCCGCCCATCCCGATGACAGGCCAGTTGCGCGTGCGGATGCCCCAGATCACCCCGAACAGCGCGCACAGCTTCAGCGGGTGAAGCATCAGCCCCGCGCTGCGCAGCAGGGCCGCGAGCCAGGGGTGGTCCTGGCGCGAGAGGCTCCATGCCGGCTCGCTGCGCGCCTGCTTGCCCGCGCTGAGCGGATCGCCGGAGCCGACCCACTCGGGAACGATCCACATCACGGGCAGCAGCACGAGGCAGACGGCGACGAGCACGCGGTGCTCGGGCTCCTTGAGCCACATGAAGACGGCGTAGGCGCCGAGAAAGGGCCAGAACTCGGGCCGGTTGAGGGCGACGAGGAAGCCGAGGAAGAAGGCATGCCCGCGGTGGCCGTCGAGGTGGCGCTCGATGGCCCATAGCAGCAACCCGGCCGCCAGCGGCTCGGTGAAGCCCTGGGCAATGAGGAGTCCCCAGCGGGGCGTGATGCACATGACCGCGGCGGCCACCACGCCGGCGGTGACCTTCAGCCACGGCTCGTCTCCCACGAGGCGCGAGGCCAGCCGGTAGGCCATGGCGATCGAGAGGAAGCCGCCCGCGCGGGCCACGACGAGCCACAGCAGCGGCGGGATGTCGTCGTCGATCTTCGAGAAGGGCGCGAAGACGGTGGTGAAGACGACGGGGAACGGCTTCCACGACGGACCCCCGAGCGTGTCGAGCTCGAGCAGGGGGATCTGGCGGCCCCAGACGACCCACGCCCACGAGTCGAAATGGAGTCCGCGAGCAGGGAGAAGCAGAGAGAGGGCCGCAAGGACGAAGCACCCGAGTACGACCTTGCGCACTCGGGGGAGCGTAGTGAGGAGCGCAGGCCGAGCGCCGGTCGGCCGAGCACCGCACACTCGGTTCCGCGCTTCGAGGGAGGGCCCTCGCGCTGGTAGATTGACTCGCGAGTCAATCATGCCCGCGACACCGGCCAACGAGCGTGATCAGCGCCATCTCGAGCGGACGATCGACCTGGCCGCCGAGGCCCGTGGGCGCACCGGCCCCAACCCCCTCGTGGGGGCCGTCGTGGTCAAGTCCGGGAGGGTCATCGGGGAGGGCTTCCACGCCGCCGCGGGCACCCCTCACGCCGAGCGGGTGGCGCTCGCCGCGTGTACCGAGGACCCCGCCGGAGCGACCATGTACGTTTCGCTGGAGCCCTGCGCCCACACCGGGCGCACGCCGCCCTGCACCGAGGCCATCCTCGAGGCCGGCATCGCCCGCGTGGTGGTGGCCTCCGACGACCCCACGGACAAGGTCAGCGGCCGCGGGCTCGGCGTGCTGCGCGACGAGGGCGTGGAAGTGACCACGGTCAACGGCGACGTCGCTCGGTCCGCCCGCCTGATCAACCAGCCCTTCCGAAAGCAAGCGCGCACCGGCTGTCCCCACGTGGTCCTCAAGCTCGCGATGACGCTCGACGGCAAGGTCGCCACCAGCACCGGTGACTCGCGCTGGATCTCCGGGGAGGCCAGCCGTGTTCGCGCCCATCGCTGGCGAGCGGAGTGCGACGCGGTGGCGGTCGGGCTGGGGACCGCGCTGGCCGACGACCCGCTGTTGACCACGCGCCTGCCGGGCGCCTCGCCCAGCGAGCAGCCGCTGCGGGTGGTCTTCGACTCAGAGGCGCGCCTGCCGCTGGACGGCAAGCTGATGCAGGGCGCGGGTAGCGACGTGGCCCCGGTCCTGGTGGTCTGCTCGCGCGCGGCTTCGCACACCGCGGTCGACAAGCTGCGGGCCGCGGGCGCGGAGGTGCTCGCGGTCACCGGCCAGAACGAAGCCGCGCGCGTGGGCCGGGCACTCAAGGAGCTCGCCACACGGGGCGTGCAGTCCCTGCTGCTGGAGGGCGGCCCGCGCCTGGCCGGTGCCTTCCTCGACGCCGGCGAGCTCGACGAGGCGCGTGTCTTCGTGGCGCCCGTGCTGAACGGCGGCCGCGATGCCCGCACCGCGGTGGAGGGCGAGGGCGCCGGGAAGATCGCCGAAGCCACCCGCGCCCTCTCCACCGCCGTTGAGGTGATCGACGAGGACGTGCTGATCACCGCCCGGCTGAGGGAATGGTGACGTGTTCACTGGGCTGGTCCTGGGCGTCGGGATCGTCGAGGCGGCGGAGGACGGCCGCCTGCGCGTGGCCACCCCGCTGGGCGCCGAGCTGGCCGAGGGCGACTCGGTCGCCGTGAACGGCGTGTGCCTCACCGCCACCGACGTGGGGCCCGAGGGCTTTTCCGCCGACGTCATGCCCGAGACCCTGCGGCGCTCCTCGCTCAACGGGAGCGAGCGGGTGAACCTCGAGCTGCCGCTGCGCGCCTCCGACCGCCTGGGCGGCCACATCGTCCAGGGCCACGTGGACGGCGTGGCCGAGGTGGTCTCGGTGGGCGAGGAGGGCAATGCGCGCGTCGTGCGGCTGCGCCCCCCGGACGAGCTGCTGCGCTACGTGGTGGCGAAGGGGTCCATCGCCGTCGATGGAGTCTCGCTCACCGTCGCCGATGTAGACCGCGAGACCTTTTCGATCTCGCTCATTCCGGAGACCATCAACCGCACGACGCTGGATTCGCTGAGGCAGGGGGCGTCCGTGAACCTGGAGGTGGACGTGGTGGCCAAGTACGTCGAGAAGCTGCTGGGAGCGCCAACGCCATGACCGAGGCGCCCTTCAGCACGATCGAGGACGCGCTCGAGGACATCCGCGCCGGCAAGATGGTCGTGGTCTGCGACGCCGAGGAGCGCGAGAACGAGGGCGACCTGGTCCTGGCCGCCCAGTTCGCCACGCCCGAGGCGATCAACTTCATGGCAACCCACGCCCGTGGGTTGGTCTGCCTCGCGCTCACGCCCGAGCGCTGCGACGAGCTCGAGCTCGACCTCATGCCGGCCAAGAACGAGCCCGACCTCGAGACGGCGTTCACGGTCTCGATCGACGCCCGCGAGGGCGTCACCACGGGCATCTCCGCCGACGACCGCGCCCGGACCGTGCAGGTGGCGATCGACCCGCGCAGCCGGCCGGAGGACCTCAACCACCGCGGCCACATCTTCCCGCTGAAGGCCAAGGACGGAGGCGTGCTGGAGCGCTCGGGCCACACCGAGGCCGCCGTCGACCTGTCGCGCATGGCCGGCCTGAACCCGGCCGGGGTGATCTGCGAGATCCTCAACGAGGACGGCACGATGGCCCGGGTGCCCGACCTCGAGCGCTACGCGGCCGAGCACGGCCTGAAGATGATCACGGTCGCGGACCTGATCGCCTACCGGCGCGAGAAGGACAAGCTGGTCGAGCGCGTGGTGGAGGCCCGCCTGCCGACCATCTTCGGCGAGTTCGACGTGGTCGGCTTCCGCTCGCTGGTCGACGAGAAGCACCACGTCGCGATGGTCAAGGGCGACATCACCCAGGGCAGAGACGTGCTGGTGCGCGTTCACTCCGAGTGCCTGACCGGCGACGTCTTCCACTCCCTGCGCTGCGACTGCGGCCAGCAGCTCGAGGACGCGCTCGCGCGCATAGAGGACGAGGGCCAGGGGGTACTGCTCTACCTCGCCCAGGAGGGCCGCGGCATCGGGCTGCTGAACAAGCTGCGCGCCTACCGCCTGCAGGAAGAGGGCATGGACACCGTCGACGCCAACATCGAGCTGGGCCTGCCCGCCGACCTGCGCGACTACGGCATCGGTGCCCAGATCCTGGTGGACCTGGGCCTGACCTCGATCCGCCTGCTGACCAACAACCCGAAGAAGATCGTGGGCCTGGAGGGCTATGGCCTGGAGGTGACCGACCAGGTGCCGATCGAGCACCCGCCGGGCGACCACAACCGCGACTACCTGCGGGCCAAGCGCGCGCGGATGGGCCACCTGCTCCACCACCAGGGCCTGGCCTTCGACGAGGAGATGATCCACGAGGAGCGCATGCGCGACCAGCTGCCGGACCCGGATGGCTAGGGCTCGTGCCGGGAGCTGACCTCTACGCGCTGACGGTCGCGCGCTTCTACGAGGATCTGGCCGACCGGCTGGTCGACGGGGCCACGCGCGTCCTCGCCGAGGTGGGGGCGGAGTACGAGCTGCACGAGGTGCCCGGCTCCTTCGAGCTGCCGCTGGCCGCGCGCTTCTGCGCCGAGTCCGGACGCTACGCCGGGGTGGTCTGCCTGGGCGCGGTGATCCGCGGCGAGACCGACCACTACGACTTCGTCTGCAACGAGGCCGCGCGCGGGATCGCCAACGTAGGCGCCGAGACGGGCGTCCCCTGCGCCTTCGGCGTCCTGACCGTGGACAGCATGGAGCAGGCCCTCGCTCGCGCCGGCGGTGAGAAGCGCCACACCGGCGAGGAGGCGGCGCGCGCGGCGGTGCGCATGGTGGAGCTGCGCCGCGAGCTGACCGGCTAGTGCGGGTCAACCTCTACAGCGACACCCAGACCCGTCCGACCGAGGGCATGCGCCGGGCCATGGCCGAGGCCGAGGTGGGCGACGAGCAGCGTGGCCTGGATCCGACCGTCACCCTCCTCCAGGAGCGGGTGGCCGACCTGCTCGGCCACGAGCGCGGGCTGTTCCTGCCCAGCGGGACCATGTGCAACGCCATCGCCTTCCGGCTCCACGTGCGCCCGGGCGGGGACGAGGTGATCCTCGACCGCACTTCCCACCCGATCGTGGCCGAGGCGGGCGGGCCGGCGTTTCTCTCGGGCGCGATGCTCGCCGAGGTCGACGGTGACGGCGGGCGCTTCACCGCCGCGCAGGTCGAGGCGGCCATCCGCCAGCCCGACCGCTACCTGCCGCGCACGCGCCTGGTGTCGGTGGAGCAGACCACCAACCTGGCGGGCGGGCGGGTGTGGCCGCTCGAGCAGCTCGACGCAGTGCTCGCCACCGCGCGCGCCCACGGCCTGAGGGCCCATCTCGACGGCGCGCGGCTGCTCAACGCCGTGGTGGCCTCGGGGGTGAAGGCCTCGCGCTACGCGTCGGGCTTCGACTCCGCCTGGCTCGACTTCTCCAAGGGTCTCGGCGCGCCCGTGGGCGCCGTGCTGTGCGGCTCGGGCGAGTTGATCGAGGAGGCCTGGCGCTACAAGCAGATGTGGGGCGGCGCTCTTCGCCAGGGCGGCGTGCTCGCCGCGGCCTGCCTCTACGCGCTGGATCACCACGTGGAGCGCCTGGCCGAAGACCACGAGAACGCGAAGCTGCTGGCCGAGGGGCTCGGCGTGGAGGAGCCCGAGACCAACATCGTCATCGCCGAGCTGCCCGACGCCGGCGAGCGCAAGGCCCGGCTGGTCGAGCAGGGGGTGGAGGCGTCGGTGATAGCGCCCGGGCGGCTGCGCTTCGTGACCCACCTCGACGTGGACCGGGCCGGCGTCGAGCACGCCGTGAGGGCCTTCGCCGCATGAGAAAAGCCGCGATAACCCTCTCGACGCTGTCGGGCATCGGCGGCTTCGTCGTCGCCGGGCTGATCTTCGTGCTCGGGCTGGTCTCGGGCTTCGACAACGACAAGTACGGCAAGGTGCCGCTGCCCGGCGAGGGCCGGGTGACGCTGCCCGAGGGGGACGTCACGGTGTTCTACGAGGAGCGGGGCAGCTACCCCGACGGCCTGGGCTCCTACACGGTGCGCTCGGCCCGGACGCGTCGCGCGGTGCCCAGCAGACCCTCGGGCAGCTCCTCGTACGAGATCAACAACGTCAACGGCATGAGCGTGGGGAAGCTGACGGTGCCCGAGGAGGCCGAGTACATCGTCACCGGCCGCGCCCGGGCGAGCTCCTTCAGCCAGCCCGCCTTGACCTTCGGGCCCGGCGTCAGGTTCGGCGCCATCGTGGTGCGCAGCCTGATCGCCATCGTGGTGGGCCTGATCCTCTGCCTGCTGTTCGCGCTGCTGGCGTGGGCCCTGCGCCGCAGCCCGCCGCCGGCCACCGTCCCGCCGCCCCACTCCAGCGCGCCGATGGCCGCCTGGCAGATGCCGCCACCTCCGCCGCCGCCGGCCGGCGCCGATCCGCAACAGGAGCTGGCGCGACTCGAGGACGACCGCCGCATGGGGCGCATCGCGGAGGGCGACTACCAGACCCGCCGCCGGCAGATCCTCGACCGGATTTGAAAGATCGACCGCCGGTGCTCGCCGGGCCTGCGCCCCGGTGGTGGGACCGGACCCCACTGCTAGCCTCGGCGACGTGCCGAAGGTCTGCTACTCGTGCCAGAAGGGCCCTGCGTTCGGGAACCGCCGCAGCCACTCGATGGTGGCCACCAGGCGGCGCTTCAACCCGAACCTGCAGAAGGTCCGCATCGACGTGGGAGGGACCCCGCGCCGTGAATACGTCTGCACGCGCTGCCTGAAGGCGGGCAAGGTCGCGAAGGCCGCATAGCGGCTCCTCGTCGTGCCCGACGAGAGCCTCGTCCGCTTTCGCAAGGTCATCGCCGCGGCCTGCTCTGAGCTCGAGGACCGGCGCGGAGAGGTCAACGACCTGAACGTGTTCCCGGTCGCCGACGGCGACACGGGCGACAACATGACGATGACGCTGCGGGCCGTGCTCGACGAGCTCGATCGCATGAACGGTCAGCTGATCGACGACTTCGGCCGCGACGAGCTGGTGGCCGCCGTTGCCCGGGCGGCCCTGTTGGGCGCGCGCGGAAACAGCGGCGTGATCCTCTCCCAGATCGTCCGCGGCGCGGCCGAGGAGCTCGTCTCGCGTCCCGGGGAGCTGGTGGACCCGGTGCTGGTGGCCGCCGCCTTCGCCCGCGCCGCCGACGCCGCCTACGACTCCGTCCGCGACCCCGCCGAGGGGACGATGCTCTCCGCCACGCGCGCCATGGCGCACCGCATCGCCCACGACCTGGCCCACATGGACACGCCGCGGCTCAGCCCCGGCGCCACGCCCGCCGAGCAGGACGAGCTGATCGCCGAGGTGCTGGACCGCGCACTGGAAGCCGCCCAGGAGGCCGTGGACCGTGGCCCCGACCAGCTGGCCGTGCTGCGCGAGTCGGGGGTGGTCGACGCGGGCGCCTACGGGCTGACGGTGATCGTCGCCGGGGTGGTGGCCGCGCTGCGCGGCGCCGACAGCGTGGAGCTCGAGCACCAGGCCGTCGCTCCCGGTGCGCTGCACCAACCCCACCACGAGTCGAGCGAGTTCCGCTTCTGCACCAACTTCGCCGTCACCGGCCACGGGCTCGAGGCCCAGTCCTACGTGCACCGGCTCGAGGAGATGGGGGATTCGGTGCTGGTGGTCGGCGACGAGCGCACCCTGCGCGTGCACGTGCACACCGACGAGCCCGAGCAGGCCGTGGCCCTGTTCGAGTCCGCGGGCGAGGTCTCCCGGCTCGATGTTGCCGACATGCGCGAGCAGGTGGCCGACCGCACCGAGCGCGTGACCGGCGCCGCCGACGCAGCCCCCGACGCCGCCTGCGGGGTGCTGGCCGTGGCCAGCGGCGCGGGGATGGTGCGCCTGTACGAGGGCCTTGGGGCCCGGGTGCTGGAGGGGGGCCCCACGATGAACCCGTCGACTTACGAGCTGCTGGCCGGGATCCACGACGTGCCCGCGCAGGAGGTGATCGTCCTCCCCAACAGCCCCAACGTGATCATGGCCGCCGAGCGCGCGGCCGAGCTGTCCGAGAAGGCCGCGCGCGTGGTGCCCACGACCGCGGCGCAGGAGGGGCTCGCCGCGTTGCTGTCCTTCGACCCGCGCGAGGACAGCGAGGTCAACGCCGCCGCGGTGGCCGAGGCCACCGCCGGGCTGGCGCTGGGCGGCGTGGCGCCCGCCGCCAAGGACGACGCCCAGGGCCGCTTCACGATGGGGCAGGCGGTGGGCTACGCGAGCGACGAGCTGGTCGCCTGGGGCGACCCGGCGGAGACCTTCGCGGAGACCATCCGTCGCGTCGCCGCAAACGCCGAGTTGCTGACCGTGCTCGCCGGCGCCGACGCGCCGCTGCGCGAGGAGGCGCTCGAGGCCCTGATGCCCGAGGGCGTCGAGCTCGACTACCAGCAGGGCGACCAGCCCGCCTGGTGGTGGCTGCTCAGCGCCGAATAAGCGCCCTCCCCGCGCCGGTTATGTCCCCCTCTCGGCGGATCATCCTCACATCGCCACCGCGTTCGCCAGCAGCGAGGAGCTGAACCTCGACGCCGAGCTGCGCTCGCTGCCGCGGCCCAGCCGGCTGAACGAGCCCGTCACGCTGCCTGGCAAGGCGGGCAAGGCACTGGCCTCCCTGGGGATCGACACGGTTGGCGACCTGTTGGCCCACCTGCCGCGCGAGCACGCCGAGCGCGCGGGGCGCAAGGTCGCCGACCTGCGGCCCGGCGAACGGGCCGCCGTGGCCGTGACGGTGCGCAGCGTGACCACACGCCCGATGCGCAACCGCCGCGGCCGACGCGTCGAGGCTCGCGTGGCCGACGAGACCGGCCCGATGCTCGCCGTCTGGTTCAACCAGCCCTGGGTCGCCCGGCGGCTGGGGACGGGAACCGGCGTGCTCCTCTACGGCAAGCGCCAGGACCGCAACCAGTTCTGGGTCGAGGAGTTCGAGCCGCTCAACGGCCTGGTCGAGGAGCGCAGGCCGAGCGCTGGTCGGCCGAGCACCGCAGACTCGGCACGGTCTTCGCCGGCCCCGGGGACCGGCAGGGTGCCGCTGTACCCCGCCACCGAGGGGATCAGCGCGGCGCAGCTGCGCCAGCTCGTGTGGGAGCACTACGACCGGCTAACCGACGTGGTGGAGCCGCTGCCTGCCGGCCTGCGCGCCGCCGAGCGCCTGCCCGACCGTGCTGCCGCCCTGGCCGGTGTGCACTTCCCCGACGACGAGGACGAGGCCGCCGCCGGCCGCGAACGCCTGGCCCTGGAGGAGCTGCTACTGCTCCAACTGGCGATGGCCGGCCGCCGCCGGCGCCGCCGCGAGACCCGGCGCGCCGCGGAGCTGGACCCCACGGGCGCGCTGCTCGACCCGTGGGTCGAGACCCTGCCCCTCGACCTCACCGGCGACCAGAAGCGAGCCTGCGAGCAGATCGAAGGCGACCTGGCGGGAGAGCGGCCGATGCAGCGGCTACTGATGGGGGAAGTCGGCAGTGGCAAGACGGCGGTCGCTCTGCACGCGATGCTCCGAGCCGTGGAGAGCGGCCGCCAGGCCGCGCTGATGGCGCCCACCGAGACTCTCGCCGAGCAGCACCTGCTCACCCTCGACCGCCTGCTGGGCGGCGCGGTGCCGATCGAGCTGCTGACCGGCTCGAGCAGCGCCGCCCGACGGCGGGACCTGACCGCGCGGCTGGCCTCGGGCGAGCTGGGCCTGGTTGTGGGAACCCACGCGCTCATAGAGGACCCGGTGCGCTTCGCCGCGCTGGGTCTGGTGGTCGTGGACGAGCAGCACCGGTTCGGCGTGCGCCAGCGGGCGGCCCTGGACGCCAAGGCGCCCGAGGGGCTGGTGCCGCACGCGCTGCACATGACCGCGACGCCTATCCCGCGCACCTTGGCGCTCACCGCCTACGGCGACCTCGAGGCCACGGTGCTCCGCGAGCTGCCCGCGGGGCGGCGCCCGGTGCAGACCCACGTGGTGGACGGCGAGCGCGCCCGCCGGCGCGCCTACGAGCGCATCCGCGAGGAGATCGCCGCCGGGCACCAGTGCTTCGTGGTCTGCCCCCTGGTGGAGGAGTCCGAGGCGCTCCAGGCCCGCGCCGCCACGGCGGAGTACGAGCGCCTGCGAGCGACGGAATTCGCCGAGCAGCGAGTGGAGCTGATCCACGGCCAGATGCCGAGCTCGGCCAAGGCAGCGGCGATGGCCGCGTTCGCCGCCGGCGAGGCCGACGTGCTGGTGGCCACCAGCGTGATCGAGGTGGGCATCGACGTGCCCAACGCGACGGTCATGCTGATCGAGGCCGCCGAGCGCTACGGGCTCTCGCAGCTGCACCAGCTGCGCGGGCGCGTCGGCCGCGGCGGACACCAGTCGATGTGCATCCTCTTCGGCGACCCGAAGCTGCCGCGCCTCAGGGCGATGGCCAACGAGCACGACGGCTTCAAGCTCGCCGAGACCGACCTGCAGCTGCGCGGGGCCGGCGACGTCCTCGGTACGCGCCAGCACGGGCTACCCGAGCTGAAGATCGCCTCGTTGCCCGATGACGCGCCTCTGCTGGAGCGCGCGACCGAGTGGGCCCGCCGCCTGGAGGACGAGCAGGACGACCTGCTGCGAGCGGCGGGGGCCGAGCGCTTCGGCTCGGAGCACGACCCCATTCCGGCTTAGACTTGCCACGTGGACCTGCGCGAGATCCAGCAACCGATCAAGGACCGCTACCGCGCCGACCCGCAGGCCTCGCTGGTCACGCTGACCGCGCGGGGCGGCCAGGAGGAGCAGCCGGTCGCATGCTCGGTCGATCTCGGCCGCGCGATCCAGGCCGCCGAGGCCCATCCCGGCGTCGGCGGCCCTGGAGAGGGCGCCTGCTCGGGCGACTTGCTGCTGGGCGCGCTTGCCGCCTGTGCCCAGATCACCTGTCAGATGGTCGCCGCGGCGATGGGTATCGATGCCCGCCGCATCGAGACCGTTGTGGAGGGCGACCTCGACTTGGCCGGCACGCTCGGCACCAACCGCGAGGCGCCCGTCGGCTTCGCCGCCATCCGCCTGCGCTTCGAGGTGGACGCTCCCGAGGCCGGCGAGGAGGAGCTGGGCTCCCTGGTCGAGAAGACCGAGCGCTACTGCACGGTGCTCCAGACCCTCACCGAGCCGCCGCGCATCGAAGCCGAGCTAGTGACCTGACCCGTGCGGGTCGTGGCCGGGGCCTTCAAGGGGCGCCAGCTCCAGGCCCCGCGCGGCCGCACGCGGCCGACCGCCGACAAGGTCCGCGAGGCGCTCTTCTCCATCCTCGGCTCCGTCGACGGCCTGCGCGTGCTCGACCTCTTCGCCGGCTCCGGGGCCCTGGGGATCGAGGCGCTGTCGCGCGGCGCGGCCGCGGCGACCTTCGTCGACAGCGCCTCGGGTTCGGTCGCTGCGGTGCGGCGCAACCTCGCGGAGGTGGGGGCCGAGGCCGAGGTCAGCCGCCGCGACGCGCTGCGCTGGCTCGCCTCCGCGGAGGGGTCGTACGACCTCATATTCGCCGACCCGCCCTATGATCTGGCCGCCCGGGTATCGGGCCCCCTGACCCAGCGCCTGCCCGCCGTCCTCTCCCCCCACGCCCGCATCGTCACCGAGTCCGACAAGCGCTCCCCGCTCGAGCTGGGGCTACCACTGGTGACCGAGCGCACCTACGGCGACACGCGGATCGCCATCCACCGTGGCTGAGCGCAACGGGGGCACGGCCCTGTGCCCCGGCTCCTATGACCCGGTCACCTTCGGCCATCTCGACATCATCGGGCGGGCGGCTTCGGTCTTCGACCAGGTGGTCGTCGGCGTCGTCAACCAGCCCGTGCGCAAGCAGAAGACGGTGTTCAGCGCCGAGGAGCGCGTGGCCTTCATCCAGGCCGAGGTGGCGGAACTGGGCAATGTGCAGGTGGAAACCTTTAGTACGCTGCTCGTCGATTTCGCCCGAGAGCACGGAGCCAGGGCTATCGTCAAGGGACTCCGGGCAATCTCGGACTTCGAATACGAGTTCGAGATGAACCAGCTGAACCGAAAGATGGCCCCCGACATCGAGAGCATCTACCTCATGGCCGCGCCCCAGTTCTCCTTCCTCAGCTCCTCCGGAATCAAGGAACTGGCGATGTTCGGCGGCGACCCCGCGGGCCTTGCGCCCGACGCCGTGGCAGAGGCCTTGCAGGAACGGCTCCAAAAAGAGGGAAAATAGGGACCGCGCATGGACGTTCTAGTCCTCATCGACAAGCTCGACGACACGATTCACAACTCCAAGCCCGTGCCGCTGACGGATCAGGTGCGTGTGGACAAGGAGGAGGTCTACGACATCCTCGACCAGATGCGGGCCACGATCCCTGAGGAGATCAAGCAGGCCCGCTGGATCGTCAAGGAGCGCCAGGAGATGCTCGCGGAGGCCAAACGCGAGGCCGAGCGCATCGTCAAGGAGGCGCGCGAGGAGCAGAACCGCCTCATCGGCGAAGAGGAGATCGTCAAGCAGGCCGAGCGCCAGGCCGAGGACATCGTCGAGGACGCCCGCGCCCGTGAGCGGGAGATCCGCCTGGGCGCCGAGGACTACGCCGACGACATCCTCAACACCCTCGAGGTCAATTTGCAGAAGTTCATCGCCGCCGTCCAGCGCGGACGCGACCGTCTGCAGGGCCGCGAGGCCGAGGAGGCCGAGGTCTCGAGCAGCAGCACCATCGGGCCCGTAGACGCCCGATAGTCCATCTGTCCGTCCGGCCCTTGCGCGCCGGGGTTCGGCGGGGGTAGGTTCGCGCGATGAACTCGCGGACTCGCTGGCTCGTCTTCCTTCTGGTTCTTGTTGCGATGCTGGCGTTGGCCGCCCCGGCCGTTGGAGTGCTGTCGGGCCGCAACGGGCGCATCGCGTTCACGAGCGGACGCACAGCTGGTGACGCCACCGCGCAGATCTTCCTCATCAACCCCAACAGCCCGATCGGGCCAGGGGCGGCGACGGCCACCACGCCGCTTGGGGGCCAAAGCAGGCACGCAAGTTGGTCGCCCGACCGCACGAAGCTCGTTGTCGCGAACGGGACTCCCGGCTCCCTGGCGACCGAGAACTATGACCTGTTCGTCAAGGACTTCGTGAACAACACGATCACGCCCCTCGACGCGACCGAGACGTTCAGCAACGACCACCCCGCCTGGTCGCCCGACGGAACGAGGATCGCGTACGAGCACCAGCCGGCGGCGAACAGCACCGAACGCGACATCAAGATCAAGACCGTCGGCACAGCAGCGCCCGCCGTGAACCTGAGCACGGCCGGCGCTGCTCCGTTCCAGCTCAAGGCCGCGTGGAGCCCGGACTCCCAAACGGTCTACTTCGCGCAGAGCCCGGTGCCGACCAACACAGCCGGTGAGAACTTCGACATCGTCAGGAAGGTGGCGACAGCGGCTCCGAACATCGCCGCGACCAACGTCCTCGCCACCGCCGCGAGCGAGTACCAGCCGTCGATCTCGCCCGACGGGACCAAGATCTGTTACACGACCCAGACGCCGCAAATGCAGAACACCACGGAGGTCTTCATCCGGGACCTCCCCGGCGGAGGCAACCCGAGAAACATCTCCGACAACCCCGGCGGGGGCGACATCAACTGCACGTTCTCGCCGAACGGCCTGCGGGTCGCCTTCAGCCAGGGCATCTTCAGCCAGGGCAAGCTGATGACCGAGAGCGCCACCGACAACGACAACGCGCCTCCGGGGGTTCCCCTCAGCGACGACCCAGGCAGCGACAACTTCGACGGGAACTCCGATTGGGCGCCCGACGGCTCGCCCGACTGTCCCGACAGCACGGTCACGACTCAACCGGGCGTGCCGATCACGCTCCAGCTGGAGTGCACCGACACCGGCCCCGCTTGGGAGCGCACCGACCCGAACGGCTTCGTGGCCAACGATGGCGGACCGCAGAACGGAAGCGTCAGCGATTCCTCGCCCCTCACCAACCCCTCGACGGCGAAGTACACGCCGAAGCAGTTCTTCAAGGGAACCGACCGGGTCATCTTCACTTCGTTCGACGACTTTGGCTTCGGCACCGATACGGGCACCGTCACGATCAAGGTCGACGGGCCCATTAACGGCACGGCCGGCAACGACACGATCAACGGGACGGCCGGCAACGACGTCATCAATTGCGGTGGCGGCGACGATGTGGTCAACGGCGGGGGTGGCGACGACGTCATCAACTGCGGTGACGGCAACGATCAGGTCAACGGCAACGCGGGCAACGATCAGGTCAACGGAGAGGCAGGCAGTGACCTCCTTTCGGGGGATGAGGGCAACGACCGTGTCACCGGCGGCTCAGGCAGCGATCGCGCCAACGGCGACGGGGGCCGCGACCGCGTGTCCGGCAACTCGGGCAACGATCGGGTCGGCGGCGACTCGGGGCGGGACCGCGTAGGCGGCGACTCGGGGCGGGACCGCGTGTCGGGCGGGTCGAGCAATGATCGGGTCGGCGGCGGTTCCGGCAACGACCGAGTCGCGGGCAACAGCGGCAACGACCGCGTGAGCGGTGGCCGAGGGAACGACCGCGTGAGCGGCGGCTCCGGCAATGACCGGGTTAGCGGCGACTCGGGGCGCGACCGCGTCAGCGGCGACTCGGGGCGCGACCGC
>Ga0126307_10001631_pt1 | contig 14841 bp, 15 predicted proteins | sample Plot28_FD_89955 | JGI IMG/M metagenome (GOLD analysis project Ga0126307, IMG submission 89955) | Serpentine soil microbial communities from UC McLaughlin Reserve, CA, USA - Plot28 | ecosystem: Environmental > Terrestrial > Soil > Grasslands | place: USA: UC McLaughlin Reserve, Lake County... | reverse complement strand
TGGGGAGTCCTCCTGGGGCTGGTCTTCGTCGTGCCGATCGCCGGCCCGGTGTTCGGCGCCGCCGCCGGCGCGTTCGCGGGGGGCCTGGCCGACTTCGGCGTCGACGACGGGTTCGTCAAGCGCACACGGGACACCGTGACGGCCGGCACGTCCGCTCTGTTCGCGTTCAGCCAGGAGAGCGTGGCGCGCCGCATCTCCGACGAGTTCCACGACGCGGACCCTTCTGTGGTCCGGCTCTCACCCGAGCAGGCCCGGAGGCTCCGCGAGGCGCTCGGCGAGGAGTCGCGGCCCTCGGTGGCCTGATGCACCGGTACGCCCGGCGCATCGCGGCCTTCGCCGTCACGGCGGTCTCGCTGTACCTGGTCGGTCCGGCGGTCGTCGACGTCTTCTCGTCCTGGCCGGACGTCAAGGGGCTCGATCCGTTCCTGCTCCAGCTGATCGTCATCGCGCAGATCGCCGCGTTCGCGTGCCTGTGGGCGGTGCTCCGCATCACCCTGGGCCGGGCGCCATGGCTCCCGGTCATCACCTCGCAGCTCGCCTCGAACGCGGCGGCGCGGGTGCTGCCGGGCGGGGGCGCGACGGGCAACGCGCTCCAGTACACGATGCTCGTCGGCGCCGGGGCGCCGGCGGGCGCCACCGCGAGTGGTCTGGTCGCGGCGTCGCTGCTGACGACGGGCATCGTCCTGGCCCTCCCCGCGCTGGCCATCCCGGCCGTGCTGGGCGGAGCGCCGCTGGATCAGAGCCTCGCGCGCGCAGCCTGGGCCGGCGCCGCCGCCCTGGCGCTTCTCACCGCCGCCGCCGCCGTGCTGCTGTTCACGGACGGCGCGCTGCGGGGAATGGGCCGCGTGCTCCAGGCGCTGCGCAACCGGCTGCCCGGGCGCCGCGGCCGCGAGCCGCGGACTGACCTTCCCGAGCGGCTGCTGGCGGAGCGCGACCTGATCCGCCGGATCCTCAGCGATCGCTGGTTCGCCGCCGTCGCGGCGACGCTGGGCCGGTGGGGCTTCGACTACGTCGCCCTGCTGCTGGCGCTGCTCGCCGTCGGCGAAAGCCCCGCGCTGTCGGCCGTGCTGCTCGCCTTCTGCGTCGCCCAGGCGCTGTCGCTCGTGCCGCTCACGCCGGGCGGCCTGGGCTTCGTCGAGGCGGGACTCACCGGGACGCTGGCGCTCGCCGGCGTGCCGGCGGGCCACGCGCTCGTGGCCACGCTCGCGTACCGGCTCGCCTCCTACTGGCTCCCGATCCCGATCGGGGCCGGGGCCTACGCGCTGCACCGGCACAAGTTCGGTCACGGCCGGCCGGCCGTCACCTCATCCGATCGAGAGGAAGCACATGCGTGACGTGATCGTGGCGTACGACGGCTCCCCGGAGGCCCAGGCGGCCGTCCGGGCGGCGGCCGAGCTGCATCCCGGGCGGACGCTCGTCGTGGTGAGCGTCTGGGAGCCGGGCCTTGCCGAGATGATGGCCGCGGGGCGCGACGAGCTCACGGGGCTCACCTATTCGGCGATGACGCCGGAGATGATCGCCACCGTCGACCGCGCCGAGCGCGACCACGCCTCCGAGACCGCCGCGGCGGGTGCAACGCTGGCCCGCTCGCTCGGGGCCACGGCGGAGCCGTACGCCGTGCCCGACGAGCGCGACGTCGCGGAGACGATCGCCACCGAGGCGGAGCGGCGCGACGCCTCCGTGGTCGTGGTCGGCTCGCGGGGACTGGGCCGCATGAAGTCGCGGCTGCTCGGCTCGACCTCGCAGGGCGTCCTGCGCCGGTGCGAGCGTCCGGTGCTGGTGGTCCGGGCTCCGCACTGATGCCGGACGCGGGTGTGGGCATCCCCGCCCGACACCGGCACGCGCGCTTGCCGGGCCGGCTTCGCAGCCGGAGGATCGAGCGATGACCGTTCTCTGGATCGTGCTGATCTCGGTGCAGCTCGTCGTGGCCATCGGGACGCTGGTCGACGTCTTCCGGCGGGTCGACTCAGGCTGGGCCATGCTCGGCTGGTCGCTGCTCGTGTTCGCGGTGCCCCTGCTGGGCGCGGTGATCTACTGGCTCCGGCGGCCGTCGTCGCCCGAGGAGGTCGAGCAGGCGTACCTCGCGGAAGCGGACCGGCGACACGCGCGCGCGAGCCAGCCGTTCGACAGTACGGGCCTGAGGCCCTGAGCCGAGCGAGCCTCTGAGGCCCTGCCTCTGAGGCCCTGAGCCGGGCTTCAGACGGCGTAGTCGTACTCGTCGAGGCGCTCGGCGACGATGATCCGCGCGGCGGCCTCGAGCAGGGCGAGGTGCGAGAACGCCTGCGGGAAGTTCCCGAGGTGGCGGCCGGTCGAGGGGTCGAACTCCTCGGCATAGAGCCCGAGCGCGGACGCGACGCCGAGCAGGCGCTCCATGAGGTCGCGCGCCTGCTGGTACTCGCCGATGGTGGCCAGCGCCGACACGAGCCAGAACGAGCAGATGAGGAAGGTGCCCTCGTCGCCCGACAGGCCGTCGTCGGTCTCCTCGACGCGATAACGCAAGACGAAGCCGCGCTCGGTGAGGCCGTCGGCGATGGCCATGACGGTCGCGCGGAGCCGTGGGTCATCCGCACGCAGGAAGCCGAAGATGACCGCCAGCAGCGCCGAGGCGTCGAGCGCGTCGGTCGCGTAGTGCTGGCGCAGGACGCCGTTCTCGCTCGTCCCGTGCTCGAGGATGTCGGCCCGGATCTCGTCGGCCGTGACCTGCCACGCCGCGCTCCGCGCGTCCTCGCCGGCGATCTCGGCGAGCCTGGCGGCGCGGTCGAGCGCCACCCAGCACATCAGCTTCGACGACACGTAGTGCTGGGGCTCGCCGCGCGCCTCCCAGATCCCCTGGTCGGGCTCCCGCCAGATCGCGGTCGCGCAAGCCGCCTGCGACTCGACGATCGGCCACAGCCTGCGCGGGAGCCGCTGGCTGCGGCGGCTGTGGAGCAGTATCGAGTCCAGCACGGCGCCGTAGACGTCGTTCTGGCGCTGGTCGAAGGCGCCGTTGCCGATCCGCACGGGCCGCGCGCCCGCGTAGCCCGACAGATCGTCTCGGGTCTCCTCCGTGAGGTCACGGCGGCCGTCGATGCCGTACATGATCTGCAGCGCGCCGTCGGGATTCGGCTCGAGGTCGGCCACGAACTGCATGAACTCGTCGGCCTCCCAGTCCAGGTTGAGCCAGTGCAGCGCGCGCAGGGTGAACGTCGAGTCGCGCATCCAGGCGTAGCGGTAGTCCCAGTTGCGCTCGCCGCCGGGCGTCTCCGGAAGCGACGTCGTCAGGGCGGCGACGGTGGCGCCCGTCGGCATGAAGGTCAGCCCCTTGATGGCCAGCGCGGAGCGCTCGATCGGCTCGCGCCAGCGGTGGTCCAGCGGCCGGGCCCGGTTCAGCCAGTCGCGCCAGAACTGCGACGTCGCCGCCAGTCGCTGCTGGGCCTCCGCCGCGTCAACGGGTCCGGCCAGGCCGTCCGCCCACGAGAGCGAGCAGAACAGCCGCTCGCCGGCGCGCAGCATGTGGCGGCCGCGGACACGCCCCCCCTCGACGCCGAGCGGGATGTCGGCCTGGAGACGGAGCTCGAGGTCGCCGGCCGTGGTGTCGGCGGCGTGATGGTCGCCGTCGGCGAGCGTCCACTCGGCGGGGTTGCGGCCGTAGTCGAACACCGGCTCGCAGAGGAGCTCCACCTCGACCGCGCCGTCGACGCAGGTGACGACGCGCACGAGCACATGGTCGGCGTCCTCGTCGGCCGGCGGGCGGCTGTGGGGCGTGATGACGTCGTCGCCGCGGCGCGGCCCGATCACGAGCGCGTCGCGCACCTCCACCCAGCCGCCCGGGGAGTGCCAGGTCGTGACGAGGACGTTCGTCCCGGACTCGTAAGCGCGAGCGGTGGGATGGTTGACGCCGTAGGGTCCCACGCGGAACCCGCCCGCCTGGCGGTCGAGCAGGCTGCCGAACACGCTCGGCGAGTCGAAGCGCGGCAGGCAGAGCCAGTCGACGGTGCCGTCGGGCGCGACCAGGGCGCCCGTGTGGCAATCGGACAGGAACGCGTACTCGGCGATCGGCGTGAACGGCGATGGAGCGGCTGCGCTCTCGATGGACACCGAAGCAACGCTACGGCCGGCCGCGCGGATTCCCAATGGTGCGCTCCGGCAGGAGGCCGTGGAGGCGCACACCACCGGGGGCGTCACGTCAGGAGCACGAGCCCGCGTACGTGCGTGCCGCGGCCGGGCGCCGAGTCGACGGTGATCCGGCCGTCGATGGCCTCCATCCGGTCGCGCATGTTGCGCAGGCCACCGTTGAACTCGCCGACCGGTGGGTCGAAGCCGGCGCCGTCGTCGCCGACCTCGAAGCGCAGCGAATGCTTCGCCGTCCTGAGGACGACGCGGATCTCGGTGGCGCCCTGGGCGTGCTTGATCGCGTTCTGGATCGCCTCGACGCACGTGAAGTAGACCGCGGTCTCGATCTCGGGCGGATAGCGCCCCACGGCGCTCACCTCGATGCACACGGGGAGCGGGGAGGCCGCCGCGACGCTCCGGACGGCGTCCGCGAGCCCGCGGTCGCTGAGCAGCGAGGGGTAGACGCCGTGGGCGATCGAGCGCAGCTCGTCGAGGGCGAGGTCGATCTCGTCGCCGACGTCGTGCACCGCCTTCATGCCGCGCGCGGGGTCCGAGCGCATCTGCTCCTCGGCGAGCGAGAGCCGGATCCGCATGGTGATCAGGCGCTGCTGCGCGCCGTCGTGGAGATCGCGCTCGATCCGCGATCGCTCGAGGTCGGCGGCGCGGGCGATCCGCTTGCGAGATCGCTCGAGCCGCGACAGGGAGGTGGCGAGCTCCTGCTCCAGCCGCTCGTGCTCGAGCGTCGCCAGGACCATCGAGCCGACCGACTCGAGCAGCTCGTCGTCGTCGCTCAGCGACCGGTCGTGCAGCAGCGCCGCGCGCGGCACGCCGTCGTCGTGGAGCAGCGTCACGGCACGTCGGCCCGCGACGTCGGCCGGCGGCGCCGTCACCTGGCCGCCGGTGTCGCGCCAGCGACCAGTCGCGCGCTCCCGGCAGAGCACGTCGAGCGACGGGTCCTCGAGGGCGGTTGCGAGCGCGTCGCGCAACTCGACGCGGTCGACTCGGCCCGCCACCGCCAGGCTGACCCGCTCCAGGACCTCGGCCGCCAGCAGCCTGCGCCGGAGCAGGCCGAGGAAGAAGGCGACGGCGATGCCTGGGACGCAGAGGGCCCAGAGCACCCCGATGACGTCGACCGCCGGCGCGCCGGGCGCGACGCGACGCGCGACGACGAACGCGATCAGCGTGACGCTGTAGGCGATGGACATCGTCAGGACCGGCCCGTGCGTGCGGCGACCGAGCGCCGAGGCGAGGCGCATGCGATGAACGAGGGCGGCCGAGACTCCCCCGAGCAGGAGCACTGCGAGGAGCTCGCGGACCGGCCGGACGAGATCCTCCATCACCGCCGGTTCGCTGCTGACGAGCAGGAAGGCGTTCGGGGGACAGGCGGCCTCGCAGGCCGTCCACGGTGTCTGCGCCGGGTACTGCTCGACGAAGAACGCGGAACCGATGTACAGCAGCGCGACGAGGCTCGCGATGCCGCCGAACAGGACGCGATCGACCCTGCCGGTCAGCCGGCCGGTCGGGAAGGCGAGCATGAGGTACGCGAGCAGCGGGAAGATCAGCCACGCGGCCACGCGCCCGACGCTGTAGGGAAGGCTCTCCGACGTCTCGGCGAGCGCCGTGAGCGCCCAGACCACCCCGGCGCCGATGAGCATGTAGCCGAAGCGGGCGTTGCGGGGTGAGCGGGCGGCGTAGAGACCGGCGGCCACGGGCAGGGCGACGACGACGGCCTTGAGCAGCCCTCGCTGCACCGGCTCCTCCGCCGATTCCTCGCCTGCCAGCAGCGCGACGACGACCACGGCGCACAGCGCCAGGGCCGTGAGCGCGACCCCGGACGCGATCACGCCGCTGATGCGGCGCAGAACAGGGGCCGACGGTCGGTGCAGGCTGGGGCTGGGCACGCGCCAGGAGGTAGGAATCTGGCCCAATCGTTGCACTTGTCGCAAGTTCGGTGTGTTCAACGCGCGAACAGCGTCCGCACGGAGTCAGCGCTGCCTGTGCGCGACCCACAGCCCGCGCAGGAGCTGCGGGGTCAGCCAGTGCTTGCGGACGAGCGCAGATGCGCCAGATTCCTCCGCGAGCGCCGACAGCTGCCCGACGTCGGCGCTCGAGACGAGGACGATGACCCGGCTCGCGTCGTCGCTGTTCAGCCGTCGCGCCGTCTCGATGCCGTCCATGCCGGCCATCCGCACGTCGACGATGACCATGTCCGGATCGACCTGCTCCGCGACTCGCAGGGCCTCCGGCCCGTCGCGCGACTCGCCGACGACCTCGAAGCCGCTCGTCCGGTCGACCAGCGCCCGCGCGGCATCCCTGAAGACCGGTTGGTCGTCGACCATGAGGACGCGGACGGGAGCGGCGGGCGGCATCGGGAGCTCGATCACGCACCCTTCCATGCGCCTTCGACCCCGGCGAGGGGGCACACCGTCCAGTGCGGGGGAGGCGCACACGTCGTTCGCCATCGCTGCCCGAGGCGATAGCGTTTCGGCATGCCGATACGGATCGCGCTCGGGGAGGACAACCTGCTGGTCCGTGAAGGCCTGCGCCAGCTGCTGAGCGGCGACCCGGGCCTGGAGGTCGTGGCGGTGGTCGGGGACATGGCCTCGCTGCGCGATGCCTGCGACGCCCGCCGGCCGGATGTCGTCATCGCGGACATCCGCATGCCCCCGACGGAGACCGACGAGGGCATCCGGTTCGCCGCCGAGTTGCGCGACACGCATCCCGAGATCGCCGTCGTGGTGCTCAGCCAGTACTCCGATCCGATCTATGCTCTCGCGCTGCTCGAGCGCGGATCCGACCGGCGGGCGTACCTGCTCAAGGAGCGCGTCCACAACCGCGCGGAGCTCACGGCGGCCATCCACGCGGTCGCCGACGGCGGCTCGATGATCGACCCCAAGATCGTCGAGGGGCTCGTCCAGGCTCGTGCGCAGGCACAGCGCTCGCCGTTGAACGAGCTGACCGCGCGCGAGCGCGAGGTCCTCGCCGAGATCGCGCAGGGCAAGAGCAACACGGCGATCGCCGAATCGCTCTTCCTGACCAAGCGCGCGGTCGAGAAGCACATCAACGCGATCTTCCTCAAGCTCGGGCTGGCCGACGCGGAGGACGTCAGCAAGCGCGTCAAGGCCGCGCTGATGCTGCTGGCCGAGACGGCGCCGGTCCGTCCCGCTCCGCCGGCCTGACGCCCCAGAGCGCAGCGTTGAGCATCGCCGAGGCGACGATCACCCGGCTCACGACGTACAGCCACACGAGGATCGTGAACGCCACGCCGATCGCGCCGTAGGTCTCCGACGCGCGCTCGATGCGCCCGGCGACGAACATGACGGTGCCGAGATGGATGGCCAACAGGCCGACGGCGACGACCGCGGCGCCCGGGACGAGCGCCCTCCACGGCGCGCCCGCTCGCGGCAGCAGGCACTCGAGGCCGAGCCAGATCGCGAAGAAGGCCGCGCCACCGGCGGCCGCGACGAGGATGGCGGCTGCCCCGAGGTCCGCGTATCCGCGGCCCACGACGCCCCAGACCGCGAGCAGCGCCGCGGCCGCGGCGAGCAGCACCATCCCGGCGGCGACCGGATGCTCGAGACGCTCGACGCGTCCGGTCCAGGCGACGCTGTGCGCCGCGCGGATGGCGCGCGCTGCCATGACCGCCGACCAGAGCGACGCCCCGAGCGCCGAGGCGGCCACGAGCCAGCGCGTGCCGGCCGAGAGCTTGGAGGACTCGGCGATCGAGGCAAGCAGCGCCGGGCCGATCCCGACCGCCTCGCCGGCCCGCGCCGGGGCCGCGCGGTCCAGCGTCGCCGCGTAGCCGAGGCCGACGGCGACCAGCAGCGCCAGCGGCAGCAGCGCGCCGAACAGGCGGAACGCGAGCGCCCCGGCGAGAAGGTTGCCGCCGTGGCGCCGGTCGCGGCCGGCCGCCGCGACCGCGGTCGCGAAGCCTGGCGCGCGCGACGCGATGGCCGTAGCCCGCTCCCGCACGCGATCGCGGCGTGCGACGAGCGAACGCGTGGCCCCGGGCACGACTGCAAGCTCGCGTGACGCGGGCCTGCGGGCAATGGGGTGCGCCTGTCGGCGGCGCTCGTGCCCCCACGCTTGCCGGCGCGGCGGCGAGCGGCCAGCCTGCTCTCATGGCCGCTCTAGGGGAACGGGCAGAGGCATATCGGTCCCTGCGGGCCGAGGTGGAGCGGTCGATCCTGCCGCTCGCCACGTCCGTCGACGGCAGGCGCTTCACGCTCCAGGCCTCGCTCGACGGGCTCGCCTTCCGGGTCGGCGGCTACGTCGCGCTCGAGGGCGATGCCGGCCCGGCGCTCGGCCAGCTTCGGTCGCTGGCCATGGAGCAGGCCGACCTCGGAGAGCTCGCCCTCGGTGCGGAGAGCGCGGGCGGCATCGACGTCCGTGCGCGCCTGCCGATCCGCCTCGCCCGCGGCGAGGGCACGATCCTGGATGCCGGCGGCGAGCCGTTCCGCGATCGCGTGGCGCGACCGGCCACGGACGCCGAGGTCCGCGCCTGGCTCGAGGGTGTGGCGCCGCGGCGCGCCCGGCTCGCCGTGGGTCGCCTCTCGCTCTCGGGCGAAGCGGCGTTCCAGCTCGACGCCGGCGGCTTCGACCGCCACACGTTCCTCTGCGGCCAGTCGGGATCGGGCAAGAGCTACGCGCTCGGCCTGATCCTCGAGCAGCTGTTGCTCGAGACGGAGCTGCGGATCGTGATCCTCGACCCCAACTCGGACATGGTCCGCCTGGCGGAGGTGCGCGACGGCGCCGAGCCGTCGGTCGCGGAGCGCTGGCGCGAGCGCGCGGTCGGCGTTGCGGTGCGCGCGGCGGGTCCCGCCGGCGCCGACCGCCTGCGCCTGCGGTTCCCCGAGCTCGACCAGCGCGCTCAGGGGGCGCTGCTCCGGCTCGACCCGGTCGCGGATCGCGAGGAGTACGCCGAGCTCGCCGTGCTGCTGGCACGCGGCTCGCCGGCGGGCCTCGCCGACCTCGATTCGCGTCCGCTCCAGATGCGCATCGCCAACCTCGCCGTCGATCGGCTCGGCGTCTGGGCGCGCGACGATCCGGGCTCCGTGCTCGACGATGTGGTCGACCCGGCCGCGCGCTGCGTCGTGGTCGACCTCGGCTCGCTCCCGACGCGCGAGGAGCAGGCGCTCGTCGCCGAAGCGGTCCTGCGCCGGCTGTGGGACCGGCGCGCCGAGCGGCGTCCGGTGCTCGTCGTCGTCGACGAGGCGCACAACGTCTGCCCCGCTGCGCCCGAGGACGCGCTGACGGCGCTGGCGACCGAGCATGCGGTCCGGATCGCGGGGGAGGGGCGCAAGTTCGGGATCTACATGCTGGTCGCGACGCAGAGGCCGCAGAAGGTGCACGAGAACGTCGTCTCGCAGTGCGACAACCTGATCCTGATGCGGCTCAACTCGAGCGCGGACGCGGGCTTCATCACCGCGCGGCTGGGCTTCGCCCCGCCCGGCCTCGTCGCGCTGGCGACCGACTTCCGGCTCGGCGAGGCGCTCGTCGCCGGCAAGATCGGATCCCATCCGGCGGTGATCCGGTTCGGCTCGCGGGTGGCGCAGGAGGGCGGCGGCGACGTCGACGCCGCCTGGGCGGTCAGCGCCGGCGCAGCGCGCGGCTGACGCGGGCGCCGGCCACTGCGAGCGCGGGCCTCCACAGCCGGCGGCCGAACCAGCCGAGCGTCTGCACGTCGAGCAGCGCGTTTTCGATCCACGAGCCGAAGCGGCGGCGCCGGGCGCGCCGCGGCCGGCCGAGGGACATCGAGGGCATGACGCAGAGGCTGCCGTGCGTGCGCGCGCGGGCAAAGGAGGGGCGCGCCCCGGCCCCCGGGGTGCGGGCATGCCTCCGCGCGGCGTCAGGCCGCTTCGGTCGACAGGTACTGCGTCAGATCGAGCCGGGGGAGCTGTGCCTTGTGCACGAACCCGTGCGCGCCTGCGCGGCGCACCTCGCTGCTCGCGCTGTAGTCGTCGTTCGACATCAGCACGACCGCGGCGTCCGGGCAGCTGCGACGCAGTGTCGGGGCGACCTCGAACCCGTTGTCCGCGCCGAGCCGCACGTCCACGAGGATCGCGTCGGGCTGCAATCGCTGCGCGGCGTCGAGCGCGCTCGCGGCGCAGCCCGCCTCGCCGACGACGGTGTACCCGCGCATGCCCAGCACCTCGCGGGCCAGCTCGCGGAAACCTCCGTGATCGTCGACGACGAGCACTCGAACGGACACGACGCGCGCGTAGTGCCCGTTCTTCGCCGCTCGTACGCCCCGGATGCGCCAGGTTGTTCGCGATGCAGCCGTTGGAGGCGGGATCAGCGCGCCGCGAGCGCCCTCGTCTTCAGCTGCTGGAACTCGGACTCGGTGATGGCGCCCGTGTCACGCAGCTCGACGGCCTTCTCGATCTCGCTGGCGGAACCGCCGGCGATCGTCTTGATGTGCTCGTCGACCTCCCGCTGCATGCCCTGGGCCCGTTCGAGGTTGCGCTCCGCGATCTTGTCGTGCTGCGCGATGAGGTACACGAGGACTCCGATGAACGGCAGCACGATCATGAACACGATCCATGCCGCCTTCGCGAAGCCGCCGATGTCCCGGCGCCGGAAAATGTCACTGAAGAGTGCGACCACCATCCAGATCCAGATGACCCAGCAGAAGAAGATGATCATCGTCCACAGGACGTCCATGAAGGGGTAGTCGGCTGCGATCACCATCGCGGTTCGCTCCTTGTACGGCGGGGACTGGCTGTCATGCCGTCCACGCTGCACCAGCGCCGTCCCGGCGCCAATGGAGTGCACCAGTCGAATGCCCGGTGGCGCGCACCACCTCAGCGCACGGTCTCGGCGACCTGAGCGGGGATGGGCGCGGTCGAAGCCCGGTCCTGCCGCCGGCTGCCCGGTAGGCCGATGGCGGCAGCGAGGCCGATGAGCGCAAGCACGGCGAGGACGACCATCGCCACGACATAAGAGGTGTTGCCCGAGGCGAGGTCCGAGACGAGGATCGTGCCGGCGATCGCCGTCCCGAAGGACGAGCCGAGGTTGGAGACGCTGCGCGAGAGACCGGAGATCTCACCTTGGCGCTGCTCGGGGAAGCTGGACTGCACGAGGTTGACGGAGGGGGTCAGCATGACGCCCAGGCCCAGGCCGATCAGCAGCAGACCCGGGGCGAAGGCGATGACCCGCGACGACGCCCCGACCAGGGCGAGCAGGAGCCCGATCCCGGCCATCGTGACCACGAAGCCCGCGATGATCAGGGACTTCTGCGTGCGTCGCTTGGCGAATCGCTCCGCGCCGAGTGAGGACGCGAGCACCCCGATCGTCGCCGCGGTGAAGATGACGCCGGTCTCGATGGCGTTGTAGCCGCGGACGGTCTGGAGGAAGACGGCCACGACGAACGAGACGCCCATGAGCAGCAGCCACTGGATGTTCTGCGTCACCAGCCCCAGGTTGGACGTGCGGTTCTTGAACAGGCTCAAGGACAGCAGCGGTTCCTTGCCCGCTCGCTCGCGCCCGCGGATGTAGAGGAAGAACCAGGTCAGGAGCGCGGCGCCGGCCGCCAGCAGGATCGTCATCAGCAGGGCGTCGCTGTCGGCCTGGAGGATGCCGAGCACGACGAAGAACATGCCGGTCGCCGACAGGACCGCTCCGAATGCGTCGAACGGACGCGTCGGGTCGGCCGGCAGCGGGTCGGTGACCCGGCGGCTGAGCAGGACGATCAAGGCGATGACTGCGACCTGGAAGAGGAACGCGGCGCGCCAGCTGATCGCGGTGGTGATCAGACCGCCGATCAGCGGTCCCGCCGCGGCGCCGAGGCCCCCCAGCCCGCTGATGACCCCGAAGGCCCGGGCGCGTGAGGTGAGGTCGCGGAACTTCAGCGTCGTGAGGATGTAGACGGGCGGGATCAGCAGGGCGGTGCCGACGCCCTCCAGCACCGAGTTGCCGAGGATCAGCACGCCGAGCCCCGGCGACACCGCGCTCAGCAGCGCGCCGATCCCGTACAGCACGAGACCGGCGGTGAAGCAGCGCTTGCGCCCCCAGCGATCGGTCAGCTTGCTGCACGGGATCATGAGGATCGCCATGATCAGGAGGAACAGGGTGATCGCCGCCTGCACACCCTGCACGGTGGTGTCCAGGTCCTCGGTGATGTCGTTGATCATCACGTTCATGTTCGAGCCGGCGAAGCTGCAGATGAACTGGGCCAGCGCGAGCGGGGCCAGGAAGCTGCGACGCGAGGCGGCCGAGGACTCCATGCGGCGAGCATGCCCGAGCGCCGCGGAGCCACAAGGGAGCGTGCACGCCCTCCGCTGAGAAGCCGGCACCCATGCCGATCCCATGCGGCACGGCGCGCGCGTCAGAATGGACCGGTGCCCGCGCTCGCCCCAGGTGACGTCTTCGGCGGCTACCGCATCGAGGCGGTCGCCGGGCGGGGCGGCATGGGCGTCGTCTACCGGGCCGTGCAGATCGACCTCGGGCGGCCCGTCGCCCTCAAGCTGATCGCCTCCGACCGGGCGGACGATCCAGGGTTCCGCGAGCGCTTCCAGCGCGAGTCGCGCATGGCCGCGGCGATCGACCACCCGAACGTCGTCCCGGTGCACGGCGCCGGCGAGGAGGACGGGCAGCTCTACCTCGCCATGCGCTTCGTCCGGGGCATCGACCTGCACGCGCTGATCGCGCGCGAGGGACGCCTGCCGGCCATGCGGGCGGCCGCGATCGTGGCGCAGGTCGGCTGGGCGCTGGACGCGGCGCACGCCGCCGGCCTGGTGCACCGCGACGTCAAGCCGGCCAACATCCTCGTGAGCGACTCGGGCGAGGACGAGCATGTGTATCTGAGCGACTTCGGGCTCACGCGGCTCCTCGCCTCCGACACGCAGCTGACGCGGACGGGCGAGTGGATCGGCACGATCGACTTCTCCTCGCCCGAGCAGAGCCGCGGCGAGCGGATCGACGCGCGCGCGGACGTCTACTCGCTCGGCTGCGTGCTCTTCGCCGCGCTGACCGGGGAACCGCCGTTCCCGCGCGCCACGGTGCCGGTGAGCCTGCTGGCGCACATGCACGATCCGCCGCCGCTCGCGTCCGCCGCGGGCGCGCCCCCCGACATCGACCGAGTCGTCGCCCGCGCCCTGGCGAAGTCGCCCGACGACCGCTATCCGTCGGCGGGCGACCTCGGCCGCGCGGCGCTGGCGGCCGCCCGCGGGGAGCCGGTCACCGAGTCCGAGCGCAGCGTCGCGGTCGGCTCGGCGGCTCCCCGCCCGCGGACCAACGGCCACGCGGCGCCTCCGACCGCCGCGACGGTCGCCGGGCCGCCGATGACCGAGGTCCGGGAACCACCGCCTCCGCCGCCGCGGAAGGGGCGCCGGGGGCACGGCCGTCGCGCCGCCGCGATCGGCGTCGCGCTGGCCGGCCTCGGGACGGCCGCCGTCATCGTCGGGGTCCCCGGCGGGCAGGGACGGGGGATGACCGCGACCACGCCGCTCTCGGAGGGCGACGTGCAGGACGCGGCCGAGGCGTTCGCGGAGGCCTACGAGACCGAGGACACAGCGGCGCTCGGCCGTCTCGTCAGCGCCGGCGTCGAGCGGGTCCTCCCGACCGGCGTCGCGCACGGCCGGGATCAGGTGGTGGCCGAGTACGCGCGCCAGTTCGAGGACAACGCGACCGAGCGCTACGAGCTCGAGGACCTCGAGGTGCTGGGCGGGCGCGCCGGGCGCGCGAGCGGCGACTACCGGGTCACGCGCAAGGGCGGCGAGGCGATCGAAGGCAGGATCGTGCTCGGCGTGGTCCGCGATCTCCGCGCCCGCCCGCGCATCGCGCTGATCGCCGTGACGCCGCGGGCCTGAGCTTCAGCAGGTCTTCGCCACGACGACGCGCACGGTCGTCCCGCGCTGCGCCTTCGTCCCGGCGGCCGGCTCCTGCTGGCAGACCACCGGCTCTCCGGGGAGCAGCTCGTCGAGGAGCCCCCCGCCGCGCTCGGCCTCGACCCGCAGCCCGAGCGGCTCCAGCTCGTCCTCGAGCTCGCCGGCGACCACGCCGTCGAGCGCCGGTACCGTCACCCGCTCGTCGCGCGTCACCCGCAGCGCGGTCACGGACGCCGAGCGCCCGCGCGCGGTCGCCGCCACGTCGATGACGTTCGCCCCTTCCGCGAGCGGCACGACCGCCGTGAATGTGCCTCCGGTCACCTGGGCCAGGCGGCCGAGGACGCGCACGCGTGCACCTGACGGGGTCACACGGCCGCGCACGTCGACCGTGCTCCCGTCGACGACGGCCGTGTCGGCCGGCGCCGAGATCTCGAGCCGCACCTGCTCCGGCGCCGTGCCGCGCTTGCCGCCGTCATCGCCACAGCCCGCGAAGGCGAGAACGGCGACGGCAGCCCCGATGAGGAGTTCCGGACGCATGACGACGGAGACGCTAGCGGCACGTGCTTCACGTCGTGCCGTCGCGTACGCCCGACCGCCGGTCGCCCTCGCTACACGGCGGCGGGAGCGCGGGCTCTCGCCGCCGGGTCGCCGTCAGCAGCGGTCGGCTCGGACCGCGGTTGCTCCAGCGTATTGTAGATCGCCCAGCCGACGGCGACCATGGGCACCGCCAGGAAGGATCCGACGATGCCCATGAGCTGGCTGCCGACGATGACCGCGGTCAGCGTCACGATCGGATGCAGGTTGACGGTCTGCTGGTAGACCAGCGGGGTCACGAACATGCTGTCGAGCTGCTGTGCGATCGCGATCACGGCGGTCATCGCGATCGCTGCGCCCGTCCCGACGGCGCCGAGCGTCACGAGCA
>Ga0126307_10001630_pt1 | contig 14845 bp, 15 predicted proteins | sample Plot28_FD_89955 | JGI IMG/M metagenome (GOLD analysis project Ga0126307, IMG submission 89955) | Serpentine soil microbial communities from UC McLaughlin Reserve, CA, USA - Plot28 | ecosystem: Environmental > Terrestrial > Soil > Grasslands | place: USA: UC McLaughlin Reserve, Lake County... | reverse complement strand
CGCCAGTTCCAGGCAGCCGGCTGCCGGGTCCTGGGCGTCGAGCCTGACGCACGCATGGCCGACTTCGCCCGGCGCACCGGGGTTCAGGTCGAGGTGGCGACCTTCGAAGCCTGGGACTCCACCGGCCGAGCATTCGACGCGGTCATCGCCGGGCAGACCTGGCACTGGATCGACCCGGTCGCCGGCGCCGCCAAGACGGCACAGGTGCTACGGCCAGGCGGCCCGCTGGCGGTGTTCTGGCACGTGGACCAACCGCCGCCCGAACTGGCGGACGCCTTCGCCGCGGTCTACCAGCGGGTGCTGCCCGACTCGCCGTTCAACCTCCAGCCGACGAAGCAAGCCCTGGGCGGGTACCAGGCGCTGTTCACCAAGGCCGCCGACGGCATCCGCAAGGTGGGCGGGTTCGGCGACCCGGAGCAGTGGCGATTCGACTGGGAGCGGTCCTACACCCGGACCGAGTGGCTGGACCAGCTGCCCACTTCCGGCGCCCTCACCCGGCTCCCGTCGGACAAGCTGGCGGAGGTGCTGGAGGGCGTCGGCGCCGCGATCGACGCGATGGGGGGCGGCTTCACGATGCCCTACACCACGGTGGCGGTCATTGCGGCACGAACCAGCACCACCTGACCCGGCGCAACGGGCTTTCCACGCGGCGCGCGTCGGCTCTTGTTGTCTATTCGTCGAGGGCCTGGTCGAGGGGGACCAGGCGCTGCTGGAGGCCGAAGATGGCGGCTTGGGTGCGGTCGGCGAGCCCTAGCTTGGCCAGGATGCTGGACACGTGCGCCTTGACGGTCTCCTCGCCGATCCCAAGGGCCCGGGCGATCTGGCGGTTGGAGCGGCCGTGGGCCAGCCCGGCCAGGACCTCCAGCTCGCGGGGGGAGAGCTGGTCCAGGGGGCGGCGGCGGGCCGTGGGCCTGGCGGACCTCGCGGACCAGCCTGGCGGCGAGCCGGGGTTCCAGCGAACTCTCGCCCCTGGCGGGCGCGTGTACCGTGGCGACCACCTGCTCGACGCCGGCGGTCTTGGACAGGTAGGCGAACGCGCCGGCGCAGATCGCCGCCAGCAGGTGCTCCTCATCCTGCGAGGAGCTGAGCATGAGCACCTCGGATGACGGGCCGGTCGCGTTTGATCTGGGCCAGCACGCTGATGCCGTCCTGACCGGGCAGGAACAGGTCCAGCAGCACCACGGTCGGCGCCAGGGCGCGGGACCGCCTGGATCGCGCTGGGTCCGTCGGCGCACTTGCCGATTACCTGGATGCCATCCTCCTGCTCCAGCAGGAAGCACAGGCTCTCGCGGACGACCTGGTGGTCGTCGACGATCAGGACCCCGATCACGGTCGGCCCCTTGGCAGCAGGATTCCGATCTGGTGCCGTTGCCGGGCGTGCAGCCGAGCTGGAAGGTGCCGGCGAGCTCGGCGACCCGCCGGCGCATCAGCCCCAGGTCCAGGCCGTGACGCCGCTCGGCCAACTCCGGGTCGAAGCCGCCGCCGTCGTCTGTCACGGTCACCGCCACCTGGCCGTCCTGGTGTTGCAGCCACAGCCGGATGCGGGTCGGCTGAGCGTGCTTGACGGCGTTGGCCAGCGCCTCTTGCCGCCCTGAGGCCCAGGCGCGCCAGTTCACCGTGGTCGCCCACGATCCGGGGCGCACGCCCGGCACCGGGCTGCTGCGCAACGACAGGCTGATGCTGGATGCCCTGTGGCGGGTGCTGGGATCGCCGCTGCTGCGGCCGCTGGTACCCGCGCCACCAGCCGCAAGGCGGCCGGCAGCGCCCTGGCCGAGCTGGCCCTGGGTAGGGCACCTCCGCCGGCAGGGCGGATCTACGCTGCACTGCGCCCGGCGCGCCTCACCTGGCCTGACCCTTCGAAGTTGGTACGTCGCGACGATCTAATGCACGCCCCGTGGCGCGACAGCGCCGAACTCGTCGGCCTCCGCCACGCAGCGACCGAGCACCTCACGATCGGCGCCAACCACTAGTGCGGGTGGGCTTGGTGGAGCGGTTGACCGGTGAGGCGGGCCGCGATGACGCTGGCGAAGTTGGGGCATTCGAGGATGTCTTCGTGTGGGCAGCACAGGGCGTGCTCGATGGCCTTGTGGGCGGTCTGGGCCTTGGCGATCTGGTCGTCGAGCTCGGCGAGCTTGCGCCGAGCGAGCCGCTGCCACTGGTTCGGCGCAACCGCCCGTGCGGCCATGAGTGCCTGCTGCTCGGCGAGCAAGAACCCGACGTCGCGCAGCAGCAGGATGATCCCGACGAGCCCGACTGCCGATTCGGGGTAGCGGCGTTGCCCCGAGACCCGAGCGGGCGTCGGAAGCAGGCCCAGTTCCTCCCAGTAGCGCAGGGCCGAGGGGGCAACCCCGGCGTGGCGGGCCAGCTCCCCGATGGTCAGCAGCCGATCCGAGATCTTGACTTCAAGCGTACTTGAAGGCGTTGACTGCGGGCTATGAAGACCTGGGCGGTGACCAACGAGGAGCAGGCCCGCTACTGGAACGGCGACGAGGCCGCCATTGGCTGGTCCACGAGCAGCGCTACGAGCGCATGCTGGCGCCGTTCACCGACCACCTGCTGACCGCGGCCGCCATCGGAGGTGCCGACCGGGTCCTCGACATCGGTTGCGGCACCGGGTCCACGACCCGAGCGGCCGGGAGGGTCGCAATCCAAGGCGAGGCCCTGGGGCTGGACCTGTCCGCGGCGATGCTGCGCCAGGCGGCCCGCCGCGCCCAGAGGAGGGCTTGACCAATATCCGCTTTGAGCACGGCGACGCCCAGGTGCGCCGGTTCACCCCCGGCGCCGGGCGATGTCGCCGTGAGCCGGTTCGGGGTGATGTTCTTCACCGACCCGGCGGCCGCGCTCGCCAACATCGCCGGTGGCCTTCGCCCCGAGGGCGGGCTGGTCTTGGTGTGCTGGCAGAGCCTCGCCGACAACCAATGGATTCTGGTCCCCGGCGGCGCCGCTGCCCAGCAGGTGGCGCTCCCACCACTGGATGATCCGACAGCTCCGGGACCGTTCTCGCTCGGCGACCGCGATCGGATCGCCACCGTGTTGCGCGCTGCGGCGCTCAGCGACGTCGCCATCGAGCCGGTCGCCGAGCCGCTGTGGATGGGCCCTGACGTCGTCGCCACCGTCGCGTTCCTCAAATCGACCGGGATCTGGAACTCCCTGCTCCCAGACGTCGACCCGCCGACGGTCGCCCGGGTCAGCGAGGCCGTCCAGGCCGCGCTCGAACCCTACGTCACCCCCGATGGCCTGCTGCTGGGATCGCGGGCATGGCTCGTCACCGCGAGCAGGCCATGGCCGTGCAGCGGGCCGTGATCGCGGCCATCGTTGCCCAGTTCGGTCACCCCCAGGGCACGGCCGGGAGGGTTGCCGGATGGCGCATCGCCCCTCCAACCGCCAGCGCAACCGCTGGGTGGTCTCGTTGCTGGAGGTGCAGCCCACCGACCGGGTCCTGGAGATCGGCTTTGGTCCCGGCCTGGCGATCGCCGAGCTGGCCCGCCGAGTCGGCGACTCCGGACACGTGTACGGCATCGACCACTCCGAGGTGATGCTCCGACAGGCGACCAGACGCAACGCTTCCGCCATCGCCGCCGGGCGGGTTACCCTGCGTAGGGCCTCGGTCGATCAGCTGCCGTCCGCGCTCGGTGGTCCCTTCGACGTCATCCTCACCGTCAACTCCCTCGGGTTCTGGCCGGCACCGACCGAGCGAGTCAGCGAGCTACGCCGACGCCTCCGGCCCGGCGGACGCATCGCCATCGCCTCCCAACCCCGCTGCCCAGGGGCCACGGCCAGCACCTCCCGTACTGCCGCCCGCGAGATCACCGACCTGCTCCAGGCCGCCGGCTACACGCAGACCAGGACCGAGACCCTCGACCTGGACCCTCCCGCGGTCTGCATCCTGGCTGTCAACCGGGACCCGCTCGCGACCGCAGCCCGCCCGCGTCAGACCCCACATTGTTCAGCCCCACCTCGCAGGCCATGATCATGGACACGGCCGGGCTGGCCGGCCTCCTGGAGCGCGTGGCGCCCAACCGCTTCGAGGTCGCGCTGACACCCGGCACCGATCCGCACGCCTACGTCCAGTCGCTGTCGGCGGCCGTCGGCAGTCTGGCCGTCCTGCCGCAGGTCACCGCCGACGAGGGCAGCGACACGATCCGCGTCATGCTCGGCCTGATCTCCACCCTGAGCCTGCTGCTGGCCGGGGTCGCGGCGCTGGGCGTGTTCAACACCGTGGTGCTCAACACCCGCGAACGCGTCCATGAGCTCGGCATGCTCAAGTCGATCGCCATGACGTCGCGACAGGTCCAGGTGATGGTGGTGGCCTCGATGGTGACGATCGGCGCACTCGGCGGGGCGCTGGCCGTCCCGCTCGGGTGGGCTCTGCACCGGTGGGTCCTGCCAGTCATGGCCAACGCGGCCGGCACCGGCGTCCCGGACAGCATCCTGGCCGTCTACGGCCCGCTCCAGTTGCTCGGGCTGGGTGCCGCCGGGGTCGCGCTGGCGGTGCTGGGCGCCCTGGTCCCTGCCGGCTGGGCCGGCCGGACCCGCGTCGCCACCGCCCTGCGCGCCGAGTAGGCCGTGGATGCGCCGAGCCGGAAATGCGCTTGCGTGGTCGTCACGCTCGGCCAGGCAACTGCTTGGTCTCGGCCCTTGCGGCGGCTCCGGACCCACCGGCCGCCGGCCGCTCGCCGGGCCGGACCAGGCCGGTCTCATAGGCCAGGATGACCGCCTGGACGCGGTCGCGGAGGTCGAGCTTGGCCAGGATCCGCTTCACGTGGGTCTTGACCGTCGACTCCTCCACGACCAGGGTCGCGGCGATCTCGGCGTTGGACCGGCCGCGGGCGACGAGTTCCAGCACGTCGCGCTCTCGCGGGGTGAGCTGGCGCAGGCGCCGGCCGGCGGCCAGGTCGGGTTGGGGCTGGCGGGCCATGCGGTCGATCACCGTGCGGGTGACCGACGGCGAGAGCAGCGACTCGCCGGCGGCGACCGTGTGGATGGCGGCGATGAGCTGCTCGGGTTGGGTGCGCTTGAGCAGGAAACCCGACGCACCGGCGCTGAGGGCGCCGAAGATGTAGTCGTCGTCCTCGAAGGTGGTCAGGATCAGCACCCGCGCCCCGGGGGCGACGGCGACGAGCTCGCGGGTGGCGGCGATGCCGTCCAGGTCCGGCATGCGCACGTCCATCAGCACCACGTCGGGGGCGAGGCGGCGGGTGCGTTCGACGGCTTCGCGGCCGTCGGCGGCCTCGCCGACCACCTCGACTGTGTCGTCGCTGGACAGCACCGCGCGCAGGCCGGCGCGCATGAGGTCGTCGTCGTCGACGATCAGCACCCGCAGCGACGTCGCGGTCATGGTGCCGTCTCGGTGTACGGGAGCCGTGCGCGGAGGCGGAAGACGCCGCCGTCCACGGCCGCTTGGAGGGTGCCGCCGAGCACGGTGGCCCGCTCGCGCATCCCGACGATCCCGTGCCCGCCGCCCGGCCCCTGCCCGTTGCCGCCGGTCGGATTGGTGACCGTGATCTCCAGGGCGTCGGCTGCGAACCGCAGGGCGACCTGCGCGCTGCCGCGGCCGTGGCGGGCAGCGTTGGTGAGCGCCTCCTGCAGGATCCGGTGGGCGGCCCAGGCCACGCTGTGGGGCAGGGCGCGTGGTGCGCCGGCAACCTCGGTGGTGATGGTCAGCCCGGCGGCGCGGTGCCGTTGCACCAGCTGCTCGAGCGCGGCCGGGTCCGCGGGCGGCGGGTCGGCGCCGTCGTCCTCCCGCAGGGCGCGGACCAGCCGGTCGATCTCGCCGATGGTGCTGCGGGCGACCTGCTCGATGGTGGCGATCGCCCGGCGCGACCCGGGGGGGTCGCGCTGGTGCAGCAGGCGGGCGGCCCCCGCCTGGACGAGGATCACGTTGATGGCGTGGCCGGCCGAGTCGTGCAGCTCCCGAGCGATCCGGGTGCGTTCCTCGGCGGCGGCCAGGCGACGCTCGCGCTCGGCCTCACGCTCGCTGCGGCGGGTCCGTTCCTCCAGCTCGGCGATGCGCTCGCGGCGCAGCCGCGTCCGGTCGCCAGCGATCCACAGGGCCGCCGCCATCACGGCCAGGCTGGCCAGCTCCGGGAACGGGTGCAGACCATAGCCGCTCGCCAGCTCCTCGGCGGCGACGGCGGGGACGAACAGGGCCACGGCCCCCATCGCCATCCCGCGCCGCGACAGTCGCGGCTGGCTCCCGAAGGCCATCCCGAGCTGGTAGATGGCGACGCCGGGACCCAGTGGCAGGTCGAGCGGGTAGCCGAGCCCGAGCAGCCCCACCGCTCCCGCCGTCGTCAGCGCGTACGCCGCCAGCGGTGCCAGCCGCCGGGCGGCCAGGGGCAGCGCCGACAGCCCGGCCAGGACCACCCCGAGCGCATCCAGCTCGCGCTGGCCGGGCTCGGGCTCGCCGAAGCCGCCGGTGGCCAGGATCGCGAGCGTCACCGCGAACACGACCAAGGCCAGGCCGGCGTCGGTGGCCAGCTCCTTGCGCGTCACGACCCGAGTGTAGATCGGCCGGTGGGCGGCCGAATCACCCGGAGGTGGCATCCGGCCTCCCCCCACGGGGCGACACCAAGATCGCCCCTGGGAGCGTTGTGGGCAAGCGGTCGGCGTTCCTAGCGTCGCCGGAGGATGCAGACCCCGCGCCCAGGAGGCCCAGGCAACCATGGCCACGCTTCGCCACCCCCTCGTCCGCTCCCGCGCCAGCCGGTTCGAACGGCTCGCGGCCTGGTCCTACCGGCGCCGCTGGGCGGCGCTGGCCGCCTGGGTGCTCGTGCTCGCCGGGGTCACGGTCGCCGCCCAGCTGGTCGGTGACGACTACCACAACGACTTCTCGCTGCCCGGCACCGAATCCCAGCGGGCCGTCGACGCCCTGAACCAGCACGCGCCTGCCCACGCCGGCGGCAGTGTCCAGATCGTGCTGCACGACCCCGGCGGCATCCGCGCCCCACAGACGCAGAAGCGTGTCGAGGCGATGCTGGAGGACGTGCGACGCCTGCCCCATGTCGCCGACGTCGTCGGCCCGTACGCGGACACTTCGGCAGTTTCGGCCGACGGCACCATCGCCTATGCCACCGTTGCCCTGGACGGCCAGGCCGAGGAGGTACCCACCCAGGACATCCGCCAAATGATCGACACCGCCAAGGCCGCCCAGGGCAACGGCCTCCAAGTGGAGCTAGGGGGCGACGCCATCCGCGCCGCCGAGGAGAGCGAGGGCGGGGGCGCCGAGGGCGCCGGCCTGCTCGCCGCCCTGGTCATCCTGGTCGTGTTGTTCGGCTCGCTGCTGGCCGCCAGCCTGCCCATCTTGATCGCCGTCTTCGCCGTCGGCAGCACCATCGGCCTGATCACCCTTGCCTCGCACGCCGCCACCGTGGCCGACTTCACCCCGCCGCTGATGCTGCTGGTCGGCCTCGGGGTCGGCATCGACTACGCCCTGCTGGTCTTCTCCCGCTACCGCGCGGAACTGCTCGCCGGCGCCGAGCCAGAGGCGGCGGTCCGCAGGGCGCTGGACACCGCGGGCCGGACGGTCTTCCTCGCCGCCATCACCGTCATCATCGCCCTGCTCGGCCTGGTCGTCCTGGGCCTGGGGGCACTGCAGGGCATGGCCGTCGCGGTCGCCCTGACCGTGCTGGTGACCATGCTCGCCTCGCTGACCCTGCTGCCAGCCCTGCTGGCGGTCATGGGCGCACGGATCGAGCGGGGCGTGCGCCGCCGCGCCCGCCGGGCCCGGCACGCCGACGGGGAACGGTGGCGGCGCTGGTCGGCCATGGTCCAGCGCCGGCCCTGGCCATCGATCGTCATCGCGGTCGCCGCGCTGCTCGCCCTGGCGGCACCCGCGCTCAACCTGCAGCTCGGCTTCGCCGACGCCGGCAACGACGCCCGCTCCACCACCAGCCGCCAGGCCTACGACCTGCTCACCACCGGCTTCGGACCGGGCTTCAACGGCCCCCTGGTGGTGGTCGCCGAGGGCAGCCGGCAGGCGGCCGACGCCCTGCAGCACACCCTCACCGGCACCCCTGGCGTGGCCGCGACCACCCCCCCGATCCCGTCCAAGGACGGCAAGCTGGCCATGGTGATCGCCTTCCCCAGCTCCAAGCCCCAGGCGGCCGACACCACCGAGCTGCTCAACCGGCTACGTGACCATGTACTGCCACCGCTGGCCCGCAGCACCGGCGCCAGCTTCCTGGTCGGCGGGAGCACCGCCGCCGCCGAGGACTTCGCCGACGCCGTCGCCGGCCGCCTCCCGCTGTTCGTGGCCGTGGTCGTCGGCCTCTCGGCCCTGCTGCTGCTGGCCGTGTTCCGGTCGCTGCTCATCCCCCTTAAGGCGGCGCTGCTCAACCTGCTCAGCGTCGGCGCCTCCCTGGGGGTTATCACCCTGGTGTTCCAGCACGGCATGCTCGGCACCGAGCCTGGGCCGATCGAGGCCTTCATCCCGGTGATGATCTTCGCCATCGTCTTCGGGCTCTCCATGGACTACGAGATGTTCCTGCTCGCCCGCATGCACGAGGAATGGAAACGCACCGGCGACGCGCCACGCGCCGTTCGCGAGGGCCTGGCCGCCACCGGGCGGGTGGTCACCGCCGCCGCGGCGATCATGGTGGTGGTCTTCGGTGGGTTCCTGTTCAGCCCCGAGCGGTTCCTGAAGCAGTTCGGTCTCGGCCTGGCCGTGGCCATCTTGCTCGACGCCCTGGTGATCCGCTGCCTCATCGTCCCCGCCGTCATGCAACTGTTCGGCACCCAGGCATGGTGGCTCCCAACCTGGATCGCCCGCCGGCTCCCAAGGGTCGCGCTCGAACGTGGATAGCAGGAGCACGGGCACGAGGTTGGCAGTGACGACAGGATGGCTGAGGCCGCACGATCCCACAGCGTCGACGGTGAGGAGAAGCCATGGTGATCGCCCGGATCTGGAGAGGCTGGACTACCCCCGAGAACGCCCACGCCTACCAGCGGATCGTCAGCCAGGAGGTCCTACCCGGCATCGCGGCCCGCAACCTGGAGGGCTATCACGGGGCCTATCTGCTGCGGCGTGACCTCGACGGCGAGGTGGAGTTCGTCACCATCATGCTGTTCGACTCCCTGGAGCAGGTTCGAGCCTTCGCCGGCGAGGACTACGAGGCCGCCTATGTGCCGCCGCGGGCACGGGCGGTGCTGGCCCGCTTCGACGAGCGCTCGGCCCACTACGACACGCTCCTGCGACCGCGCACGATCTGAGGCCTCTCGGCCCGCGAACGGGTCGGCTGCTGGAGTGTACATGGCGCTCGGTTCAGGGGCCGAGGGACAGGAGTTCCTGCTCGGCCGGGTTGAACCCGGCCGTCAGCAGGGCGGAGCGGCGCTGGAGCCAACTGGCGTCGGCGAGCGACGGCAGCAGGTGGTCGCGTAGCCACCGTGCCGACGCCCAACCCACGGTGGCTAGGTCGCCCTGCCGACGCGAACTGACCTGGACCGAGCGGGTGAAGCGGCTGCGGACCGCCTCGTAGCGGCGTCCGACTGTCTCGAGGTCGCCGCGACCCTGGAGCTCCTGGGCCAGCAGCCGGCTGAGCACCAGGCCGTCCACCAGGGCGCTGTTGGCGCCCTGCCCCAGATACGGCGTCATCGCATGGGCCGCGTCCCCGACCAGGAACACCGGCGTGCGGTACCACCGTCTGGTCTGCACCTCGAGCGGCTCGTCGTAGTTGACGCGGCCCCAGTCCCGGACGGCCCCAAGCACCGCCGGGGGCGTCGGGTTGCAGCCGGCCCACGACGCGATCCACGCATCTAGGCCGCCGTCCAGGGTCTGCGGCCAGCGTTCAAGCGGCGCGGTGCACCAGAAGTAGGTCCGGGCGTCGGGAAGTGGCGCCGTTCCGAAGAGCCGGCCGTCGGGGTACCACAGCTCGCGGATCCTGGGCTGCCGCCAGCCGACCTCGGCCACGCCACGCAGGTACGCCCGGCGCAGGCGTCGGCGCCGTACGGAGAGCCGGAGGCTAGCCCTGGTCGGCGAGCCGGCGCCGTCGCAGGCCAGCACGACGCCGGCGCACTTGGTGGCGCCGTCGGCAAAGCCCAGCTCGGCCGCGTCACCCGTGGCCGAGGCGCCGACGACCCGATGGCCGAAGCGGACCTCCACGCCACAGGCGCGGGCGGCGCCCAGCAGGTGCTCCTGCAGCTGGTAGCGGAGCACGATCGCCGGCAGGTGGCGCAACGGTGGAGAGAACCGGCCGAAGTCGACGCCGCCGAGGATCCTCCCCTCACAAAGCTCGGCGGCGATCACCCGGCACGGCTGCAGGCGGGTCCGGAAGGAGTCCAGCAGCCCCAGGGCCGCCAGCACCCGCTGGCCATTGTCATGCAGCACGATCCCCCCGCCGATGCGCCGGTACTCCCGGGCCTGTTCGAAGACGGTGACCTCCAGACCCAGCCGCCGCAGCGCCAGGGCCGCGGTGAGCCCGGCCGGCCCGGCCCCCACGACGGCGATCCCGGGCAGCATCAGTCGAGCCGTTCGCCCACCGTGCCGGCCAGCTCGGCGTCCCCGCTGTTGAGGGTCTCATGGGGCTCCAGGAGCACCAGGTGCGTCTCCTCACTGGCGACCGGGCGGTGGCGAACCCCTCGGGGGACCACGAACAGCTCCACCGGGCTGAGCACGATGTCGTCGTGGTCTTGCAGCTGGATGCGGAGTTGGCCGGCGGTGACGAGGAAGACTTCGTCGGTCGCATCGTGTTGGTGCCACACGAACTCCCCTCGGACCTTGACCAGCTTGATGTCGTAGTCGTTGATGCTGGCCACGATCTTCGGGCTCCAGTAGTCGTCGAAGCGGGCGAACTGCGCTTGGAGGTTCACCTTGCCGGCCAACGCGCTTCCTCCTCCGGCGTCGAGCAGTCGTGCGGCTAGGGTGTGGCGGGCATGTCCCGCCGGCAGAGCCCGACCAGCCCACCGGCAGCGAGGGCGACCGCGACGGCGGCGAGCCACACCAGGGGCGCGGCGGCCACGGCGGCGCCGGGGGCCTTGGGGACGTGGGTGAACGGCGAGAGGTCCAGCAGCCGCTGGTCAAGCTGGACGGCGGCGCCGACCAGGGCGAGCAGCAGGCAGACGGCGAGCGGGCCCCAGGTGGCGGGGGCCAGGCGGGGCAGTAGGCCGAACAGCGCGACCGCGATGGCGGCCAGCACCCAGACCGCGGGCAGCTGCACGATCGCGCCGGCCAGCACCCGGGGCAGCTGGTGGCCAACGTCGCCGGTGTCCAGCCCATAGATCAGGCCGCCGGCCAGCCCGGCGGTGATCAAGGCGGCGGCCGGGCCCAGGACCGAGAAGGCGAGGTGGCTGCCGGCCCAGCGCAGCCGGCCGACCGCGGTGGCCAGCACCGGCTCGGCCCGTCCGCCGGTCTCCTCGGACCGCAGCCGCAGGGTGGCCTGGATGGCATAGGCCGCGGCGATCAGCCCCAGGATGCCCATGATGGCGGCCAGGTAGGTGTCGATCAGCCCGGCTCGGCCGCCCAGCCGAGCGAAGATGTCCTGCAGGGTCGGGTTGTCGCGCTGCAGGTCGCCGATGCCACCGGTGAGCGCGCCGAACACCGCGCCGAGGGCGGCGAAGCCTGCGGTCCAGCCGGCCAGCAGGCCCCGGTGCAGCCGCCAGGCCAGCGCCAGGGGCGAGCGCAGGCCGGATGCGGCGGTGCCCGGGCCGAGCCGGGCCGGCAGCAGGCCGGCGCCGAGGTCGCGCCGGGCCGACAGCGCCACGGCCACGGCGGCGAGCGCCGCGGTGCAGCCGGCGGCCAGCACCAGCAGCCACCAGCGTTCGCCGCCGTAGGGGCGCAGCCGCTGGACCCAGTCGATCGGCGACAGCCACGACAGCCAGGCCAGGCCGCCGTCGGCCTGGCCGCTGGCGTCGCCAGCGACCCGCAGCAGCCAGGCCGCGCCCAGGACGCCGACGGCGATGCCCCGGGCGCCGCCGGCGCTGGTGGTCAGCTGGGCCGCCACAGCGCCGACCGCCGCGAAAGTGAAGCCGGCGGCGGCGAGCTCCAGCCCGAGCGCCAGCGACCCGGCGGCGGGCAGGTGCTGGCTGAGCATGCACAACGCCACCAGCGCGGCCAGCACGAGGTTGGCCCCGAAAGTCACCAGCAGCGCCGCGGCCAGGCCGGCGTGCCGGCCGACCACGGTCGCAGCGACCAACTCGCGGCGCCCGGTCTCCTCCTCGACCCGGGTGTGGCGGATGACGGTGAGCAGACCGATCAACGCCACCATGACGGGGACGAACCCCGCCCGCCAGGCGACGAACTCGCCCAGGCTGGTGCCGGACAGGCGACCATACAGCGCGATGAAGGCCGCGTTGTCGGCGTACTGCTGCCGTTCTGCGGCCGTGGGGAAGACCTCGCGCAGAGAGACCGGATAGCTGAGCAGCACCAGGCAGAGGAATAGGATCCAGAGCGCCAGCAGCAGCCGGTCGCGGCGCAGGATCAGCCGGACGAGCTTGCCGGTGCCGGCAAGGGTGCTCATCGCGACACCCCCGCGCGGTTGCCGCCCTGGGCGGCGTCGGCCGGCTGCACGGTCTGGTAGTGGCGCAGGAACAGCTCCTCCAGGGTGGGCGGCTGGCTGGTCAGGCTGCGCACGCCGACGGCGGTCAGGCGCCGCAGCGCCTCGTCCAGGCAGGGGCTGTCGATCTGGAACCGCACCCGGGTGCCGTCCACCTCCAGGTTGTGCACTCCGGCCAGGTTGGTGAGCCCACCTGGCGGGGCGGCCAGCTCGGCGGTGACCGAGGTCCGGGTGAGGTGGCGCAGCTCGGCCAGAGTGCCCGACTCGACGATGCGGCCGGCGCGGATGATGCTGACCCGGTCGCACAGGGCCTCGGCCTCGGCCAGGATGTGGCTGGACAGCAGGACCGTGCGCCCGCTGTGGCGCTCGTCGTCGATGACCTCGCGGAAGCGGGCCTCCATCAGCGGGTCCAGGCCGGAGGTGGGCTCGTCCAGCAGCAGCAGCTCGACGTCGGAGGCGAGCGCGGCGATCAGGGCCACCTTCTGGCGGTTGCCCTTGGAGTAGGTGCGGGCCTTCTTGTGGGGGTCCAGGTCGAACCGCTCCAGCAGGTTGGCCCGGCGGCTGGGGTCGAGGCCGCCCCGCAGGCGGCCCAGCAGGTCGATCACCTCGCCGCCGGACAGGCTGGGCCACAGGGTGACGTCGCCGGGGACATAGGCGAGGCGGCGGTGCAGGGCGACGGCGTCGCGCCAGGGGTCGCCGCCGAGCAGCTCGGCGCGGCCGCCGTCGGCGCGCAGCAGCCCCAGCAGGATGCGGATGGTGGTGGTCTTGCCGGCCCCGTTGGGGCCGAGGAACCCGTGCACCTCGCCGGTCCGCACTTCCAGGTCGAGCCCGTCCAGGGCGCGGGTCGGGCCGAAGGCCTTGACCAGCCCCTCGGTGCGGATCGCCTCGGTCATCGTATGCTCCTTCGGGTCGGTTGCTGGCTGTCGCCTATCGAGGCCGGGGCTTGGCTTGCCGCTCCGCCGCCGGCTCCGGCGACGCCGCCGAGCGGGGCCGCGGGTCCGCGGACCAGGCCGAGCTGGACCGTCTGCCTAGGCAGCACGCGTCCAGCAGCCAGTCCGCGGCGACGCGGGCCCGGTTGGCAGGGATCACGGCCAGGTGGTAGCCGCGCGTCACCGCCTTGGCCGCCAGGCCCGACAGCGGCACCCCCAGCGGGTTGGCGGCCGCCTTGGCGCCGCCCAGGTCGACCACGAAGCCCAGGTCGTGGTGGCGGTAGGGGTGGCGGCGGCCGTGGCCGAGGGAGGCGGCCAGGTTGGCCGCGGCCCGCCTGACCTGGCGCTGGGCGTGCTGGGCGGTCATCGGGGTGAGCCGGCCGGGGCGGGTGCGGTCGGGGACCGCGGCCGCGTCGCCGGCCGCGAACAGCTCCGGGTGGCCGGGCACGGCCAGGTCCTGGTCCACCACCAGCCGACCGCCCTCCGTCGGCAGGTCCAGCGAGGCGACAAGCGGGCCGGGCCGCACCCCCACGCACCAGACCAGCGATCGGGTGGGCACGAACTCGCCATCCGACAGCCGGACCCCCTCGGCGGTCGCTGCCTGGACCGTGGTCTGCAGGCGGACCTCGACGCCCCGCCGGCGCACGACCCGGCCGGCGGTGGCCCCAAGGCGGGGGTCCAGCTCGGGCAGTACCCGCGAAGCAAGGTCCAGCAGCAGCCAGCGCAGCCGCTGGCCGTGAAGGCCGGGGCGCTGGCTGGCGGCGGCCCGGGTGAGCAGCTGGCCGTGGGCGGCGACCTCGGTGCCGGTGTAGCCGGCGCCCACCACCACGAAGGTGCAGCGCGCCGCCCGCTCTTCCGGGTCGTCGCAGCTGACCGCCAGCTCCAGCTGGCGCACCAGGTGGTCGCGCAGCCACAGGGCTTCGGCGATGCTGCGAAAGCCGTGGGCGTGCTCGGCGACGCCGGGGATCGGCAGCAGCCGGTTGACGCTGCCGGTGGCCAGCAGCAGCCGGTCGTAGCCGACCATGCGGCGGTTGCCTTCGGAGTCGACCAGCCCGACCCGCTGGTGGTCCAGGTCGACCCCCTCGACGGTGCCCAGTACCAGCCGGACACCGGGCAGGGTCGCCGCCAGCGGCACCGACACCCAACGGGGATCCAGGATCCCGGCCGCCACCTCGGGCAGCAGCGGCAGGTACAGGAAGTAGTCGGTGGGGTTGATCAGGACCACCTCGACGTCCAGGCCCTTGGCCAGCCGGGAGAGCGCCCGGGCGGCGTGGAAGCCGGCGAACCCGCCGCCGACGATCACGACCCGCCGCCGGCGGGCCTGCTCACCAGCCATCAGCGCGCGTTCCTTCAACGGTCGCGGGGGTGGAGTCAGCCGCGATTCGGCTGTGCTTGAGGGCTGTGGCCGTGGCGATCCAGCCCTCCCGG
>Ga0126307_10001629_pt1 | contig 14853 bp, 11 predicted proteins | sample Plot28_FD_89955 | JGI IMG/M metagenome (GOLD analysis project Ga0126307, IMG submission 89955) | Serpentine soil microbial communities from UC McLaughlin Reserve, CA, USA - Plot28 | ecosystem: Environmental > Terrestrial > Soil > Grasslands | place: USA: UC McLaughlin Reserve, Lake County... | reverse complement strand
GAGCCGGAGCTCGAGCTGGTGCGCGTGCTCGAGGCTCCCGGCACGATCCACATCCGCTACCGGGTGGTCAAGTAGCACGCTCGTCCCACTCAGGAAACAGCGACGGCGAGTTTGAGCCACCCTCTGTACTTGCGTGTGTCCATCGGTTCGGCCCATAGCTGACGGAAGCAACGATCAATTGAGCCACGCGTTGGCGAGGCTAACCGCGGGGCTGCCTGGATGCGCCGGTGCGCTTAGAGGCAGGTCGGCAAATCGCTGCTTCCATCGAACCGGCGCTTCTCGTCCGAAGCGCTACTGCGACACCCGGGCGGCTTCGAGCGCTTCCTCTCGTGTCCAGTACTCGCGGCCCCGCGCAACCTTCGTGTCTCGGAGCGTGTAGAGGGCGGCGTAGGTCAGATCCGTTTCGACGCCACTCAGCTTGGCGCGGTCGCTGATTCGGATGACAGCGACGACGTTGTCCTCGCCCGCATCGATCAGCTCGACCGGCTCGCTCGTGAAATCGTCGAAGGTCTCTTGCCAAGTCCTGCAGGTAGGCGCGGATGGCCTCCTTGCCGTGGATTGGGCCGTGGTCATCGGGTGCGCCCTCTACCGCCCGGTAGTCGATGTCGTCCGCCAAGTACCCGGCCCAGGTATCCAGGTCGCCGCGGTTGAAGGCCTCAGCCGCATCGCGGACGGCCTTTACGTTCTCCTCCGACATCGCCACGCAGTATCTCGCGCCGGAATACTGCTTTCCATGCAAAGCGGCACTCCTCACGCCGCCGAGCCTGACGCCTCGCTTCGCGTGAAAGCGGGAGTGAGGACTCCCTAGTTGGGATGCTGAGTGGTCTCGCGGATCCGCGTCGGGTCGTAGCGAGAAACGGATCGGGCCCCCGCTACTAGCCAAGGGCCCTCGAAAGAGGGCCCTTGGTGTGCCCGGGGCAAAAATCGCGATTGCGGGTAGTAACCCGCTGTCCATGAAGCGCAAGGTGACCGGCGACGTCTGGTGGAAGAACGCCGTCATCTACTGCCTCGACATCGAGACCTTCCTCGACTCCGATGGTGACGGGTGTGGGGACCTGGCCGGCTTGACCGACCGGCTCGACTACCTGGCTGGACTGGGGCTCGATTGCATGTGGCTGATGCCGTTCATGCCATCCCGCCAGCGCGATGACGGCTACGACATCACAGACTTCTACGGAGTCGACCCGCGGCTGGGAACGCATGGAGATCTGGTCGACGCAGTCCGGACAGCCAGCGACCGCGGCATGCGGGTGATCGCCGACCTGGTCGTCAACCACACCTCGAACGAGCATCCCTGGTTCCAGGACGCGCGGCGTGGTCCCGAATCTCCCTACTTCGACTTCTATGTGTGGAAGGACGAGAAGCCCGAGGAGAAGCCCGGGGATGTGGTCTTTCCCGACCGGGAGAACTCGAACTGGGCCTTCGACCGGAAAGCGAAGCATTGGTACCTGCACCGCTTCTACTCCCACCAGCCGGACCTCAACCCGTCGAACCCGGAGGTCCGCGACGAGATCGCCCAGGTCGCCGGGTTCTGGCTCGAGCAGGGCATCTGCGGGTTCCGCGTGGACGCGGTCCCGTTCCTGATCGAGCCGGTGGGCTTGCCGAAGGGCGCAGACCCGGATCCCCACGAGCTCCTGCGGGACCTGCGCGCGTTCATCGGCAGGCGCAACGGGGAGGCCGTGCTCGTCGGCGAGGTGAACCTGCCGTTCGAGCAACAGCGGGAGTTCTTCGGGGACGAGGACGGCGACGAGCTGCAGCTGGTCCTGTCCTTCAACGTCAATCAGGCGATGTTTCTGGCCCTGGCACGTGAGGAGGCCGCCCCGCTGGCTCGGGCGCTCGAGGAGCTGCCACCAATTCCCCGCGACTGCCAGTGGGCCAACTTCGTCCGGAACCACGACGAGCTGACCCTCGACAAGCTCAGCGAGCAGGAGCGCCAGGAGGTCTTCGAGGCATTCGGCCCTGCGGAGGAGCTTCAGCTGTACGGGCGAGGGCTCCGACGACGTATCCCGACCATGCTGGGCGGCGACCAGGACCGGATCCGGATGGTCTACTCGCTTGCCTTCTCGTTGCCGGGCACGCCGGTGCTGTTCTACGGCGAGGAGATCGGGATGGCCGAGAACCTGGCGATCGATGGCCGCTACAGCGTGCGAGCCCCGATGCAGTGGTCCGGCGACCCGCAGGGCGGCTTCAGCAGCGCCGAGGGGACCGTCCGCCCGCTTGTCGACGAGGGACCCTTCGGTTTCCGGGAGGTCAACGTCGCCCGTCAGCGACGAGATCCCCACTCGCTGCTCAATTGGATGGAGCGCCTGATCCGCCGCCGCCGGGAGTGCCCCGAGTTCGGCTGGGGCGACTTCTCACTGCTGTCGGCCGGTGACCCCGCCGTCTTCGCTCACCGAATCGACTGGGAGGAGTCAACCGTGGTCGCCGTCCACAATCTCGCCGGCCGCAATCTGCGCGCCCGGCTGGTATTCCATGAGGACGGCACACTGAGCGATCTCTTCGAGCAGGAGGAGCATCAGCTGGAGGGCGGCGAGCTCGACCTCCCGCTGCGTCCTTACGACGCGCGCTGGTTTCGCCTTCGTCGCCCGGGTCAGCGCCTACCGCCTTAGCCCGGCTAGCCGGCGAGCTCCCGGAGAAGCAGCCCTTCGTTCGGCCGAAGCTCGAGCTCACGCAGCGCGACGGCCCCCGGCGCGCGTCGACGATCCGTGCAGAGCTCCACAGTCGCCCTGTCCGGCAAACCGGAGTGGTCGAGTCCGCGCGGCTCGGCTGCGAAGTTGAGCAGGACCAGCAGACTTTCACCGTCCAGCTCTCGCCCGTAGGCGAGGATTCCATCGCCGGCTTCCACCGAGCGGTACTCGCCCCGCTGGAGGCAGCCGTCGTGTCGGCGCCGCCATGACAGGTGCCGGACCAGCGAGAGGAGCGAATCGGGATTCTCGCGCTGGTTTCGCACACAGAGCCGCTCGGCGTCCGCGACGACGGGTAGCCAGGGCCGGCCCGTCGAGAATCCCGCGGCGACCCCCGCCTCTGAGGGAGGTTCCCACGGGATCGGCGCCCGCTCCGGGTCGCGGCCATCGACGTCCACCGCCGACTCAGGTGGTATCTCGGCGTCTGGGAGCCCGAGCTCGTCTCCCTGGTAGATGAACGGCGTGCCGCGGAGGGTGTAGAGGAGCATCGCCGCCACCCTCGCCCGCGCCTCACCGAGCTCGCCCTCGCCGTAGCGGCTGACCATTCGCGAATGATCGTGATTGCTGAGAAACCAGGCGGGCCAGGCGCGACCCGCGCTGAGCTCCATGAACTTGTCGATCGATGCGCGCATCGCCGCCGCGTCCCAGGGCAGGTGCATGAAGGTGAAGTTGTGGGCCATGTGCAGCTGGTCCCCGGTCCTCACGTACTCGATGAATCGCGGGAGGTCGTAGATGTGCACCTCCCCGACGAGCATGCGGTCGTCGTACTCATCGACCACGGAGCGAATCCGGCGCAGCCGATCGTGGATGCTCGGCCAGCCTTCGTCGTGGCGCAGTTCCGCTGCCCCAGCTGAGTCGCTCCGGTTGCCGCGCAGCTGAGGATCCTTGGCGATCTTGTGGATCACGTCGAGGCGAAAGCCGTCCACGCCTTGCTCGAGCCAGAAGCGCAGCACGTCGTGCATCGCCTCCTCCACCTCCGGGTTGTCCCAGTTGAGGTCCGGCTGGTTGGGGGTAAACGAGTGGAGGTAGTACTGGCCGCTTCCACGGTCGAACGTCCACGCTGGTCCGACCGTCTCGAACGTGGAACGCCAGTTGTTGGGAGGGCCACCGGCTGGATCGGGATCCCGCCACACGTACCAGTCTCGTTTGGGGCTGTGGCGGCCGAGGCGAGACTCCATGAACCAGGGATGCCGATCGGAGGTGTGGTTCGGGACCCAGTCGATCACGACCCTGATCCCGCGCGCGTGCGCCTGCTCCAGCAGCACCTCGAAGTCGCCGAGCGAGCCGAACAGTGGGTCCACGTCGGTGTAGTCGCTGACGTCGTAGCCGAAGTCGGCCATCGGCGAGCGATAGAACGGAGAGAGCCAGATGGCCTCGACCCCGAGCGATCTATCCGTACCGTCGTTCAGGTAATCCAGACGCTCGGTGATTCCCGGCAGGTCACCGACACCGTCGCCATTGGAGTCGGCAAAGCTCCGTGGATAGATCTGGTAGATCGCCCCGCGCTGCCACCAGCAGAGATCGCAGCGGGCCACGCCCCCGGACTACCGCGATCGTGCCGCGGTGAAACGCGTACTAGCCAAGGACCCCACTGGGCGCGGCAGCGGCGAGCATTTCGCGAAGTTGTTCCTCCGGCACTCCGAGCGGTAAGACGAGGTCGATCGCGTCGGCTCCGGCGTCGAGCCAGGCCCGAACTGCGTCCGGCGCCTCCGCGTAGGTGCCCATCACGGTCACCTCGCGGGCCAGTGGCTCTGCGGCGGCGGGCAGCCGCGGAGGGCCGCCACTCTGGTTGGAGGCAAGCAGCGCATCGACCTCCCTTGTGAATCCAAATCGATCGCGGAGCATTCGTGGATAGATCGGGCCCATGCGAGTCAGGTAGGCGAGCAGCCAGCTCGCGGCGATCCGCCGGGTTGCAGCCTCCTCCTCGCCGATCGCGAGGGGGACGCTGGCAGTTACCCCGGTCGTGCTCGGCTTCTCGGCCAGCGCTTCACCCTCGGCGAGGAGTGCCCGTCCATCGGGCAATCGCGAGCGAGCCCAGAGAAATGGCAGCCAGTGGTCGGCGAGCTCGCCCGCCACACGGACCGAGGCCGGCGAAAGTGCGGCGAGGGTGATTGGCACAGGCCACTCGGCCGGTGCCCCGAGGCGGAGTGCCCTCACATCGTCTCTCTCGAGTGGCACCCGGTCGCCCCGGAGCAGCGCCCTGACGGCGGCGACCGTTTTGCGCATCCGGTCGATCGGTCGCTCCCAGGTGAGGCCGTGCAGGCCCTCGACCAGGGGCGGGCTGCTTGCGCCGAGGCCGAGCTCGAATCGGCCTCGGGAAGCTCGCTGCAGGCCCGCGGCAGCCATCGCTATCGCCGCCGGCGTGCGGCTCCAGACCGGGAGAACACCGGTGGCGAGCCCGATACGCGATGTGACCCCGGCGATCTGGGCAAGGAGCACGACGGCGTCCTGGGACCAGCCCTCGGCGGCCCCGAACTGCGCATAGCCGAGATCCTCTGCACCCATCGCGAGCCGGATCGTCGCCTCCGCATCCTCCTGGAACGGCGTGATTCCGACGCCCACCCGCGGACCGGCACCCGGTGTGGGGCCGGTTGTCCGGGTGGTGTCGGGCGGGGTCAAGGTCAGGCGTTACGCGAGAGCTGGGAAAGCGGATTGGAGCAGAAGAGTGGTCCCTGCTGGTAGTTGTGGCGAGGACTGGCCGTACCGCCGGCGGGGCATCCTGAAGAGTCTCGCTCGGCATGAGCCACCGAGCGACTTCAAAGGCGTCTCATAACCCGAAGGTCGCGGGTTCGAATCCCGAGTCCAGAGCGCCTCGGGAGGCTGTGTGATCCGTCTTTGAGACGCACCTTCCTGATCGGGAGTGAGCATGATCTAGTCCAGATGAGCTCATGCGGCCAGCCGTGCGTCTTGATCACGATTCCGATCAGCCACTACTGCGAAAAGGCTCGCTGGGCGCTGGATCGGGCGGGCGTCAAGTACCGAGAGCAGGCGCACCTGCAGCTCATCCACTGGCTTGCTGTGCGGCGAGCAGGGGGTGGGACGACCGTCCCGGTGCTCGTGTGCGGCAATCGGGTGCTGGCCGACTCGGCCGACATCGTTGACGAGGCGGACGCCAGTGCGCCGCCGGGTCAGCGGCTCTACCCAGAGGATCCATGCGCCGCCGCAGAGGTTCGAGCGCTGCAACGCGACTTCGACGCGAACCTGGGGCCGCATGGACGAAGGTGGATGTACAACGAAATGCGCGGACGTCGCGATCTCGCGATCGCTTACGGGTGTACTGGCGTCCCCACCTGGGAGCGCCGGGCGCTAACGCTCGCCTATCCGGCGGTCGCACGGGTGATCGATCGCTTCCTCGACATCACGGCGACGACGGCGGCGAAGTCCGAGGCCCAGGTGCGGACGGTTTTCGACACCGTTGCAAAGCGGCTCAACGACGACCGGCCATATCTCTGCGGCGATCGGTTCACGGCTGCCGACCTGACGTTCGCCGCGCTGGCGGCGTCTGTCTTGATGCCGCCCGAGTACGGGGTGCCCCTGCCGCAACCCGAGCAGCTGCCGGCGGCAATGGCGGCGGTCGTGCGGGAGTTTCGCGCGCACCCCGCGGGCGCGCACGCGCTCGCGATGTTCCGCAACGAACGGCGCTGAAGAGAAGCGGGTTCCGCTCATGCTTCGGACGACGGAAGCCACATATGCGCCCTTGTGGCTTCGCTTCCGCTACACGCGCCTGAAGCGAGCGCCAGTCGGAGCGTTCCCTTCAGGCGAACTGCCGCTTCTCGGACGTAGGTGGCGGATGACCGAGACTAGTGCTGAGCCTGAGGCCGCTCGGCGCTGCGCAGCCGCTCGGCGAGGCCCCTGAATCATCCGGATCGCGACTGGCGGGACCTCGTTGACCAGCGATCAGTGCGCTGCCCTTCCCGCGGATCGTCGCGCTCGTCGGGCTCGGCTCGTGACGGATGTCACACGCAGATCGTGCCTTCAGTCACACATTTTCGCGCGGCACTGAGAGACGATGGCTGAGGTGGAGAAGGCTCTGACAAGCGGTTGAGCGGAGGAGACGACCATGTCCTACGACACGGCGCAGGTGCTCGAGCAGAACGAGGATGGCCGGGCCGCGACCATTGTTTCCTTGGCTCCCCTGGAGTTTGCCTGGAGAGTGGCCGAGTTCGACGCGCTGGACGAAGACGATTTTCGGCTTTTCCGCGAACTGTGCGACGCTTTCAACGGTCTCGGAAAGAGGCACCTCGATGACCCGTTCGAGGCCAAGCCGTTTCGGTATCTGCACGAGGACGTCGAGCTCCAGGACTATCCGGGCATTCCAGGGGCGAGCTGGCATGCGGGGCACCCGGGAGCTTTGCAATGGACCATCAATCTGTGGGAGTCCTTCGTGGACTTCCACTTGGAGCCGCGCGAATTCATCCGTGCTGGACGAGGCCGGTTCGTGTGCGTCACCACGACCGTTGGGCAGGGACGTCGCAGCGGGCTCGAGCTGAGCCTGACTGCCTACGCCGTCATCACCGTCGAGGACGCCAAGATCAGGCGTATTGCGATTACCTCGGACCGGCGGGAAGCACTCAAATCCGTCGGGTTGTCGAAGTAGCACCCTCCGTACCCTGATCTCGGTCGGGGGCGCCAGTTGACTCGTCATCGCTGGTCTGAGAGCTTGCCCTTGCGGTAGCACCGGTGGGACGAGCCTCGGTATCGCCATGCTCATCGACCTGCACTCCCACTATCCGATGCACCTCGTCCCCCGGTAGCGAGGGGACAGCCCAGCAAGCGTTTCTTCGGTGGCGCGACGCTCTGTGGCGAGCGCGCTTTGTGAACTTTCTGTCGCGCCTCTTCAGCTACGAAGGACCCAGCCCTCGAAAGAGGGCCCTTGGTGTTTCTCTTTGGCTACTCGACCCAGATCTGATCGAGGAGCACGCCGTAGAACGGGTGGAACTGCACGTTGCCCGCCCGCGAAGAGGTCACGAGGACGTAGCGACGGGTGGCGAGCGGGACGACGGGAGCTGACTCCGCAATCTGGCGCTCGATCCGCTGCCACGCGGAGCTTCCCCCGGCCCCTGCGCTCTCGGCTCGATCGATCGCGGCGTCGATGGCCGGATCACAGAACGCGGAGAGGTTGAAGTCGCCTCCACAGCCGATCAGCGTTCGGAGGAACAGCGCCGAGTCCGGGGAATCGGCGATCCACCCGTTCAGACCGATCTGAGGGTGTTCGCCCGGACGCTGGGCCGCCATGAGCTCCTCGCCGAGGTCCTTGAAGACGCGGGCGTGCGTGGGAAAGCCAAGCCCGGTCAGCACGTCAGCGAGATATCTGCCGAGGCTCGCCCGGTCGGGCCAGGCCCAGACCTCGACGGGCGTCCCGCGCGCCCCGGACTTCGCGATCAGCCGATCAGCCCGCGCGGGGTCGGGTCCGGTCCATGCCCCGGCGGGAGAGGAGGCCACCGTGAACGAGCAGACCGGCCGGTAACCGGGCAGGCCTGGTGCGAGTAGCTGGCAGGTCGGATCAGCCGATTCGGGCCCACCGGTCAGGTCGACGACCCGCGCTCGGTCGACCGCGAGATTCAGGGCCCGGCGGACCCCCGGATCATCGAAGGGCGGGGCCTTGGTGTTGAGCCAGGCGTACTCGGTCATCGCGTATGCCCCGGAGTGCACGCGAGCCCCGAGGCGGGTTCGAAGGCCCGCTGTGCTCCCCGACGCGGGGGCGAAGACCGTCCCTACATCGAGGCGATTCTCCTCGACGGCATCGGCTTGCTCACGCTCATCGCCCATCTCCACCTCGATGCGATCGGCGAATCCCGGCGGGCGCGCGCTTTGCCGAGCGGAGTCGAAGTAGGGATTGCGGGTCAACAGGGCCCCACGATCGGGGGCCACCTGATCGAGCCGGTACGGACCCGTCCCGGGCGGAGGAGCGTCGCGGAGCAGCGTGCTCGGGGTGTCGGCCGGCGTGATCAGCAGGAATCCCAGCTTCTCCGGAAACTGAGGATCCGGGCGGCGAAGGTTGAAGGTGACCGTCGCGGCCCCGTCGTTTGCGACGACCCCGTCCGAAAGGTCGCACCCCGGCCCCATCGCGAGGCAGCGGTCCACCCCGACGATTGCCTCGAAGAGGCCGGAGACCGTCTCGGCATTCAGCGCGAGCGTTCGCTCCAGCGATGCCCTGACATCCGTCGCCCGTAAGGGGCTGCCGTCCGAGTACTTGACACCTCCGCGCAGCTGGAAGACGTAGCGGCGCCCCTCGTCCACGGGCTCCGGTACGTCGGTGGCTAGGTCGCCGATTAGGCGGGCGCCGGCCGACCCGCCCACGCGGCGATAGCCGACCAGGCTCTCGTAGGCCAGCAGATCCACCGCGAACGAGTCCGGGTTGTAGTTGCCGAGGGCGGGGTCCAAATCCGTGGGCGGCGAGCCGACGCGCAGCGTGCCACCGCGGTGCGCGGTCGGCGGCGCGACCGTCGTGACCCAGATCGCGCCGTCGAAGTCGACCAGACCTGTGGGAGCGCTGTCAGTGTCGACCTTGTCGTCAACCTCGCCGGTCTCCGCATCCAGACGGAGGAGCGCTCCCCCCGCGTCCGCGACCCAAAGCGCCTCTTCACCGATCGTCAGCGCAACCGGCTCGTGGCCTGCCGGGACCGTATTGGTAACCCTGCTCGCAGCCGGGTCGATCCGCGACACCGTCCCGTCCTCCCCATTGGCGATCCAGACAGCGCGCAGGCCGACTGCCACGGCGGTCGGCCCGTTGCCGACGGCGATCGCGTCGACAGCCTCCCCGCTGCCCGGATCGATGCGGGCGACCGTTCCGGTTTCCTCGGAGGCAACCCAGACGCCATCGGCGCCTGCGGCGAGCGCGATTGGATGGCCTCCGACCGCGACGCGTTTCGTCACCCGCCCAGTCTCGAGATCGACACGAACGACCTCGCCGTCGAGCGCCGTTGCAACCCAGATGGCTCCATAGCCGACCGCCACCGCGCTGGCCCCGTTGCCGACCGCAATGCGCTGCACAACGCGGTTGGCGTTTGTGTCGACCTGGGCGAGTGCACCCTCGTCTGCGGAAGCGACCCACATGGATCCTCCGCCGAACGCCAGCGCCGTTGGCGACTGACCAACGTCGATCGTGTCCACCCGCTCGTCGCCCGGATGCAGCCGAGACACGGTCCCTTCGCCGGGGTTCGCCACCCAGACCGAGCCGGCGCCTTCTGCGGCGGCCCCGGGAGCGGTGCCGAGCCGGTACTGGGCCGTGATCTCCGCATCTCTCGGGTCGACCACCCCGACGGCGTTCTCGTCCAAGCCGCCGAGGTGATCGGAATCGAGCAGTCGCGTTAAACCGAAGACGAGTGCGGCCAGGATCGCGATCGCGGCGGCCGCCCAGACGAGATGGCGGGGGCCGAGTTCACCGGCCACCTCGCGGGGGACGGCGCTCCGACGCGGGCGGGTTGGCGGCCGCGGTGTCGCGCGCGCGAGCGACGGGTCCTGTCGAAGCATCCGCGCCTGCAGGTCCCGGAGCTCGCTGCCGGGCTCGACGCCGGCCTCCTCCACGAGCCGACGGCGCGCTGCGGAGTAGGACTCGAGCGCCTCCGCTTGTCTGCCCGCTTGGTAGAGGGCGAGCATGCGCTGGGCGTAGAAGCGCTCGCGCAGCGGATCATCCTCGATCAGGCGCTCGAGCTTGGCGAGCGCCTCCTGCTCTCGCCCGAGCGCCAGGTCGTCGTCGATCGCGAGCTCCGCCGCTCGCAGCCGCAGCTCCTCGAGCCGGCGGATCTCAGTCGCCGCGAAGGGCTCGTTCGCGACGTCCGCGAGGGGAGCACCTTGCCAGAGCGTCAGGGCCGCATGGGCGGCCTTGTTCGGCACGCGCCGGTCACCGGCGGCTTGCTCGACGAGGCGCTCGAAAGACGTCACGTCCACGGCGTTCGAATCGATGCGCAACTCGTAGCCGCGGCCCTGCGTGACGATGTGCGCCGAATCCTCCCTGAGCAGCCGACGCAACTGCGAGACGTAGAGCTGCACCATCTTCCGGGCGGTCGCCGGCGGTCGATCGCCCCAGAGGGCATCCACGAGCCGGTCGACGGACACCGTCTTGTTCGCGTGCAGGGCTAGCACAGCCAGCAGGGCCCGTTGTTTCTTGGGACCGAGCGAAATCGGCCGGCCGTCCAGCGTCACCTCAACCGGTCCGAGCAGCTGCAGCTTCAGTTGTGAGTCGGGCATGAACCTCGCTGAAATTCGAGCCTACGCGGCCCAGCGGGCGCCATCAACCGCATAAACCGGGAATAAACCCGGATTTGACCGGACTTCGACCGCTCTATCCGACGCTTGCGAGGTCATCCAGTCAGCACGAGGAGGAAACCATGCACAGCTCCCGACGCTTTCGCCACGCAGTGCTCGGAGCACTCGCGATCGGTGCGATTTCAGCTCCGGCCGCCAACGCAATGACGAGCGAGCAGTTCCGCGCCAGCTCCGGCTCAGACGTGACACCGACCAAGGTGTCGAGCCAGCCGGCACCCACCGTCACCCGCACGATCGACGACGGATTCGACCTCGGATCCGCGGCGATCGGGGCAGGCAGCGCGGCTGCGGTCCTTCTGCTCGGCGGGGCCGGCGCGACCGCGGTTTCGCGGCGCCGTCACCGGGTGCGCCCGGCCAGTTGACGCACCCTGAGCGAGTCACCAACAGTGCTAGCAGTCAAGGGCCCTCGAAAGAGGGCCCTTGATGTTTCTGTTGTTTCTTGTAAGAGGGGCTCACAGCTGATCGCCCCTGTGCCCGCGCTAACCGCGGCCGTTCTTCACGAGCGAATGCGGGTAAGCGAAGATGGTGCTTGTGGACATCGGGCGGCCCCCAGTTCTACCGGGGGCCGCTTGTCGTTTCAGTCAGGGCGTTAGGACGGGACCGGCGCCTCCGAGGGCTTTTACTCATCTCGATCCGGATCGCGATCCGGATCGAGCTCTCTCGCACGCTCGGCGTGCTCTTCGGCAGCCGCCTTTTCCTTCTCGGCTCGGATTGCCTGCTCGCGAGCTTCTGCCTCCGCCCGCTGAGCGCGCGCGCCGCGAAGCTCGGCTTCCTCGCGGTGGCTACCCGCTTCAATTCGCTGCGATTCAAGCCGTCTTTCCTGTCGCTTCCTGCCTGCCAGGAAAAGCGCGATCAAAATCAGCACTCCTACAACTATTAGGACGATGACGAGACCGGTGCTCATCGCGGCTCCTCTCTCGGGGGCCGCAAACATATCGTCCCCCCCCGATGCGCCGAGCGATAGGGATTTGAGAATCCACGCGCTCGAGCGCAGTCAACGGGTAGCCGGCAACCCCGCCGGAATCTTCCGGTTCTTCGCAGACCCCCACAACCTCGAGAAGATCACCCCTCCGTGGCTGCGGTTCAAAGTGCGCTCCCAACCGCTTGAGATGGCAGCAGGTGCCGAAATCCGATACAGCCTGCGCCTGCACGGACTTCCGATCCGCTGGGTCAGCAGGATCCAGGTCTGGGAGCCCCCGCACCGATTCGTGGATGTGCAGGTGCATGGTCCCTACCGCCTCTGGCACCATACCCACAGCCTCGAGCCAGCCGGCGACCACGTCCTGATGTTCGATGCGGTTCGCTACGCGCTCCCGTTCGGGCCGCTTGGCGAGCTCCTCCATCGCACACTCGTGCGCCGTGACCTCGAGCGGATCTTCGACTACCGCCACGAGGCAATCGAGCGCAGCCTCGACTCACCGTCCTGACTGTGGTCCGAACGGATGACGAGCACGTAGGCCGGGCAATGCGCATGGTCAGCTGGAACGTCGCTCGGCGCAGCTCTCGGCTGGCCGAGCAGGCCGCGGCGCTTGCCGGCCGCGAGCCCGACGTGGTCGCGCTCCAGGAGGTCACCAGCCGCACGCTGCCGTTGTGGAGGGCGGCGCTCGAGACGATCGGAATCAGCCACGTATGTGCATCGTTGGACCAAGCCGATCCGGCGCGAAAGCCGGCGGCCCGGCGAAGCACGGGCGTGCTGCTGGGCTCGCGCACGCCGTTGGCAGATGCCCCGGCTCTGCCCGTGCCCTGGCCGGAGACCGCAATCGCAGCCGTCTCGTCATCGGCGGGCATCGACGCCGTTGAACTGCACTGCGTCCACGTTCCGAACGCAGCGAACGGCTGGGTAAAGGTCAGAACGCTGGAGGCGATTCGCGATGGTCTCGCGACCGCCCGGCGGGGCCCGCGTGTGCTGTGCGGAGATCTCAACACCCCCCGCCGCGAGCTTCCCGACGGCGCAGTGATCTCGTTCGCGCGTGACACCCGAGGCCGCCTGCGACCCGAGCGCGGGTCCGAGTGGGACGAGGCCGAGCTCGGCGTCGTTCCAGGGCTGCGAGAGCTCGGTTACAGCGATGCGTTTCGAGCCCTGCACGGCTACGCGCAGCGCGAGCCGAGCTGGACGTGGCGGCGGATCGCCGGCCACGACGGCGGTTGGCGCCTGGATCACGTCTTCGCATCGGAAGAGCTGCGCCCGGCTTCAGCTGCCTACCACCACGCATGGCGGGAGCAGGGGCTCAGCGACCACTCAGCACTCGAAGTGGTCCTGCAAACTCGCCGCCCGGAGACTCACCAGCGCTCGAAAAGGTCTGCCTACAGGGGCGCGACCGGTGAGCGGTCCGCCTGAAGCCGCCTCAGTGCCTCCTCGAAGTCCTCATGGCTCACCGCACCCGCGCCGAAGTCCGTGACCTCGGCGCCCTCGCCGCTCTCGCCGTTTCTGCCTGGCTGAGCACGCGCCATCGCCGCCAACGCCGCTTCCTGACACAGGGCTTTGAGATCGGCCGGCGACATGCCCTCCGCCTCCCGGGCGATCTCCTCGAAACGGACGCCGACGGTTGGCATCCGCGCGGAGTGGAGGCAGAGCATTGCGAGGCGTCCTTTCTGGTCAGGAAGGCCAAGGACGATCGTTCGCGAGAGCCGGCCGCCCCGCATGATCGCCGGATCGAGCTGGTCGGGTCGGTTGGTCGCGCCGATTATGAAGACGCCGCGCTGACCGGAAACGCCGTCGATCTCGGCGAGCAGCTGGTTGACGTGACTGTCGTGCACCTCGACCTGGCCGCGACTGCCGGCGAGCGCATCGATCTCGTCGATGAAGATGATCGAGGGGCGGTTCTCCCGGGCACGCTCGAAGAGCTGGCGGATCTTGCGCTCGGACTCGCCGACCCATTTGCTCATCACATCGGCGCCGGAGATCGGATAGAAGGAGCACCGCGCCTGCGCCGCGAGGACCTTCGCCACGCTGGTCTTGCCCGTCCCCGGGGGACCGGCGAGCAGAAGCCCGGTGGGCGGGTCCACTCCGAACCGCGTCGCCCTCTCCGGATCCTCGATCACTGACTGCAGCTGCTGCAGCTGGGCCTTGATGTTCTGGGGGAGGATCAGCGAGTCCCAGCTCCAGTGCTCGACCATCGGCCGATCCTCGCCGCCATGTCGCTCGAGCGCCTCGAGCAGGTCATCGCTGGTCATCTCCAGGTTCTGCCCCGTACGGGTTGCCTCCCGGAAGACATCCAGCGCCGCCGCGTCGATCACCTTTTCGATCGCAGCGGGCGTCATCCCCTCGGTTCGCCGGACGAACTGCTCGATCTCGATCCCGGCCGTTGTGGGGCGATCGTCGAGCTCAGTGCGGACGATCGCTTCTCGCGCGGCGTCGTCAGGGAGGTCGATCCGTATGTGCCGATCGAACCTACCCGGCCTGATCACGGCTGGATCCAGGTGCTCGATCGAGTTGGTGGCGGCCATCACGAGCAATTCGCGCTCGTCGCGGTGGGCCTCCAACGAGGTGAGAAGCTGGTTGACGGTGCGCCGAGACTCCTGGTCAGGGGTGTTATCCCGGCGCTGGGCGATCGAGTCGAATTCGTCGAAGAAGAGCAGGCACGGCAATTTCCCGAGCGCGGTTTCGAAGGCTTTGTCGATGTTCTGGGCCGAGCCCCCCTGCAGCGAGCTAACCAGGTCGCCCGTTGAGACGTGCATCAAATTGAGCCCATACTCGCCTGCGATCGCACGCGCGAAGTAGGTCTTCCCGACTCCGGGAGGCCCGTGCAAGAGAATTCCATTCCACTCGATCCCATAACGCTCCGCGTCCTCGGGGTGCTCGAGCATCAGCCCGACTGTCTCGCGAAGCTCCTGCTTGAGCTTCTCCATGCCGCCGACGGTCTCGAAGCCGCCAAGTTCGTCTGAAGTCTCGACCTCGAAG
>Ga0126307_10001628_pt1 | contig 14863 bp, 10 predicted proteins | sample Plot28_FD_89955 | JGI IMG/M metagenome (GOLD analysis project Ga0126307, IMG submission 89955) | Serpentine soil microbial communities from UC McLaughlin Reserve, CA, USA - Plot28 | ecosystem: Environmental > Terrestrial > Soil > Grasslands | place: USA: UC McLaughlin Reserve, Lake County... | reverse complement strand
CTACAAGGTGTCCGGCGGCCTGCACGGCGTCGGCGTGTCTGTAGTCAACGCGCTGTCCAGTTCGCTCAAGCTGCGCATCTGGCGCGACGGCCAGGAACACTTCATGGAGTTCCGCAACGGCGATCCGGTTGCGCCCCTCGCTGTCGTCGGCGACGGCCTCAAGCGCGGCACGGAGGTCACATTCCTGCCGAGCCCCGAGACCTTCTCGACGATCGAGTTCGACTACGCCACCCTGGAGCATCGCCTGCGCGAACTCGCCTTCCTGAACTCGGGCGTGCGCATCGTCCTCGCTGACGACCGCCATGCCGAGAAGAAACGCGAGGAGCTTTTTTACGAGGGCGGCGTCGAGGCCTTCGTGCGCTACCTCGACCGCTCCAAGACCCCTGAGCTCCAGCGGCCCGTCATGATCACGGCCGAGCGCGACGGCGTCGGCGTCGAGGTGGCGCTGTGGTGGAACGACTCCTACCACGAGACGGTCCTGTGCTTTACGAACAACATTCCGCAGCGCGACGGCGGCTCGCACCTGACCGGCTTCCGGGCTGCGCTGACCCGCCAGGTCACCGGCTACGCCGAGAGCTCGGGCCTGATGAAGAAAGAGAAGGTGAGTCTCGTCGGCGACGATTGCCGCGAGGGGCTCACCGCCGTCGTCTCGGTCAAGGTTCCCGACCCGAAATTCTCTTCCCAGACAAAGGACCGGCTGGTGTCCTCCGAGGTGCGCCCGATCGTGGAGAGCCTCGTTAACGACGGCCTCTCGACCTGGCTTGAGGAGAACCCGGGCGAGGCCAAGAAGGTGGTCGAGAAGGTCGTGCGCGCCGCGCAGGCCCGCGAGGCGGCCCGCAAAGCGCGCGACGCGATCCGCAAGGACGCGCTCGGCGTGACCTCGTTGCCCGGCAAGCTCGCCGACTGCCAGGAGAAGGACCCTGCCAAGAGCGAACTCCTGCTTGTCGAGGGCGACTCGGCCGGCGGCTCGGCGAAGCAGGGCCGCGACCGCGCGTTCCAGGCCGTCCTTCCCCTGCGGGGCAAGATCCTGAATGTGGAGCGGGTGCAGCCCGTCAAGATGCTGTCCTCGGAACAGATCGGTACTCTCATTACGGCGCTCGGCGTCGGGATCGAGATTGGCGGACAGAAAGACGACGACGCGAACGCGCGCGGGGTCCGGTTCATCCTCGACAAGCTGCGCTATCACCGCATCATCATCATGACCGACGCGGACGTGGACGGCGCACACATCCGCACGCTGCTGCTCACCTTCTTCTACCGGCAGATGCCGGAGTTGATCGAACGCGGCCATCTCTACATCGCCCAACCGCCGCTCTACAAAGCGGCACGCGGCAAGCAGGCGATCTATCTTAAGGACGAGCGGGCGCTTGAGGATTTTCTGATCAATGCTGGTGTCGAAGGCGCCGCCCTGCGCCTCGCCTCCGGGCTGGAATTCCACGGCGAGCAGTTGAAAGCCTTGATCGACGAGGCGCGGCTGGTCCGCCAAGTGATTCAAAGTCTGCACTCCCGCTACAACCGCGCCGTGGTCGAACAGGCGGCGATCGCCGGCGCCCTGCGCCCCGGTCTCGCCGACGATCTCGACCGTGCAAGGCCCGCCGCCGACTACGTGGCGCGCCGCCTCGATGCGATCGCCGAGGATATCGAGCGCGGTTGGACAGGCGAGGTGCGCGACGGGGGCTTCGTCTTCGCCCGCACGGTGCGCGGCGTGACGCAGGCCGCCAGCCTCGACGCAGCGCTGCTCGGCTCCCAGGAGGCGCGCAAGCTCGACGAGCGCGCCGCCTCGCTGCAGGAGGTTTACGCCAAGCCGGCGATTCTTGTGCGCAAGGGCGACGAGACCGTCATCCACGGCCCGCTCGCGCTGTTCGACGCCATCATGGCGCAAGGGCGCAAGGGCTTGCAGCTCCAACGCTATAAGGGCCTTGGCGAGATGACGGCGCAGCAGCTCTGGGAGACGACCCTCGACCGCGACGTGCGCTCGCTTTTGCAAGTCAAGGTCAAGGACGCAACCGACGCCAACGATCTCTTCAGCAAGCTGATGAGCGACGTGGTCGAGCCGCGGCGCGAGTTCATCCAGGAGAACGCCTTGAGCGTGGCCAACTTGGACGTTTAGGGCTTCGAGGCGGCAAGCGCCTTAAAGCCCTCAGCTGAGGTGAGGCCGGCTCGCCGTCGTCGGGCTGCCAAGGGAAGCGGCTTTGATCTCAACTTCGTCCCATTGAGGACATGCTTTCGACTTCGGGGTTCGACGTAGGTCCGCCCCTGTCCCGGATGGCCCCGATGATCCGCCGCTCTTTAAGCCCGCAAGTCCGCGCCCGGGGCGTCACGGCCGTGCTCGGGCCGACAAACACCGGCAAGACCCACCTCGCCATCGAGCGCATGCTGGGCCACGACAGCGGCATGATCGGCCTGCCGCTGCGGCTGCTCGCCCGCGAGGTTTATCAACGGGTGGTGGAGCGGGTCGGCCCGCATGCGGTCGCCCTGGTCACGGGCGAAGAGAAAATTAAGCCCGAGAACCCGCGCTACTGGATCTCGACTGTCGAGGCGATGCCGCGCGATCTCAGCCTCTCGTTCGTCGCCGTCGACGAGATTCAACTCGCCGCCGACCTCGACCGGGGACACGTGTTCACCGATCGCTTGTTGAACCAGCGCGGCCGTTCCGAGACGCTGCTGATCGGCGCCTCCACCATGCGCCCTTTGGTTGAGGCGCTAATCCCCGGCGTCCACGTGGTCACCCGGCCGCGCCTGTCAAAGCTCACCTTCGCGGGCGAGAAAAAGATTTCGCGGTTGCCGCCGCGCTCCGCCATCGTGGCTTTCTCGGCGGAAGAAGTTTACGCCATCGCCGAGCTGATCCGCCGCCAGCGCGGTGGCGCGGCGGTGGTTTTGGGCGCGTTGAGCCCCCGCACCCGCAACGCCCAAGTCGAATTGTATCAGTCCGGCGACGTCGATTACCTCGTCGCGACCGACGCGGTCGGTATGGGGCTCAATCTCGACGTCGATCACGTTGCTTTCGCATCCGATAAGAAATTCGACGGCTTCCGGTTCAGGAAGCTTTATCCCTCTGAACTTGGCCAAATCGCGGGACGAGCTGGCCGGCACATGCGCGATGGCACCTTCGGCACCTCCGGGCGGTGCCCACCGTTCGAGCCGGAGCTGATCGAAGCGCTCGAAGGCCATCACTTCGATCCGGTGCGCATCCTGCAATGGCGCAACCCGGACCTGAGTTTCTCGTCGCTTGCAAGCCTTCAGGACAGCCTCGCCGACCAGCCCCGCGAGTCCGGCCTCGTGCGCGCGCCGATCGCGGAAGACGTGGCGGCGCTCGACATCGTAGCGCGGGAGGACGACATCCGCAGCCTCGCGCGTTCCAAAGCCGCGGTCGAACGCCTATGGGAGGTGTGCCAGGTTCCGGACTACCGAAAGGTCTCGCTGGCGGGACACGCTGATCTCGTGGGCCAGCTCTACCGCTTTGTGATGCAGGACGGCGCGATCCCGGCGGACTGGTTCGGGCGGCATGTCGCGCTGGTGGACCGCACCGACGGCGACATCGATACGCTCTCGAACCGCATCGCCCAGGTGCGGACCTGGACCTTTGTGGCCAATCGGCCTGACTGGCTCAAAGACCCGGAGCATTGGCAGGCGGTGACGCGTCAGGTAGAGGACCGGCTGTCGGATGCGCTGCATGAGCGGCTGGCAAGCCGTTTTGTCGACCGGCGCACCAGCGTGCTCATGCGACGCCTGAGAGAGAACGCGACCATGGAAGCGGATATCACGGCCACGGGCGACGTCACGGTCGAAGGCCAGCACGTCGGTCATCTGCACGGCTTTCAGTTCGTGCCGGACCCGCAGGCCGACAGCGCCGAGGCCAAGACCCTGCGCAACGCCGCTGGGAAGGCGCTGGCGGGCGAGATTGAAGCCCGGGCCGAGCGTTTTTCGTCGGCGGCCGACGCTGCGCTCGTGCTCTCCAACGACGGTGTGGTGCGCTGGCTCGGCGATCCCGTCGCGAAGCTGGAGCCCGGCGACAAGATCTTCGAGCCGCGCCTGCGCATCCTGGCGGACGAGCAGCTCACCGGGCCGGCCCGCGACAAGGTCGACGCCCGCCTGAAGGCTTGGCTGAAGGCGCATATCGTGCGGCTGCTCGCGCCGCTGCTTCAGCTGGAGGAATCCGCGGAATTGACGGGCATCGCCCGTGGCATCGGCTTCCAGATCGCCGAGGCGCTCGGCGTTCTGGAGCGCGCCAAAGTGTTGCAGGAAGTTCGAAGTCTCGATCAAGACGGGCGCGGGGCTCTGCGCCGCCAAGGCGTGCGCTTCGGCGCCTATCACCTCTATCTCCCGGCGCTCTTGAAACCCGCGCCGCGCATCCTTGCAGCGCAGCTGTGGGCCTTGCGCAACGGGGGCCTCGATCAAAAGGGCATCGACGATATCGCCCATTTGGCGGGCTCGGGCCGCACCTCGATCCCGGTCGATCCCGAGATCGCCAAGGGCCTTTATCGGGCCGCAGGCTTTCGCGTCTGCGGCGGTCGGGCGGTCCGCGTTGACATTTTGGAGCGCCTCGCCGACCTGATCCGCCCGGCGACCGCCTATCGTCCAGGTGTGACGCCGGGCGAACCGCCGCCCGGGACGGCGGACGCCGACGGATTTGTGGCGACGCCATCCATGACCTCGCTGGTCGGCTGCTCGGGCGAGGACTTCGCCTCGATTTTGAAATCGCTTGGCTACGTGATGGATCGCCGTCCAGGCCCCGCGATTACCATGCCGCTCGTACCGACAGCCTCCACGTCACCAGATCCGGGGCGCGCGGATGCGGGCGAGGCCCATGCCAGTGCGGCAGGGCTCGAAGACACCGCTGCTGTGTCGGCTGACGATAGCCCGATCGCCAGCGACGCGAGTCCTGAGCCTTCGGACGAGCCCGCGAGCGGCGAACCGCTGTCCACGGGGGTGGGGGCAGAGCCTGACGCAGCCGCTTTGGCGAGCCAAGGCATCGTCGCATCCGCCCTCGCCAGCCCGGACTCGGAGGCAGTCGACTCCATTGAGGCACGGGCCGGGAGCCTTGAAGCTGAAACGCCCGAGCCTCCCGCAGCCGAGCCAGCGCCCGAAACGATTGAACTCGCCCCGCCTGAAGCGCATACCGAAGGCGCAACCGCCGATGCGCCGCCCGCAACTGAAGCCACGACGGCATCCGACGGTGCTGCAGTCGAAACTGCGCCGGCCGAGCCCGTTATGATCGAGGTGTGGCGGCTGCGCCGTCAGCATCGCGAGGCGGGTCAGCACGCGCGTCACGGACGCGCACGGCCGGGGCCACGGGCGGAGGGCGGCGAGCGCCGGGGAGAGGGCGGTCGCCCGCGTCGCGAGCCGCCACGGGAGCAGGGCCAGCGCTTGCGCGAGCAGGCTGGCTTACCGGGCGTGCGTCCTCGTCCCGAGCGGCGCGCCGAGACTTCGGAGGAGCGGGAGCATCGGCCGAACCGACCGCGCCATGCCGAGCGTCACGCCGAGGATCGCCGGAGCGGTTCCCGCGATCCGCGCACCGAAGGCCAACGCGGCAACGGCCAGAGCCCTCGCGGTCCGAACCGGCCGCGCGAAGACCGTCGCGCGGCCGATCCCAACTCCCCGTTCGCCAAGCTGCTGGCCCTGAAGGCCCAGCTTGAGGGCCGTGACGGGGACAAGCAGTGACGGTTCGCTGAAGCCAGATGCGCGAGGACCGGCAGCGGCTCGACAAGTGGCTGTGGTTCGCGCGGTTTGCGAAATCGAGAACCCTTGCAGCGAGGCTCGTCCAGAGCGGGTATGTCCGCATCAACGGCCAGCGCGTCGACAACGCCGCCAAGGCGATCGCCGTCGGCGATGTGGTTACGATCGCGCTTGTCCGCACAACCGCCGTAGTTCGCGTCAAGGACTTGGGCGAGCGGCGCGGTCCTGCGCCGGAAGCAAGGCTTCTTTACACTGAGCTTGGGCGCGACGATCCTCCGCTTGCCAGCGAAGAGCCTGATCGCTAGAGCGGTTCTAGGCGAGGTGGCCGGTTCGCCGTCAAGCAATGCTTCTCTCGAAGAGCGTCGGAGTTGCGCTCTGACGCAAGAATTGGCCTCGTTCGCGGCATGCGATCGGGAGCGCGGCGCTCCGTCGCGGCCCTGCGCCAACAAGGAAGAGCGATGACCTACGTCGTCACAGAGAACTGCATCAAGTGCAAGTACATGGATTGCGTGGAGGTCTGCCCCGTGGATTGTTTCTACGAGGGCGAGAACATGCTCGTCATTCATCCCGACGAGTGCATTGACTGCGGCGTGTGCGAGCCGGAGTGCCGCGCTGAGGCGATTAAGCCGGACACTGAGCCGGGGCTTGAGCAGTGGCTCAAGCTCAACGCCGACTTGGCGAAGTCCTGGCCGAACATCACGCAAAAGAAGGAGGCTCCGTCCGACGCGAAGTCCTTCGATGGCGTGCCCGGAAAATACCAACAGTATTTTTCTACCAATCCCGGCGAGGGGGACTGACCCTCAGGCGTGCGCCCTTTGAGCTTGCTGAAGCAGCGGGCGACCACCGCCGGCTCCCCAATCCTTTCAAAACCTTTGATTTTTGGACGAGCTTGTGATAGAAGCTTCGTATCGTCGTCGCCTGCGTTGACGTGCCTCGCCAGCTCCGCACATTCAGCGGTTCACACGGGAATTAACTAAAGATCGCGCGGCCAAGGACACGGACGGTTTGTCTGATCCATGTCATTGGGGCGCATGGCGTTCGTCGCAATCGGCTGAGCAGGGTGACAGCGGATCGCGAGGTCCGCCTGTTCATTATGTTTGTCCCTCTGGAGCCCTGCCCGGAGGGTTGATCGAACCCGCATCGCGCTGCGGATGCGCAACGGAGAGCTTCTCGCATGACCGCCAAGAAAACAGCTCATCGTCAAGGCTTCAAGACCGGTGAAGCGATCGTTTATCCGGCCCATGGCGTCGGCCGCATTACGGCCATCGAGGAGCAGGAGATCGCAGGCTTCAAGCTTGAGCTGTTCGTTGTGGCCTTTGACAAGGACAAGATGGTTCTACGCGTCCCGACCGCGAAGGCCGCGAGCGTCGGCATGCGCAAGCTCGCCGAGGCGGACCAGATCCAGAAGGCGCTCGATACGCTGACCGGCCGTGCGCGCATCAAGCGCACGATGTGGTCCCGCCGCGCCCAGGAGTATGAGGCCAAGATCAATTCGGGCGACCTCATCGCGGTAGCTGAGGTCGTGCGCGATCTTTACCGCTCCGAGGCGCAACCCGAGCAGTCCTACAGCGAGAGGCAGCTTTACGAGGCTGCTCTCGACCGCGTAGTGCGGGAGGTCTCGGCCGTGACCAAAAGCACGGAAACCGAAGCTTTGAAGTTGATCGAGCAAAGCCTCGTCAAGTCCCCGCACCGGATCAAGGCTGCGGGCGGAGAAGCCGAGATCGACGACCTCCGGGAAGAGGCGGCTTAAACGTCGAAACTCGATTCGTCCAACAATGAGCCCAGCTCTCCGAGCTGGGCTTTGCTTTTTAGGGTGTTAGGGCCGAGCAAAGCCAGCTGGGCGCTTTAAAACGGACCGCTAGCGAATCCCTATAGCCGGAAGCGAAGACTCGCTGGCCCACCAACAATCCCGGAGTGGTCGAGGGTAGGTACGTAACTCTGCCTAAAAGCGCAGAACCGGATTGGCGCTCTTTACCGATCTCTATAAGCGAATTGCAAGATTTCGCGCGGATTCTCTCGAGCAAGCAAGCTTTGAGGGAAGCCGCGATGAAGGGCGTCGTTTTCACGGAATTTCTTGAGTTCGTCGCCGCGACGCACGGCGACGACATGGTGGACGACATCATCGACGACTGCGACCTTCCGAATGGTGGCGCCTATACCTCGGTCGGCACCTACCATCACACAGAAATGCAAGCGCTCACGAGCGCTTTTGCGCGCCGCGCCGGCACTGCTACGCCCGATGTGCTCCTGGGGTTCGGACGCCATCTCTGTCGCCGCTTCGCCGACTCGTTTCCGGAGTTCTTTCAGAGACGGACATCGCTGTTCGAGTTCCTGGAAAGCGTCGACAACCATATTCATGTCGAGGTGCGCAAGCTCTACCCGGATGCCGATCTGCCTTCTTTTGAGACCCATGACCGCAGTGACCGAGGTATGGCGCTTGATTATCGCAGCTGCCGGCCCTTGGAGTCGCTGGCCAAAGGGTTGATCCTCGGCGCTTCAGATTATTTCGGCGAACCAATCGCTGTCCGCCGGACGCGCCATGAGTCGGCGACGGGCGGCTTCGTCCGATTCACGATCGAACGTGCTGCATGAGCGCCACGGCTCAAACACAAGGCATCGACGAGCGCTGCTTTCGTCTCGGACGCCGCCTTGATCGCGAACGGCGCGCACGCCGCGAAGCCGAGTCGGTGCTCGAGGCGAAGTCGCGGGAACTGTATCACCTGAACCAGCAACTCTCCCAATTTGCGGCCGACCTTGAGCAGCGGGTGGAGGAGCGGACGCGTGAACTGGTGGCGGCGCGAGAATGTGCGCTTCGGCTGGCCGAGCGCGATCAACTCACCGGGTTGGCGAGCCGTATGCGCTTCGCGCGCGCGCTCGATGAAGCGATCACGCGGTCGCAGACCACCCAAGGGCGCTTCGCGCTCCTGTTCATCGATCTCGATCGATTCAAGGAGATCAATGACACGCTGGGCCACAACGCCGGCGATATTTTCCTGCAAGCAGTCGCCGCGCGCCTCAGGGGCATTGTCCGCCGATCCAACATTGTGGCGCGGCTGGGCGGCGATGAGTTCGCAGTGATTTGCGAGATAGAAACGCCAGGCGACGTCACGCGGATAGCGGAGCGCATTCTCGCTGAGATGCGCCAGCCCGTACCCTACCGGGACCGAGCCTTGGTTGCATCCTGCTCTATCGGAACGGCCGTCTTCCCAGATAACGCCGCGGACGGCGGTAGCTTGCAGCGCTACGCCGACATCGCCCTCTACAAGTCGAAGGCAGCGGGGCGAGCCGTTTGCACAGCCTTCGACGCCCGGATGGGCAACGAGGTTGAGGAACGACAAGCGCTCGTGGCCGATCTGCACCATGCCCTTGAAGCCGGTTTGATCGAGCCGTGGTACCAACCCTTCGTCGATGTTTCAAGCCGGCGTCCGGTGGGCGCGGAGGCTTTGGCGCGATGGTCTCACCCGGTCCGGGGCGTTTTGACCCCGAACGCTTTTTTGGGGCTGGCTGATGAATGTGGGCTGATGGGCGAAATGTTCCAGCGCATTATTCGTGCAGCCTGTGTACCGGGGCGGCGCTGGCTCGCATCGGGCCAGATCCAGCACCTGTCAGTGAACGTGTCTCCGAGCCAGTTCAGGAGCGGATCACTCGCCGGCGACCTTCTTTCTCTGCTCTCTACGTTGGCCTTCCCGCCCCAGGCGCTTGTGGTGGAGATCACTGAGGACGTGCTTCTTCACGATCTCGATCGCTCTCGCGCGCAATTGGAGCAGCTGGCGGCCCACGGCGTTCGGATCGCACTCGACGATTTCGGGGCCGGCTACGCGAACATCGCGTATTTGAGACAGTTGCCCATTCATACGATTAAAATCGACCGTCTGCTGACTGTCGATGTGGCCAGCGACAACAAGGCGAGAGCTATTGTTTGGGCTGTGGCCGAGATCGCACAAGCACTCGACCTTGAACTTGTGGCTGAAGGCGTGGAGACCGAAGCCCAAGCCTTATGGCTGGCCCGCAGCGGGTGCCGTATCCTGCAAGGCTATTTGTTCGGCCGGCCGATGCCGGCCGACAGCTTCGGCGTGACAGCGCACGAGCGCGGGATCACGGCGACGTCCTTTGTTTAAAGGAACTGTTATCTCCGCAACCGCGCGGCGCCTCTGACCGTAGGCCGGCCTCTTGCAGGCCGATCCGCAATCGCGATAGCTCAAACCGGGCCCAGCCCCTGCCGTTGCGCCTCCATGGCAGCGCGCTCGTTAGGCCTCTCAGTCCCGGCAGCCCTCACGGCGCCGGCATCCGCCTCGGATGCCGCATCGTCGCCCGGCGTGCCGGACCGATGAAGGACATGTTCGGCAATCTGCCCGGCCGCGTCGATGATCTGCTCGTATTGCTCGCCGACCATCTCCCGGGCGCGTTGCTTCAGCCGGTCGCTGGCCTCTCCGAGCATGCGGTTTTCGGCTTCGGTCGGATCAAGCAGCCCGCCCAGCGCCGCTCCGACCGCGAGGCCGACCACTCCGAGAAGCACAGGGTATTGCCGGCCCAGTTCGTAGACTTGATCCTGAACCTGCCGGCTTAGTCCGGGAGCCCTACGGCTGACCTGAGGAGGACTCCGGCGGCGCCCGCCCGCCGCATGCCGCGAGCCGCCGGACGATGCCCGCGACGTCCCCTCATGAGCGGGGGATGCCGTTTCCGTTGCGCTCCGGTAAGCTGACGAGGCGACCGCCCCCACGTTCCCGTAAGCATCGGCGGCCCGGTCTCTGATCCCGTCGAGGGTGGAGGAGGCTATCTCCGAGGCGGCCGACGCTGCCGAGGCCGTGGCGCCGGCGGCTGTATCAAGCGCCTGCCGCGCCGTCGCGCCCAGGTCCGAAGCCATCGCGCGGGTCGAGGCGGCGAGGCTGCCTGCGCTGTCGGTGGCCTGGCCCGCAGCGTGCGTCATCCCCCAGGCTACTCGCCGGGCGCCTTCGCCGACCACGTCCGCAGTATAATCAAGCGCGCGTTCGCCTGTTTCCGTCGCGCGAACCGAGCGGGCGATGGCGAGACCGGCCGCGAAGCCGACGGCTCCGAGGACCACCGGATTCCGCTGCGCTTGGTCGAACAACTCGTAGGTGCGATCCGTCAGGTCACGCGTGGTGTGGGCGACGTCGGAGTGAATGTCGTGAACGCCGGAGCTTGTCCGCTCCACCGTGCTGGAGGCGCCCGTGCGGACGCGCCCCGCAGTGGCGGACGCAACCTCGGACGCCTGCGCGATTGCGCCCGAAACCGTCGCCGAGACCCGAGCCGCCACGTCCTCAGCCGTCTCCGAAACCTGGGCCGCCGCTCTGGACGCCGCCTCGCGCGCGCGCTCGCCGGCCTCGCGGGCCGTTTCGGACGCCTGCGCCGCCGCGGCGTAGGCCGCCTCGCGCGCGCGTTCGCCGAGATCGCGAGCGCGCTCGGCGACTCCCGAGGCCGCGGTCTCGGCTCGCTCGGCCAAGCCGGGCGTCGGCGCGTCCTCTTCGACCGGATAGCCGTAGCCGGCGACCCCGCCCGGCACATAGCCTTGACGGGGATCGCGGTAAGGGTCCCGAGACAGGCCGCGGCCCGTGCTCCGTCCAGAGCCGCCCATCATTAAGGCTGCGACGCCAGCGCCGACCAGAAGGGTCGTCACCGGCGGCTTCTTGTAGAGCCGCCATGCGATGCCCGCCCCAATAAGCGCGACCGCAAACGGATTATCCATGGCGCGCTGCTTTAGGCTGTCGGCGACCCCTTGAGCGGTTTGCCGGCCGGTGTCACGGGCGCGATTCATTACATCGTCCTTAGCCTTATGTACGGTGTCCATCAGGTCCCGCTTCACCGCCTCGGACGTCTCGGGGCTGGTGAGCCGGTCGAGCGTATAGGCCAAGCGCGCCCTCGACTCGGCGACATCCCGCTCAAGGGTTTCCAGGTTGTCGGCCATTCATCGCCTCCCTTGGGAGCGCACACGACCTTGCGATGCCAGGTGCTCCCGCGCTTCTCGACGCCGGTCGGCGGAGCTTTTCATGAAACGCGCCAAGGCGAAGCCGCCGAAAGCGCAAATTCCTAGAAAAACCGCAGGCTGCCTTCGTCCGAAGTCGGCCACCACAGCGACGAGGTCGTCGATGCTGCTCTCCCGGAGCGCTTCGGACGCCCCTTGGACCGTCGATACCGCCTCCCGGACGTATGGGGCGGCCTGTGGAAGGACGCGCTCGACGCCTTCGGCGACGTTATCAAGAGCTTGCGCCACCTCGTCGACCTGCTCCGCTACGGCGGCTTTCTGCTGGTCGACGACGCCGCGCGCCGCATCCTGCGCCTTGGCGGCCAGAGCGGAAGCCACGGACTGTGCCTCATCTTTCACTTGTGAGGTATGTGGGGCTCCGGGTCGCGATGCATCCGTCGTCATCTCGGGACCTCTCTGTTCGAACTGCGGTTTCGCTGCGCTGCAACTTGCCAAACGCGGCTTGGCTGCATTGCGTTCCGAACGGATGGACCGGCCGATAGCCCAAGGCATGGGAAGTCTCGAAAACACCCAGCCAAGAGACGCACAGGACGACACGTCAGGTCTGCCATGCCGATCGAAGGAGCTCTTACAACAATGTGGTTAGGTCCGTTGACGGACAGAGAGCTTTCGGCTTCCCGTCATTGTCGCGCGTTCGTGTTTTGGAGGGGCAACCCCCACATATCGTGCAGGAGGATGCGCCTTGGGTTTCACGCCCCTAAGCCGATGCGGGTGATCCTTTATGAGCCGTTCCCTTTCCACGCCCTGCACCCGCGTCTGCATTCTCGACGCTGAGCTTGGGCTCTGTCTTGGATGCGGGCGCACGCGCGACGAGATTGCGCAATGGGCACGCCTCGCCGAGAGCGAGCGCCAGCGGATCATGATGGACCTCGATGCGCGCCTGCGCCGGGCGACTGCGGCGCTTCAGAACGATGAGCGGTAATCATGTCGGGCGCGATCGGCTTCGGCCTTATCCTCTTCGCCATCGCCGTGCTGGTAGCGACGCACGGGCAGGATCGGATTGCCGGGTTGGAGCCCGGCACCTTCGCATCGCTTGTCACGTTCGCCGCCTTTGGGCTCGTGTTCACGGGCTGGATGATCAACCAGTTCCGGGGGCGCTGGGGGCAGGGGCTCGCGGCGCTGTTCCTGTGGGCTGTCATCTTTGCTGTACTTGTGGGCGGTTATGCTTACCGGTCCGAACTGCAGGAGTTTTCAGCGCGGGTGATCGGCGAGGTTGCGCCCGGCCATCCGATCGTAACGCCCGGGGGTGAAGTCGTCGTCGCGCGCCGCATGGACGGAAGCTTTTCCGTCGCGGGCCGCGTGAACGGCCGCGACGTGCGCTTCATCTTCGACACGGGCGCGAGCACGGTGGTGCTGACAGCCTCGACCGCCGAAACGCTCGGCTATAAAAGCGCGACGTTGAACTACGTTGTACCGGTCCTCACCGCCAATGGGCGCACGCTGACCGCGCCCGTGGCGATCGATAGTCTGTCGGTTGGAACCATCACCGAACGGCGCGTCCCCGCGCTCGTCGCCAAACCGGGAGCGCTGCACGAAAACCTGCTCGGCATGACGTTTCTCAATCGGCTCGCCTCCTACGAAGTCCGCGGCAACCGCCTTATCCTGCGCGGACGAACGGGGTAGGGCGGGGCGAACGCGTCCGCCAATCTTGCCCAGGAGCACGCATGTCTTATCCCGACACGATGACCGCCGTTGAAATCAGGGAGCCGGGCCCCCCCGATGTTCTGGTCCCCACTCAGCGTCCGGTCCCGCAGCCCGGCGAGGGCGAGGTTTTAATCGAGATCGCGGTCGCGGGCGTGAACCGGCCGGACGTGCTCCAACGCCAAGGCAATTACGCCCCGCCGCCCGGCGTCACCGACATTCCAGGCTTGGAGGTTGCGGGCCGCATTGTTGCGGTCGGCCCCGGCGTGAGCGAGTGGCGCGCGGGCGACGCGGTCTGCGCGCTGGTGGCTGGCGGCGGCTATGCCGAGTACTGCGCGGCGCCCGCGGTCCAGTGCCTGCCCCTTCCGCGGGGTTACTCGATGGTCGAGGGGGCGGTCCTGCCCGAGACGTTTTTCACCGTCTGGAGCAACGTGTTCGACCGCGCCCGCTTGCGCGCCGGCGAAACCTTTCTGGTGCACGGCGGATCGTCCGGAATCGGCACCACCGCCATCCAGCTCGCCAAGGCGTTTGGGGCGCGGGTGTTTGCGACAGCCGGCAGCCCGGAAAAATGCAAGGCCTGCGAGGACCTCGGCGCCGAGCGGGCGATCAATTACCGCGACGAGGATTTTGGGGCCGTAATCAAGGACTTGACAGGCGGTCGGGGCGTCGACGTGGTGCTCGACATGGTGGGCGGCGACTACATCGCGCGCGACATCCAGATCATGGCGATGGAGGGCCGGCACGTCAGCATCGCCTTCCTGCAGAGCCCCAAGGTGACGCTCAACATGTTCCCGGTGATGATGAAGCGCCTGACGCTGACGGGCTCAACCCTGCGCGCCCGCCCGGTTGCCGACAAGGCGGCGATTGCGGCGCAGTTGCGGGAGAAGGTCTGGCCGCTTCTCGAAGAAGGGTCCATCCGGCCGCTCGTCTACCGGACGTTCCCGCTTGAGCAAGCCGCCGCAAGCCATGCGCTGATGGAAAGCAGCGCGCACATCGGGAAGCTCGCGCTTACGGTGCGAGAGGCGGCGGGGTAGGGGACGGCTCCTGCGGCTCGGCCCGGTCCCCTCTCCCCGTCCTGCCCGGAGAGAGCTTCAGGCTCCTTGTCGGGCCTGAAGCAAGCGAAATGCAGCGGGTGAGGGGGCCGTGCAGGGACGAGGCTCCTCCGGGTATGCCCGCTCACCCGGACGGCTACCGTCGTCTCGGCCTCTCCTCGCACACGGGGCGAGGTGAACGCGCTCACCCGCGCGTACGCGCCCGGATCATGTAGGCGTCGTAGGTGAACTCCGCGACTTGGAACCAGAGGTACTCTTCGTTGCGGAAGGCGCGGATAGCGTCCAAGCCCTTTTTGAAGTCGGGGTTCTTGGCCGAGATCTCGTCGTAAAGCTCGTTGGTGGCCTTGAACGACGTATCCATGATCTCAGGGCTGAACGGCCGCAGCTGCGCCCCCGCGCCGACAAGCCGGCGCAGCGCCGCCGGGTTGCGGGCGTCGTACTTGGCGAGCATGTCGGTGTTTGCCGCCATCGCTGCGGCTTGGGCGATCGACTT
>Ga0126307_10001627_pt1 | contig 14866 bp, 10 predicted proteins | sample Plot28_FD_89955 | JGI IMG/M metagenome (GOLD analysis project Ga0126307, IMG submission 89955) | Serpentine soil microbial communities from UC McLaughlin Reserve, CA, USA - Plot28 | ecosystem: Environmental > Terrestrial > Soil > Grasslands | place: USA: UC McLaughlin Reserve, Lake County... | reverse complement strand
GGCTTCGAGCTCTACTGCCAGATGCTCGAGGACGCCGCCGAGGCTCTGCGGGCGGGCGCCGCCGAGCTGCCGGAGGAGCCGCGCGAGCCGGTCCGGATCGAGGTCGACGTGGACGCCTACGTCCCCTCCGACTACATCCCCTTCGAGGCGGCGAAGATCGACGTCCACAGGCGCGTCGCGGCGGCGCGCGAGCCGGGCGAGCTGCGGGCTCTGCGCGAGGAGCTCGAGGACCGCTTCGGGCCGCTCCCCGGCTCGGTGGCCAACCTGCTCGACCTGCAGCGGGTGCGCCTCACCCTGGGGGACGCGGGGGCACGCACCGTCGAGTTCCGCGCCGGGCGCCTGCGGGTCTCCCCGATCGAGCTCGACTCGTCCCAGGTCGAGACCCTCAACGAGCGGGTCGAAGAGGCGATCTATCAGTGGCGCGAGCGGACCGTCGCCGTGCCCGTGCCGGATGACCCGACCGCCCGGCTCGGCGCCCTGATCGCGGTCGCCGAGGGCATCTCGGCGGCCTCGGCGGCCCCGGCCCCCGCCGAGGCCCAGGCTTAAGCGCTCGCTTAGGGGTCTATGGCTATGCTGCCGCCTCTGTGAGCCGGGGACTCTTCTCGAAGCGGAACATCGCGATCCTGTTCGGCGCGACCCTCGTGGCGATGGTCGTGGTCGTCGCGGTTGCCGTCGGTTTGGGACACCCGAATGTGCCCTCGGATGACGTGGCGGTGATCGACGACTCCAGCATCGACATGCCCGGCATGTTCGAGGACGGCGCGATGAGCAAGGCGAACTTCGACCGGTTCCTGCTCCAGACCGCGAAGCAGAACAACCTGCAGCAGGTGCCGCAGCCGAGCGACCCGCAGTACAAGCAGCTCAAGGACCAGGCGATGCAGAGCGCGCTCCAGATCGGCTGGATCGTCGGGGAGGGGGAGAGGCAGGGTCTCGACCTCACGGACACGCAGATTCAGCAGTCGCTGCAACAGATCAAGTCCCAATTCAAGAGCCAGGAGGAGTACGAGAAGGCGCGTGACCAGGCCGGCTTGACCGAGGCCGACGTTCTCGTCCGGGCCAGGCTCCAGCTGATCCAGAACAAGATCCAGGAGAACGTCCAGAACAGCGTCGGGAACGTCTCCGACAGCGACGCGCGGGACTACTACGACGCGAACAAGCAGCAGTTCACGCAGCCGGCCAAGCGGACGATCCGGGTCATTCAGAACAAGGACGCCAACGCCGTCAACCAGGCGCTGGCGGCCCTGCGGGCGGACGATTCCGCGGCGAACTGGAAGAAGGTCGCGACGCAGTACTCGACGGATCCGACCTCTAAGGACAAGGGCGGGCTGCGGACCGACGTGGTACCCGGCTCCTTCCAGCAGCCCCTCGACGACGACGTCTTCAACGCGCCCATCGGCCAGGTTCAGGGCCCGGTCACGACGCCCACGGGCACCTTTGCCTTCGAGGTCGAGTCGGCGACTCCCGAGACGGTCCAGGGGTTCGACGACACGACTGCGAGCGCCCAGGGCGGCGCGCCCACCAAGGTCGCCGACCAGATCAAGACCCAGATCAAGAGCCAGGAGCAGCAGGAGGCGCTGTCGTCCTTCGGCACGCAGTTCCGCGACTACTGGACCAACCTGACGCAGTGCGCCAGCGACTACCTCGTGGAGGGGTGTGACAACTTCAGCGGCAGCAACCCGACCTGCGATCCGAGCAAGGTCGCGCAGCAGCCCGGCGGCGGAGGAACCGGCTGCCCCGCGCCTGTCTTCGCCAACTGCCAGGAGGGCTCCGCGGCTACGGGCGGCCAGCCCGGCCAGCTCCAGTGCACAGGCACCGGCCCGGCTCCCGGAGAGCCCGGCTCGTTCAAGCCGTTCGTCCCCGTGATCGGCGGGGCTCCGCAGGGCCCGCACCCACCCGGGGAGGGAACCGCCGCGGCGGGCGGTGGCAACATCTCGATTCCCGGCCCCACGGGCGGATAGCGGCGCCGAGCTACCTCGAGGCGCTCCAGCACCTCGATGAGGTGACTCGCCGGCTGCGCAAGGAGTGCCCCTGGGACCGCGAGCAGGACGCCCGCTCGATCGTCCCGCACACGGTCGAGGAGGCCTACGAGCTGGCGGACGCCGCGTCTCGCAACGACACCGAGGCGATGGTCGATGAGCTCGGCGACGTCCTCTTCCAGGTGCTCTTCCTTTCGCTGCTGCTCGAGGAGCGCGGCGAAGGCGACCTCGCGGCCGTCGCGGAGTCGTGCGCGGCGAAACTGATTCGACGCCACCCACACGTGTACGGCGACCGCGAGCTGGAGACCGCCGGCGAGGTGCTGGCGCAGTGGGAGGAGATCAAGCGGGAGGTCGAGGGCGCCGGAGAGCGCGAGCCGCTCGAGGGCCTGCCCGAGAATCTGCCGGCGCTGCTCTACGCGCGCAAGGTGCTCCGCCGCGTTGACCCGGAGGGGTCGGCCGGCGAGCAGAAGCCTGGGGGGCCCTCGGCCGATTCGAAGGAACGCGACGAGGCCGAGCGCCTCGTCGGCGAGCTCCTGCTCGAGTCCGTCGTCGTCTCACGGCGACTGGGCGTGGACCCCGAGCTCGCGCTCCGTCAGGCGACGCGGCGGCTGGTCGACTAGCTTTCCCCGCCCAATGGCGACGATCGAGAGCGTCCACGGCCGGCAGGTGCTCGACTCGCGGGGCAACCCGACGGTCGAGGTCGAGGTGGTGCTCGCCTCGGGCGCACGCGGTCTGGCGATCGTGCCGTCGGGCGCCTCGACCGGGGAGTTCGAGGCGGTCGAGCTGCGTGACGGCGGCCACCTCTGGGGAGGCAAGGGCGTCGCGAAGGCGGTTGCCAACGTAAACGGCGAGATCGCCGACGCCATCGAGGGTGCCCGGGCAGCCGAGCAGTCCGCGCTCGACCGGACGATGATCGAGCTCGACGGGACCGCGAACAAGGGGCGGCTCGGCGCCAACGCGATTCTCGGCGTCTCCCTGGCCATCGCCAGGGCCGCCGCGGGCGAGGTGGGCCAGCCGCTCTATGACTACTTCGCCGACCTCTACGCCGCGACGGGCGCCAAGGACGCGGGCCCGGCGGAGCTCCTCCCGGTCCCGATGATGAATGTGCTGAACGGTGGCGCGCACGCCGATAACTCCGTCGACTTCCAGGAGTTCATGGTCGTCCCCGCCGGCGCACCGACCTTCGCCGATTGCGCGCGCGTGGGAGCCGAGGTCTACCAGGCGCTGAAGAAGGCCCTGGGCGCAAAGGGCCTCTCGACCGGACTGGGCGACGAGGGTGGCTTCGCCCCCGATTTGGAGTCGAACCAGGCGGCCCTGGACTTCCTGGTCGCCGCGATCGAGGAGGCCGGCTACGCGCCCGGGGACGACGTCGTGATCGCGCTCGACCCGGCCACCAGCGAGATCTACGAAGACGGCAAGTACGTGCTCGAGCACGAGGGTCGCTCGCTCACCCCCGAGGAGATGGCCGAGTACTGGCACGACGTGCGCGCTCGGTTCCACGTCGTCTCGATCGAGGACGGGATGGACGAGGAGGATTGGGACGGTTGGAAGGCGTTGACCGAGCGGATCGGTGATCTCTGCCAGCTGGTCGGCGACGACCTCTTCGTCACCAATCCCGAGCGGCTGCGGCGCGGCATCGAGCAGGGCGTGGCCAACTCGATCCTGATCAAGGTCAACCAGATCGGCACGCTCACAGAGACGCTCGAGGCAATCCAGATCGCACGCGACGCCGGCTACACGACCGTGATCTCGCACCGCTCGGGCGAGACCGAGGACACCACGATCGCTGACCTCGCCGTCGGCACGGGGGCGGGCCAGATCAAGGCGGGCGCCCCCGCGCGCTCGGACCGGGTGGCGAAGTACAACCGCCTGCTCCGCATCGAGGAGGAGCTCGGCGACCGCGCGAGGTTCGCCGGCGCCTCGGCGTTCGATCGGTAGGAAAGGCCCGCGCCATGGCGAATCGGGAGGCATGCCGGTACGCCGACGAGTGCGGAGGAGGGCAGGGCCGAGCCGGATCCGCTGGGACCGCCTTGGCCGGATCGCCCTCGTGCTCGTGCTCTTCCTGGTGCTGGTTTCGTACCTGAACCCCCTCGTGAACCTGCTCCAGGCGTGGCAGGGGTCGAAGTCGAGCGATGCGGAGCTCGCCCAGCTGAAGCAGGAGAGGGTCGAGCTGACGCACCGCCTCCGCGCGGTCTCGAGCCCCGCGGCGCTCGAGCGCGAGGCGCGCCGCCTGGGCATGGTGAAGCCGGGGGAGCACGCCTACATCGTGCACGGCCTCGGCAACGACTGACGTACTGAAGGGCCCTGAGCGGCGCTTAAGACCCCTGCCCTGTAGTCCGCGGATATGATCCGCGCCCGCGCGCGCAGCATGTGGCTGTGCGCGTTTTGCGTGATTTGAGCCAATGAGTACAAGCCAGTACCTGCTCGGCGCGGCGGAGCTGGCGGTGATCGCAGCCGCTCTCGGCCTAGGCGCCTACCACCTCCGAGCCCTGCTCGTGCCCGCCTGGACGGGGGCGCTCGGCCGCCTTGCCGAGGTGGTGATCGGCCTCTCGATGCTGATCCTGATCGCCGAGCTGATCGGTGCGCTGGGGTTGTTCAAGCAGCTCCCGCTTGTGCTCTGCTCCGTGGCGGCCGGGCTGGGGGCCACCTACTACGCGCGCCGCCGCGGACTGCCGGAGGCACCGCCCACCAGGGAGGTGCGCTCCAGCCCGCTGATGGTCGCGATCGGGATCGCGGCGGCGGTGCTGGTCGTCGTCCACTGGGCGCACCCCACGGGCCAGGCGCTCGACCAGGGGATGTACTACCAGGACACCACCTGGTACCACATGTCGTTCTCGGCCCGGTTCGACCAGACCGGGCACATCGGGCCTCTCCACTTCACCGATCCGCTCAAGCTCGCGGCCTGGTTCTACCCGCAGACCTCGGAGCTGCTCCACGGGATCGGGATCGTCACGCTCGATACCGACTACCTATCGCCGCTGATCAACCTGATGTGGTGCGCGCTCTGCCTGCTCGCCGCCTGGTGCGTCGGGCGCCCGTACGGGATCGGCGGCGTGACGGTCCTCGGCGCGGCGGTCGTGCTCGACTCGAACATGATGGTGGGCTCCCAGGCGGGCCAGGCACCGAACGACGTGGCGGGACTCTTCTTCCTGATGGCTGCGCTCGCCTTCCTGGTGGACGGGGCCGCCAGCGCTCACGCGATTCGCGATGCAGCCCTCGTGCGCCGGGCGAGCGGAGGGGCGACGGCGACGAAGGTGCCACCCCCGGCCGCCTCCGCGGATGCGGTGGCGTCCGAGGAGACGGGCGAGATGGGGGTGGTGGAGGACGTGCCCGTCGAGGGCGATCCGCGCGTGCTCGCGACCGTGGGGGCGGGGCCCCTCTTCATGGCCGGCCTCGCGGCGGGGCTCGGGATCGGCACGAAGATCACCCTGCTGGGGACGATCGCGGCGTTCACGGTGGGGGTGGTGATCCTCGGCGGGCGACAGCACTGGCTGCGAGCGCTCGGCATCTGGCTCGGCGGGGTCGTGATCACCTGCGGCTTCTGGTACGGGCGGAACTTCGTCTACGCGCTCAATCCGTTCCCCCAGATCCGGAAGATCGGGCCGATCCACCTTCCCGGACCGGATCAGGTCAACCTCTATCCGCGCCCGCCGCACAAGCTGGCCGAGTACTACAACGATCCGCTGGTCTGGCAGCACAAGCTGTTTCCGGTTCTCCACGACCGGCTCGGGCCCCTCTGGCCGGTGATCCTGGCCGTCGTGGTGGTGGCCCTGGTCTGGGCCTTCGTCAAGGGAGGCAGCGCCCTGATGCGGATCCTCGCCGCCACCGGCATGGTCGCCGGGATCGCCTACATCTTCACGCCGCTGACCGCGTCGGGTGATCCCTACGACGGAAGCGGATTCGACGCCAACCTGCGCTACGTCTCGCCGGTGCTGACGGTCGGGTTCCTGCTGCTGCCGTTGATTCCGTGGTTCCGGCACGGCAGGCGGCCCTGGATCCTGATCGGCCTGTTCTTGGTGCTGCTCATCCAGGGAACGGTCATCCAGTCGAATTGGGAGTTCAACCACCACCTGGCGTCGATCGGCCTGGCGTTCCTGATCGTCGGCGTGCCCGCCCTGCTGGTGGCGGGGTTCCGGGCGCGGCTCAACCCGGTGCTGCTGGTCTCCTTCGGCCTCGTGATGGCGATCGCGGCGGTAGCCCTCGGCCGGGTGCGCGAGGACTACTACCTCGACCACCGCTACGTCACCGCCGCGCGGCCGCCGCTGGGCGGCGGCTTCCGGGCCTCTCCGGAGTGGCAGCCGCTCCAGGACTGGGGGCGCGAGACGAGCCATCAGCGGATCGGCGTCTTCGGCCGGGCCTCTGCGTTCGGCCAGTACTTCTTCTACGGCAACGACCTCACCAACCACGTCCAGTACCTGGGGGAGGAGGGAGACCACGGGACCTTCCGGCCGATCTACACCTGCGCCCTCTGGCGGCAGGCGATCAACGAGGGCGACTACGACTACGTGGTGACGACGCCGGCGATCGGCGTGATCGAGTCGATCGCGCCTCCGCAGAACCTTTGGACTTCCCATGACCCGAACGTGAGCACCGTGATCCAGTCCGGGCCCGCGGCCGTCTACAGGATCAAGGGGCGGCTTGATCCCTCGACCTGCGCCGAGCTCGGGGACGACGCCACCGCATGAGCTTCGGCGACTACCTGCAGGGGTCGATCGAGCTGATCGTGGTTGCGGCGGCATTGGCCTACGCGGCCGTGGCGCTGCGCGGCCGGCTGCTGCCGGGGTGGTCGGGCGCCTCGTCGCGCTTGGCCGAGGTCGTGCTCGGCCTCTCCCTGCTCGTGGTGACGGCGGAGCTCGTCGGCGTCGTGGGCCTCTACCGGCCGGGCTGGGTCCTGCTCGCATCGATCGTGGTCGGAGTGGGCGTCGGACTGGCGCTGCGCCCGCCTCGGCAGGCGATCGAGCTGCCCGCGCCGGCGGCCGCGCCCATCGCGATGGCCGTTGCCGTGGCGGCCGGCCTGCTCGTTGCGGCGCACTGGGCGATGCCGACCCAGACAGGCCTCGACATCGGCATGTACCTGCCGAACACCACCTGGCACAACGCGCCGTTCGCGGCCCGCTTCATCCAGGACCACCAGGTCGGCGCGCTCCACTTCACCGAGGTCCTCAACCTGACCGTCTGGTTCTACCCCCAGAACTCCGAGCTGCTCCACTCGCTCGGCGTCCTCTTCCTCGGCAATGACTTCCTCTCGCCGCTGATCAACATCGTCTGGATGTCGCTCTGTCTGCTGGCCGCCTGGTCCTTCGCGCGGCCCTACGGCGGCGGCCCGGCCGCGGTCCTCGCGATCGCGCTCGTCCTCGATGCGAACATGCTGCTGCTCTACCAGCCGGGGGACGCGAAGAACGACACGGCCGGTTTGTTCTTCCTGCTCGCCTCGGCCGCGCTGCTCGTCAACGCCGACGCGCAGGCCCGGGCCGCCGCGGGCACCGTGAGACCGATCGCCGGGGGCGCCGCCGAGGCCCCCACGCGCTCGCGCGGTTTCTATTCCGGCGCTGGGGTCCGGGCCGTGCTCCCGACCGGGGCGCTGATCGTCGCCGGGCTCGCCGCCGGACTCGCACTGGGAACCAAGCTCAACCTGCTCGCTCCGTTTGCCTTCCTCACCCTCGGCGTGATCGTGGTCAGCGCGGGCTACCGCTGGCGGGCGACCTGGATCTGGGTGGCGAGCTCGCTGGTCACCGGCGGCTTCTGGTTCGCCCGCAACCTGGTGAACGCCGGCAACCCGCTCCCCTGGATCGACAAGGGGCCGCTGCCCGGGCCCGACCAGCTCGACATCAACATCCGCCACCCGGCGAACGTCGCCCACTACCTGCTGCCGCCGGATGGCGGGGTGATCCGTCACGACCTGATCCCGGGCCTCCACGACAGCTTCGGCGACCTCTGGCCGGTGGTTCTCGCCGCGGTGATCGGGGGCTTCCTGCTGGCGATCTTCCGCGGTCGGACCCCGATGATCCGGATGCTCGGGATCGTCGCTCTACTCAGCGGCCTCGCCTACCTGTTCACGCCGCTCACCGCCGCCGGCCCGGAGGGCGACCCGACGGCGTTCACCACCAATCTGCGGTACGCCTCGCCCGCCATCGGCCTCGGCGCGATGCTGCTGGCCGTGGACACCGGGCTGCTGCGGCCACGGATCCAGCTGTGGCTGCTCGGCGCGCTCGCGGTCCTGCTCCTGGTTCAGGCGGTTCCCGTCTGGGACCTCGGCGACGAGTGGGAGGAGGACTTCGTCCTCGGCGCGATCGGACTCTCCTTCTTCCTCATCCTGGTCCCCGTCGGTCTCGTGCTGGCCGGCCAGCGCGGGATGCCTACGCCGCTGCTCGCCGGCGGCGCTGCGATCGTGCTCATCGCCGCCGTCCTGATCGGCTGGCCGAACTCGGACGACTACGTCAAGAATCGCTACCAGGCCTCGACGGCGCCGAAGGACTTCCCCCCCGGAATGCTGGCCGCCCTCGCCTGGTTCAACCAGGCCGACCCACAGGACTCCCGGATCGCCATCGTCGGCGGTCGCCCGGGCTTCAAGCAATACATCTTCTACGGCGACGACCTCTCGAACCGCGTCCGGTACCTCGCCAAGCACGGGCCGCACGGCGCCTACCTGCCGATCGCGAGCCAGGCGGCTCAGGAGGCACAGACCCCAGGGGCTCCCGTCCAAGGCGCGAAGTTCGTGGCCCAGTGCCGAGAGTGGATCACGGCCCTGAATGACGGCGACTATCGGTACGCGGTGATCGGCCCCGACCAGCGCACCCAATCGCTGCCACCGGTCGAGGCCAGCTGGACTGCCGCAGCCGGCGGCAGGAAGTTGGAGGAGCGCGACGACATCTCGGTCTTCGAGATCAGCGGGCAATTGAACCCGGCCGCGTGCGTGCCGACGGCTCGCATCGGGACGATCAGCCCGCAGCCGGCCAGTCAGTGAGCTTCGGCCACTACCTCTTCGGAGTCATCGGGCTCGCACTGATCGCGATCCCGATGGCGATGGGCGGGGTGCGGCTGCGGCAGCGGCTGCTGACTGGGTGGGTAGGGGCGCCCGCGCGGCTCGCGGAGGCCGTGCTCGCCGTCGCGCTGCTCACGGTCCTCCTCCAGCTGCTCGGCGCGTTCGGCATCCTCGTGCCCGGTGTCCTGATCCCGGCCGCGCTTCTGTTCGGCCTCGGCCTCTACTACGGCGTGCGGGGCGCTTTAGTCGGCCATACGGCGAGTAAAGCGCCCCATGCACGGATGGCGCCGCCGGCTCCAGCCATCCCCCTTCCCCAGCTGGTTTTGGCCCTTCTCGCCGCCGCCTTCGTCGCGGCTCATTGGGCCACGGGGCTCCAGGACGTCTGGGGGCGGGGGATGCTCACCTTCGACACGCTCTGGTACCACGGCCCGTTCGCGGCGCGGATCGCCGACACCGGTTCGGTCTGGGGAATGCACCTCACCGATCCCCTCTACCTGAACTGGTTCTACCCACAGAGCTCCGAGCTCCTCCACGGCGCGGGGATCGTCCTCTTCGACCGCGACCTCCTCTCGCCGTTCGTCAACTTCGGCTGGCTCGGCCTCGCCCTGCTCGCGGCCTGGTGCATCGGCCGCCCCTACGGCGTCGCCCCCCTCTCCCTGACGGCAGTGGCGATCGCGATGGACACCGGCCCGATGGTCCCGCGCGAGGCCGGCACCCCAGCCACGGACACCGTCCCCGTCGCAATGCTCTTGGCGGCCGCAGCGATCCTGATCAACGCCTGGGCCGCCCGCGAATCTCGACCACTGGGACCGACGCCGGAAGGGCGATCCGAGGGAGGTCCGACTGAGCCGCGGAACGGACCTCGGACGGTCTCCCCTGTGATCGGCGACAGGTCGCCCTCGGGACCCCCTCCGGCGGCGCCCCCGTTGGGCGCCATCCTCGTTTCGGGCCTCGCGATCGGAATCGCGTTAGGCAGCAAGTTGACGATCTGGGGCGTGGTCGTCGCGTTCGCGATCGGAATCCCGTTCGTGGTGTCGCGCGACCTGCGCTGGAAGGCGTTCTGGGTGTTCGTCGGGGGCGTGGCCACGGTCTCGGCGTTCTGGTTCTTCAGGAATCTGATCCACGCCGGCAATCCGCTCCCCTGGATCCGCCACATCGGCCCGATCGACCTGCCGGGCCCGAATCGGGGCCTCGAGGGGCGCACGGACTTCACCGTCGCGCACTACATCTTCGACAACCCCAGCACCGGCCTCTGGCGGCAGTACTTCCTCAATCCGATCGAGAACCTGCTCGGCCCGCTCTGGTTCCTGATCCTCGGGGGAGCCTCCGCGGGCGCGATCCTGTCGATCTGGCGGCCGCGATCGGCGGCCGTGCGGCTCGCCGGGGTGGTCACGATCGTCGCCGCGATCGCCTACGTCTTCACCCCGCTCACGGCCGCTGGCCCGGAGGGCCATCCGCTCGCCTTCGGGATCAACCTGCGCTACCTGATCCCGGGCTTCGCGCTTGGGCTGGCCCTGCTGCCGCTCGAGCCCCGGATCACGCCGGAGCGCTTCCGGCTGCCGCTCCTCGTCGGAGGCCTGATCACGCTCTTCCTCACGTCCCACTACTCGGACGCCAACGTCGCCTGGGATGGCGCCTTCGCCTCGATCCCCTGGGCAGTGCTGATCGGGGTGGTGTTGATCGGAGGGCCGGTCAGCCTGGCGCTGCTGGCGAGGCGCGATCCCTGGATAGCGGGAGCGGCGGGCGCGGTCCTCGCGATCGCGATCGCGGCTGTCGGTTGGGCCAAACAGGACGACTACTTCGCCCACCGCTACGACCGCGCGGAGGACTTCCGCTTCCAGCTCGACGAGGCCGTCCGGTGGGCAAAGCCGACCTCGGGGCTCCGCATCGGGGTGGCGGGGACCAGCGGCGCCTACAACCAGTACGGCTTTTACGGCGACGCCGTCGACAACCACGTGCAGTACGTCGGCCGGCACCTGCCACAGGCCGACTTCCAGGCGATCGAAACCTGCCCCGCGTTCCGCGAGGCGGTCAACGAGGGCAACTACGACTACCTGATCACCACGCCCGAGCTCGACCTGAACAACCCGGCGGATGCCAGCCCGTCGCCCGAGCGAGGTTGGGTGAAGAACGACCCCGGCCTTGAGGAGGTGCTGCACGCGAGCCGCGTCTCGATCTTCAGGGTCGACGGGCCGCTGATGCCGGCCGGCTGCTCCCAGGCCAACCGGCGCGGACCGCCGAATGAACCGGGAGCATCCGCCGCGAAGAAGCAGTGAGCGGCACCGGCGACTACATCCTCGGCACGGTCGGCCTGCTCGCGGTCGTGCTGACGATGGCGATCGCCGGGCGGACCACGCGGCGCGCTGCGCTCCCGGGCTGGACCGGGACGCCGGCGGTGCTTGCCGACGGCGTCCTTGCGATCGGCTACATGGTCGTGATCTCCGAGCTGCTCGGGCTGTTCGGGATCCTCGATGGGGTCCTGCTCGTCGCCGCTTGCCTGATCGTCGGCGGAGGGGCGGTCCGGCTCGAACCGATGCTGATCCGCGCCAGCGGCCGTGTGGCGAACAGGGGCACGGCGAGGGGATCCGAGGAGCGAGCCGCGCCGCCCGGCGGCCGGATCGAGCTCGGCGCGGCGATCGTGATCGCGCTGATCGTCGCCGCTCAGTGGGCCGGACCGACGCTGCTCGCGCTCGACCGCGGTATCTACGGCGGCGACTCGCTCTGGTACCACATGCCGCTCGCCGCGCACATCGCGCAGACCGGCTCGGTCACCTCGCTGCTCTACACCGACCCGCTCTATCTCAACTGGTTCTATCCGCAGGTCTCGGAGCTGACCCACGCCGGCGGGATCCTGCTCTTCGGCAACGACTTCCTCTCCCCGCTCCTCAACCTGGCCTGGCTCGGCCTGGCGCTGTTCGCGGGCTGGTGCATCGGCCGGCCGTACGGATCCGGCGCGACCGGGCTGGCGGCCGTCGCCTCGGTGATGGCGGCGAACCTGCTGGTCTCGCGCCAGCCGGGCAATGCGAATAACGACGTCGTCGCAATCGCGCTCTTCCTCTCCGCCGTGGCGCTCCTGGTGAACAGTCGCTGGCCGGGGTCCGATCGCGGGTCGGCGGCCGAGGCGATGCATTCACCGCCGCTGCCGGCGACACCCGCCCAGCCGGGAGCTCCGCCACAGACCGGGACCGGGACGGGACAGCCGTGGTACGCGTCGCTGGGGTGGCGACCGCTGCGCAGGCTGGTTCGACAGGCCGTCTCGCGCCCAGCCCCAGCGCCCCCCGCGCCCGAGCCCCCGCCCCCGGTCACGTTGCCGCTCGGCGCCCTGATAGTCGCCGGGCTCGCCGCCGGGCTCGCTCTGGGGACGAAGCTGACCGTGGTCCCGCCCGTCCTCGCGCTCACGGTCGGCGTGATCGCGATCGCCGGCAAGGGGGACCGCTGGCGCGCGGCCGCAACCTGGCTCGGCGGCATGGTGGTCGGCGGCGGGTACTGGTACGTGCGCAACCTGATCGTCTCGGGCAACCCCTTCCCCTGGCAGGACATCGGGCCGATTCACCACGCCGAGACCCTCCAGGGCCGCGACCCGTACGCGATCGTCCACTACGCGACCGACACAGACGTCTGGGGCAGGTACTTCACGCCCGCGTTGCACGAGCGGCTCGGCGAGCTCTGGCCCGCCTACCTGGCGCTCGCGGTGATCGGGGTGGTGCTCGCGCTCTGGCGCGGCGGGCGGATGGAGCGCATGCTCGGCGCGGTTGCCCTGCTCGCGGCCGTCGCGTATTTGGTCACGCCGCTCGGTGCGTCAGGGAAGGAGGGGATGCCAGTCGGGTTCCGGCTCAACATCCGCTATCTGGCGCCGGGGCTGATCCTGGCCCTCGCCCTCCTCGCGATTCCGCCCTTCAGGCGGGACCGAGACGTGTGGCGGCTGGGCAGCCTGCAGCGCCTCTGGCGGCTCTCGACGCTGGGCCTGTTCGCCGTCCTGATCGTCGTGGGCGACGGCGCCATCGGCGGGATCGACACGGATCGCATCCCCGGGACGGCGGCGATCGCGTTCGCGCTGGTCGCGGTCCCGCTCGGCCTGGTCCTCCTCTCCCGCCGCGGCCTGGCACCCGTACCCCTCGCCGGAATTGGTGCGGTCGCACTGATCGCGCTCGCGGTTGGGGGGCGCTTCGTCCAGGACCACTACCTGGACAAGCGCTACTCATCCGGCGCGCCGGAGTACCCGAAGGCGCCCGAGCATCCCGGCGTTGAGCTCGGCCAGGGGCTGGACGTGGCCTACGACTGGGCACGCGGGACCCAGGACCTGAAGATCGCGCTCTCGGGAACGATGGGGGCGCTCTTCCAGTACGGCCTCTGGGGCCGGGACTCGAGCAACGACGTCCGCTACGTCGGCCAGAAGGGGTCGCGCGGGTCGTTCGACGAGATCCCCCAGTGCCCAGAGTTCATCGCCGCGCTCAACGATGGCGCCTACGACTACGTCATCACTACGCCGACCTACCACCAGGACGACCCTGCAGCGGACACCGCTCCAGTCCAGCGCAAGTGGCTCACGCGTGCCGGAAACGCCAAACGGGTGGCCGGTGCCAACCTGGTCGACGTCTGGAAGGTGGCGGGACCCCTCGATCCGCTCGCCTGCGCACCCGCGCCACCCGGCGAGGCCGGCGAGTCTCTACCCAGCGTCACCGGGGAGTGATCGGGAAACCGGGTCGTGTGAGCTGAGAGCGCCCGTGGTACCCATAGGGCGTGCCGTATCCGCTCGACAACGCCCTCTTCCAGTGGGAGGAGGGAACGCGCCGCCTCGGTGAGCTCTCAACCGACCCCCGGACCGCGCGGACCGCGCGCCGTGCCGTGGACGCCATCCGGGATGAGCTCCGGCGCCGGATTGGCCCGACCTTCACCGCCCAGGAGCTGGCCGATCTCTATGCCCGGGGCACCGACTGGGCCCTCGAGGCCGCCCGGCAGGCCGCGCCGATGAGCGCCGTGGATCTCGATCCTCAGGCGATCGTCGACGGAGCCTTCAACGAGTACCTCCGCGGCGCGAGGGACTACTCGGGCGGCCGCATGATCGCGGAGCCCTAGGACTCGGCTTCGTCCCCGACGCGCTCGAGGACGATCCGCTCGGGTTCGATCGTCACCCGGAGAGCGCGGCGGCCCTCCCAGTGCTCGGCGTAGGTCGGGTCGTCCTTGATCGCCGGATCGAGCCAGATGCCGTAGCCCTCTTCGTCGCCCTGATCGAAGGTCGCCTCGAGTGGCTTGCGCCGCCCACGGCCGCGGCGACCGCGGCGCCGGCGGCGCCGGCGACGGCCGGCTCGCTCCTCGCCATCCTCGTCGGTGTCGCCTTCACCCTCGGCCTCTCCTTCGCCTTCCTCGGTCGCGTCCTCCTCCTCCTCCTCCTCCTCCTCGGGCTCGGGCTCGCCCAGCTCGGCCTCTATCTCCGCCTCGATCTCATCCCGGAGGTCGATGTCGCCGGCCGGTTCCTCGCCCTCGGCCGTGAGGCCGTGTCGCTGCCTGAAATCGCGCAGCTGGGAGGCCGAGACGCCCAGCTGATGGGCGATCCAGGCGTCGGTACGCCCCTGGCGCACCCAGGCACGGATCTGGTTGAGCTGCGGTCTCAATGAAGGTCGAGCCACCGGCGGCGCACTCTAGTTGATCGGGTATTCCCGCTCGCCTGGGGCGGGTCTCTCCCAAGGTCCCGACGATTCCCCCTTGGCAAGGGCGAAGGTAGCGAGTAGAGTACTCAGTTCTGGGTAGCCGAAGGCTCTACGGACGGGTAGGCAAAACACTTTTGGGAGGCGTCTGAACCATGCTGGTGCTGACAAGGAAGCCGGGCCAGAGCATCATGATCGGCGACGGCGTTGAGGTTCAGGTGCTCTCGGTGGCGGGCGAGAAGGTCAGGCTCGGCATCACCGCG
>Ga0126307_10001626_pt1 | contig 14872 bp, 15 predicted proteins | sample Plot28_FD_89955 | JGI IMG/M metagenome (GOLD analysis project Ga0126307, IMG submission 89955) | Serpentine soil microbial communities from UC McLaughlin Reserve, CA, USA - Plot28 | ecosystem: Environmental > Terrestrial > Soil > Grasslands | place: USA: UC McLaughlin Reserve, Lake County... | reverse complement strand
CGCAGCAGGGGGCTGAGGGGGACTAGGACGTGAGCCCTGTGCAGGCTGGATCCATAGACATCCGCCCTCCAACAACACGGTCAACAGCAGGTCGTAGAGGATTTGTTCAAAATCTACCTGTCCACAACCGAACTGCACGAAGATGACGACGACCGGCGCAACGCGTGGGATGTGCTACCTGAGGATATGCAGCGCCAGCTTGATATTCTCCGCTCGGATGAGCTGGCGCTCGACGAAGCCGAAGAAAGAACAGAGCGGGTGCGCCTTGTGGCTGACCTCATTGCGTCCATGACAGAGAAACAATTGCTCGTTACCCATCGAAGATTGATGGGCTATGAGTCGGGCTCGGTGGCGGATCTGATCTACTAGCTGCGATTCCGGAGGAAGGGACGCTCCTCGATATAACGCTGCCCTAGACTCTTCTCTGCTATTGCATTTATAGAAACTAGATTCTAATATGTGAAACTGGGTAGAGGTATTGGGGATGGAGGTTTCTGGATGATCAGGCGACTCCACAGCAGCGCTTATCGCCGCTACGGTCTTCTCGCACGCCTGCTGACGCTAGTTGTACTCACCTAGCAGGGCTAAGGACAAGGATCCGCAGAGCTGACGGGTGAAGGGAGCATGAGATGAAGAAGAGCTTCACACGACGGGATTTTCTCAAAGCGGGTGGAGGGGCGCTTGCAGGTGTATACGTTCTGGGCCTGGCTGGGTGTGGCGGGCAACAAGGCGGTGGCGGCCCGCAGGGCGGGCCGCCGGACCGTCGAGAATTCGAAGGTGAGACGCTCAGCTTGGTCCTCAAAGAGGGCTACGAGATCGAGGCCATTCAGAAGTACAAGGGGGATTTCGAGCAGGCGACCGGCACGACGGTAGAGATCGAGGTCTACGACGAGCCGACCGCGCGACAGAAATTCATCCTCGACTCCACGTCGAAAACCGGCGCATACGACATCACGAGCGTCTCGTTCTGGCACCTGCCCGAGTACCAACGTGCCAGCTACCTGGAGCCGCTCGATCAGTGGGTATCGAAGGCACGCGACCCCTGGCTCGATCCGGACGCGATACCCGAAACGGCCACGAACGTCATGTCTGTGGATGGTGAGCTCTACGCGCTTCCCCACACGGTTATCAGCGGGATGCTCTTCTACCGGGATGACCTGTTCCAGAAGCACGGCATCAAAGCACCGCAGACCTCGGCCGATGTTCTATCCGCCGCGAAAGTACTGAAAGAGGCCGAACCGTCGATCAGCCCGTTCACCGGGCGCGGTGCCCCGACCTTCGCCTCCCTGGGCACGTGGCTCGGCTGGACCTGGGGTTACGGCGCAGCCCTCTACGACGACGACATGTGCCCCCAGGCAACCGATCCCAAGTTTACCCAAGGGATGAGCGACCTCATGACCCTGATGCAGGACTACGGCCCGGAAGATGCGGCGTCGCTCACCTTTACCCAGGCGGGCGAGAAGTTCTCCGGTGGTAACGCCGCGATGATGTTCGATACCACCGGCTTCGGGGGCATCTTCGAGGACCCCGAACTGTCGCAGGTTGCCGGAAAGGTCGGGTTCTCTCTGCCCAAGGGGCCTGCCGGCAATCCTATGCAGTGGACTTACCTGGAAGGGCTCGGCATCTCGGCCTACTCCGATAACAAGGAGCTCGCATGGCTGTTCCTTCAGTGGCGCATGAGCGACGAGACGACGCGCAAAGAGGCGCTGGAGCTGGGTCGGTTTGACGTCCCGAACCTCAACATCCTCGAGTCCGATGCGTACGCGAAGGCCGCAAAGGAGAAGGGGCTCAGCGACTACACGGAGAAGCTTCCGCAGTCCTGGGAGAACATAACGCTCGAGCACTGGCCGTTCGTCCCCGAGTTCTCCCGCATCGGCGACACCTTCATGCAGCAAGTCTCCTCCGCCATCGCCGGTGGGCAAACGGCCGAGGAGGCCATGAAAGCTGTTCAGCCCAAGCTCGAGAGCATATCGAAAGATGCAGGCTACTGTAAGTAGGAATCGGTAGGGCCGGTCGAGCATGGGCCAGCCCCCGTACCGCCCCGGGAGTGCTTTATGCATCTAACCAAGCGCCACTACCTCATCTTCCTCGGACCGACGCTGCTCGTTCTCGTTGTGATGGTCGCGTTCCCCACGGCGTACGTGCTGATCACGAGTTTCCGCGAATTCAATCTAACCGACCCCGCAGCCGGTAAGCCCTTCGTGGGGTTCGAGAACTATGCGACGCTCCTGAGCGACCCGGCGTTTTTCGCCGCCCTCTGGAAATCCGTTCTGTTCACGGTCGCGTCCGTGGCACTCACCTTCGCCCTTGGCATGGCGATCGCGCTACTACTCAACCGGCGCGACCTCTCGGGAACCGGCCTCACCAGGACCGTGATCCTCGTTCCACTAATCCTCACCCCGCTGGTGATCGGCGCCATGTACCGCTTCATGCTGGAGCGCGATAACGGCATCATTAACGAGATCCTCGCACTCGTTGGTCTTGAGAGGATCCCGTTCCTCGCGAACTCCACGTGGGCGATGATCTCGGTCATACTCGTCGACGCCTGGCAATGGACCCCCTTCGCCGTGCTCGTGCTGCTCGCGGGGCTCGAGTCGCTTCCCGTGGAGCCGTTCGAAGCCGCCCGGATGGACGGCGCGTCGCGGTGGGGCGAGTTCTGGAACATCACCCTACCGCTGCTCGCTCCGGTTATCGCCGTGGTGCTGCTCATACGAACCATGGATGCGTTCAGGGAGTTCGACAAGATCTTCATCTTGACCGGCGGTGGGCCGGGTACCGCGACCCAGACGCTCCCGATCTTCCTCTACCGCGCCGGGTTTCAAGACTTCAACATGGGTTTCTCCGCGGCGACCGGCGTGATAATGCTCATCATCGTCACGATAGTCAGCTCATTCTACGTGAGACGGATCCACGCGGCTGGAGAGTAAGGAGCACAGAGCATGGTCGAAAGGTCATCGGAACTACCCCAGGCCGAACGTAAGTCGCGCACACCGCCACCGAAGCGCGCCCGATGGACACTCGGGCGTGTCCTTGCCCAAGCCGCGATCGTAACCCTCATTATCGTCGCGCTGTTCCCGTTCTTGTTCATGCTGCGCGTAGCTTTCTCCTCCGCCCGGGATTACCTCTCCGGGATCGGGGTTCTGTCGGCGCCGATTACATTCGAAAACTTCGCCGCGGTCTACGGCGCCACGGAGCTGGGCCTGTACTTGTTAAACAGCCTGTTGTACAGCGTCTTGACCACGCTTATCGTCCTCGTGATCGGGTCGATGGCCGGGTTCGGGCTCTCGAAGGCCCGGAACGCCTTGGTGCGTGATAACATCATGTTCTTCGTCCTCTCCACCCGCATGGGTCCCCCGGTGGTGTTCGCGGTGCCCCTGTTCCTGCTGCTGACCAGCCTCTTACTGATAGATACCCGCATCGGCATGCTGCTCGTCTACACTTTCTACAACCTTGCGTTCGCGATCTGGCTGATGTACGGCTTCTTCGGCGAGGTGCCGCCGGAGGTGGAGGAGGCCGCGCTCTTGGACGGCCTCTCGCCGCTGAGCGTGTTTAGCCGCATCTCGCTGCCGCTGGTGGTCCCAGGGTTGATGGCTACCGGAATCCTCGTGTTCATCTTTACGTGGAACGAGTTCTTCTTTGCGCTCGTGCTCACGCGGGACGTTGCGAAGACCTTCCCCGCAATGATTCCGCAGTTCTTCGGCGCCTTCCGTGTGGACTGGGGGCAGATGCTCGCAGCGTCCGCGATGGGGGTCATCCCACCGCTAGTCTTCGGGCTCTTGATACGCCGATACCTGGTCCGCGGCCTCTCGCTCGGCTCGGTGAAGTAGCGTGCGCCTGTACCTCCTGCCGCTGGGGTACTGTCGGGTCGACAAGGGGCGCGTTCTGACGCCGGAGGTCGGAGAGGGCGAGCCCATCGACACGCCGGTTTGGGCGGCGCTTCTCGATACCCCCATCGGTTGGGTGCTGGTCGACACCGGGATGAACCCTGTGCACATCGAAGATCCCGACGCGACGTTCCGCGGCACACCCAATGAGGATCTCATACGACCGGTAATGGCAGAAGATGATACGGTCGTCAACCGGCTAGCGGAGGTCGGGGTCGCGCCGGGCGACCTCCGCTACGTGATCAACACGCACCTGCACTTCGATCACTGTGGCGGCAACGCGTCGCTCCCGGATGCGACCTTCTTGGTCCAGCGCGCCGAGTACGAGGCCGCGGAGGAGTTCCCCGAGGAGTACAATCCTCGGGACTACGCCCCAGCCGGCGTGAGCTACGAGTACCTGGAGGGACCGCACACCTTGTGCCCGGGCGTAGAGCTCATCCCCACCCCGGGCCACACACTCGGCCATCAATCTGTCCTGGTGCGGTTCAATGGACGGACGGTGATCCTTGCGGCGGACGCCATTGTCCTCCGCGAAAGCCTGGAGGGCGTACAGGGCGTCTGGCGAGATCCTGAGGCCGGCGCCGAGAGCGTCAGGCGCCTGGTACAGCTGGCGGACGCCGAAGGCGCCGAGTTGCTTGTGGGACACGACCCCGACGCCTGGATGGAATGGCCCCACGCCCCGAAACCCTTCCCATAAACGCCGCGTGACGGTATTGCGCGCTACCCGCGTCTTCGATGGGGAGCGTCTTCTCGATGGCCCCCACGAGGTGCACATCGAGGATGGGCGCATCGCTGCGATCGTCCCGTCCCAGAATCCGAGAGACGGCGTGTCGGCCGATTTTGACGACGCGACGATCCTGCCGGGGCTCGTCGACGCGCACGTGCACCTCAGCTTCGACGCGTCGCCTGACATAGGCGCCCTGGCGCGATCCGACGCGCCCGCGACCGCGGCGCTGCGCTCGGCGATGAACGCCCGCAGGCACCTCGCGGCCGGGGTCACCGCCGTTCGCGACCTTGGATCTCCGCAGGGCATCGTCGTCGACGTCGCCCGTGCTGTGGGAACCCCGCTCCTGCCGGTCGCCCCTACGATCATGGCGGCCGGTCAGGTCCTGACGATCACGGGCGGGCACGGCTTCTTCATGGGCAGGGAGGTCGACGGCCCCGACGCGTTCCGCCGCGGCGCGCGCGCGGAGATCAAGGGTGGCGCCCGGGTACTCAAGGTGGTCGCAACCGGTGGGGTCATAACGGAGCAGGGTACCCCGGGAGCGACCGCGATGACTCTGCCCGAACTCTCCGCCGCGGTGGAGGAGGCGCACAAGGCAGGCCTTCGCGTCGCCGCGCACGCCCACGGCACCGAGGGGATCAGGAACGCTCTCCGGGCCGGAGTCGATACGATCGAGCATGCCTCCTACCTCGACGACGAAGCCATCGAGCTCTTCCTCGAAGGCGACGCCTGGATGGTCTCGACACTCATCGCTTCCGAGCGGCTCATGCCGCACCTCGACGACCCCGAGATGCCCGCACACGTCCGCGACAAGATCCGCGACCACACCTCCCAGGAAGCGGCGAGCCTGGAGCGGGCGATCGAGGCGGGCGTCCGCATAGCCGCCGGGACCGACGCGGGGACCGGGTACAACCCGCACGGAGGGCTCCCAGAGCAGGTCGCGCTGCTCGGGCGCCACGGCATGGCTCCGGAGCACGCGCTAACCGCCGCAACCCGGGATGCAGCGCGTGCCGTCGGTCTCGCCGAGACGCACGGTCGGCTCGCCGCCCGGCGGCGAGCCGACCTGCTCGCGGTGGACGGGGACCCGTTCACCGACCTGGCAGCACTCCGCAATGTTCGCGCGGTCTACCTGGCAGGGCATCACGCAGACGTCGCAGGAGGCGCCGCGTGAGCCTTCGCGTCGCCCTCTTTGGCGCCGGAGAGTGGGGGCAGCTCCACGCCAGCGTGCTCGCGGACCTGCCGGGCGTCGATCTCGCCGTGGTCTGCGACCCGGATCTCTCTCACGCGCGGAAGGTCGCAGATCCGCTCGGCGCCGATGCGACGGGGGACGTTGCAGCCGTAATAGGGGACGCTTCAGTCGACGCGGTCGTGATCGCGTCCCCGGAAGACGTGCACGCGTCGCAGGCCGAATCAGCCCTCAGGTCGGGCAAGCACGCGCTGGTCGAGAAGCCGGTCGCGCTCACATCCGACGACGCGTGGCACCTCGTCCACGTCGCGCGCGAGACCGGAAGGGTTCTCATGCCCGGACACATCCTCCGCTTCGTGCCGGCCTACGCGGCGGTGCGCGAGCAGTTGTCGAATCAGACGAGGGTCCATTCGGTCTTCGCCCGCCGCAACGTGCCCGCGGCACGGTTCTCCGGGCACCAGCGAACCCACACGGCCCTCATGAGCCTGGCGCACGACCTCGACTTGATCCTGTGGTACCTCGACGGACAGGAACCCGAGCGCGTCTACGCGGTCGAGCGCAGGACCTTGCCCGGGACGGGCAATCCCGACGTTTTCTGGGGGATCATCGAGTTCTCGGGCGGCACGGTTGTATGCGTCGAGTCCCTCTGGACCATCCCCCCCGGCGGCAGCCGTTACGTGGACGTGGAGTTGGAGCTTTCGACCGACCGAGGGTTCATGACGATCCGAAACCCCGACGACGCGGTCACGTTCGTCCGCGATGACAAGACCAGCCACCCTGCGGTCACGCTGGACCTCCAGGTGGGTGCTCACCGGTTCGGCGCACTGCGCGAGGAACTGCTCCATTTCGTGGCTCTCATCCGGGGCGATGCGAAGCACCCGCTGGTCACGATAGACGACGCCGCAGAAGTGATCGCCCTCGCTGAAATGCTCGTACGCTCGGCGCAGCATGGTATACCAGTGACCGTTGCTGAAACGCCATCGACTGCTGGCGGGAGCGATTGGAGCAAAGGTGTCCAGAACCGTGGATAAAGCCCTCCGGATACTCGAGCTACTCGGGCATGGAGAGCTGCGCTTGGTCGATCTCTCCTCGAAGCTGGGAGAACACAAAAGCACCGTCCAGCGGCTCCTTGCCACCCTGCAGGCGCGCTGCTTCGTCCGCCAGGACGAGGACAGCAAGCGCTATTCGCTGGGGCTGAAGGTACTCGAGCTCGCGAGCGTCACGCTGGCCGACATGGACCTGCGGGAGGTGGCGCGCGAACCGATGCAGCGTCTGGGCGAGCTTACCGGGGAGACCGTACACCTCAGCGTGTACGACGAGCCTCATGTGGTGTACATCGACAAAATAGAGTCGACCTTCCCGGTCCGGATGTATTCACGAGTCGGAGCCCGCGCGGAGAGCTACTGCACCGGCGTCGGGAAAGCGCTCATCGCCTTTCTCAGCGACTACGAGTTCGAACGGTATCTCCAGAAAGGTTCGTTTACGCGGTTTACGCCGAACACCATCACCAGAGCCAGGGAGTTGCGCGAGGAGATCGCTTTGATCCGCGCGCAGGGTTACGCGCTGGATCTCGAGGAGCACGAGGAGGGAGTCCGCTGCGCGGCAGCGCCTATTTTAGGTCTCGATGGTCGCGTCGCTGGGTCGATTAGCGTAGCGGCGCCCGCCTTCCGCAAGAGCGAGGACGATATCCGGGCGCTCGCGCCGGCGGTGATGGAAGCGGCCCGGCAGATCTCGGACAACCTGGGGAACAATAAGGAAAATGGGAGGAGAGAAGAGCTCGCGTGAGCGGGGAACGCGATTCAGCGCCGTATGTGGTTACGATCGGTGAGACGATGGTCGCGCTGGTGGCTGAGGATGCCGGGCCACTGCGATACGCGTCTCGTTTCCAGCGCCGGGCGGCCGGCGCCGAGTCGAACGTAGCGATCGGTCTGGCGCGCCTCGGGGTGAGCACGGGGTGGGTCAGCCGCGTCGGGGACGACGAGTTCGGACGTTACGTGTGCGCCGCCGTGCGCGGAGAGGATGTGGACGTCAGCCACGTAGAACTGGACCCCGACCGTCCGACTGGGGTCATGATCAAGGAGTTGAGGCCCGTTGGGAAGAGCCGCGTGTTGTACTACCGGTCTGGCTCAGCCGCGAGCGCACTCTCGCCGCAGACACTGCCTACCGCCTATCTACAGCAGGCTCGGCTTCTGCACCTCACGGGGATCACGCCCGCGCTCTCGCCAAGCTGCGCCGACGCGGCGCTGACCGCCGCCCGCACCGTCGTTGAGGCCGGTGGGACCGTTTCGTTCGACGTGAACCTCCGGAGCCAGCTGGGCGTGAACGACCCGCTGGCCACGTTTGGGCCTTTTATCGACCTCGCACGCTTCTTGTTCTTGGGCGCAGACGAGGCGGAGCAGCTTTTCCGGACCCGGGACACCCAGGACATGGAGCGGGAGCTGGCCTCGCTCGGCGTTCCGACCGTCATCCTCAAGCTTGGCGCCAACGGCGCGCGGGCCTACACGGCGGCGGAGGACCGGTGGATCACAGGGCCTGGCTACGAGGTGCCCGTCGTCGACGAGGTCGGGGCGGGCGACGCTTTCGCCGCCGCCTACCTGGCGGCCACCTTTCGCGGGCTCCCCGTCGAAGACACTCTACGGATGGCAAACGCGGCCGGCGCGCTGGCGACCACCGTGCCCGGAGATGTGGAGGGCCTCGCTGGCTGGGACGAACTCGAGCAGTTCGCGCTCCATCCGGAGCGGGCGGTGCAGCGGTGAGCGTCCGCCCCGCTGCGCCCGAAGAAGTCATCGAACGGATACTCGAGACGCGCATGATCGCCATCCTGCGCGGCTTTACGCCCGAGGAGGCGATACGAGCGGGTCGTGCGCTCGCGGACGGTGGCGCCCGCGTGCTGGAAGTCTCCCTCGTCGACCCTCAAGCGCCTCGCAGTATCGAGGGGCTGCGGGAGAAGCTGGATGGCGAGTGCGTGGTCGGGGCGGGCACCGTCATTACGCAGTCCGGAGCGGAAGCCGCCCTGGAGGCGGGCGCCGACTTCCTGTTCAGCCCCGGCTTGAACCAACTGGTGGTTGCGGCCGCCGAAGCGCGCGGCGCACTGGCGATCCCAGGAGTGCTTACCGCGAGCGAGGTCACCTCGGCACTCGCGCTCGGAGCGAAGCTTATGAAGCTGTTCCCAGCCGAGCCACTGGGACCTGCTTACCTGAAGCAGATGCTGGGTCCGTTCGCGGACATACGCCTGGTCCCTACCGGTGGCGTCCATGCGGAGAATGCGGCTGCTTACCTGAGTGCGGGCGCCGTGGCTCTGGGGACTGGCACCAGCGTTGCGAACCCGGCGTGGGCGCGTGAGAGTCGGTACGAGCTCTTCGAGCAGGCCGCTGCTGATTTCCTTCGTTCCCTGGGCGACACGAAAGGAACAAGATGACCGTTTACGACCGTCTCCGCGAGCTTGGACTAGAGATGCCCGCGGCTCCTAAACCGGCCGGCGCCTACGTCCCCGCAAAGATAAGCCGGGGTCTGATCTTCGCCTCCGGGCAAACCCCGACTGTCGAGGGCAAGAACGTCTATGAGGGGAAGGTGGGGGGCGAAGTCAGCGAGGAGGACGCGTACGCCGCCGCGCGGCTCGCCGCCCTGAACTGCCTCGCTGAACTCCACTACGTTCTCGGCGACCTGGGCCGAGTCCGCGAGATAGTCAAGGTCACCGGGTACGTCGCGTCGGCGCCAGGGTTCGGGCAGCAGCCGCGGGTCGTCAACGGCGCCTCCGAGCTGTTCCAGGAGTTGTGGGGCGAGAACGGCCGGCACGCCCGCGCCGCGATCGGCGTCGCCGAATTGCCGTTCGGCGGCCCGGTCGAGGTCGAGGTGATCGCCGAGATTGACGAGTAGGCACACGCCGGACATCAGGATGCACTGCGTGCGGTGCGGGCGCACGATGGCGCTCGCCGGGTTTCCGTACCGCTGTCCCGTTTGCGACGGGATCTTGTTGATCGAGCATGACCTATCCCGTTGGACCGGGGCGGACCCGACCGCGTCGGGGATGGAACGGTACAGGGAGCTCCTCCCGCTCGACACCGACAGCCGCTTGGTTTCGCTCGGCGAAGGTGGCACCCCGCTGATCGCCGCTGCGCACCTCGCGGAGAGCATGGGGGATATCGTGATTTTCCTCAAGAACGAAACGGTGAACCCGACCGGATCTTTCAAGGACCGTGCACTTGCCGTGATGACGACCCGGGCGCGCGACGAGGGCTACGAGCGGGTGATCTCCTCGTCTAGCGGTAATGCGGGCATCTCCAGCGCGGCGTACGCTGCCCGCGCCGGCGTTGAAGCCACGGTGGTGGCGCCGGAGTCCACAAAGCAGACCAAGCTCGCGCAGCTTACCGTCCACGGCGCACGGGTTGTCCGCGTCCGCGGCTCCACGAGCGACACCTACAGGCTGGCGAAGGCCGCTGCCGAGACGGGGGAATGGGCCAACTTGACGACCACGTTCCTGTCGCCGCTGGCGACGGCAGGGTTCAAGACCATGGGATACGAGCTCGCGGACCAGCTTGACGGCCGCGCGCCGGACTGGGTGATCGCGCCCATCAGCGCCGGACCCATACTGGTGGCGGTCGCGACCGCGTTCCGTGAGTACCACGCCGCCAGACGCGTGGACCGGGTCCCGCGGATGGTGTGCGCGCAGGCCGCCGGATGCGCGCCCATAGCCCGAGCGTTCGAAGAGGGCGCGGAAAGCGTCACGGCTTGGAGCGACCCGCCGGACACGATCGCCACCGCAATCGCCGATCCCTTGCGGGGCTACGAAGACGACGGAACGCTCACCCTACACGTCGTGCGCGAGACGCAAGGAGTCGCCCTCACGGTGACCGACGGCGCCATCCGGAAGGCAATACGCCGCCTGGCGGAACTGGAAGGGCTGTTCGCGGAACCCTCGGGCGCCGTGCCCCTCGCCGCACTGGCGGTCCTCCGTACCCGCGGTGTAATACGGGCCGGAAGCCGCGTGGTATGCCTCATAACCGGGCACGGCCTCAAGGACCCCACGGCCGCGGACCAAGACGTAGATATGCCGCTCATCGAGCCCGATACCGAACGCCTTTTCAAAGCACTCGCGACGCACGCTCGAACACGTGAGGAGGACAAAGCATGAGTCGATTCGCCGGACGCCACGCGCTCGTGACGGGCGCCGGATCGGGCATCGGACGAGAGGTCGCACTCGGCCTCTCACAAGAAGGAGCCGCGAGCGTGACGCTCGTCGACATAGACGAGACAGCGTTGGAAGACCTTTCTAGAGACCTTGCAGAGGCGGGTTGCAAGGCCGCCAGCATCGTCGGCGACGCCGGTAATGAAGAAACCTGGGCCCGGGCAAAACACGCGGTGTCCGACGCCGGACTGGACGTGATCGTAAACAACGCAGGCATCGCTCAGATAAAGCCGGTGGAAGAGACGACACTCGCCGATTGGCACCGGGTGGTCGACGTGAACCTCACCAGCGTTTTTCTGTCCGCGAGGTATCTCTTCCCCCTGATGCGCGACGGCGGCTCGGTCGTGAACGTCGCCTCCGTCGCCGCGTTGCTCGGGCAATCCTCGACCCCGGCGTACATAGCCTCGAAGGGGGGTGTCGTCGCGTTCACCCGAGGGTTGGCCGTCGACTACGCGCACCGGCGTCTCCGCGTGAACGTCGTCTGCCCGGGGCCAACGGATACCCCTTTGCTTCGTCGACACTTCGAGTTGCTGGGCGACCCCGACGGAGCCCGTCAACACCTCGAGAATCGCATACCGCTGGGCCGCCTGTTGAAGCCCACTGACGTGAAGCCGCTGATCCTTCTCTTGGCCTCCGAGGAAGCCGCGATGATCTCCGGGGCGACCTTCGTGGTAGATGGTGGGCTGTCGGCGACGTTCGACTACGGTGGTGGGATCGTGCGATCGGGAGCCACAGCACAATGACCGACGCGATACGCACCGTTCTCGGCCCCGTAGATCCGGAAGACGTCGGTGGCTGCCTGCCCCACGAGCACCTCCTCATCGATTATGGGGAACTCCTCGGCTCTCCGAAGCACGTTCCGGAGACCAACTCGCCCGTCGAGGGGCAGGTCATAGCCAACGTCCGTGCCTTCGCCTCGGTGGGGGGCACACTGATGGTCGACTGCACACCTCCCGGCTACGGTCGCTACCCGGACTTCATGGCGGAGGTCAGCGCGCAGACCAGCGTGCACGTCGTGGCCTGCACCGGTGGGTTCACGGAGCAGTTTGCCCCTCTACACCCTGTGGTAAGGGCCCTGGACACCGACGTGCTGGCGGACGTGTTCGTGCGCGAGCTGACCGAGGGCATGGGGGGCACCAGATACCGGGCGGGCGCGATCAAGGTTGCCACCGGCGAGGGACGCATGACCGAAGGCGAGGCGCACATCTTTCGCGCGGCCGCGCAGGCGCACGCCAGGACAGGCGCGCCAATCATCACGCACACGACCAACGGGCTCGGTCCCGAGCAGGTGGAGTTCCTGCTGCGCGAGGGGGTCGACCCCGCGAAGGTGGTTATCGGCCACCTGGGATTCGAACCGGATCCCAAGACGGACGTAGGCACCATCCTCCGGCGCGGCGCGTACGTTGCTTTCGACCGAGTCGGGCATCACCATTTCTTTCCGGACTCACACTGGATCGAGCTGATTCGATTCGTGCTCGACCAGGGCTACCAGGAACGCGTGTTGCTCAGCCACGACGCGGTGACGGAGTTTGTCGGGCCCGCGGAGATCGCAGCACACACGTTCAGCGATTACACCTACATAATGAGCGTCTTCTTGCCGGCGTTGCGGGACGCCGGTGTGGACGAGGATACCCTGAACCTCCTCGTGCGGGAGAACCCCCGTAATTTCCTGGCGCACGCTACCACCAGAGGAGCGTCATGACGCAACCCCATGCCTTCGTGCTGAGCGGGGGAACCGTAGTCGACGGGACCGGGTCTCCCGCCTACCGCGGCGACGTCCTAATCGAGGGCGACCGCATAACGGGGGTCGGGACGGTTAGTGCTCCTCCGGGCGCGGAACGCGTCGACGTGAGCGGGCACATGGTGGCCCCAGGTTTCATAGACATGCACTCGCACTCCGACCTGGCCCTCCTCTCTGAGTCGGTCCCCGAGGTCAAGATCCGTCAGGGCATAACGACGGAGGTGATCGGCCAGGATGGAACCTCCTATGCGCCCGCTTCGCCCGAAGGCCTGATCGCTTCCCGCGAGCTGTTTGCGCCGATAAACGGCGAAGGCGAAACGCTCGATTGGTCCTGGTCCTCGGTGTGGGAGTTCCTTGCACGCTTCCGAGACATAGGGCCGAATGCAGCTTACTTGCTGCCGCAGGGCACCATCCGTTTTTCCGTCGTCGGAGCGGACGACCGAGACGCAACGCCCGCCGAGATCGACAGGATGTGCTCGCTCGTCGACGAGGGCATGCACGACGGCGCCTTTGGCTTGTCCACGGGGCTGACCTACCCGCCCGGCGCGTGGACGTCCACTGACGAAGTGGTGGAGCTTTCGCGCGTTGCCGGCGCACGTGGTGGCATCTATGTGACCCACCATCGCGACTACGGCGAGGGACTTTCAGGGGCCATCGAGGAGACGCTGGACATCGGCTGGCGTGCGGACATCCCCGTACACTTCTCCCACTTCCACATCTCGGGCCCAAGCCGAGAGGGGCGCGCAGGAGAGTTCCTCGCGCCGATCGAGGCTGCTCGGGCCTCCGGGCAGCGCGTCACGCTCGACGCGTACCCGTACACCGCTGGATGCACGACCTTAACAGCCTTTCTCCCCGATTGGCTGAAAGCGCGCTCGGCGGAGGCGATCCTCGCCGAGTTGAGAGACGAGGCTGGCCGGGCGAGGATCGCAGAAGAGCTACGCACTGGCGGGCCGGGCAAGACGGCGGCCGTCGGATGGGAGGATTTCGCGGTAGGCGGCGCGGCGGGCGGCGTCGCCGACGACGTCCGTGGCAGGCGCCTCGAAGAGGCCTCCCAAATCCGCGGCACCACGCTGGAGGCATTGATCTGCGACCTGCTCGTGGACTCCTCGATGCGCGTGGCCGTGGTGGTCTTTCAGGGACACGAAGACAACGTACGGCGCGTACTGGCTGACGCGGAAGCCTCGGTCGGCACGGACGGGATCCTTGCATGCGGCGTACCGCATCCGCGGGGGGCAGGGACTTTCCCGCGCATCCTCCGCTATGCGCGCGAGGGGCTGTTCAGCTTCGAGGAGGCTATCGAGATGGCGTCAGGCCGCGCCGCGTCAACCCTTGGCATACGCGATAGGGGTACGATCCGGAACGGGCAAGCCGCTGACGTGGTCGTCTTCGAACCAACGAGGGTAGCGGACACCGCAGACTACGCCACGCCGGCGGCCTCACCCGTCGGGATTCCGCACGTTCTCGTCAACGGTAAATTTGTAGTGCGCGACTCTGCACTTACTGGCGAACTACCGGGTCGAGTACTTCGCCCAAACGGTGGACCGTAGCCATCGGTTCGTTTCCGTTACCGAGGGACTACTTGGGTGGGCCAGTAATCCTTCTAGATCCCTCTAACCTTCATACGGCTCGCTGCGGTGGATAAGGTTCCGTGTGCGTGGCTCGCGTCTTCCTACTACACCAATTAGTACACCAACCCATAAGAAACACCGCTGAACATCGGGAAACGCTTCATGCGAGAAAACAGCTTATCTAAGCCGTTTTGCTAACAACCAGCAACAGCCGCGAACGTATCGAGCCTGACTCTGGATCAGTTAGTGAAGGTTCGAATCCTTCTCCGGTAGCCTCTCGAACCCCTACAATTTGCAGCGCGAACGCAATTTGAGAAGCGAAATCCAGAGCTTCGTCCAGCCTTTTGTGCACAACCCTGCAGCAACGCGCGGTCCGAAGGCGGAAGGATTAGCGTATACATAGGCCAAGACTCCGTGAGGGGCTTGGAGTTCGCTTGCGGAGGTCATAAACCACCCGCGGCGACCGTCGTTGAGATCAGTTAGTCCTGGTCCAGACCGGCTGCGGCAGTTCATTACGGCGGCGTCACACGGCTTCGGCAGTTCCGCTGGGACGTTCGCCCTAGCCTCAATTACCCGGCCGGGTT
>Ga0126307_10001625_pt1 | contig 14872 bp, 19 predicted proteins | sample Plot28_FD_89955 | JGI IMG/M metagenome (GOLD analysis project Ga0126307, IMG submission 89955) | Serpentine soil microbial communities from UC McLaughlin Reserve, CA, USA - Plot28 | ecosystem: Environmental > Terrestrial > Soil > Grasslands | place: USA: UC McLaughlin Reserve, Lake County... | reverse complement strand
GCCGCTCCGGGACCCCGACCGTGCGTGCGAGGAACGCGTGCGTGTCGCGGACGCTGTGGCAGACGCCGACCACGTTGGCCGCGGGCAGGCGCGATCCGCTCCAGATGCCCCAGGGCACCATCGCCATCGGGTTCGTGTAGTTGAGCAGGAGGCCGTCGGGGCATCGCTCGACCATCTCGTCGGCCATCTCGATCATCACCGGGATCGTCCGGAGACCGCGCATGATCCCGCCGATGCCGATCGTGTCCCCGATCGTCTGGCGCAGCCCGAACGTCTTCGGGACGTCGAAGTCGGTCCGCGTCGCCGGGTACCCGCCCACCTGGATCTCGTTGATCAGGTAGTCGGCGCCCTCGAACGCCGACGCCCGCGACTCGTGCGCCGAGACGTCGTATCCGGCATTCGAGCTCTCCACGATCTGATCGGCCGCCCGGAGCGCGTACGCGAGACGCTCGGGGTCGATGTCGTGGAGGGCGATCTCGAGCGACCCGTGCAGCTCCTCGTAAGCGCACAGGTCCGCGAGGATCCCCCTCGTGAACTCGACGCTGCCCGCGCCGATGATCGTGACCTTCGCCACGATCGCGAGTCTCGCACCCGATCGAGCGGGGCGTCGACCTCGCCGGGTAACGTTCCGGCGTGATCGTCTGCCTGGCGGCGAACCCCTCGATCGACAGGCTGTTCGAGGTCGAACGGCTCGTGGCCGGCGGGATCCACCGACCGCTCGGGTTCGTGCAGGTCGCCGGGGGCAAGGGCCTGAACGCGGCGCGCGCGGCCCATCGTCTGGGCGGGGACGTTCGGGTCGCGGCGATCCTTCGTGGACACGCCGGGAGGTGGCTCGAGGAAGCCCTGCAGGCCGAGGGGATCGGCGGCGCGTTCGTCTGGACCCACGAGGAGAATCGGTCGTCGCTGTCGGTCGCCGACCGGAGCGCGGGCGACCTGACGGAGTTCTACGAGCACGGTCCGGTCGCGCCGGAGGCCGCGTGGGTCGAGCTCATGGAGGCGGCGAGCGGCATGTTCGGGCCGGGCGACTGGCTCACGATCTCGGGGTCGATGCCCCGGGGGCTGCGGGACGGTGGGTACCGCGACCTGCTGGCGGAGGCTCGAGCGGCCGGCATGCGGGTCGCGCTCGACGCGGAAGGCGAGCCACTGCGTCTCGCCCTGGACGCCGGTCCCGAGATCGTGAAGGTGAACGCCACGGAGGCCTCCGGGCTGTTCGGTCGATCCGCCGATGGCCGCGACGACGCCATCGCCGCCTGCGCGGAGCTCCGGGAGCTCGCGGGCGGTGGCGGCCACGCCGGGATCGTGACCCGAGGGGCGGACGGGGTCACGGTGGTCGCGCCCGACGGCACGACCTACGAGGGAGCGCTGTACGAACGCGGCCGCTACCCGGTCGGCAGCGGCGACGCGTTCCTCGGCGGGCTGGTCGTCGGGCTCGATCGCGGGGATCGGTGGCCGGACGCGTTGCGGCTCGCGCTGGGCGCGGCCGCGGCGAACGCCGAGCTCCCCGGGGCGGGCGCGCTGGACGTCGCGAGGGCCGAGGAGCTCGCGGCGAGAGCCGAGCTCCGCGAGCTCTGACGGGCACGGACCCTGACGAACTCGGTCACGTCAACCGGTTGCCCGCGCGGCGATCGAATCCGCGAGCGTCGGGCTGATCGCTGATCCGGCTGATCACGGCGAGCTGCTTGATGCGGCCGACGCGGATCTCGAAGCGATCCTTGCGCATCGCCGCGACGATCTCGGCGGCCACACACGGTCCGGCCCGAGCAACGGCCGCGGGAGAGTCAACACGCCGTCCTGCTCACAGCAACGCCGTCAGACGAAGGTGGTGACGACCTCGCCGTCCTTCCAGCGGAGCTCCAGGCGGACGACCTCGCCGAGGTCGCCCGTACGAACAAGATCGCCGTTCACCTCCAGCTCGACGGCACCGGCGCTCCCCAGCTCCAGCTGCAGGATCCGGTCGGCGCGGAACACGAGCCGGTCGCCGGCTTCCAGCGTCCTCCCTTGCTCGAGGGTCGTTCCATCCGCGACGGCCACCACCCAGCAGCGATCCTGCAGCTGCAAGACCGCCCTGATGCCTTCGATCGGCGCCTGAGGCGGCGGCCGCGTCAGGATGGATCGGCCAACAGACACATCCGGCGACGCGACCGGAAGTGGCGGGGGCGGTCCCTGGTCGCGTCCGGCATCGATCCTCGCGACCGCCATCGCCACAAGGGCCAGGATCGAAGCGAACACGAGCACGTTGACGGCGGCCCGTCGCCGCGGTCGAGGGTCGGGAAGCGGCTGGAGGATCGGATCCCCTGCCGCCGGATGGTCTTCGTCGAACCGGTTGACCATGAGGTCGGTCTCGAGGCCCAGGAACTCCGCATACGCGCGCAGGAAGGACCGGGCGTAGACCGGGGCGGGGAACTCCTCGAGTGGGGCGTTGGCTTCCAGCGCCTGCAGGTACCGATCCCAGATCCGCGTCGCGGCTGCGGCATCCGACAGGGTGAGTCCTCGCGCCTCTCTCGCCTGTCGAAGCGCGGAGGCGACACGAACGGACGTCACGCCGCTCGAACCCTGGATCTCCGGGAGGTCGACGAGCTCGATCAGCTCTTCGGACATCGCCGCCGGGACGGGTTCGGGAGCGGCGTCTGCGAGGGCGACCACGGCCGACGATCGATCGTCCGGCCAACGCAGACCGCACGACCGGCACAGCCACTCGCCCATCGGGCCGCTCCCGCCCGTCGGGGCGCTGCCGCTCCGGAGCTGGAGTACGTACTCCGACGGACCGCCGGACAGCGCGGGAACGACCAGCCCAGATCCGCAGCGTGGGCATTCGACGCTGGGCGCCTCCAGCTCAACGCGGCGGGAGTTCAGCACGCCCGGTCTCCCAAGGACGTCCGGACAGCACGCCGCTCAGGGGTCGTCCTTGACGTACGGAGTGCGCAAGCCACACCGAACAGCTTCCCTCGCATGTGAAACCCCGGCCATGGGGTGGTTCGACTCGACCTTAGGCAGGTATCGCTCCTAAGTCAACGGAGCCACGGCCCTCCCGACGATCGAAGGACGCCCAGTACGCTCGGCCGTTAGGTTGCCTCTGGATCATCGGACCACGGCAGGCTGAGGGAGGCTGGTGAGGTACTTCGACGACGACGCGCTTGCGTTCCTGGGCGATCTGAAACGTCACAACGACCGGGCGTGGTTCAACGAGCACAAGGATCGGTACGAGCGGTCGCTCCGGCAGCCGTTCCTCGATTTCATCTCGGACGTCGGTCCCGAGCTGCGCTCGATCAGCTCCAATCTCGTCGCCGATCCGCGCCCATCGGGTGGTTCGCTGTTCCGGATCCACCGTGACGTCCGCTTCTCCAGGGACAAGAGCCCGTACAAGACGCATGCGGGCGCGCACTTCCAGCTCGGGGGCAAGGGTGTCCACGGGCCCGGCTACTACCTACACCTCGAGCCGGGCGGGTGCTTCGTCGCCGGCGGGATGTGGATGCCGGAGCCCGAGGTCCTCCTGGCGATCCGGCAGCGGATCGCGGACGAGCCGGCCGCGTGGAAGAAAGCCCGGGGCACGCTCGACCCCTCGGAGGAGACGCTGAAGCGCCCGCCACGCGGGTTCGACGCGGATCACCCGATGATCGAGGACATCAAGCGCAAGAGCTTCACGGGGTCGGTCCGGCTCACGGACAAGCAGGTCACCTCCACGACGTTCATGGCGACCTTCGTGCGGGACTGCGATCGGATCTCGCCGCTGATGCGGTTCCTCGCGTCGGCCTCCGGCCTCCCCTGGTAGCGCGGTCCGTCGTGGGCGGTCCCCGGGCGCACCGATGAGTTCCGGGGTCCGGCTCCGTCTGGGTTTCGAGACCATCGAACGGGGATAGCGTCCCTCAGGCAGATCCCACGAGGAAGGAGGCCGCATGAACCTCAACAGCGTCCTGATCGGGAGCGAGGATCCCGCGCCGCTGGTGGCGTACTACACCAAGCTCTTCGGGGCCCCGGCCGGCAGCGAGGGCGGCTACACCTGGTGGCAGCTCGGCACCGGCGGGTTCACCGTGTCCCAGCACACAGAGGTCAAGGGCAAGAACGCTCATCCGGGCCGGGTCATCTGGAACATCGAGACCGGCGACGTGAAGGGCGACTTCGAACGCCTGAAGGCCGCCGGCGCGCGGGTGATCCAGGAACCGTACGCCCCCGACGTCGGCGACGAGGCCGGCGCCGCCGAGATGTCGGTCGCCACGTTCGCCGACCCCGACGACAACTACTTCCAGCTCGTCAGCCCGATGTAGCGAGTGGCCGGGGGCCCGCGGGTGGGGCTACCGGTTGAACAGCCCGGCCACGACGTTGATCGTCATCGCGACGACCACGGTTCCGAACAGGTACGACATGTAGGCGTGGCGCAGGGCCGTTCGCCTGATCGCCTTCGACGCGATCGACGTGTCCGAGACCTGATAGGTCATCCCGATCGTGAACGCGAGGTAGGCGAAGTCGGTGTAGGCGGGCGCCCGGTCCCCGTTGAAGTCGATCCCCCCTCCTCCGGCGTAGTAGAGCCTCGCGTAGCGCAGCGTGAACACGGTGTGAACGGTCGCCCAGGACAGGATCACGCCCACCGAGGCGACCGCCACGATCATGGCCTTCTCCAGGCCCTCGGTGTCCGACGCCTCGAGGAGCGAGAGGCCCACCCCGATCAGGCTCGTGACGCTCGCGAGGATCAGGACCAGGTCGGCGGTGGAACGCGAGAGGTCCTCGACCGCCGCGTGCCTGGCCGTGGCCGCGCCGCCCATCCCCGCGACCATGAACCAGATCCAGGCGATGAAGACGGCCGCGGCAACGCTCCATCCGATCAGGGAGGCCGCCTGCCACGGCGTCGCGAGCCAGGCGATCCCGAAGGCGGCGATTCCCACGGCGAACGACACGAGCACGCGCATACCGGCGGTGCCGTGCGCGGTCTCGACGCCACGCTGCGGATCCCCAGCGGCCGTCCCCTCCACCGAGCCCACGATACGCGTGGCGATCCCGGCACGCATCCGGACATGAACGCGCCGATACGCTGGGGGGATGCCGTTCGGTCGCTACACCGTGCTGGACGACGGGGAGCCGGTCGGGACCGAGGAGTTCCGGTCCGCCCCCGGTCCGATGGGCTGGCGCTCGTTCAGCCAGATCCAGACCTCGGACCCGTCACCCCACGCCGAGACGCTGGACTTCGCGGTGGACGCCTCGTGGCGTCTCGCCCGGGTCCGGATCGACACCGGCGAACACGACCTGCTGCTGGAACCCACGCCGGGAGGCGACGCGCTCCGCGGGTTCCGGGACCGACGGCCGATCGAGATCGGGTTCGGCCCCGACGTCCATCTCGACTACTTCACGCCCACGACGAACGCCATCACGGCGCATCGCCTCGCGGGCACGGCGGAGATCGACGTGGTGTACCTCGAACCGGTCATGCTCGAGCCGAGCCGCGTCCGTCAGCGCTACGAGCTCGTCGGCGACGAACGCGTCCGAACGCCGGTCGGCGCGTTCGACGCGACCCGGTGGCGCTTCACGGCGCTCGAGTTCGGCCAAGGATCGAACTGGACGTCGGACCTGTGGGTGGCAGGTGACATCGTCGTCCGGTACGAGCGCCTGTTCGAGCTCGAGTGGCTGGATCCCGGCGCCACGGGTCCACGCCCGATCGCCTGACATGGGACGGCGCTGGGTCACGGCCGCCGGCACGATCCGGGCGATCGCCGAGATCGATCCGGCCCTTGCCGCTCGGATCTTCGGGTCCAGCGATGCGATCGCGCTCGGCGGCTGGCCGGGAGCGACGACCGGTCGCTCCTGGGCGAGCTCCGCGCGGTTCGCCGAGGACGTCGCGAACGATACGATCCCCGGTGACCTCCAGGTCGCGATGTACGACCCGGAGCACTGGGACGCTACACCGCTGGACGAACGGCTCGACCCGCACGCGTCCATCGAGATCTTCGGCACACTCGCGCGCTCGAAGGGGTACACCGTCCTGATCACGCCCCACCCGAACCTCGTCTCGGTCCCCGGAAGCCGGTTCGCGCCCAGGGACGGAGAGACCCGCGAGTCGGCCTACCTGCGCTCGGGCATCGCCGAGGTAGCGGCCGCGAACGCGGACGTGATCGAGACGCAGGCCCAAACGCTCCAGGACGATCCGGACCGCTACCGGGCTCTCGTCGCCCAGACCGCGCGCATCGCGCGCGCGACCAGGCGGGACATCCAGGTGCTCTCCGGTCTGTCGACGCACCCCGGGTACCCGGCGACGGTCGCGATGTTGCGGAACGCATGGATGTCCGTGCGCGACGTCGTCGACGGGCACTACCTGTCGCTCGCGCGCTTGCGCCTGCCCGAGGTGGCAACGGCGTTCCTCGCAGAGACGATCACGACGGACCCCTGACCGGCGCGGGTCAGGGCACCGGGGCCGCGATCGGCGCCGGCTTGCGCCAGCTCGTGTTCGTTCGCCAGATCACGTAGGTGATCGCTCCGAGCGGGATCTGGATCCCGTAGGTGAGAGCTCGAAAGACCAGCACGGCCGCCGTCACCTGGGCGTCGAAGACGTCGGTCGGGACGTCCGCATGCCCCTGGCCGGCGAGGATCAGCCCGCCGATGTACGCGACCTCGACGATCCCGAGTCCGCCAGGCGTGATCGGCACCGCGGTGAGTAACCGACCGAACGCGAACACACCCAGCACCTGTGCCCAGTTGACCTCGGCATCCGACACGCCGACGAACCGGAGTGCGAGCAGCAGCACGAAGTACAGCGAGAGATGGCTGAAGATCGTGGTGCTCGTCAGCCGGAACCAGCGCTGGACGAGGAAGTCGATCGTGTTCCGGCGAGATCGCACCGCCGCCTCGCCCCAGTCGAATGTGCGCGATCGGCGGAACCGCCGCGCGACCCACGTCGCCACTCGCCCGAGGCCGGATCCGATGGCCCTCGCGAACCGCTTCTTCCACATCAGGAGCCCGAACAGCACCACCGCCCCGAACAGGACGAGGACCCCGGCGATCGAGGCCCCGATCACCGATCCGCTCGCGCGGTGGGTCACGATGATCAGGAGGAGCGCGATAGCCGGGAGCGCGAGCTTCGCGAAGATGTTGAGGACGGAGGTCACGGCGACCGAGAGGCCCACGTCCGTCTTCGAGAAGCCCCACGCCCGGTACATCTCGTAGCTGACGGCGATCGAGACGTAGCCGCCGCCCGGCATCGTGTTCGCGACCGTCGTCGACGTCTGATTGTTGACGGCGGCCTGCCACAGGCCGAGGTTGGGGATCGACACCATGTTCGCCCACCAGTAGGTGACGAGGTTCAGGGCCGTCGCCGCGAGCAGGAACATGAGCTCGATCGGCGTCATGTCCCTGATCTCGGTCCAGACCTCGGAGTAGTTCGCGATCTTGGGGATCGCGTAGAGGAAGCTGATCGCGACGACCCCGACGGCGATCAGGATCTGGACGACGCGCCAGACCCGTTTCGTTCGCCTCGGTGCCCTCGTCCTTAGATCGCCGTCCTCCGGCGATGCGACGACCTCGAGATCGGTCACCTCGAGGCCCGGAGGCGTCGAGGTTCGTCGGGGGCGCGCCTTACGCGTACCGGCCGCACGCGAGGCAGGCGTACCAGCCCGCCAGATCCTGTAGCGCGAACGTCGTCTGGCGCGCGCAGTGCCCGCATGTCCGCGTCTGGAACGCGGGGAGATCGCTCCCCTGCTGGACGATGCGCTCGGTCACGGCGCGAAGGCCCTCGAACGGGGGTGGGTTCGTGGTCCGGTCCATCTTCACCTCCGTTCACCCGGTCGGCCGTTGGACGACTCGACGCGAACGGAGAAGGCTTTCGGGGGAACCCGCATGGCGGCTCCCTTCCTGGAGGACGAGCGTCCTCCGTCCTGGGAGCGAGTCTCTGGGCTCCGATGCGCCCGGTCGGCGGGCGCCTGCGGGCGGGGGATCTGAGGTCCGCGCGACACACCCTACGCCTGGTTGTCCGACCGCGCAATGGGACGACCGCCCGATACGGCGCACCCAGCGCGGTTCTGCGGCGCTTCCGTGCACGCCGCGTCGCAACGTGAGCGCGTTGCAACGTGAGATGATGTGGTAAGGCACTGTCCACAGGAACGTTTGCGCAGAGGCCGTGAGCGCTCCTCCGAATGAGGAGGCACGATGACCACCCTCACGGACCCCGTCGACGATCGTATGAGCCGTTCTTCGGGCGCCAGGTGATGCGGCCTCGAGACCCCGAAGCGACGACGAACTTCTTCAGAACCGAGCTCGGCAAGACGCTACGCGTCGACGAGACCGACGAGGGAGCGATCAGCGTCGACATCCTCAAGGACGGCGTATGGTTCGAGGCGCCGCGCGGAATGATCGGGCTCCGGTTGTCACCAGCCAGCCGAGGGCTCACCTCCGCCGAGATACTCGCGCTCCCGGCGTAGACGCGACGATCGTCGGAACGCCGTCCGCGAGCGGTCTCGGGTCGCAGCGGCGTGTCGGGCGTTCTCGGTTGACGGGCGCTACGACGCGAGACGCGCCGTGACGCTCATCTCCACGTTGCCCTTGAACGCGCTCGAGACCGGGCAGTTCTCCTTCGCGTCCTCGGCGAGGGCGACGAAGTCCTCCTCCGAGATCCCCGGCACCACGCCGGTCACGTCGAGCGCCGAGGTCGTGATCCCGGTCCCCGGCACGAACGTGAGCGTGGCCGAGACCTCGAGCCGGTCCGGGGGCGACCCGGCCTTGGCCAGCCGGGCCGAGAAGGCCATCGAGAAGCACGAGGCGTGGGCCGCCGCGATCAGCTCCTCGGGGCTGGTCATCCCGCCCTCGTCGCCGGTGCGCGCGGGCCACGAGACGGCGAGCGGCCCGAAGGCTCCGCTGCCCACCTGCTCGATCGTGCCGGTCCCGTTCTCCAGGTCGCCCTTCCAACTCACCCGTGCCTGTTTGGTCGCCATCGTTCCTCCTGTCCTCCATCACATCGCTCTCCTCCAGCTAATCGCGGCCGAGCCGCTCAGGCAACCCGGGGCATGAATCCGGGCGGGAGCGGGTAGCTCGGCGCCGGAAGGGGTAGCAAGACGCCAAAGGACGGCCAAAGGACCCGAAGGAGGTCGTCATGCCGCAGCAGGCGTGGAGCGCCAAGCGCGAACGGCAGTACGAGCACATCAAACAGGGCCTCGAGGAGCGAGGTCGCGACGAGGACACGGCGGAGGAGATCGCCGCTCGAACGGTCAACAAGGAGCGGGCGCGCTCGGGCGAGGCCCGGACCTCGAGCCCGACGTCAACCCGGGACATCTCGTCCGGCCGGCGCGGTGGCCTGCGGTCGCACCGCGGACCCGACGGCCGCACGAAGGCGCAGCTGTACCAGGAGGCGAAGGACAAGCACGTCCGGGGACGATCGAAGATGACGAAGGCGCAGCTCCAGCGCGCCGTCGACCGCGACTGAGGAGGACCTCGTGCCGAGCGTCCAGGGGCTCTCGAAGACGCAGGCGAACTACCGCAGGGCAGAGAACTCGAAGTTCCGCTGCGGCGAGTGCAAGTTCATGTTTCCCCGCCTGTCGATCGGCGGCTGCCGCTACGTCCGCGGCGTGATCCACAGCGACGACACCTGCGACGAGTTCAAGCCGCGCGACGCCACCGGGTCCTGACGGTCGTTCGGGACGCCCGCCCGGGCCTCAGCGACGGACCTCGTACCGTACGCCGTGCCAGAGCGCGTCGCCCTCGCGATACTCGACGCGCTCGACCAGCCGCATCCCGACCTTCTCGGCGACGCGGATCGAGGAGGCGTTCTCCGCGCTGGCGTGGGCGCGGACGATCTCGGCGCCGAGCGTGTCGAAGGAATAGTTCACGAGCGCGCGGATGGCCTCGGTCGCGTACCCGCGCCCCTGGAACTCGGGCGAGATGGTGTACCCGACCTTGATCACATTCGGTTCGCCGTCGGCGACCGCGAACCCGACGTCGCCCACGATCCTGCCGCCCTCGCGCTCCTGGACCGTGAACTGCACCCAGCCGCCCGGCTCCCCGGGCACGCGTGTGCTCATCTCGACGATGTCGGCCATGACGCCGGCGGGATCGGTGCGATCCCACCCCTGCTGCCGGTTCACGTCCGGGTCGCTGCGGTAGGCCGAGATCGTCTCGGCATCCTCGGGCCTCGAACGGCGGAGCCGGAGGCGTTCGGTCTCGAGCGGTTCGAACTCGGTGTCGACACGCACGGCGGCAGCGTAGCGGTCGGCGTCAGCCTCCGCCGGCCAGGATCGTCCCTAGCTTCGAGGCGTCGATGCTTCCTCCCGACACGATCGCGACGACCCTGCCTCGACCCGCGAGCCCCGCGGTCGCGGCGGCGACCGGGACCGCCCCGGCACCCTCGACCACCACATGCGCCCGGGTCGCCAGCAGGCGGACGGCATCCGCGGCCGCGTCGGGCTCGACGACGAGCGACCCGTCGAGCAGGGTGCGCGCCAGCTCGAACATCTCCGGGAACACCCTCGGCGCACCGATCCCGTCGACGAAGGTGGGGGTGAACGCGACCTCGACCGGGGCACCGGCGGAGAGCGAGGGCGCCAGGGGCGCCGCGCTCGCGACCTCGGCCGCATAGACCCTGGTCACGGGGGCGCGCGCCCGGATCGCGGACGCGATCCCGCAACTGAGGCCACCGCCGCCGTAGGGGATCACGACGCTATCGAGCTCGGGCAGGTCCTCGAGGATCTCGAGGCCGATCGTGCCGTTGCCGGCCATCACCCGCCGGTCGCTGAACGGGTGCACGAACGTGGCGTCCAGGCCGGGGAAGGTTCGGGACGTGAACACCTCCAGCCACTCGTTGAACGTCACCGGGATGACGACCCCGCCCAGACGCTCGACCGCCGAGATCTTCGCCTCCGGAGCCGTGTCGGGCATCACGGCCGTACACCGGAGACCCCTGTGACGCGCGAACCAGGCGACGGCCTGGGCCATGTTGCCCGCGCTCGCGGTCCACACGCCGCTCGCGAGCTCCTCATCGGACAGCGACCCGATCAGCGAGCCCGCCCCACGGATCTTGAAAGAGCCGATCGCCTGCAGGACCTCGAGCTTCAGGTAGATCTCGGTGTCCGGGATGTCGATCTCGAATCGCACCAGGGGAGTTCGCAGGGCCAGCCCCTCGATCCGCGTGCGCGCCTGCTCGATCTCCTCGAGCGTGATCGGCTCGTGGTGGACCGGCTGCGTCATAGCTCGAACGTCGTGCCCACGCCCTCGGCCGAGGCCCGATCGAAGACCTGTCGCGCCGCGGCCGCGTCCTCCACGGCGTGGCCGGTCGACTTGTAGAGCGTCAGCTCTTCGTCCGAACGACGTCCGGGGTGCGCGCCGCGGAGCACCTCCCCGATCTCGGCGATCGAAGCCGCATCGAGCCCCTGGAGCTCTGCCGAGCCCGTGGGCGGCGGGTTCTCGGCCGCGCCGCGCCACTCGACGAAGATCGACGACGCGCGGACGGTGGCCTCGTCCACCTCGGCGCCCACGCCCACCGAGCTCACGTGCGTCCCCGGCGCGAGCCAGGCGTGCGACAGGACCGGCTCGTCCGCGTCGGTGCAGCAGCACACGAGGTCGGCGCCCCGAACGGCCTCCTCGAACGAGTCGACCGCTCGCGCCTTCGGGTGCGACCCTGCGAGCGTCTCGGCGTGGCGAGGATCCCGCGACGCGACGCAGATGTCGTCGAGCTCGAACAACCACGGGAACGCGTTCAGGTGCGATCGCCCCTGCACACCGGCGCCGAGGACCGCGAGCGAACTCGCGGCCTCGCGGGCGAGCGCTCGCGCGGCCACCGCGGCGGTCGCGCCGGTCCGCACCGCGGTGATCACGGTGCCGTCCATCACGCAGAGCGGCGCGCCGCTCTGCTCGTCGAACAGCGCGATCAGCGCCTGGTGCGAGGGAAGCCCGCGGTCGTGGTTGCCGGGGAAGACCGCGACGAGCTTGGCCTCGAGGGTCCCGGGCAGGTACCCGGGCATCGAGCCCAGGAAGCCGTCCGGGGTCCGCGCGACCGTGCGCGGCGGGGCCGAGGCGTTCCCGGCGCTGAGCTCGCGCAGCGCGGCCTCGAGCGCGCCGAACAGCGTCGGGAGATCGATGAGGTTCCGGACGTCCTCGGCGTTCAGCAGGAGCAGGGGCGCCACCCGCCGATGATAGGTGGGCAGGCGGGCCACGACGGGCCCGCCTGCCACCGCCCGGTCTAGGCGCCGCCTTCGTTCAGGGTGACCTCGATCGGCTGGTAGGAGTCACCGGTCGTGTCGACGCCGAGATCCTGCAGGCTCGCGAGCGCCTCGTTGACGACGTCGTTGGTGGAGGCGCCTGCATCCGGCGGCGCGGTGAGTACCGTCGTGCCCTCCAGGTTGGGCGTGTTCTGCGCGATCTCGGCCGTGCGGTCCCAGGCCTCCTGGTCGATGACGCCCACCCCCTCCGCCGCGGGCCAGATCAGCTGGTTGATCTCGTTCATCTGCCAGAGCTGATGGCTGGCGCCGAGCTTGGACCCCTGCGCCACCACGAGGTCGGTGCACGCCTGGACGTTGTCGCGGCAGTACGCCCAGCCCTGCAGCGACGCCGTCACGAACCGGACGGCGATGTCCCGGTATGCGTCGTCGGACTCGAGCCGGTCGCCGTCGGCCCAGATCGCGTCCTGCAGCATCCCGACCCCGGTCTCCTCGTAGGAGATCACGTTCAGGTCGGATGGCTGGTAGAGCTCGCCGGTGTCGGGGTTCACGGTCTCGAGCACCTGCGCATACTCGTTGTAGATCATCGCCTCGGCCGCGTCGATGTCGCCCGAGAGCAGCCCGGACATGTCGAAGTCCTGCTGCACCAGCGTGACGTCGGTGGCCGGGTTCAGGTTGGCCTGCGCGAGCGCCGCGAAGATCTCGTACTCGTTGCCGAACCCCCAGTTGCCGACGGTCTTGCCGGCGAAGTCCGCGGGGGTCGTGATCCCCGCCTCCGCGAACGAGACCTGCAGCGTGCCCGAACGCTGGAACACCTGCGCGATGTCCACGATGTTCGCGCCGGCCTCGCGGGTGGCGAGCGCCTTGGGCACCCAGGCCAGCGCGAAGTCCACGGCGCCGTCGGCCAGCTGCTGCTGCGGGACGATGTCCACGCCGCCCTCGACGATCGTCACGTCCAGGCACTGGTCGGCGTAGAACCCCTGGTCCTGAGCCGCGTAGTAGCCGGCGAACTGCGCCTGGATGAACCATTGCAGCTGGAGCGTTACCTCGTCCGTGCTGGCGCAGTCGCCACCACCCGCCTCGCCGCCGGTCGAACCGCCGCCACCCTCGTCGTCGTTGCTGCACGCCGCCGCGACCAGCGAGAGCGCGAGTACGCCGGCGGCGAGGAACCTGAGCCGCTTCCCCCTCATCTGGGCCCCCTTCCCCCGGGGCCGATGCCCCGATGAGCCTCCGTGCGACCCGACATCATGCCCCATCGCGCTCCCGCGCGCCGACGCCGCCGGGCGTGGCCACCCGCTCGAGCGCCGCGGCGGTGAGGAAGAACGCCAGACCGAGCAGGCACGCCCCGAGGACGTACGCCCAGGCCTCCGCGTTGTTTGACAGCGCGATGTTGCTCACGATCCGGCTGCCGAGGCCGTTCTGTAGCCCGCCGAAGTACTCGGACACGAACGCGGTGATCACCGAGGCCGGCGCGGCGATCTTGAGCGCGGTGAACAGGTACGGGACGGCGTGCGGCACCCGGACCTTGCGCAGGACCGTCACGTCGCTCGCGGCGTACGATCGCATCAGGTCCAGGTACACCGAGCCCACCTCCCGCAGGCCTCGGGCGACGTTGATCAGGACGATGAAGTAGACGACCAGCGTCGCCATCAACCTGCGCGGCACCTCACTCGTCACCGGGTACATGTTGTTGAACACGGCGACCAGGACGAAGATCGGGACGGCGTTCAGCGCCACGGCGAGGGGCGACATCAGGTCGTCGGCCAGCCGGAAGCGCGCGAGCAGGAACGCCATCCCGACCCCGATCGCCGTCCCGAGCACCAGCCCGATCAGGGCGTTCAGGCCCGAGACCTTGGTCGCCTCCCAGATCAGCTCCGTGTTCGACCGGAACGCGTCCAAGATCGCCGAGGGCGCCGGCAGGAAGTACGGCTGGAAGTCGAAGACGTTGACCGCGGTCTCCCAGATCACGAGGAACGCGGCCCCGAACACCACCGGCGGCCAGAGCAAGCCGAGCAGGCGGCCGCGCGAACGGGTCACGGGTGCTCCTCGACCACCTGCTCGATATCCGGCTCGATGCCGGCCGGCTGGATGCCTCGGAGCGCCTCCCGCACCTCGGTGATCTTGGCGAAGAAGGCCTCCGTCTCCCGCGTATCCACGCCGCGTCGCGGGCCGAGCTCCACGTCGACCACGTCGGTGATCCTTCCCGGACGCGGCGACATCACGACGACCCGCGTCGACAGGAACACGGCCTCGGGGATCGAGTGGGTCACGAACACCACCGTCGTCGAGGTCTCCCCGCAGATCCGCAGCAGCTCCGTCTGCATGTGCTCGCGCGTCATCTCATCCAGCGCACCGAACGGTTCGTCCATCAGCAGGAGCGGCGGGTGGGCGGCGAGCGCCCGCGCGATCGCCACCCGTTGCTGCATGCCGCCGGACAGCTGCCACGGGAAGTGCTCGGCGAACTCCCGCAGCTTGACCAGCTCGAGCATCTCGAACGCCCGCCGCCGTCGCCCGGCCCGGTCCCATCCCTTCAGCTCGAGGGGCAGCTCGACGTTCTTGGCGACGCTCCGCCACTCGAACAGGCCCGCCTGCTGGAACGCCATGCCGTAGTCCTGATCGAGCCTCGCCCTCCGCGCCGGCTTGCCGTTGACCAGGACCTCGCCCCTCGTGGGTTCGGTCAGGTTGGCGATCAGGCGGAGCTGGGTCGACTTGCCGCATCCCGACGGGCCGATCAGCGAGACGAACTCACCGGG
>Ga0126307_10001624_pt1 | contig 14880 bp, 10 predicted proteins | sample Plot28_FD_89955 | JGI IMG/M metagenome (GOLD analysis project Ga0126307, IMG submission 89955) | Serpentine soil microbial communities from UC McLaughlin Reserve, CA, USA - Plot28 | ecosystem: Environmental > Terrestrial > Soil > Grasslands | place: USA: UC McLaughlin Reserve, Lake County... | reverse complement strand
GCCGTTGGCCGAGATGTCGATGTTCTCGGCGATGTTGGCGCCGAAGAACAGCATCGTGTCGGTGCCGTCCTGGCCCTCGAGCGTGTCGTTGGCGTCGCCCGGGTTCCACTGGAAGACGTCGTCGCCTGCGCCCATCAGGGCCAGATCATCGCCGTTGTCGCCGAGCGTGAAGTCGTCGCCGTCGCCGCCGAGGAAGACGTCCGCGCCCTGGGAGCCCAGGAGCTGGTCGTCGCCGGCGCCGCCGTCGATCGTCAGCTTGATCACGCCGGCCGGCAGTGTGGTCGCCGTCACTCCGTCGCTGCCGCCGAGTGCGTTGACGACGAGCGCGTCGTTCGCTCCCTCGGCGTTGGCGATGTTGACCTGGGCCGACAGCCCGACCACCGAGACCGATGTCCCCGCGCCGAAGACGTCGATGACGTCGTTGCCGTTGGTGCCCTTGACGACGACCGTGTCGGCCTGGCCGTCACCGGCCGTGCCGCCGAGCGCACCGGCCTGGTCGACATCGATCTTGACGAGGTCGGTGCCCGAGAGGTCGTTGACCGTCGTCGTGTCGGTGCCTCCCAGGGCGTTGAGGTCGATCGCCTCGACGTCGTTCAGATCCATGACGATGTTCCCGACGTTGCGGGTGAAGCGCACGCGCCCGCCGTTGGCCGACGCCTCGAAGATCTCGCCGATGTTGGCGCCGTTGAACAGCATTGTGTCGGAGCCGTCCTGGCCCTGGACGGTGTCGCTGCCGTCGCCGGGATCCCACTGGAACACATCGCCGCCGGCGCCCAGGAGGGCGACGTCGTTGCCCTGCTGCCCGTCGACGAAGTCGTCGCCGTCGCCGCCGAGCAGGAGGTCGATGCCGTTGCTGCCGAGGATCGTGTCGTTGCCTGCGCCGCCGTCGGCCGTGATCTGGATGAGAGCGGCCAGGTTGCCGGTGGCCGAGAAACTGTCGTCGCCGCCGTTGGCGTTGAGGACCAGCTTTTCGGACGTGCCGATGTCGAGCGAAAACGGCGCCGGGTCGAGGCGGTCGAACCGCACACGCGTGCCGTTGGCCGTGGTCGTGAACTGCTCGGTGCCGTTGCCGCCGTTGACCTCGGTCGTGTCCGTGTCGACGCCGCCCTCGTTGAGGTCGGTGTCGTCGCCGGGATTCCACACCATCCGGTCGTTGCCGCTCTCACCGAAGACCTGGTCGTCGGCGTCACCGCCGGTGAGCGTGTCGTTCTCGCCACCGCCGAACAGCAGGTCGAACCCGCCGCGCCCGAGCAGCGTGTCGTTGCCGCTCTGGCCGAAGACCTGGTCGGCCCCCGAGCCGCCGATGAGCGTGTCGTTGCCGGCGCCGCCGAACAGGTTCGCACGCGGCAGCGCGCCGTTCACCTCGTTGAGGCTGAGCGTGTCGTTACCGCCGAGGCCGAAGACCGAGATCAGCGTCGTGTTGGCCACTGTCGGCGTCCCTCCGAGGACGGCGACCGCTCCGCCATTCACGAGCATCTTTCCGGACGCATCGCGGCTGATCGTGGTCGAGTTGTCGAGGTTGTCACCGATCACGGTGAGCACACCGGAGCCCGGGCTGAACGTCGCTGTCACGGCGGCGTTCGCCGGCGAGCTCACGGCGAGGATCGCGCCGAAACCGAGCACCACGCCCGCGAGCAGACGGCGCGTCCTGCCTCGCGGGTCTTTATCGGGTCTCGCACTTGTCGTTGCTTGATCGTCGTGCGCATTCATCGGTGTTCCTCCGATCGCTGGATGAGGTTCTGCTCATGCAGCGATCGTGGCTCCGACGCCCCGGAATCGCTTCCGGGGGATCCCTAGCGCGCGGTACGGTTAACCCCCCGAGCCCCTGGCGGCGACCCGCCCCTGCGCCTTCAGCAGCGGACTCCGCCGTCTACACGGGGCCGGATGCCGGTCTCACGACAGGCGCTCCGCGAGGTACCTGATCCCGAGCGGGTAGCGGTACTCGATCCCGCCGTGCGTAGCATCGAACAGCTCGAATTCGACGTCCGTGACGCCGGCGTCGGCGAGCGCGCGCCGGAACGCCTCGGCGCCGAGGTCGAGGTAGAACTCGTCGCGCGTGCCGGCGTCGATGTAGATCGCGTTCAGCGAGCGCACCGCCTCCGCGCGCCGCGCGACCATCCGCACTGGATCCCACGCGAGCCAGCGCTCCCAGATCTCCGGCCGCAGCTCGCCCGTGGCCGTGTCGTACGGCAGCTGCACCGTCCCGTCGTCGTCGGCGGAGTAGCACGCGGCCATGCACCAGTCGTTCAGCAGCGTGCCGTCGCTTTGCTTCGTGAACGCCGGGCGGCTGCGGAAGTCCTCCCAGAAGCGCTCGAACGAGCCCTCGTACTCGTCGCGGAGCGTCCGCACCGAGCGGCGGAAGTCCGGCAGGTAGCACGTCTCGAAAAGTGCGTCACCCGCGTGCGTGGCGAGGCCGCCGAAGACGTCGGGCCGCAGGATCGGGCTCACCATCGCGCCGTAGCCGCCGCTCGATTTCCCGGCGATCCCGCGGTGCGCGGCGGCGGCGAGCGTTCGGTAACGCGCGTCGACGAACGGCACGATCTCCCCGCAGAGGTAGGTGTGGTAGCGGCCCGTGCCCGGCGAGTCGACGAATTGGCTGCCGCCGAGTGACGTCCAGGCATCGACGAACACGAGTACGCACGGAGCCGAATCGCCGCTCGCAAAGAGCGCATCGACGAGCTCGGGGAAGGTGCGGCGGAAGGCGGTGCGGTTCCTCCACATGTCGAGCTGTCCGGTGAGGCCCTGGATGACGTAGACGCTGGGGTAGCGGCGATCCGGATCGTCGTCGTAGCCCGGAGGCAGGTAGACCCAGAGCGGCCGCACGTGCGGGTCGCCGAGCGGATTCGTCCTCAGGACGTCGCTCTCGAACGCGTGCTCGTCGAAGCGGCCTGCGAGCTCGTACGACCATGGCTCCACGGCGCGGATGCTACGCCCGCAGCGCGGTGAAGAGCCGCGAGCGCAGACCGCGCACGCGGCTGCGCGCGGCCTTCGCCGACCGCGCTTGCATCGGACGCCCGCGATGACGGATGATCGTCGGGCCCTTGCGGTCCAGAACCGACCGCGCGGAAGGAGCGGCGATCGGCGCCGCATTCGAGGGAGAGGCTTGTCCGATGATGGGAGGAACGTGATGGCTCGGTTGGTGCGCCTGTTCGCAGTCATTTCCGTGTTCGGGACCGTCACCGTACTGGCCGCCGCGACGGGTGCGGCGACCGGCCAGTCGCAGAGCCGCGCGCCGTCGACGCGCGTCGTCGGCTACTTCACCGAGTGGGGGATCTACGGGCGCGATTACCGCGTCAAGGACGTTGCGACGAGCGGCTCGGCGGCCAGGCTCGACGTCCTCAACTACGCGTTCGGGAACGTGGCTCCGGATGCCGCCGGCAACGTCGTCTGCAAGCTGGCGGACGAATGGGCGGATTACCAGGTGCCGTGGAGCGCCGAGCAGTCGGTGACCGGCCAGGAGGTTACGTGGCCTCGCCCGATTCTCGGGAACTTCCAGCAGCTCAAGGCGCTGAAGACGATCTATCCGAGCCTCAAGGTCGTGATCTCGCTCGGCGGGTGGACGCTCTCGAAGTACTTCTCGGACGGCGCGCTGACGGACGCGTCACGTCAGAAGCTGGTCTCCTCGTGCATCGATCTGTTCATCAAGGGCAATCTCCCCGACCCGGGCTGGGGCGGGATGGGCGGCCCGGGCGCCGCTGCGGGCGTCTTCGACGGGATCGACCTCGACTGGGAGTGGCCGGGATCCGACGGAAACGTGGGCAACATCATCCGCGCGGCCGACAAGCAGAACTTCACCAAGCTCGTCCAGGAGTTTCGGAAGCAGCTCGACGCGTACGGCGCGACCGCCGGGAAGCACTACCTGCTGACGGCGTTCCTCCCCGCAGCGCGTACGAAGATCGACGCCGGCTTCGAGGTCGACAAGATCTTCGGCCCGCTCGATTTCGCAACCGTTCAGGGCTACGACCTCCACGGGACGTGGGAGCCGACGACGAACCACCAGTCGAACCTGTACTCCTCGAAGGACGATCCCTCGAGCCCGGCCTTCTCCGTCGACGACACCGTTCGCGCGTACCTCGACCGCGGCGCACCGTCGCGCAAGCTCGTGATCGGCGTGCCGTTCTACTCGCGCGGCTGGACGGGCGTCGCGGCGACGAATCGTGGCCTCTTTCAGCCCTCTTCCGGCGCGGCGCCCGGCGTGTGGGAGAGCGGCGTCGACGACTACAAGGTGACGAAGCGCCTCCTCGGCAACGGCTTCACCCGCTACTGGGACGGCAAGGGGTTCGCTGCCTGGCTGTTCGACGGGACGACGTTCTGGACGTTCGACGACGCGGTCGTGATGAACCACAAGGCTCACTACGTCCTCAAGAACGATCTCGGCGGGATCATGTTCTGGGAGCTCAGCGGTGACACGCCCGATGGGGAGCTCGTCGACGCGCTCGCCGACGGCCTCGCTCGTGGAGCGGTGCAGTGATGCGCCGCTGACCGCGCGGGGCGCCGTTGACCCCGTCCGCGTTCGAGCTATCGACGTTGGCAGCAACGTCTGCACGCTTGGTGCAGCGGATGCCATTCGAGGCTCATCAACAGGCAGGGCTGGGGCGGTTTCGGGCAAGGAGTGTTCCTGCGTCGGCGAGGGTGTAGCTCCTCCAGCCGACCGGGTGACGCGCAACGCGACTCGAGCGTCCCACGTAGACCCAGCCGAGGCTGCACGACGCGCGCCCGAGCGCGTCGCGGTCCGGCAGCCACACGATCGTGCGGGCGAGCTCAGGCCCGTACAACAGGTAATCCGGATCGTGTTCGTCACCGACGACTCCGATCGTTGCGTTCGAGGGGACGATTTCGGCGATGCGGTCGATCATCACTGCGAACGCGGCGGGAGCCTGGATCGACTGCGCGATTGGGCGCGAGAGCTTCCAGATCGGTGTCGTTCCGCGTAGACCCGTGGGCTTCATGTCGTTGTGGGCGAGCGCGAGAGCCAGGAAGACCACGCCCACTGCCGTGATGGCGGCGGCGAGAAGCCGCAATCGATAGACCGCCGCCGCCAGCGGAAGCGTGAGCACGACGCCGGTGATCAGCCACCGGGCCTGCGCGCCGTATTTCGTTCCTAGAGCGACCCCAAGCAGATAGAGGGGCAGCGCGAGCGCGAACGCCCCGCGCGCCGGCTCCGTGCGCCCGAGCAGCCAGCCGAAGGCGTAAACGAACATGAGTGGCAGGACGAGCAGGAAGCCGAGTGGACCGAAGAACGAGAGGTCCTCGTTCGCGCGTTGGTTCAGCGTGAACGCAAAGGGATACCCGGTCGATTCGGGTGGGTTTGTCGGGATGTGGAGAAGATCGAAGGCGCGCCGCGCCGCGCCGGTGATCGGAAGCAGGTGCCGGTAGTCGACGTCGAGGCCGGAGAGGTCGATGAAGTGGTAGAGGTCTCGGAAGACGGTTGAAACAGTTCCTCGCGCAGTTATCCGCGGCAGGACGTTCGCCCCCGGTTGCCCTACGCGCGCGCCCGTCGGGTGACCCGTCGCGGCGACGTTGCCGACGTAGGCATAGCTGCCGAGCGCGGCGAGGCCGAGGAGGCCGGCCGCTGCAGCCGTCAAGAGCAGCCGCCGGCGCACCGAGACGAGCGCGAGGAGCGTTAGCCCAGGGATCGCGATGACCGCCGTAACCTTCGTGCCAACGGCGAGACCGAGCGCGAGCCCAAAGAGGACGATCTCGTCGCTGCGGTTGCTACGGACGAAGTACGCGGCGGCGACGACATACGAGGCGACCACGAGGTCGTTCTGGGTCGTCATCGACTCGAGGGCGACGAGACTGAGGGTCGGTGTAAGCAACGCGGCAAACAGTGACGCCGGACGCCCGAAGCCGAGTCGTCGCGCGCAGCCGTAGATCCCGACGATCAGCGCAATCTGAGCGAACCACTGCGTCAACGCCGCGGCCGTGTCGCGTTTCAGGAACGCGAAGCTGTACAGGATCTGGATCTCGGCGTTCGGCGGGAAGTCGTTTTCCTCGGGCTGCGCGTTTGGAATCCGGTACACGCCTCCATCGCGGAGCCAGGCCGCCGCGCGCGTGAGGTGGTACGTCAACGAGTCGCCGTTGTTCGGAGGCGTTGCGACGGCGATGAAGAGCTCGTAACCCAGCGCAATTGCGACGACGATGGCGAGTACGGCGACGATCGGATTGCTTCGTGCGCCCGCGACGAGTCCGAAACGAGGGATGACCGGCCGCGGCCGCCCGCGAAGCTGCCACGCCGCGGCTGCGACGGCGAGCAACAGCGCCTCGAAGATCGTGTAGCCGAGCCGCCCGGCACCGTCCCCGACCGAGAGCACGAGCGTCATGACGACGATCTCCGCGGCTGAAAAGAGGTACAACGCGAGTGCGAACGAGACGATCGAGTCGAGCCGGAGCGATGCTGCGGCGAGAGCGCCCGTCACCGCGAGTCCACTCAACGCGAGCACGAACAACGCCCCGCCGCCGCTCACGCCACGACTCTAAGCCCGGCCGCTCCGGCCACGCTCGCGGCGCTGAGTAATTTCCCATGCGGACGCCTGACCGCGAGCGCGGATCGGGACTCACCTGAGCCGGGGTCCCCGCCGGCTTCACAGACGACGCCGAACACTTCAGCGTCCGCGATCATCCGGTCGCCGGGCCTCAACTACCGCCGCGGACGGGCTTCCGCCGCGGGCTTGGCGGATTCCCGCCTCCAAGCGACCGGCCTTGCCCCTCCCTGCCGCACCGGTGGAAGGAGCATCGTCCCCGGCGCAGCGTCATTCGAACAACGACAGGAGGAAACAGACATGAACGCTCGCAGCAAGCTCATCCTCAGGATCGGCATCCGCGGTGGCGTGACGAATCACAACGCGACCGTCGTGCGCCGCGGCTGGGAGAACCACAATCCGACCGTCGTGCGCCGCGGCTGGGACAACCACAATCCGACCGTCGTCCGCCGCGGCTGGGCCAACCACAATCAGACCGTCGTCCGCCTCGGTCTCACCACGAACCACAATCCGACCGTCGTCCGCCTCGCTCTCACCACGAACCACAATGCGACGGTCGTCCGCCTCGGGATCCTCGGCAACCACAGCGCGACGGTCGTCCGCTCGGGCCGGTAGCGGGACGTCAGGGGAGGAGCAGTGGGCGACATGCGCGCTCTCGTCCCGGAGCTTCCGCGCCGCGCGTGGACGTTGCTCGCCGGCGACGCGGTCTCCGGAGTCGGGAGCGGGCTGACGCTCCCGTTCCTCCTCGTGTACCTGCACCAGGTGCGGGGATTCGGCCTCGCCGAGGCCGGCCTCGCGCTCTCGACGGTGGCGCTGGCGGGATTCGCAGGAAACCCGGTGGGCGGCTCGTTAGCCGACCGGGTCGGCGCCCGTCCGGCGCTGCTCTTCGGTCTTGTCTTCTCCGCCGCCGGCAGCGCCTGGCTGGCGTTCGTGGGCCGGCCGTGGCAGGCGCTGGCCGCCGCGGCGACGCTCGGGTTCGGCTTGGCCGTCGTCTGGCCGGCTCGAAGTGCCCTGCTGGCGACGGTAGTCCCCGTCGAGCGGCGCTCGAGCGTGTACGGGCTCGCTCATGCGGCAACGAACGCGGGACTGGGCGCCGGCGCTCTTCTGGCAGCGCTGATCGTCGACACGTCCTCGCCGGCGACCTTTCAGGCGCTCTACCTGCTCGACGCGGCATCGTTCTTGGCCTTCATACCCATTCTCGTAAGGATCCGCCTGCCGGCGACGGAGGGCGCGCCCGTGGAGCTCGTCCCGCGGGGCGGCTACCGCGAGATCATCCGCGACCGCGCCTTCCGGCGCCTCTGGATTCTCACCACCGTGATCGTCGCGGCGGGCTACGCGCAGTACTCGGCGGCATTCCCCGCCTTCGCGACGGGCCGGGCCGGGCTCGACGCGCATCAGCTCGCGCTCTGCTTCGCGGCCAACACCGTCGCGGTCGTGCTCGCGCAGCTACCGGTTCTGCATTTCCTGCGCGGACGCCGCCGGACCAGCGCCCTCGCCTTCGTCTTCGCCGTCACCGGCGTCTCGTGGGCGATCGTGCTCGCCGGCGGCGGCGCCCCTACGCCAGCCGCGGCCGTGACCGCGTTCTCGCTGGCGATGATCGTGCTCGCCGTCGGCGAGACCGCGCTCGCGCCCTCCGGGCCCGCGCTCGCGAACGACCTCGCGTCCGACGCCTCGCGCGGCCGGTACAACGGCGTCTACACGCTCGCGTGGACAACCGGGTTCGCGGCCGGACCCGCGGTCGCGGGCGCGGTGCTCGCGGCCGGGCAGGCGAACGCACTGCTGCTGGGCCTGATCGCCGCCTGCGCGGTCGGGGCTGTCGGCTCGCTCGGGCTCGCGCGGCACCTGCCACCCGGCGTCGACGTCGTCGACGGCGAAGAGGCTCACACGGCGATTCGGGAACCCGCGCTCGCATGACCGCCACCGAGCTTCTCACCCAGGCGGTGGCTCGCCATGACGAGGGGGCGCCGAGCGAGGCGCACGCACTCGCGAGCGAGGCGCTGCGAGCGGCGGCGGGGGATGACGTCAGGACGGTCGAGGCGCTGCTGCTGCTGGGCCGCACCAGCCTCGAGCTTTCGGCGTATGACGAAGCCACAGACAGCCTCGAGCAGGCCGTCGCACGCGCCGAGCGGCTCCAGGGCGAGACCGCCGCGACGCTGCGTGTGCTCGCCCGCTCCGACCGCGCGGCGCTCGCGCGCGCGCTCGGCCGCTACGAAGAGGCTGAGGAGCAGTATCGCCAAGCGCTCGCGCTCACCCAGCCGGACTCTCTCGACGAGGCGATGGTGGCGAACGATCTCGCCGTCACGCTCAAGTTCGTCGGAAAATACGAGGAGGCGGAGCGGCTCTACTTCCGTGCGCTCGCGATCATGGAGCGGGAGCTCGGACGCGACCATCCCGACCTCGCGACGCTCTTCCACAACCTCGGCGGTCTCGCTCACGCTCGCGGTGACTTCGCCGGCGCGGAGCTGCCCGCGCGTCGTTCAGTCGAGCTCCGCCGCCGCGCGCTGGGCGACAACCATCCTGCCGTCGCCGCCGACGCCGCTGCGCTCGCGGCCGTGCTCGACGCACTCGGCCAGGACGAGGAGGCGGAGGCGCTCCTCCGCGAGGCGATCGCTGTCTTCGAGCAGGCCCTCGGGCCCGAGCATTACGAGGTGGCGTTCAACCTCGGCCAGCTAGCCGCGCTGCTGTTCCGGTGCGGCCGACTGGACGAAGCCGAAGATCTCTATCGACGCGGGCTCGCGCTGCTCGAGAACGTGGTCGGAAGCGACCACCCCGACCTCGCTGCGCCGCTCAACAACCTCGCCGTCCTACTCGCCGAGCGGGGCGAGCGGGACGAGGCCATCTCACGTCACCGCCGCGCGATCGCAATCCTCGAGGCGGCGAGCGTCGAGCCTGACCACCCCACCCTTGCCGCCTGCCGCGAGAACCTCGCGGCGCTGGCCGCCACTCCTAGATGAGTAGTTCGATCACAGCGGATCTCACCGGACGACACGGCCAGCAGATTGCGAGAAACTACCTGCAATCTGGGCCGCTGTCGGTCGATCGAGAATGCTGCCAGCCTCACATAATCCGAACCACGCGGGTCGAGTCCTTGGGTGATCGGCTCCGTATCTGCGAACGCTACGGCAGAAGTGGAACGCCCGTGGAAGCGGCCGGAGGCGCTGCAGACGTTTCGTGATTCGCCCCGGGAGCGGGGCCAACGGTCTCTCAGACTCCAAGCGCGCTCTTCAGCGCGGCCGCGTCCACGCTCGTGCCGATGCTCGTTGCAACCTCGAGCGCCCACTTGCCGGCGCGCGCGAGATGGCTTAGTGCCCTCGGTCCGTCACCCGCGGAGGCCGCGAGCTCGGCCGAGGCGACCTCGCCTAACGCAAGATCGTGCTCCGGGCCAGTCGCCTGCTGCCTCAAGTGCTCCCGCAGCTCAGCGAGCTCGCCGCTGAGTGCCGCGAGATCCATCTGTCCGGCGACTTCTCCCCAGATCTGATTGAACGTCATCTCGCTCGCCCGGCTGCCCGGGCCGACGGCACCTGCCTGACCTGTGACGTATTTATCTCTCATCACGAGCTCCTGAACGAACACATTTCGCGTCCCTGGATCGTAATGGCCATTTCTGGAGCCCACATCGAGGAGAAGTGACGCGTACGATGCAACCTCGTCTTGATCGCTCAGATCGAGGAAGTCCTCCTCGTAGAGTTCGAGTTCACGTGCCAGCGCCTCCTCTAGAACGGCAGAGTCCGCAAGCGTCCTCACCGGTCGGGGCTGATACTCGAGCGGTACGCGCGGGTTGAAAGCGTACGAGTGCTGTGCCGTGAACGTGATCGTGGGCAGGCAGGCTCCTTGCAAAGCCCCGAAGAGGTAGTAAGCCAGCGGCGACTTCGAATCGACGAAGCTGACGGCCACATCAGCGCAGGCGATCAGTTCCTGGATTTCCGCTGCGATGTCTCCGTCGACTGCGGCCGGGCTGTAAGCGCGACGCTCGATGAAACCCGATAAGTCTTCGCGCTGTTGCTCCGAAAGCGCGTCCGCACCGACAAGCAGGCACGACCGTTGCGAGAGCGGCGGCTGGTACTTGGGCGGCGGCTTTTCGCCCAAGTACATTTTCAGGATCTCGAGCGCGTGTCGGTGTTCCCTCGTCTGCCTCAGGAACGAGCGCCGTGAGAAGCGGCGCTGGAGCACGCGCCCCGGGACGACGCCACCGGGAAGCACATCTTCCACGAAGACAAGCAGAGGCTTACGCGCCCTGAGGCAGAGCGCGATTTCGAAGAGGATGTGCTGCGACACTCCGCCTTCCCTCCAGGTCAAGATCGCGACCATGCCGTCGGTAGAAGCAAGGTGGCGCTCAAGTTTGGCGGAGTTGACGGACTCGGAGGGCGGGTCGAGGCTCGGCACAAGCCCCTCGCTTCGCAAGAGCCTGCCGAAGAAGTCGACACATTGGGCGTCCTCGCTTCGGTAGCTGTGCGAGAAGTAGAGGAAGTTCGTCACGCCTGCCCGCTCGATGACGGTCCCGAGCGCAGTCCGATCGGCATGGCGACAATGTTGCTCCAGGATTTGCCTTGAGTAAAGGAGGCGGGCGAATCCGATTCGGCCGTGTTGGACGCCTGAGGACCGGCAATGACCGGGGGCAATTCTCGCCACGGCGGTGCGCATCCGGCGACAACGGCTGGGACGATGGCTCCGAGCGCGTGCCCCATCGTGCCTTCTACCGAGGCCTCGTATGGTTCGACCACGTTCAAGTCAGTCCCGCGCGCGAAGTTCCGGCTTTGCAGCGACTTCACGAATCGGTGCCCCCGGCCGGAATCGAACCAGCGCACGCGGTTCAGGAAGCGCTCCTGCGCGTCCGTGTCCGCGTGGTTGAGCCGGAATCGACTGTTGCCGACGCCGTTGCGACAGTTCATGCGACAGTCTCGGACGGTGCCACCGTCTTCTCCGTTGGCAACCGCTCATCGCCGTTGACCTCCGCGCTGAACCGCTGTGGCAAGTGCATTACGCTCCTTCCCCGATGGCGGCGCGTGAGGGTCGCGGGTCGAAGGCGCGGCGGCGCGTCGCCCGGACGCTTGTCGCGACCTACCACGAGGCGGAGCTCGCGGGTCTCGTCGAGCACGTCGCCGAGGCGATCGAGCGCTACGGAGCTGGCGAGCTCGACGTCCACGACGTCGACGAGGTCATCCATCGCTACCACAAGGCGACCCAGGAGCTATGGAAGTTCTGCTTTCGCGGCGGCTCGGGCGCGTACGTCGAGACGGTTGCCGCCACACTCGAGCACCTGACCGCGGAAGGCGAGCGGCCGGACTGGTGGGCGGCGGCGGAGCGTCGGCGCCGTGGCTAGGCAGGGGTCGCTTTCGATCAAGGTCGAGCTCCTCTCCGGTCGCGACCTCATCCTCGACCATCTTGTGGGGCGGGTGATGATTCGCCTCTCCCGCGCGCACGCTTGCCGTGGGAAGACGATCTACCTGACATCGCGCGCGCAGATCTCTTAGCGATATGGGAAACGGTCGGCTCGTTCGTTCAGCCGTTGCGAGAGTGTGGCGACGAGCGGCAGCTCGACGAGTAGCTGCCCCGAGGCCAACTGGACATCCCGCAACGATCGTCGCAGAATGGGCCGAGGGGGGATGACGAGCATCGCGTACCAGCGAAACCGAGGCTCACTTCGACGTGCGTGGTCCAGGCGCGCGCCTTCAAGTGCGTGATCGTCGGCTGCTCTGTCCCCACTCGATACAAAGTGACGGGCTATCGCGGCTGTCCCCTGACCCGCGCGTGATGCCGCAGTGTCCGCCGACGCTGGCCGACGTGGGGTGGCCGCAGGCGTGACCATTGAGCCGACCGAGCTCGCGGAGCACTACGCAACCGCTGTCCGCGGGCTTCGGCATGGCTGGGTCGTCCCCGTCCTCGGCGCGGGCGCGAACCGCGCAGGGCGGCCGAAGGGGCAAGCTTGGACTTTCGGCTCGCCATATCTCCCCGACGGGAGTGAACTCGCCGCCTACCTTGCGGACGAGTTCGAAGACTACGACGGCGACCGCAGTGACCTCGTCCGCATTTCGCAGTACGTCGCTGTCGTCGGCGGCGGCACGGGGCCGCTCTACAAGACGCTTCACCCGGTCTTCGACAGGGATTACGTGACCACGCCGTTACACGCCTTCCTCGCCCATATGCCGGGTGCGCTGCGCGACGCCGGCAAGCTCCGGTCGTATCCGCTCGTTCTGACGACGAACTATGACGACTTGCTCGAGCGCGCCTTCGTCGACGCCGGCGAACCTTTCGACCTCTGCGCGTACGTCGCCGAGGGAAGCGAGGGCGAGAAGGGGAAATTCCGTCATCAGCCCCCCGGCGGCGAACTGCGAACGATTGCCGAGCCGCAGAGCTATCTCGACATCTCGCTCGACGAGCGCACAGTGATCCTGAAGATCCATGGCTTCGTCGATCGCAATCGGGCAACAGCCGAGCCGGAGGACAGCTATGTGATCACCGAGGATCACTACATCGAGTATTTGACGCGGACCGACCCAAAGCAGCTCGTGCCTCCACAGCTCCTCGCGCGCCTCGCCGAGTGCCATTTCCTCTTCCTCGGTTACAGCTTGCGCGACTGGAATCTCCGCGCGATCCTCCAGCGACTCTGGGCGGAACGCACGACCCGATGGGACTCGTGGTCGATCCAGCTCGCTCCCAATCCTCTCGAGCGCAAGTCCTGGGAGCTGCGCGGCGTCCACATCCTGGAGATCGACCTCGACACCTACGTGGCCGGCTTGAGCGAGCGGCTGAGCACAGCGCTCGCGAAGTCCCGGCATCCGCAATGAGCGGAGCCGGCGAGGCCCTGCGCGCCGGCTCGTCTCCCTACAAAGGCCTCACCCACTTCACCGAGGACGATTTCGGCCTCTTCTTCGGGCGGGGTCGCGAGCGCGACGTGATCGTCGCAAACCTGAAGGCGCGGCGCGCGACGCTTCTTTACGGTGAGAGCGGGGTCGGAAAGAGTTCACTGCTTCGCGCCGGGGTGATGCGCGCCCTGCGCGACGATGCGCAGCGCGACTTCGAGGACGCCGACGTCGGGCGGGCCGAGTACGTGCCGGCGATCGTCGCATCCTGGAGCGGCGACCCCCTCAAGACGCTTCTCGACGAGCTGGCATCGGCCGCTCGCAACTTCGTCCGCGCGCCTCTCCAGTTGCCCTCGCTCCCGCGGCTCGACGCCACGATCGACGCGCTTGCGGCCCAGGTCGACGCGCGCATGCTCGTGATACTCGACCAGTTCGAGGACTATTTCCTCTACCACGGCGACGAGGCCGGCGAGGACACCCTTGCGGCCGAGCTCCCACACGCGCTCGCTCGGCCGCACTTGCGCGCGAGCTTCCTCCTGTCGATCCGCGCGGACGCCCTCGCGAAGCTCGACCGCTTCAAGCGGGAGGTTCCTGGCCTCTTCGACACCGTCCTGGCCATCGGCCCACTCGACCGCGAAGCGGCCCGGCAGGCGATCGTCGGACCGTTGCGAGCCTTCGACGGTTCGGGTCCGAAGGACGCCGAGCCCGGTCTCGTTGAAACCGTGCTCGACCAGGTTGCCGCCGGGCAGCTCGTGCTCGAGGGGACCGGGCAGGGGCAGGTGCAGCACGACGGCACGGCGCCCGGAGCGATCGAGGCGCCGTACCTCCAGCTCGTACTCGAGCGCGTCTGGGAGGAAGAGAGCGATCCCCACATGCTGCGGCTCGAGACGCTAACGAGGCTCGGTGGTGCGGAGGCAATCGTCCGGCGGCACCTCGACGAGGCCCTCGGCAGGCTTCCCGAGCCCGAGCGCCTGGTGGCCGCCGAGGCGCTTCGGTACCTCGTCACGCCGTCCGGGACGAAGATCGCTTTAGCCGCCGCCGACCTCGCGTCCTTCACAGGGCGGCACGAAGTTGCGCCAGTGCTCGAGAGACTGACGGGTGGGCGGATCCGAATTCTTCGCGCCGTCGGTGCGCCGGCAAGCCAACCTGGCCCGACTCGCTACGAGATCTTCCACGATGTGCTCGGGGCGGCCGTGCTCGACTGGCGTTCGCGGTATGTCCGGCAGCAGGAGCGGCTCGAGCTCGAGCGGCGAGCGGCCGAGGAGCGAGAACGGCTTGAGCTGGAGAAACAGGGGGCGGAGCGGCGAGCGCAGGCCGAGCGGCGACGAGCTCGCAGGTTTCGAGCACTCGCAGGTATTGCGCTCGTTCTTCTCCTCGCGGCGAGCGCCTTGCTCGCGTACGCGCTTGTGCAGAAAAGACACGCCGAGCACGAGCGCCGCGTGAGTGAAGCCAATGCGCTGGCGTACGAAGCGCGTAACGCCCTTCACGCCGGCCGTCTCGACGGCGGGATCCGGCTCGCGCTCGCTGCTTACCACCAGTTCCCCACGACAGTGACTGCGCAGGACGCACTCCTCGACGCCGTGCACCAGAGCACTGGG
>Ga0126307_10001623_pt1 | contig 14880 bp, 14 predicted proteins | sample Plot28_FD_89955 | JGI IMG/M metagenome (GOLD analysis project Ga0126307, IMG submission 89955) | Serpentine soil microbial communities from UC McLaughlin Reserve, CA, USA - Plot28 | ecosystem: Environmental > Terrestrial > Soil > Grasslands | place: USA: UC McLaughlin Reserve, Lake County... | reverse complement strand
TCGGCTTCGCGGTACATCGGGGAGGAGTCAAAGAGGGTTATGCCACCATCAAGAGCCGCGCGCACGACCTCGTGACGCGCCTCCTCCTTGGAGCGACCACGCACGTCGAGAACCCGCCAGGTACCCAAGCCCACGGCAGAGACCCCTAACTCGCTGCGCCCGAGTCGGCGGCGCTCCACGTTCAGCAGCTCTCCCCTCCGGACCCAACGACTCCTCGGGACGACCTTCCAAGGCAGCAACAGCAGACAGAAACCACTCGAGACGACGGCGTATGCTCCTGGTCTTAAGGTCGTAGAAGACCTGAGCGCTCGTGCCTTCGGTGGCCATGCGGCTCTTAGCGAAATGCTCACCGGTGTGAAGTTCGTAGTCCATGACGAAGGAGCGTTTACCAACCGAGCGAACGCTTGTGGCGTCATAGAGGGGATCGTCGAGGAAGACGGGAGCTGTATAACGTACCGTAGCCTCGGCGATGACGTACCGCACCCCTGGCAAGTCGCCTGCCTCCAGGGGTCCGAGGCCAAGGTTTTTAGAGAGCGTTCTCAGGCACGCGATGCGCACCGACTCGAAGAAGCTCAGGTAGACTGCGTTACTGAGGTGCCCATAGGGGTCGAGATCCGCGTAGCGGACGGTGATCTTCTCGGCTACAGGCGAGTTCTTCAAGGGGGCACCTTTCCTGAAGATCTTCTGGCGTGCCGGATTCTACAATATAGGGCCCTTTATCTGATTTAATTCGCGCGATGGCGCAGTTCGAGGAGCTTCTGGAGCAGGGCGAGACGCTTGCGGGAGAGGGCCTTTTGAAGGAGGCCCTCTCCCGCTTCGAGCAGGCGCTGTCCCTCGCCCCCGACGACCCAGAGGTTATAGAGGCCATTGGGCGTACCCTACTAGGTCTGAGCCGTCTCGAAGAGGCCGAGGCGAGCTTCCTCGACGCCCTGGAGCTCGACCCGGACTGGGTCGCCCCGAGAATAGGTCTCGCCTCTTTAGCCATGCGAAACGACGAACCCTTTAAAGTGATACATCACCTCGAGCGGGCGACGGCTTTGGACCCCGAGTATGCGGACGCCTTTGTCGAACTGGGGCGCTATTACGGGCTTATGGGAGAGCCCGGGCTGGCACGCGCAACCTTCGAACGGTGGACGCGCGCCCACCCTGAAGACGCGGGCATGCTGATCAACGCAGGCCTCACCGCCTTCGACGCCGCCGACTACACTCAGGCTTTAGAGTTCTTCGAGAGGGCCCTGGAAGTCGCAGGGGACGACCAGCAGAAGAGCGGAGCCCGCACGTTCAGGGCGAACTCTCTGGACATGCTCGGTCGTTACCCCGAGGCCGTCGCCGACTACGAGCGGGTAATAAAGTATGCCCCGGACTGGTGGGAGGCCCACGCGAACCTTGGTATCTGTCACGCCCGCAACGGACACCAAAAGGAGGCCGAGAAGGCCTTTAGGCGGGGGCTTGAGTACTGTCCAGGCTCGCCGGAGATACGAGACGAGCTCGCCGCCCACCTCCTCACCGAGAACAAGAACCTCGAAGAAGCGCTCGCGCTGGCCGAGGAGGCTGTGGCGTTGGGGCAGGACGAGATCCGCCACCTCTACACGTTGGGTGAGGTTCGTCTAGCCTTGGGCGACGAGGAGGGATCGGCTGAAGCTTACAAGGCGGTCCTCGAGCTCGACCCCGAAGACCCGAACGCACATTTGGAGCTCGGGCTCTATCACGAACGTCGCGGCGAGCTCGAAAAAGCCGAAGAACACTTCGTGGAGGCCCTAAAACAAGACCCCGGAAACCCCCGCACCTTGTACTCCTACGCGAGCCTCTACTACGCAACCGACGACTTAGAGACCGCCGAAGAGCTCCTTATGCGGGCCGTTGCCCTCGACGCCGCTTACTCCCCAGCCCTCTCGGCTTTGGCCAGCATAAGAGCCCGTCGCGGTGACTATGCCACCTCCCTCGAGTACATCGAGAAGGCTGTTGCCGCCGGCGAGCAGGACGCCGAGCACTTCGCCCGGGCCCTGGAGTTTGCGCCTCTACGCACCCACCCAAAGTTCCGTACCCTCCTGGCCCGCATGAGTGCCTCGGGAGAGTAGTTTTCGGCCATTAGCTTTTCGTTGGACGATAAGAAATCGCCAGTTATAAAAGCTTTAGATTTGAGGTGGCGTTCTCCAGGCTCTCGAAGAAGTTGTCCATCGCGAGGACACGTTTGCGGGCGAGGCCGCGGGAGGCGTCGAAGTAGAGGAGGTCCGGCATATTGCGGCGCAAGCTTAGGGCATGTCGGGCCGCCGCTCCAAGATCTGGGACGTCTTTTTCGAGTCCGACCATCGCGAACACCCTGCTAAGCCCCACCGCCCCGAGATAATCGAGGGCAACGGCGTCCTTGAGGAGGGCGGTCTCCGTGTAGCGGCCGGAGGGCGCACCCGGTGGGTGGTGTTTTATGACGTCGAGGACGACGTTAGTAGCCCGCGGGGGGAAATCCCAGTCACGAAGGAGCCGGGTAGTCACCATGACGGAGCGCCGGGCATGGTCCGCGCCCTCCCGCAACGCGTAGGCCTTGTACAGCCCGATATCATGTAGGAGCGCCGAGAGGCGCAAGATCTCTGCGTCGTACTCGAGCCGCTCTGCTTCCGCAAGCTCCTCGGCCAGAGCGTAAACCCGGAGACAATGGGCGTAGCCCCAGACTGGGTGCGTCCCTGCCCGGGCTACGAGCGCCTCCATCTCTTCGACTATCCCCCTCACCCCTGGGATTCTAGCGGAGATTGCCCATCAACGCGAATCGCCCGCCGGTTTGGGAGGCAATAAGGCATGGCTCTTCTATCAAACTACCGGTCAAGACCTGAGCCTGTAACGCTCTGTGGTAACCGGACGAAAGGTGCAGCGGAGCTTGTCGGCGCTGCGGGGAAGACCTGTGGGTGGAAGATGCTGGCCAGGATCTCCACCCCCTCGATGAGCCGTGGGGGCCGGGCGGCTGAAGTAGGAATTAGCATCCACCACCCACACGCGCCTATCCTTTACGGCCGGAAGATCTTCCCACCCGGGAAGCGCTGGCAAGACACGAGCCTCCTTCAAGGTGCGCCCCACATCGAAGCCGCAGGGCATAAGGACGAGCACCTCGGGCGCGCACTCGAAGACCTCCTCCCAGGAGAAGCGCCGGGAGGGTTCTTGGGCTTTGGCCAAAAGCTCCTCGCCGCCCGCCATACCGACCAACTCAGGGACCCAGTGACCGGCGGAGAAGGGTGGGTCGAGCCACTCGATGCAGCCGACGCGAGGTCGGGGTAGCCCCGCCACCGCCTTCTCGACACGGGCGAGCCTGTTTTTTAGGGCGGCGACCTTTGCGCGGGCTCGTGCGCCATGACCGACGGCGTCACCAACCTCGATCGTAACGTCTAGCACCTCGCCCAAAGAGGTCGGGTTCATAGAGAGGACGCAGGGCGCTACCTGTAGCGAAGCCACGGCCCGCTCGACGACGCTCAAAGAAACAGCGCAAACGTCGCAGAGGCCCTGCGTAAGAACGAGGTCGGGATTGAGCTCTTCTAGCAGATCGGCATCGAGGTAGTAGATGCCCTCCGCGTCGGTGAGCCGCTCCCCGATGGCGGCGTCTATCTCGGCGCTGGTTAGCGTATGGTGGCCTATGGAGGCGCTCGTCAGTTTCGGTAGCCTTTCGACGCGCTCGGGATGGTCACACTCGTGAGTCACGCCGACCAAGGTCTTTTCAGCGCCGACGAAGTGGACGATCTCGGTGGCGCTCGGGAGTAGGGAGACGACGCGCAAGGAGGTTCCGCTTCCTTTAGAACTGCTGCTTGCTGAGGTCGCGCAGGAGACTCGCCTGGCCGACATCGTCCATAGTAAGCATGCCGACGAGATCGCCGTTCTCGACAACGGGGAGGGCTCTCAAGCCGCTCTCCTGCAAGATGCGATAGCCATCCGTAAAGAGGTCAGCGTTCGGGGAGACCGTCGGAACGTCCGGCTTCATCAGGTCTCGGACGCTCGCGTAGCGGTTCGGAGAGTGGGCTGCGGCCAGGATCTCGTTGCGCGTGATTATGCCGACGAGCTTGCCTTCGTAGTCCACCACAGGGAAGTCCTCCTGGTAGCCGTGTATTACAGAGTCCAGGACCTGCCCGAAGTTGTGGTACGGCGTGACGGTCTCGGTACGGCGCTTTGTACCCATAACGTCCGCAACCGAGAGGCCACGCATCGTCTCGCGCTGGCGGACCATCTGGGATTCGCCGCTGGCCCCGAAGAAGATAAAGACGGCTATGAGGATCAGGAAGGGGTTGACCAACAACCCTACGAGAAAGAAGACAAAGGCGAAGATCTGGCCGACCCCGGAAGCCACGTCGGTCGCCCGAACCGGCCCGAGACGGGTCGCGAGCAAGCCACGCAACACCCGTCCACCGTCCATCGGAAAGGCTGGTATCAGGTTAAAGACGGCGAGCACGACGTTCAGGACGGCGAGGGCCGCGAACGCCTCCCCGGCCGAGCTTACCCCCACGATACCAGTCACGGAAGAGAAGTCGGCGCCGAGCAAGAGGGCCAATCCGAAAAAGAGCGGAGCGAGCACCACGTTGACCAGAGGACCAGCGATGGCGATCTTTACCTCGTCGACGGGCTTTTCGGGAAGGGTCTTCATACGAGCCAGTCCACCTATAGGGAGGAGGGTTATATCCCGTATCTCGATCCCGAGCCGCTGGGCGACTAGAGAGTGCCCGTACTCGTGCAAAAGAACGCAGAAAAACAGGGCCACGACAAGCCCCGTCGTGACGAGCGCCCCGAGCAAGGTCCCAGTATCCTGAAAGCCGAAGAAGGCAAAGAGGATCAGGAGCAGAAAAAAGGTCCAATGAACCTTAGTGTCTATGCCGAAGGCTCGGCCTATCTTGAAAGAACTACCCATGCCCCACAAGTTTACCCCGTCGTAGGTGATCTTATGTAATAGCGTTTATATCTTGCGGCCTCCCCCGCGGCTCCTTGTTAGAATCTACCTGTGGAAGAGCGCCTGGCAAGTTACACACTCGTTACTGACGCCTCTGGGCTGGCCGGGATAGCGCAAACTCTCGCGGACGTCGAAGCGGTGGGCGTAGATATCGAGACGACGAGTCTTTCGCCCCGAGACGGCCGGATGCGCTTGCTTCAGCTCGCCACTCCTGAGAAGACCTTTGTTATCGATGTGTTCGAAATCGAAGATCTCACGCCGCTCGATGAGGTCTTGGAGAGCGGGCCGGTGAAGGCGCTACACAACTCAAAGTTCGACTACGCTTTCCTGAAAGCCGAGCGTGGCATCACCCTCTCCCCCATCTTCGACACCATGCTGGCCGCGCAGCTTTTGGCCGGTGGGAACCAGGGCCTGTCCTACGCTCTGGACGCGGTGGCCGAGCGGCACGCTGGGATAGAGGTGGACAAGTCGGCCCGGCGAGAGGACTGGTCTGGAGAACTCTCGGAAACCCAGATCGAGTACGCCGCCCGCGACGCCGCCGTCCTTTTGCCCCTGCGCGAGCAGCTTGCGGAGGAGCTCGAGAAAGAGAAGCTCGGCCGTGTCTCGGAGATAGAGTTCCGGGCCGTCGCGGCGATAGCGGAGATGGAACTCTCCGGGGTCAAGCTAGACCTCAAGAAGTGGCAGGAGCTCGAAAAAACGATCCGCAAGCGACGGGATGAGGCGGCCCTGGCGCTCGACGCACAGTTCCCGATGCCAGAGGGGATGTTACCGCTCGAAGGCCTCGGCCCGCGGCTGAACCTGAACAGCCCGCAGCAGATCACTGACGCCTTCCGCTCTTTGGGTATAGATCTCCCCGACACGAAAGTCTGGACGCTCTTGAAGATTGACCACCCAGCCGCCAAGCTCCTCCTGGAGTACCGCGAGCTGCAGAAAAAGCTTGGTACTTACCTGGAGACCTACCCGAGCTTTATCCACCCGAAGACCGGGCGCATCCACGCCAACTTCCTGCAGTGCCGCGTGCCCACGGGCCGGCTTGCCTGCACGAGCCCTAACATTCAGCAGATACCACATGAGGACGAGTTCCGTAGTTGCTTTGTCGCAGAACAAAACAACGTACTTGTGATCGCCGACTACTCGCAGATAGAGTTAAGGATACTTGCGGAGGTCTCCGAAGATCCCGCTTTCGTGCGGGCCTTTAGAGAGGGCGACGACTTGCACCGGATGACGGCGGCGACGATGTTCGGCGTGGAGAGGGACGAGATAACCAAGGAGCAGCGTTCGGCGGCCAAGAGGATCAACTTCGGGCTCATGTACGGCCGCGGTCCAAAGAGCCTCTCGGCGCAGCTCGGTACCAACGAGGAAAGAGCCCGCGGTCTGATCGACGAGTACTTCGCAAATTACCCCAAGGTACAGCGTTTTCTTCAAAGCACGGCGAGCAGGACTATGAAGACAGGCACCTTGAGGACGCTCTCGGGGCGGGTGCGGAAGTTTGGCAACACCTCGGGGCTAGGCAACACAGAGCGGGGCGCGTTGCGCCGGGAGGCAATGAACTTCCCGATTCAAGGAGCAAGCGCAGACATCGCGAAGCTCGCCCTCTTATACATTCGCGAGGAGCTACAAGGGCTCGACGCCTGCCTCATAAACTGCATCCACGACGAGTTCGTCGTCGAGTGCGCCGAGGAGGTAGCCCCAGATGTCGCAGAGCGCTCGAAAACCGCGATGAATAAGGCGGGCGAGGAGATTCTGGAGAAAGTCCCGGTCGAGGTCGAGGTAGCCATCTCACGCGAGTGGCGCAAGTGACGTTCGGCTGCAGCGAGCGGTGACCGGTAGCAAACAGGGCAACGATGAACGATTCTCTCTGTACGTCTCTTCCGACGGAGGTAGTGACGCGTTCGTGCCCTTCACCTAGCTCATCCCGCCGCCGTGGTCCCTTTGGCCCGCGGCCAGCTCTGCTTTTCAGAACCCGTCATCGGTAGCATGACACCCGACTTCGCGTACGTCCTGAGTGGAAGGGCGGTAAGCGAGTTCAGCCACACCATACCCGGGTTGTTTGCCTTCTCCTTGCCGGTCGGACTGGTCATGTCCTGGAGTTCTCAGCGCCTGGTCGAGCGTCCGGCCATTATCGCTGCTCCCAAGCGTCTCGAGGCTTAGAATGGGCCGCGTCTCGGCCCCGGTTTCCTTGCTCCCACCCTCGCGATTGCTCATCGTCGTCTTGTCTCTCCTGGTAGGTGCCCTCAAGCATCTGACCTGGGACGCCTTCACCCACTAAGGTAGTGCGGGCGGTGGATCTCGTTTCAGGACTACGAGCTACTCTGCTTGCGTCGTCCGGGGTCCGTGTATAGGTTTACGAGGTCCTGCAACATGGGAGCACGTTGGGCGGACTGGCCCTACTGGCCTAGTGGTCTCTCAGGTGGCTTCGGCAGGAGCCGGAGTCGAACCAGGGGATGAGCGTCCTCTCAAATCCTTGCAGCAGCTCGCTTCGGCAGCGACGCTGGTTTTTGTAACGCTCGCGTCCTTGACTCCCTGGGTTCCACGCCGCCGGCTTCCAGGAGGAAGGCTTCCGCGCTATCCAGGTATTCGTGGCCCGGTCGGCCGTTACCGGTATGTCCGCCCTTGCCGTGGCAATGCTGGCGTTCGGCACAGGATCCAGGCTGGTTCGCCTACGCTCCACCTAGGTGAAGAAGTAACCCGGATCCAAACTGAAACCGCGCAAGCCAGAGACAGGGCTGCGGTCGCAGATGCACGTGTTCGCCGCCCTCTTGTAGTACTTTACGTTCTTTCGATGCCATAATGGGTCTTCGATCCTACGCGAAAGGAGATCTGCCATGACCGACGAAGTGCGAGGAGCCGGCGGCGAGAAGCCAGAGCCCGAAGTCCAAGGAGAAGTCGAGCACATGAACTGGGCCTGCACTGTCTGCGGCTACAGCATCGAGGGCGACCTCCCCGAGAAGTGCCCCGACTGCGGCGCGGACAAAGAGGACTTCGAAAACGTGCCCATTCCCGGGTTCTGATTCAAATCAATCAGCCTTTAGCGATCAGCATCAGCAAGGCGGCAAGAATGAATGCACCGTGCGTATCCGGACCTTGGCCGGTCTACCGTATAGTGTCCGGTATTCTCCTGGCGGCCTCTCCCCGACAACCATCACCGCTACAAGCCACAAGCCTCGCCAAGACCTCAAGCATCCCCAACGGTCACTACTTCTTCTACGTTCTAGGCGATTTGAGCACAGGAATTTTCTGATTATATCTGGGGGGCGCAGGGGAACGAACACAGAAAACCAGTCTCTCTATGGAGAACCGGCGAAAGGATGAGAGATGCTTTCGACCCTGTCGAGGTCAGGGGTGAACGACGAGGCGGAAGCAGAGCTCGCGAGTAAAAACCGAGTCGGCAAGGTCAACTATCAGCGCAGACGGCACAAGGTTTAGAGATGTCCTCCTCGTAAGGCGCTCAAGACGGCAACAGTAAGAAGAGCACGAGGGCTGCCAACACGGTAAGGGCTCCAGCGATGCCGCTATAGAACGCGAAGCGGGCAAGTCTGGCTTGCCAGGACAGGTGCTGGGTTGCGCCGTACGGCAAGGCTGCGAACCTGCTGTAGACCACCAGAAAAGGCAAAAACAGCATGGACAAGAACAGGACGTTCGCGGCGACTTCCACGCTGCCGTTGTACGCGATCAGGGAACCCGCGAAAACTATCGGCGGGAAGACGAGTATAGACAAGAGCCAAGCCCACCTCTTTAATACATTGCCCCAAAACCTTTCGAGGCCAGCGAGGACGAGCGAATGAACCGCCGCCAGGACTAGGTTAACTGGGAGGAGAACGTACCAGAAGAAGAGCACCAGCTCCAGCGTCCCCAACGCCAAAGCGTTCCGAGAACCACCAAGGGTCGAAGCTAAAGCACCGGCGACAGCCAAGCATGTAAACGAGGCTGGGACGACCAAACTCATAAAGACCAGCAGGTTTCGGAGGAACCAGCGTACTGACAAAGCCAAAGGAGAAGCCCGGAGCCCACGCCGCAGGCCCCGGGCTTCTTTTCTTTCTCGCGTCTCTTTAGACTACTAGCAGGTAAATAGGCTACTAGCAGGTAAAGGAGCTGCCGCAGCCGCAGCCACCCGCGACGTTCGGGTTGTTGACGGCGAAGCCGGCCCCCATGAGGCTCTCCTGCCAATCGAACTCGCTCCCCATAATGTAGGGGACGCTCATGGCATCAACGAGGATCTTTACGCCCTTAGCCTCGATGACCTCATCGTCCTCGTTGATCTCGTCGTCGAAGTAGATCGAGTACTGGAACCCCGAGCATCCGCCGGGCCTGACACCGATACGCAGCGCGAGGTCCTCCTCGCCTTCCTCAGCCATAAGGGCGTTGACCTTCTCGGCTGCCTTGTCGGTGATAGACACGATCGTGGTCGTCTTCTGGTCCATCAGCACCTCCAAAGAATGCTGTTGCTGGTTTGATCAGGTTATAAAGAATTATTACACCGCTACCCGCACAATTCAACGCGAGTCTCCTTTTTGCTACCCGCCTTTCCGCAATCCTCTCAGCCTTTCTTACTCCCGCGCAAAGCTTTCTGGAGCCTTGTAGGAGACGCCACCAAAGCCCGCCGCCCCCGTTGGAAGAGCGAGCCCGGATTTAGGGCACCCAAGGTACGCTTCCACCGCGGCAGCTTTGCAAACTCGCGGAGGGATTTGTGGTAGGCGCGGACCGCGTCTGCATGCGGGTCTAGCGCGTAGAGGCTCTCTGAGTAGACCCGGGCGAACTCGCGGAATGCCCCCGTCTCGACCCCAGCGGCCCCAGCGAGGAGTAAGAGCCGCTCTGTTGGGGTAAGGGCGGGCGAGTCAACGGTTGTCGCCGCGACCCCGCTAAGCGGCAGGACATCCCGCAGCCGGCCTACGAGATCCCGATAAAGGTCCTCCGGTTGCCCACGGACAGCGAGCAGCCTCTTGACAAGCGGTACGGCAGCTACAAGGGCGAGCAGAAGGATGGGTAGGAACACGTAAAGGGCAGACGAGGGGGTCTCCTCGGCGATAGAGTCCTGGGGCCGGTCCTCAGCCGAAGCAACCTCCTTTTCGGGCACGGGCTGGGGAGGTTGCCGCCCCCCTCGAAGGGCCGGATTTTCGGAGGGAGTGTCCTCCCGGTAGTTTGGGATGTCGGGCCGGGGGGCGTTGGACTCCATCGTGCTTGGGATGGAGAAACCGGGGGTCGGGTCGAACGGGTACCAGCCGACGCCGGGAAAGTAGCCCTCGACCCAGGTGTGCATGTTGTTACCGGTGACGACGTACTCGTCGGGTCCAACCTGCCTGCCCGTGGTGGCCCCGTAGACGACCCGGGAGGGGACGTCGAGCTCGCGCATCAAGAGGGCCATCGAGGTCGCGAACTGGGTGCAGAAGCCCTCCCGGTTCTCGTCGAGAAACTCCTCTATGGCCTTGTCGTCCCGGCTGTAGTCCACGTTGAGATTGTAGGTAAAGCCGGCGTCGTAGAGCAGGTACCGCTCGGTGCCCCTCGCGGCGGCGTACGGCGTCTCCGGCGCGTAAATGTCCTGGATCTCCTGGGCAGTCTGGCGCAAGATCTCAGGTCTGTCCACCGGGAGCTGGAGAAACTTCTCCCGGACGGTCTCAGGGTAAGCGGCGCCAGCGGTTTCGAGCTGGGAGATGGTGGGTTGGGGTATTCGGGAGAGAACTGTATAGGAGGAACCTTCAGCGAGGGGCTGCGTGGAGGTCCAGGAGCCGTCGGAGCGCTCGCTGGCGGAGGGTAAGGAGACAGCGGAGATCTGGTACCCCCCAAAGAGCAGGTTCGTCTCAGCCTCCAGTACCTCGACCCTCTGCATCACCTCGAAGGTCGAGACGTCGGCCGAGACCTCCTCGCCATCCTCCTCCCTGGGCTTTATAGTCGAGGACCACCGGACGCCGTCGAAGCTATCCAGGGTCCCCCCGCGCCAGAGCAGGGGCTCCGGGCTCCTTACCCGCATCAGCTCCGCGTTGCGGCCCGTGGTCAGGTAGTCCCCGACGTCGGCCTCGACTGCCAGACGCGAAGCGTCGCCGGCCCCGATCTTGGTCCAGTCTATCAACGCAGGCCGGATCACCTCTTCGGCTAAAGGCGTCTGCGGCAGCACGAGCACGATAAGGACCACCAACGTCCCTCCCAAAACCGCCGCTGGCCTCAAGCCCTCCCTCCGTCCCACCTCCTCGCCCGTGAGGAGCAGAAGGGCTACGCCAAAGACGAGGAAGAAAGCAAAGAAAAGTCCTATACCAATTTCAAAGGAGACGGTACTCAGGGCTCCGATGGTTAGACCGAGCACGGCGACCGAGACAACGGAGCTCCTCTCGTAGATGGCCGCCGAGGTCGCGAAGGTCACCACGATCACAACTATAGGAACGAGAACTACGAGCAGGCCGGGGTGTACGCCGTATGGGATAGGGTTGGCGTACATAATGGTAGTCACCTCATAGACGTCTTGCCCGATCTCCTCGAAGAGTCGTTGCCACCCCCCCAGGCTTAAAGGCAGACTCCGGTAGACGCCGAAGACTATATAGAGCGCCGCCGCAGGAAACAGCATAACGAACCTGTAGGCTCCCCCAGATCCCACGAGAATGCCGACCAGCGCCGCCCCGAGCAGATAGGGCAGCGCCCCCCCGGTGAACAAAACGCTGAACGCCCCGCCGGTCGCGAGCCCCGCAGCGTACAGTGGCAACCTCAGCTTGAGGTCACGCACCGCTACATCGCCCCCCCAACAGCACCCGCCGCTCCCCGCCCCTCGGCAAGAGCAGCCACCCCACCCGGACGGCGCACTACACGCACCACTGCTCTAGCGAGCTTCAGCCGCCGGACCTCTTCGTCGAAAGCGGTCTTGCGCCCGCTACTCGAAGCGTTCCCGGTTTGGTAAGTGTGAACAGCGAGCGCTATGACGACCACGAAGAGCCCGGCCGCCCGGAGCTTTTCTACGCTTCGTACCATACCCTTTCCCAAAGAGCGGCAGACAAGAATTACGCCTTCCCCGAGCCCCGCGCGTCCCTCGCACAAAATCTCGTCCAGAAAGGTGCCTACCTCCGCGTACCCGTCGGCCCGTACTGTAGCCAGGAGGCCCATCGTCTGCCAGTAAGCCGCATCGTCTACGCCAAACGCGGTCGCCTTGCGCTCCTTGTCGGTACACAGCAGACGAAACGGTAGGTCCTCTTGAGCAAGATGACTCAAGACCGAACCTGCGACCGAGACGGCGTCCTCGACTTCGGCCCCTGAGGTACTGATACCTCCTGGGTGATGAAGATCCAAGACGACCGCGTGGCGTTGCGGCGCGTTCTGGGCAAACTCCTTCACGATCAGCTCCCCCGTGCGCGCGACGCTCTTCCAGTGGATGTGCCGCCAGTCGTCGCCCCGTCGATACTCCCTGAGGTCCGAGAACTCGTCTCCGCGCCGCACGAGGGCGCCTTGCGCCGCCGTCTCTGCGCCGCCCCCCCGCAGCGGGAAGCCCGCAAGCTCGAAGACCTTGGGGTAAACCGCGACTTCCGTGCACGCTTCGAATCTTCGGGCGAAACGCAAAAGCCCGAAGGGATCGGTGGTCCGTATCTCCGCCGGACCGAACCGGTAGAGCCCCCTCTCCGCAAAAACCACTCGCTCCCTGAGGGTCTGTTTCTTGATTCCCTCGACTGGCAACACTTCGAAGCGACGCCGTTCGGGGAGATGCTCTACCACCTCTAAACCGGGGCTTCGTGTCCCGGAGGCGTTTGAGAACGTGAGCTCTACGTGGGAAGGATACCCAGCCACGAAGCGTTCCCCCGCGGGGATACGGCGTGCGTATCCCAAGCCCCGGGAGAAAAAGAAACCGAGCACGAGCGCGACAACGAAAAGACCGGCTAAGGCGTAAGCTAGTTGGTAAAGCTGCGTCGTCCCAGTGAGCCGGGCAGCAACCAGGGTGAGCGCCCCGAAAAAGGTTGCCTGCCAGCCCCGAACCGTCGGTATCACCCTGAGCAAAGCGCCTAGACCATCTCGTGCACGGGAACGGAAGAGAGGATCTCATGCACCACCACCGAAGCCCTTTCGGCGCTACCGAAGCCGTTTCGGGAACCTCCTACGGAAGCGTCCGGGGCGGTGATCATCCTGTGCGACAAAACGTGCGGGGCTATAGCCTTTACGTCATCGGGGATGCAGTAGGAACGGCTGCAGGCGGCAGCGTGGGCCCTGGAGGCCCCGAGGAGCATCCGGCTCGCCCGCGGGGAGGCCCCAAGGTAGACCGCCTCGTGCTTGCGCGTGGCACTTGTTACCGAGACGACATAGCGTAAGAGCGCCTCGCTCGCGTGGACCTCCTCGACCAACCGTCGCATCTCCAAGAACTCGGCGAGGCCCATTACGGGGAGCAGGTCCCCAACCGGGTCCGCGGAGAGCCTCAACAGTTCGACCTCGGCCTCCTTATCTGGGTAACCTAGATCCATCTTGATCATGAAGCGGTCGAGCTCAGCGTGCGGCAACGGGTACGTCCCCTCGTGCTCCACGGGGTTCTGGGTGCCTATAACGCCGAAGGGCTCGGGTAAGCGGCGTGTCTTGCCGTCGACTGTCACGGAGCCCTCCTCCATAGCCTCCAGGAGGGCGCTCTGAGTCTTGGGGCCTGCGCGGTTGATCTCATCAGCCAGGACTAAGTTGGTAAAGATCGGTCCTGCCCAGAACTCGAAGACTCCTTCACCCTGGTTATAGACGTTCAAGCCAGTGACGTCTGCGGGTAAGAGATCGGGGGTGAACTGGATGCGGCGGAAATCGCCCGCGATCGAGCGGGCTAACGATCTCGCCAAAAGCGTCTTCCCCACTCCGGGCACGTCCTCTATAAGGACGTGCCCTCCGGCGAGCAAGGCAACGACGGTCAGAAAAATTTTCTCGCGCTTGCCAGCTACCACGCGCTCGATGTTGCCGACGATGCGCGCGGTAGCCTCCGCGAAACCGTTGTAGTCCAAAAGATCCCGCCCACTAAACTACGACAACGAAGAGAGAGTATAACAAGCAATTTTAGCTGGTCAGCGACTTTTTCACTTTCGCCCCGCGGCCTCCTGCTCGCCTTATGCTGCGGCACGAGCTTCGCGGCTAATGGCTCCGCGGCGCGGCGGCGAATTCGTTGCTCGCCTCCCGGCTATCGAGCCAATCAGCCAGCTACCTGACCAGTCGGCGCTCCGTAAAACTGCTCGACGTAGCGGCGCTGAACGGCGTTGAGGCCCCGCGAGTACCACACCATTACCACGTAGCGGGGCTCTTTCGGTGTACTCTTCGGGTACATGCCACACTCCATCGGCAGGCGGTTGCCCTTGCGCGCGTTGCACTTGGTACAGGCGGCAACCACATTATCCCAGGTGTTCGCGCCGCCCCGTGAGAGGGGCTTTACGTGGTCGCGGGTCAGGCACTCCTTGCGGTTCAGCTCATCCCGGTGCTTTGAGCAGTACTGGCACCTGTAGTTGTCGCGCGCAAAGAGGATCGCGTTCGTCACGTGCTTTCTCAAGCGCCTAGGTATCTCGACAAACTTGACGAGCCGGATGACCAGAGGGTAAGGGTACTCAGCCTTCTCTGAGCGTACCTTCCGATCCAGGTTGGCTTCCACGATCTCCGCTTTCTCGGAGACAACGAGCACGATAGCCCGCTTTACCGGCACCAGGGCCACGGGCTCATAACTGGCGTTAAGGGTTAAACACCGTGCCACCCCAGAATACTAACATACCCCGTATGCTTGGCGCACAAAGAATCTCTTTACTTATGCTCTTTAACTAACCTTTCAGGGCGGGTGCATATGGGGAGGCTACGTAGCTACGTGTCACCAGATATAGTTGCTGCATTACGCCAGAACGCTTCGTTGGACTGATGCCAGAAGAAACCTCGACTACGCAAGAGGCCGAGTAAGGCGCTCACCTCAAGCCCAAGGTGCGTCTGCGCACACAGGTGCTGTGTCTCTCGGGAAGAGTAGAGACCATAGAGAGAACCACCGCCCCCGCTGGGCT
>Ga0126307_10001622_pt1 | contig 14881 bp, 16 predicted proteins | sample Plot28_FD_89955 | JGI IMG/M metagenome (GOLD analysis project Ga0126307, IMG submission 89955) | Serpentine soil microbial communities from UC McLaughlin Reserve, CA, USA - Plot28 | ecosystem: Environmental > Terrestrial > Soil > Grasslands | place: USA: UC McLaughlin Reserve, Lake County... | reverse complement strand
GGGTCACCGCCGGTGCGGTGTCGCTGGCCGTGGTGGGAGCGGTGTTCCAATCGATTCAGGCCGACCAGCTCGACGAGCATCCCGGCGACGCCGCTGGGGCATTCGCGACCGCGCTGGCGGATTCGACCTGGGTCCTCGCGGCGCTGGTGGGGGTCGGCGCTGTGTTCACCTGGGCGCTGGTGCGGCGGAGCGGCGGCGAGCACCCTCGCCCGAGGAGCATCCCGAGCACCACCGCGAGCGCGGCAGGCTTCACCTCTGAGGGGGGAGAGGATGGTGAGCGCGCCGCGTTTGACTCGATTCGCCGGGGGTAGTGGGGCAATGATGGGAGGCAAGGAATCGGGCATCATCGGGTCGGCCGGGCGCGGCCGACGGATGGGCATCCTCCTGGTCGCCGCGGCGTTGCTCGCCCTCGCGTCCGCACCGGCGGCGCTCGGCGTCGAGCGGGTCTATTGGGGCAACGGCAACGACACGATCTCCTACGCCAACCTCGACGGATCGGGCGGCGGCGGCGAGCTCAACCTCTCCGGAGCGACCCCGAGCGGCCCCCGGGGCGTGGCGATCGACAGCGCGGCGGGGCGGATCTACTGGGCCAACCAGGGCAACCACACGATCTCCTACGCGAACCTCGACGGATCGGGCGGCGGCGGCCAGCTCAACATCTCAGGGGCAACGGCAAGCAAACCCCACGGCCTGGCGATCGACCCCGCGGCGGGGCGGATCTACTGGGCCAACGAGGACAACACGATCGTCTACGCCAACCTCGACGGATCGGGCGGCTCCCAGCTCGACACTTCCGGGGCGACCCCGGCCGACCCTTACGGCGTGGCTATCGACCTCGCCGCGGGGAGGATCTATTGGGCCAACCGGACAACCAACACGATCTCCTACGCCAACCTCGACGGATCGGGCGGCGGCGGCGAGCTCAACATCTCCGGGGCGACGGCGATCAAACCCCACGGTGTGGTGATCGACCCGGCGGGGACCAGGATCTACTGGACCAACCTCGACAGCACCATCTACTACGCCAACCTCGATGGATCGGGCGGCGGTGGCCCGTTCAACACCTCCGGGGCGACCGACGCCGGTGGCATAGGCATGGCGATCGACCCAGCGACAGGCAGGATGTACTGGGGCAACCTCGGCAACGACACGATCTCCTACGCCAACATCGACGGATCGGGCGGTGGCGGGCAGCTGAACATCTCCGGAGCGACCCCGGACGCCCCCCGCTTCGTCGCCTTGCATCGAGCGCCGAGCGGCGCCGGAGCGCCGCAGATCTCGGGCGGCTCGAGCGTCGGCTCCGTCCTCACCTGCTCGCAGGCCGCCTGGGCGCCCGACCTGTTCAGCTCCTTCTTCTACCGCGCACCGCAGAGCAGCGCCTACCAGTGGATACGCGGCCGCTCGATGATCACCGGCGCGACCGCCGGCACCTTCAAGGCGAAGAAGGGAGGCTCCTACGCCTGCCAGGTGACCGCCACTAACCAGGCCGGCTCGACCTCGCAGACGAGCGCACGCGTCAGGATTCGCGATCCGCAGTGCAAGCAGCTCCGCAAGAAGCGCAAGCGCCAGAAGAAGAATCTCGCCAAGGCAGGGACCGATGTGCGCCGCTCGGCGATCCAGGCCAACATCAGGGACACCAAGAAGAGGCTCGCGAAGCACGGCTGCTGAGACGGGGGAGAGTGTGAGGCGCACGGCGCTTAACCCCGCGTGCTGCCCAATGTCGAAGAGCTCGCCACGGTGGTCGTCTGCGAGGACGACGATCCGACGCGCGAGCTGCTCTGCGACCACCTGACCGCCGACCGCTACCGCGCCCTGCCGGCGCCGAGCGCGTCGGACGCACTGCGGCTCTGCGGCTACAACCAGCCCGACCTGATGCTGCTCGACCTCGGGCTGCCTGACGCGCCAGGGATCGACGTGCTCCGCGAGATCCGTAGCGCCGGCGAGCGCTTCGACCCGGAGCTGCCGGTACTGGTCCTCTCGGGGCGGACCAGCGACGCCGACCGGCTTCGCGGCTTCGAGGCCGGAGCGGACGACTACCTGGTCAAGCCATTCCACTACCCGGAGTTGCTCGCTCGGGTCGCGGCCGTGCTGCGGCGGCGGTCGGGCGCTCGCCGGGGGCCGATCCGGCTTGGGGAGCTCACCGTTGACCCCGCGACGCGCCGCGTCTCGGTGGGCGACCGCCGGGTCGAGCTGGCGAACAAGGAGTTCGCTCTGCTGCGTGCACTCGCCGCCGAGCCGCGGCGCGTCTTCACCAAGGACGAGCTGCTGCGCGACGTCTGGGGCTTCCGCTCCAAGGGCCGGACCAGGACCCTCGACTCGCACGCCAGCCGCCTGCGTCGCAAGCTGGACCCCGAGGGAGCGCGGTACGTCTTCAACTGCTGGGGCGTCGGCTACAGGTTGCTCGACGGGTGATCACTCCGGCGCACAAGCGGGCGCTCAACCGGGCGCTGCATGAGCTGCGCCGCCCGCTGCAGGCCCTGGTGCTGATGGAGGAGGGCTCCGGCCAGCCCGCCGCCTCCGCCCCCGCGTCGAGCCGGCGCGGGCTGCTCGAGGTCGCGGCGAGCGCCCTCCAGGAGCTGGACGGTGCGCTCAATGGCGATGCGCCGGCTCGTCCCAGGCGCCGCTTTTCCTGTCGTGAGGTGGTGCTCGCCGTCCTTGAGCGCTGGCGGCCCGCGGCGAGGAACGCCGGCGGGATTCGCGTCTACTGGGATGCCGGGCCGGCTCCAGTCGAAGGCGATCCCGTGCAGGTGGCGCAGGCTCTCGACAACCTGCTGTCCAATGCGCTCGAGCACGGTGGGCCGCCGGTGGTCGTCACGGCCGCCCGGGTGGCGGGCCGCATCCGGCTGACGATCGCGAACGGCGCCGGGAGCGGCCCGGCGGAGCGCGGAGCCGACCCCCGGCGCGGACATGGGACCGATGTCGTCTCGAGGGTCGCGAACGCCCACCGCGGACGCTTTGCCTTCTGCCAGAGCGCCAGCGGCTGCGTCGCCGCGCTCGAGTTACCGCTCGCTGAGCCGGGTTACGCGCTGGCGGCGTGAGCCGCCGTACTCGCGCACTCGTCTTCCTGGTCGCCGCCATCATCTGCGCGCTGCTCGCCGCACTGGTGGCCGGTCACTACCGGTCGCGCCTGGAGGGACGCTACGGGCCGCTGCGGCCGGTGGTGGTGACGACGACGGAGTTGCCGGCCGGGGAGCCGATCGATGTCCAGAGGATCGGGTCTGCGCTGGCCGTGCGTCGCGTTCCGGCCAGCTTCGCCCCGCCGGGCGTCCTCGTCCATCCCGCCGACGCCCTGGGACGGGCGCCGAGCGCGACGATCCCGTCCGGCTCCTACGTCCTCGACGTCCAGCTGGCGGTACCGCACGCCGAAGCCACTCCGGGACCTGGAGTCGGGCAGGGACTGCGCCCGCTGGAGGTGTCGGTGGCAGGCGCGCAGGCCCTCACCATCGGCGGCTCGCCCGAGGGCCGCCAGGTGGATGTCGTGGTCTCGCGCCAGGCCGGGCTCGGCCGCACCGCGACCGCCCGGATCGCCGCCAGCGGGGTGAAGCTCCTGGCGCTGCAGAGCCCGGCGGGGCCGGGCGAGTCCTGGTCGGCGACGCTGGCGGTCACGGAGCAGCAGGCGCTCTCGCTGATCGGCGCGCAGAGCGCCGGGCGCGAGATTCGCCTGCTGCCCAGGCCCTAGACCGTCGGCTTGCCGAGCCGGAACTTATTGCCGGAGGGATCGCGGAACTCGGAGTCCATTCCGTAGGGCTGCTCCATCGGGGCCTCGGTGAACTCCACGCCTTTACCCTGGAGCTCCTCGTAGGCGGCCTGGACGTCGTCGGTGGTGAGGAAGACCGTTCCGGCGGAGCCCTTGGACACCAGATCCTCCAGCTGCTTCTTCGTCTCCTCGTCCATCACCGGCGGTCCCGGGATGGTGATCAGGGCGACCGAGAAGTCCTGACCGGGCGCCCCGACGGTCAGCCAGCGAAAACCGCCGAGCTCCTCCATCGTGATGTCCTGGCGAACCTCGAAGCCGACCTTCTTCGTCCAGAACTCCAGCGCTTCGTCCTGGTCGTGCACCCAGAGCTGGGCGTTCGCAACGGTGACCTTTGCCATTTGTTCCTCCTTCGTTTCGGAATTCGGTCGCGTCGAAGGTATTCGCGGCTCAGGGCCCTGTCTTCTTGAAACGTGCTGAGGTGGGCCGCAGGTAGGTGCGTAGAACGCAGCTGGGCACCTTGGCGAAGGTGGCGGCGGGTGGCTGGCCGGCCCGGTACTCGGTCGGCGTCTGTCCATAGGCGCGCTTGAAGCTTGTCGTGAACGAGCCGATGCTCTGCAGCCCGACCTCGAGGCAGATCTCGGCGACGCTCCAGTCCGTCATCCGCAGGAGCGCAGCCGCGCGCTCCAGGCGCCGGGTCAGCACGTAGTGATGTGGCGACTCACCGAACGTCCGGCGGAACTCCCGGCTGAAGTGCGCCTTTGAGAGGCCGGCCGCCCTGGCCATGTCATTGACCTCGACCCGCTCGGAGTAGCGGGCGTCAGCGAGATCTCTCGCGCGGAGTAGGTGCCGTGCCGGCGGTGCGAAGGCCATCGTTGCCATACGAGACTCCCTCAGCCCGGCTAACTCATCGCGGCCCGGAACGCCGTCTCCGCCTCATCGCCATGGACGGCGAACACGATGCGCTCGAGCCCGCTGCCCGCCTCCAGATGTCGCCGGACTTCCTCCAGCTCGATCGTGGCCGCATCCGCGAGCGAGAAGCCGCCGACGCCGGTGCCGAAGGCGACCAGCGCGAGGCTGTTCGCGCCGAGCTCATCGGCCTTGGCAAGCGTGCTGGCGGTGGCGGCGCGGATGATCTCGGCCGAGGTCGGGCCGCCGAGCTCCATCGTCGCGGCGTGGATCACCCAGCGGGAGGGCATGTCACCCGCGGTTGTCTCGACCGCCTCGCCGAGGCCGATCGGGGCGCGCCCGTCGCTCTCGGCCTGGATCGACGGCCCGCCGGCTCGCGAGATCGCGCCGGCCACCCCGCCGCCGTGCCGAAGCTGGGTGTTGGCCGCGTTGGCGATCGCGTCGACCTGGAGCTTCGTGATGTCCGCCTGCTTAACCTCGATCTCGGCCACGTCCGCAGCGGAGGCTACCTTCGCGCCGTGGCCGAGGAAATCGATCGTCAGCAGCTCCTCACTGCGCTGACCACCGAGCACTTCGGGCTCGCCGGTGCGAGGGCCCAGGCGACAGGGGAGAGCTCCGCGCGGGCCGCGCTCTACATCAGCGCCGTCTCCAGCACCCTCGTGGCGCTCGGGTTCATCGGGCAGATCACCGAGGTCGGCGACACCTTCAATGTCTTCGCCCTGACGGCGCTGCCGACGCTCTACATCCTCGGCCTCTTCACCTTCATCCGGACGGTCGAGAACGGCGTCGAGGACCTGATGATGGGGCGGGCGATCAACCGGATCCGCAACTACTACCTCGAGATCGCCGGCGAGCACGCGCGTTATTTCATGCTCTCCGGCCACGACGATGCGGTGGGGGTGATGGAGAACATGGGGGTCAGCCTCGAGCGACGGCAGCAGTACTTCACCACCGGGGCGATGATCGCCGTCATCAACAGCGTGGTCGGTGGGGCGGCGATCGCCGTCGCGATCGGCCTCACGGGTGCACCGCTCGGGATCTGCGCCGGCGTGGGAGGCGTGGCCACGGTCGTCTCGCTCGTCCTGATGATGCGGACAGAGAACCGGCTCTACCACGAGATGGGGGGCTTCTCGGAGGTCCTCTTCCCTTCGCCGGAGACCCAGGCCGGGGGCGAGTAGGCGGTTCCGGGCCCTTAGCCCAGGGTGGACGAACGCGTCCGCCGCAAGCATCTGGATGAGCTGGCCGCCGAGCTCCGCGGACGGCTCGTGGAGCGCCGGCGGGCGGAGGCGGCCTCAGGTGGCGCCTCTCTCGGGCCGCTCCCCGACGCGGTGCGCGAGCTTGTCGATGAGGACGCCGCGATCCTGGAGCAGCCCACCCGGGATCGCCTCTGCGAGCTGATCCTCAGGGAGGCCGTCGGACTGGGGCCGCTGGAGGAGCTGCTCGCGGATACCGCCGTCGAGGAGGTGATGGTCAACGGGCACGACCGCGTCTACGTCGAGCGGGCGGGGCGAATCGAGCGGACGGAGGTGTCGTTTGCTTCCGAGCAGGCATTGCGCGACGCGATCGAGCGGATCCTCACCCCGCTCGGACGCAGGGTGGATGAGCTCAGCCCGATGGTCGATGCCCGCCTGGAGGACGGCTCCCGTGTCCACGTCGTGATTCCGCCGCTCGCGGTCGACGGCCCGTCGATGTCGATTCGTCGCTTCTCCGCGGTGCGGCCCGGCCCGCGGGAGCTCGTCGAGCTCGGCACGATCACCGAGGAGCTCCACGACGAGCTGGGCGCGGCGGTCTCCGCGCGGCGCAGCATCCTGGTCAGCGGCGGCACGGGCTCGGGCAAGACGACTCTGCTCAATGCCCTCTCGGCCTTCATCGAGAAGGACGAACGCGTGATCACGATCGAGGACGCGGCTGAGCTGCGGCTCCGGCAGCCACACGTGGTCCGGCTCGAGAGCCGCCCTGCGAACGTTGAGGGCAGGGGCAAGGTGACCATCCGTGACCTCCTTCGTGGTGCGCTGCGAATGCGCCCGGACAGGATCGTGATCGGCGAGGTGCGGGGCGGGGAGGCGCTCGACCTGCTGATGGCGATGAACACGGGGCATGAGGGCGCGCTCTCGACCGTTCACGCCAACTCGCCCGAGGACGCGCTCCGCCGGATCGAGACGCTGGCGCTGATGGCGGGAGTCGGACTGCCGCACGAGGCGATTCGGGAGCAGCTCGGCCGCGGGCTCGACCTCGTCGTCCACCTGGCTCGGCTCAGCGACGGGTCGCGCCGAGTAGTGGAGGTCGCGGAGGTCGTGCGGACCGCTGGCTCGGTCGGCGTTCGTGAGCTTTACCGGCTGGGAAGTGAGACGGAGGGGCGCCCGTGGGCGGCCAGGCACTGATCGTATTGACAGCGCTGGCCGGCGGGCTCGCCGCGGTGGCGGTGCGCGAGACGCTGATCTCCGCGCCACGCGTGGCGGGTTGGCTGCGAGCATCGATCGTGCCACTGCGCCGGGCCTCCCGGGAGGGCTACGCGCCGAGCGCCGACGAGCAGCGCCGCCTCGCGCTGCTGGGCAGCGGCACGATCGCGGCGACGGCGATCCTGATCGCGGGCCTCGGCCCGCTCGCTGTGGCGGCTGCCGCCGGGCCTTGGTGTGTTGGCGCGCTGGTCGCCGGGCGCCGCGAGCGCTACCGCCGCGCCGTTGAGCGCTCCGTTCCGGACGTAGCGTCGGCGATCGCAGATGCAATCTCGGGCGGGCACTCCGTGAGGGGCGCGCTGGCCGCTGCGGCAGGCTTCCTCGAGGGCCCGTCGTCGGCGGAGCTCGCCCGGGTTGCTGCCGATCTCGAGCTCGGGGCCTCGACCGGCGACGCGCTCGCCGCGATGCGCGGCAGGCTGCGCTCCGACCGCGTCGACTCCCTGGCGACGGCCCTGCTCTCCCAGCAGGTGGCGGGCGGCGACGTGGCCGCGCTGATGCGGCGATTGGCGGCCGCCGCCGCGGATCGCGACCGCGTCGCCGACGAGGCTCGGGCGGCAACCACCCAGGCGCGCTTCACCGGCCTGCTGGTGGTCGCACTGCCCGCCGGCGCCGCCCTCTTCGCCGAGCTCCTGCAGCCCGGATTCGTCTCGAGGGTGCTCTCGGCGCCCGCCTCGGCGGCGATGCTGGTCGCCGCGGGTGGGCTTCAGGTACTCGGCTTTGCCCTGATTCGCCGGCTCGGGAGGCCGGCCGATTGACAGCGGTCCTGCTCCTCGCGGTCGGTGCGGTCATTCTCGGTTTCGGAGCCCTCGCCCAGCTGCTCCCCGCCGCGAGCTCCGATGGACGCTCGGGTTCCGATGCGACGCCACGGGTGCCACTTGCGTGGTCCTTCGTGGGGACGGTGGACGACAGGCTCGGCCTCTCCACGCGCCTCGTAAGGTCCGGGCTCTCCGATCGGATCTCGGCCCAGGCCCTGCTCGCCGCCAAGCTCGGCGGAGCTCTGGCGGGGCTCCTCTGGGGCCTGGTGCTGGCCCCGGCGGCGCCCAGCCGGCTCGCCTGGATCGTGGCCGTCGGTCTGCCCGCGGCCGGCTTCCTCGCGCCCGACGCCTGGCTCGAGCGACGCGCCCGGCAGCGCCTCCGGGCTCTCCGCGCCGGGCTACCCGATGCGCTCGACCTCCTCGCTGTCGGCACAGCGGCCGGGCGCAGTCCGCTCGCCGGCCTCAGTGAGCTGGGCAGGGGCGAGGGGCCGCTGGCGCGCGAGCTGGCGATGCTGTCGGCCGAGAGCTCTTGCGGGCTGCCGCAGAGCGAGGCCCTCGAATCGCTCCGCCGCCGCGCTCCGGTCCGAGAGGTCTCGGCGATGTGCGGGGTGATCGAGCGCTCGCGCCGCTACGGATCGCCCCTGGCCGATCAGCTGCGCGATCAGGCCACGGCGCTGCGCGGGGTCCAGCGGCGGCGCATCGAGGAGCACGCGGCACGCGCGGCGCCGAAGATCCAGCTCGCCGTCGCGCTTCTTCTCGTTCCCTCCGTCCTGCTGATGATCGCCGCGGGCCTGCTCGCCAACCTCGATCGCTTCATGGCGGGGTTCTGATCAGGCGTACGTGTCCGGATCGCATCGCAGGCATGCCCGGAAGCCGTCGCTCCGCGCCGCGCCCGCCGTCAGGTAGAAGCGGACGTTCTCGCGCTTGGGCGTCCGCGCGCCACAGCCGGGCCGGCAGTAGATACCCGTGGAGCTGACCGCGGCGAAGAACTCTCCCGCGTAGCGCTCATCCCGCCGATCGGCGCCCGCGGATTGGCTCCCCAGAAGAGGAGCGTGCCGAGCATGCCCACGAGGTGCACCGGGTGGGAGGTAATGGGGATTTGCGGTTCCGGTCCTCTTTGCTGCAACCCCAATTGCAGTCAGGGGGTCTGGGAGGGGGCTCCAGCGGGACATTGCCGGATCGCGCAAACCGCATGGGAATGCGGAATTCAGCCCTTCCCGGACCCCGGTAGCAATTCCGTCCGACGGATCGGCTGGAATGCGGCGGCCCAATCTGTGTTGCAAAGTGGGACGGAGTGGGTTAGCGTGGCAAATCAGAGTTGGTCAATAGGGCCGGGGTGATGAGGCTCCTCCCACCTCACCACCCCGGCCCGCTCCGAACTCAAGGGCGCCCCACTTGTCTTTTCTCGGTCAGTACGAGCACAATCTCGACGCGAAGGACCGCCTCACGGTCCCATCGAGGTTCCGCGCGGCGCTGGCTGATGGAGTCGTTCTCGCCAAAGGGCTCGACCCCTCCGTCTGGGTGTTCGCGCCCGGCGGCTACGAGAACTTCACCAAGACCTTCCTCGGCGAGACCAACCCGCTCGGCAAGCGCGGCCGCATGCTCCGCCGCCACTTCCACGGCGGAGCCTTCGATGACTCCCTGGACTCCGCGGGCCGCATCCGCCTGCCGAAGAAGCTGATCGAGCACGCCGGCCTGGGCGAGGGCCCCTGCATGATCGTCGGCTCCGACGACTGGTTCGAGATCTGGAGCGTCGAGCGCTGGACCGCCTACGAGAAGGAAATGGACGCAGAGGTCTCCGATGTCGCCGAGAACCTCTCCGAGAGCGAGGGAGGCTGAGATGTCGACTGCCACGCATCGAGTAGTGGGAACGCTGGCCCGTTCAGCGAACCTTTCCTATGTGCCCCAGGAACACGAACCCGTACTCGCGACTGAGCTGATCGATGTCCTCGACCCGAAGCCGGGAGAGACGTTCGTCGACTGCACCTTCGGCGGCGGCGGCCATGCCCGCCTGATCTCCGAGCGGATCGGCTCCGACGGCGAGCTGATCGCCGTGGACCGCGATCCCGCGGCCGAGGAGCGCTGGAGCGAGTTCGCAACCGTGGCGCCGTCTCGCTCCCGGTTCCTGCGGGCGGACTTCGTCGCTGCCCTCGAAGGACTCCGTGGGGAGGGCGTCCGCCCGGACGGGATCGCCTTCGACCTCGGGATGTCCTCGATGCAGGTCGACGCCTGGGAGCGGGGCTTCTCGTACTCCTACGACGCGCCGCTCGACATGCGGATGGACCCGACCCAGAGCCTCTCAGCCGCGACCGTCGTCAACGACTGGCCGCAGGATCGGCTGGCGAACGCGATCCGCGAGCTCGGCGAGGAGCGCCGCGCCGGCTCGATCGCGCGTGAGATCGTCAAACGGCGGCCGGTCGACACGACCTCACAGCTCGTCACGGCCATCAAGGCCGCGATTCCGCCCTCGGAGCGCTTTGGGCGAGGCCACCCCGCCAAGCGCACCTTCCAGGCGATCCGGATCGCGGTCAACGGGGAGCTCGACGCGCTCGATCACGCCCTGCCGCTCGCCTGGGCGCTGCTGCCGACCGGCGGCCGCCTCGGCGCGATCTCCTTCCACTCGCTGGAGGACCGGCGGGTGAAACGCTTCCTCGCCGACCGTGCTCGCGGCTGCGTCTGCCCGCCCGAGCTCCCCGTCTGCGTCTGCGGCCGCGAGCCCGAGGCGGAGCTGCTCACCAAGCGCGCGATCGCGCCGGGTCCCGAGGAGCTCGAGCGGAACCCGCGGGCCTCCTCGGCACACCTGCGCGCCGCGCTCAAGGTCCGCGAGGCGGAGGACGCCGGCTGATGGAGGCCGCGACCGCACGCAGTGCCCCCGCCGCGCGGCCAGCACCGCGGCGCAAGCCGCGACCGCGTCCGGCCCGGAAGCCCCGCGCCCGCCAGGCGCCGGCCGCGCGCCTGGTGCGACCGGCCGTCGCCGGCGCCGCGCTCTTCCCGCAGGCCGCCGTCCGCAGCGCGGGCGCCGTTCGGGACTTCTCAGATTCGAACCTGATCATGCGGCTCACCCGCGGCCGCGGCTGGATCGCCGTTCTCGGCACGATGCTGGTCGGGATCGTCGCCCTCAACGTACTCAGCCTCAGCCTGACCGCCAGCTCCGGCGCCACCTCACTGCAGATCGACGAGCTCAAGACCGAGATTTCCGGCCTGCGCGCCCAGATCGATGAGCGGCTCTCCGCCAGCAGGGTGGAGGCCGAGGCCTCGCGGCTCGGTATGGCCAACCCGAATCCGAACGAAATCACCTATCTGAGCGCCAGCGACGGAGACGCGGCCCGCCTGGCTCACCTGCTCGGTACGGATGGCTTCCTGCTGGCGCCGAGCCAGCCCTCGAGCTATCCGTCCCCGGGCACCTCCTATGAGCCGGTGGATACGACCTCGACGTCGACCTCGGCTCCGACCACGACCGTGTCGCCGACAACGACCCCGGTCACCCCCGCCACCACCGGCACCGCGCCGAGCACCGGCAGCGGATCGTCGAGCGGCAGCTCAAGCGGCAGCGGATCCTCGTCCGGCTCCTCCTCTGGGAGCTCGACCGGAGGCGTGGGGCTGTAGGGGCTGAGGATGCGACTGATAGATCGCCGCCTCGGCTTGGTCTTCTGCATCTTCTTCATTCTCTTCTCCTTCGCATTCGTCCGCGCGTTCTGGCTGCAGGGTGTGAAGGGCGGCAGCCTCCGCGCGGAGGCTCACAGCCAGCAGGTCACCTCCGTGACCATCCCGGGCGAGCGTGGGCGCGTGCTCGACCGCAACGGCAAGGTCCTGGCGGCGTCCGAGGACGCCGCTGACGTGGTCGCCACGCCCTACCAGGTCAAGGACCCAGGGCAGACGGCGCTGAAGCTCCACGAGGTCCTCGGGGAGCCGACCGCGGACCTGCTCGACGCCCTCTCGGACCGCAGCTCGGGATTCGCATACCTCGCCAGGAAGGTCGACCCGAAGGTCGCCGCCGAGGTCAAGGACCTCGACATCACCGGCATCGCCACGGTCCCGACCAGCAAGCGGCTCTATCCACAGGGCGAGCTCGCCTCGCAGGTGATTGGAGCCGTCGGGACGGACAATCAGGGCCTGACCGGCCTCGAGCACTCCGAGAACGACGCCCTCGGCGGACAAAATGGCGAGGAGGACGTCGTTCACGACGCGGTCGGCCGACCGCTGCGCATGGAGATCGTCAAGCCCGCGAGCGTCGGCGAGGACGTCCAGACGACCCTCGATGCGGCGATCCAGGACACGACCGAGGAGGCGCTCAACGAGGCCGTCGATCACTACGACGCCAACGGCGGCACCGCGATCGTGATGAACCCGAACTCGGGCGAGGTCCTGGCGATGGCGAACACGCCCGGCTTCGATCCCGAGGACCTCTCCAACGCGACCTCCAACGAGCTCGAGAACCGCGCCACGGGATTCACCTACGAACCGGGCTCGACGTTCAAGGCCTTCACCGTTGCCTCGGCGCTCGAGGAGCATGTGGTCACCCCAAGCTCGAGTTTCTACCTGCCCTCCGAGATCAAGGTCTATGACCGGATCATCGGCGAGGCCGAGGCGCGCCCGCCGGTGACGCTGACCACGGCCCAGATCCTGGCCCAGTCATCGAACGTCGGTGCCGTGACCATCGGCCTCAAGGAGGGCGCGGATCGCTTCTCGCAGTGGATCAATCGCTTCGGCTTCGGCCGTCCGACCGGCGTCGACTACCCGGGAGAGGAGCGAGGCATCGTCCCCGCGCTCGACGATTACTCCGGCTCGACGATGGGCAACCTCCCGATCGGCCAGGGACTTGCCGTCACCCCGATGCAGATGGCGACCGCCTACTCCGCGATCGCGGACGGTGGCATCCTGCGCCGCCCGACGCTGATCGAGAGCGTTGGCGGACAGCCGACCGACGAGAACACCGACCCGCACCGGGTGACCACCAGAAGGACGGCGGCCCAGCTTCGGCAGATGCTCGAGGGCGTCCTGGCGCCCGGCGGCACCGCATCTGAGGTGAGCGTCCCGGGCTACACGCTGGCCGGCAAGACCGGTACTGCGCAGAAGGTCGAGAACGGCACCTATTCCGACAGCCGCTACGTCGCCTCGTTCGTCGGCTTCGCTCCGGCGAACCGCCCGAAGCTGCTGGTTGCGGTCGTCGTCGACGAGCCGCAGTACGTCCACGTCGGCGGCCAGGTCGCCGCGCCGGTGTTCGGACAGATCGCGGAGTTCGCGCTGCCCTACCTCGGCATCTCGCCGAACTAGGCCTCAACGGCCAAAAACCTAGAATCGCGTCGGGATGGAGCTTGGCGAGCTGCTGAGAGCCTCGGGCCTCGCCGCGGAACTGCGCGGCGATCCGTCCGTGGAGATTCGCGACCTGGCCTACGACAGCCGCCGGGTGGGCGAGGGGACCCTGTTCTTCTGCTTCCCCGGAGAGAAGACGGACGGTCACGACTTCGCCGCGACGGCCGTCGAGGCCGGCGCAGCGGGGCTGGTGGTTGAGCGCCCGCTGGAGCTCGACGTCCCCCAGGCGCAGGTCGACGACGCCCGGGCGGCAATGGCGCCGATCGCGGCAGCCTTCAACGGAGACCCGACGTCCGAGCTCACCGTCGTCGGGATCACCGGGACCAATGGCAAGACCACCACGGCCTTCCTCGTGCGGCACGTGCTCGAGGCCGCCGTGAAGCAGTGCGGCCTCCTCGGGACGGTCCAGCAGGTGGTCGGCGGCCAGGTGGAGGAGGTCGAGCGGACCACTCCGGAGGCGATCGACCTGCAGCGCACCTTCGCCCGGATGATCGAGGCCGGGGACAGCGCCTGCGCGATGGAGGTCTCGTCGCACGCTCTCGTCCTGCACCGGGCCGACGCGATCGACTTCGCCGTCAAGGTCTTCACGAACCTGAGCCAGGACCACCTCGACTTCCATGCCGACATGGAGGACTACTTCGCCGCCAAGCGGCTGCTCTTCATGGGGGAGGGCGGCGCACCGGTGATCGAGCTCGAGGGAGGCATCTCCGTGGTCAACCTCGACGACCCATACGGGCAGCGCCTGGCGGGGGAGCTCGACACCGGGGAGGGCGGCGACTGCGTCACCTACTCGGCGGCCGGTGCGGGCGCCGATCTGAGCGCTCGCGACGTCACCTTCGACACCCACGGCTCCCGCTTCGTCTGCCTCACGCCGGATGGTGAGATCGACGTCCAGACGCCGTTGCCGGGCGACTTCAACGTCTCCAACGCGTTGGCGGCGCTGGCCGTCGCCCAGGCCCTCGGCCTTGATCTTCGGAAGTCCGCAAGCGCCCTGTCGTCAGCGGAGCAGGTCCCGGGCCGGTTCGAGTCGATCGACGAGGGCCAGTCCTTCGGTGTGATCGTGGATTACGCCCATACGCCGGATTCTCTGGAGAACGTGCTGACGGCGGGTCGGCGGCTGACCGGCGGACGGCTGATCTCGGTGTTCGGCTGCGGCGGCGACCGCGACCGGGAGAAGCGGCCTCTGATGGGCAGGGCGGGGGCCGACCTGTCTGACATCGCGGTGGTGACCTCAGACAACCCACGCTCGGAGGACCCGGAGGCGATCATCGAGCAGATTCGCGAGGGCATTCCGGACGACCCGCACGCGGAGGTCCTTGTGGACGCGGACAGGCGCGCGGCGATCGCCTCAGCCCTGAGTCGCGCCGGCGAGGGGGACCTGGTGGTGATCGCCGGCAAGGGTCACGAGCAGGGTCAGGAGTTCGAGGACGGGCGGAAGATCCCGTTCGACGATCGTGACGTGGCCCGCGAGGAGCTCCGCAAGCTGATGCGGCCGACCCCGAGTCCGCGCACAGCCGAATGACGCGCGCGGCCTTCGCATCTCTGCGTCCTCGGGCTCGCCCTTGCCACCAGCAAGGGCTTCGCCCTGAGTCCTTGATCTGCTCGACCGCACGCGCCCCCGGCTGGACGCGGATCGGGATCGGCCACCTCGCGAGCGGCGCAAGTTGATCTCGCTCGACGGCGACCGTCTCGCCTCCATGGCGGGGGCCGAGGTTCTTGCGCGCGGCGACGAGGGCGGCCCGAAGCGCGCTGTG
>Ga0126307_10001621_pt1 | contig 14889 bp, 16 predicted proteins | sample Plot28_FD_89955 | JGI IMG/M metagenome (GOLD analysis project Ga0126307, IMG submission 89955) | Serpentine soil microbial communities from UC McLaughlin Reserve, CA, USA - Plot28 | ecosystem: Environmental > Terrestrial > Soil > Grasslands | place: USA: UC McLaughlin Reserve, Lake County... | reverse complement strand
GTTCAGGCTGAGCGCCGCGTTAGCGTGCAGATCCATCCGGTTCCTCCTTGGAGGCTGCGGGTGCTTGGCAGCTCCCAGCCCCCAAGGGGGCCCGGATGAACCAACGTGCTCAGGAACTACACCTAGGGCTTCTCGTGCGTCTCGCGCGGCCGGCCACCGGCGAAGTCGGACGCCTCGCGCGCGTAGCGGGCGAACGCGGCGTCGGCTACGGCCGCGGCGTCCACGCCGGCGCCCCGGCGGTCCGCCGTCTCGGTCGCCCAGTCGGTGCCCTCGCCGTAGAGGTCCACGAGCTCGCCGAGCGTGAAGCTCGACCCGAGCCGCCGACGGAGCTCCTCGACGAGCGCCTCGACCACGAGCTCGAGATCCGCGCGGGCCGGCTCGGCCGCGTCCGCGACGCGCCGCTCGCCCTCGCGCCACTGGAAGAGCGCGTTCTCGACCGAGTACGGCGCGTCCACCGTGCTAGTCGTCGCCGTTGTCGTCGTCCTGCTCGCCTTCGCCCGCGCGCGAGATCACGATCCGGTCAGGCTCGACGATCACCGTGACTGGACGGTGACCCGCCCAGTGCTCGGCGTAGACGGCGTCGTCCTGGATCGCGGGGTCGAGCCAAAGGCCGTAGCCCTCGTCCCCGTGGTCGAAGGTGCCCTCGAGCGTCGTCGGCCGGCGCCTGCGGCCTCGGCCGCCGCGGCGACCGCGCCGGCGACGGCCGCGCTTCTCGCCCTCGGCGTCTCCCTCGCCCTCGGCGTCCGCCTGGGCGTCGGCGTCCGCCTCGTCCTCGCCGTGAGTGTCCTCCTCGGCGGCCTCGTCCTCCTCGGCCCTCCGCTCGGCCTCGAGCGCGGCCGCCACCAGCGCGTCGTCCTCGGCGCGCAGGTCAGGCTCCTCCGGCTCGGCGCCGCGGGCGAACGGCTCGCCGTCGCCGTCGCCGGCTTCAGCCGGCGCCAACTCGTGCTCGCGCTTGAAGGCGCGGATGTCGCCCACCGAGACATCGAGCTGATGGGCGATCCACGCGTCCGTGCGCCCCTGGCGGACCCAGGTCCTGATCTGGTTCAGTTGCGGCTTGAGCGATCTGCGTGCCAAGCGGCGCCGGAGACTAGCAATCGCTCCCAGAACGGTTCCCCGTTGCGCGCTTGGGTGAAGGATGGTTTATTGGATCCGCCCGCTATCCGTCAGGCAGGGGAGGCCCGAGGCGTGCTCGTTCTCACACGCAAGACGAATCAGAGCATCATGATCGGCGACGAGATCGAGATCTCCGTCCTCGCGATCATGGGCGAGAAGGTACGCATCGGGATCGAGGCGCCGCGCGCGGTACCGGTTTTCCGGCGCGAGGTATACGTGGAGATGAACCAGGACGCGAGCGCGCAGCGCGAGCACGTGAAGGACGCGCTCGACGGGCTCAAGAACTCGTGACGGCGTTCAGCCGGCGATCGCCGCCAGCGTCTGGAACATCACGAGCGTCACGACGACGGCGGTCGCGACGATCGTAAGCGCGAGCAGCGCGAAGCGCAGCTTGCCGGCCTTCCGCGTGCGCTCCACGCGACGCACTCGCGAGCGCTGGGCCGACTCCTTCCGGAGACGCTCGCGGCGGACGATCGACTCGGCGGCCTCCGCCCGGAAGGCCTCCTCGAAGTCGGCGAGCGATTGCCTCATCCGCATCGTCGGCGGAAGGCTACCAGTGGCCTCGCGATCAAAAGTAAGCTTCGGTACCTTGATCGTCACGCGGTGGCCCTCTCCCTCGCCGCCTCGTCGTAGACGCGCACGAAGCGCAGATAGTTGTCGGCCACCCGCTTCGTCGCATCCTCGCGCTCCGTGCTCCCGTCGAGCCAGCTCTCCAGCGCGTCCCACCAGATCGTCCGGCCGATGGCGAAGCCCGCATAGCCGTCCACCGGCGCGCCCTGACGCAGCCAGTGGTCGACCTTCGCGTCATCGGCGCCGCGTCCGAGCACGACGCAGGTAACGCCGTCGCGGCCGTCGCGGCGGCAGGTCTCGGAGATCCGCTCGCAGTCCTCGCGCGAGTCGATGCCCTCGATCTTCCAGATGTCCGCCTCGATCCCGCCGTCCTGGAGGTCCGTGATGGCCCGGCGCATGAGCTCGGGACGCAACTCTGCGTCGTAGCGGTCCGAGTCGCCACCCACCTGCTCGAGCTGCGCCTCCTCGGCGGGTACCAGCAGCTCGAAGAGGAACTTGCGGTCGCGCTCGTGGAGCCAGTCCGAGAGCCGCCGAAGCCGCTCGGCCTGGCGGCGGTTCATCTCGGCGTCGCCGTCCGGGTTGTAGCGGACCAGCACCTTCGAGAAGTGGGGGTCGAAGCGCTCGATGTGGTCGCCGAACGCGTCGCCGTACTCGAAGTCGAACTCGTTCTGACCCGACTTCTCGACCGGCATGGCGAGCAGCAGGCCGCGCTCCTTGGCTTCGCCGGGCACGTTCTTCGGCGCGCCGAACTGCTCGTCGACCAGCACCCCGGTCGCGCCCGCCTCGGCGCCCTGCTCGACGGCCCTCAGCATGCCGTCGAAGATCAACCGCTTCGCCTCCGCGATCCGGTCGGTCTCCTCGGCCGTCGGCTCGCCGTCGATACCGAACATCTTCTTCTGAAATGAGCCGCGGTGATCGAACGCGAGGATGTAGAGCTTGCCGTCGTAGCCGAGTGCCATCGAGTCTCCTAGTCGGAAGTTCACCGGACTTATACCCCGTTTGCCGCCGAGGCCCCCGGTTACGATGCCTCCGTGGAGCACCGCTTCACCGGGCCCTCCTACACCCTCGGCATCGAGGAGGAGCTCATGATCGTGGACGAGCAGACGTTCGACCTCGCCCAGTCGATCGAGGGGCTGCTCGAGGATCTAGTCGACGTCGTCCCAGCCGGCGAGGTGAAGCCCGAGCTGATGGAGTCGGTGTGCGAGATCGCGACCACGCCGGTGGCGAACACCTCCGAGGCCGCTCGCCAGCTCCGGGCGCTGCGGCGAACGGTGCAGCAGGTCGCCCGCCAGCGCGGACTCGCGATGGGGTCCGCCGGTACCCACCCGTTCGCGATGTGGGAGGACCAGCGGATCGTCGCGCGGCCCCGCTATCGCGACCTCATCTCGGGCCTCCAGTTCGTCGCGCGCCAGGAGCTGATCTTCGGGATTCACGTGCACGTCGGCCTCGACGACGCCGACAAGGCAATCCACGTGACGAACGGAATGCGCGTGCACGTGCCGCTGCTGCTCGCCCTATCGGGCAACTCGCCCTTCTGGCGCGGCGACGCCACCGGCCTCGACTCCACCCGCACGCCGATCTTCCGCGCCTTCCCGCGGGTGGGCATCCCGCCGCGCTACGAGGACTTCGCCGACTGGTCGCGCCGCATCCAGTTCATGACGGAGTCGAAGGTGATCGGCGACTACACGTACCTCTGGTACGACGTCCGCCCGCATCCCAACTTCGGCACGATCGAGATCCGCTGCATGGACTCGCAGACGCGCGTGGAGCACACGCTCGCGATCGCGGCGCTGATCCAGGCCATGGTCAAGGAGCTGGCCGAGCACTACGACGCCGGCAACGAGTTGTCTCGCTACCCGTACGAGATGCTCGACGAGAACAAGTGGCTCGCCGCCCGCCATGGCCTCGGCGCCTCGCTGGTCGACCTCCCGGCGATCACCCGCGTGCCGGTGCCCGAGCTCGCCCGGCGCGTGATCGACCGGCTGCGCCCTCACGCCGAGGAGCTCGGCTCGGTCGAGGAGTACGACCTGCTCGACGACATACTCGAGAACGGCAACGGGGCGTCGCGCCAGGAGGTCGTGTACGAGGCGAACCACGACCTGCGCGAGGTGATGCGCGAGATCCTCGACGCCACGGTGCCCGACGAGGCCGGCGAGCCCGCCGAGTCACCGCGCGAGTAGCCGCCCCTGGGCGGGTACTCTGAGAGAGGCGTGTCGCAGCCCGACCTCTTCGTAGTCTGCAAGAACTGCGGGTCCGAGGTGAGCCCGTACATCACCGAATGTCCGTACTGCGGGCAGCGGATCCGCAAGCGCGCGCCGAAGATCGACCGCTCGGGCGGAGAGGCGCAGCCCAAGCGCCGCGGCCGCGCGCGGCTCTCGCGCCTGCGCGCCGACGAGATCACCGGAATCGCGCCGGACACGCGTCCCTACGCGACCGGGATCCTCCTGCTCGCCTGTGCCGGCCTGATGCTGCTCTACGCGGCCGATCCGGGCCTCGACCTCGGCTATCTGGTGGTCGTCCCGGACGACCCGCAGATCGCGCAGGACGACATCTGGCGCTGGTTCGTCACGCCGTTCCTGCACGCTGACCAGCTCGGCTACGCGTTCGTCGCGCTGATCCCGGTCGGGATCTTCGGCACGTTGCTCGAACGCCGGTTCGGGCCACTGCCGGTGGTCGCGCTGTTCGTGCTCTGCGGCGCGGCCGGGTCAGCGCTGTCGGTGCTGGCGGAGACGCCGCCGCTCCTGGATGACGCTCCGGGCTACGTCGTGATGGGCGCGAACGGGGCGGCCCTCGGAATGCTGTGTGCCTGGCTCGTGAACGACCGCATGGCCGCCCGTCGCGGCGACGACCGCGAGAACGACCTGCTGGGCGTATACGTGATCGCGGTCGTGCTCGTGCTGCTTTCGCTGACCACCGAGGAGGCGAACATCGCCGCCGCGGTGGGCGGCGCCCTGGCGGGCGCGCTGCTCGGGCTCGCGCTGCCGGCGTTCACGCGCAAGGGCATCGCCTGACCTTGTTCAGCGACGACCAGCTCGAGGCGGCCGTCCAGGCCCTCTCCGACCCCGACCGCTTCGCCGGCGCCGAGCGGCTCGTGGCCGCTGCCGCGCCGCAGCTTCAGCGCATCCTCGGCGAGGCGCTCCACGAGGGCGGCTGGTTCGGCGACGCGCACGCGTCGCAAGTGCGCTCGGTCGCATCCGAGCCGGATCCCGCGGCGCGCGCGGAGCGGATCGAGCGGCTCATCGCCGAGGAGACGCGCATGGGGATGCTGGTCGGCGTGGCCGTCGGGTGGGAGCTCGCCCGTGAACTGGGAATGTTCCCGTCAGAACCGACCGAAGGAGACTGAACCGTGGACATCCGCTTCCTGGGCCACGCCTGCTTCGAGCTGGCGGAGGGCGACGCGCGCGTGCTCGTCGACCCGTTCCTGACCGGCAACCCGAAGGCCGCCATCGACGCCTCAGAGGCAGAGCCCACGCACATCTTCCTCACGCACGGACACCCCGACCACTGGGGCGACATCGTCGACATCGCCAAGCGGACGGGCGCCGAGTGCATCGCGATCACCGAGCTCGCGGACGAGCTCGGCGACCAGGGGATCGAGAAGGTCACCGATCCGAACCTCGGCGGCACGGTCGAGTACTCGGGCGGCTGGGTGCGCGTCGTGCCCGCGTGGCACACATCGACGACGCCTGGCGGCAGGGTGAACACGCCCGCCGGCCTCGTGATCAACCTGGGCGGCAAGACGGTCTACCACCTGGGCGACACCGCGCTGTTCTCCGATCTGCGCCTGGTCGGCGAGCGGGACCGGCTCGACGCCGCGCTCATGTGCATCGGCGGCCACTACACGATGGACCGCCATGACGCCGTGATCGCATGCGAGCTGATCGGGGCGCGCACGGTGATCCCGTGCCACTACGACACCTTCCCGCCGATCGAGACCGACGCTCAAGCCTTCAAGGCCGACGTGGAGCGCCGGACGAGCGGCGAAGGCGGCCGTCAGACGACCGTCGAGGTGCTCGAGCCGGGTGCCTCGCTGACGCTCTGACCCGCGCGGCGGCAGGCTACGGCTCCCGCTGCGCGCCGCGCTGGAACCAGATCGGCCGATCCTTCCAGTCGTGGGCCACGAGAGCGACTCCGACGGCGGCGAGCACCACGCCGGTGGCGCCGTGGTGCACACGCTGGCCGCCGATCCAGAGACGGCGCTGGACCGGGTCGAAGCCGACCAGGTGATTACCGTGTGTCCATGGGCGGGTCATTGTGTCTCTCCGCACTACCTGTGATCGGCAAAAGGCGCCGATCTCCCACTCGGCCATTCGTCCTTATTGCGCTGCTCGGATTAATGGCGGTCGCGGCCGGCTGCGGCGGCGACGACGAGCCGGAGGCCACCACCGCCGAGACTCTCACGACGCCCACCGCGCCGGAGACCGAGACGGAGGAGCCGGAGACCGAGACGGAGACCGCGCCGGCGACGACGATCGAGACCGAGACGACCCCGACCGACGACGAACCGCCGTCGACCTCGCCCGAGGACCAGCCCGGCGGCGCCGGCGACGAGGAGGCGGCGCGCACGCTCGCGCTCTTCACGGGTCGCGACGGTCGGATCGTGCCACGCCTCATACGCGTTCCGGCCTTCATCTCGGTGCGGGTCGAGCTGCGCTCGGCGGACGGACGCGAGTACGGCCTCGACTTCGACGGCGAGACACTCAGCGTGGGCGGCGGGCTTGGATCCGTGTCGACCACATTCGACGGGCTGCGCCCGGGCGGGGTGCTCGCGGGACGGCCGATTGGGGCCGGAAACCCGGTGCGCGTGGCGGCCACGGCCGAGCCGGGGCCCTGAGTTGGCCAGCCAGCCAGGCCTCCGGTAGGCTCTCGCCGCGAGCCCCCTGAACACGAGGAGAGACACTGCCGTGAGCGATTCGGTCACCCAGCGGACAGACCGCGAGGACTTCCAGGCCACGAGCGATCCCGCGGTGCTCGAGTCGGCCGATCGTGGCGAGGTGCACCTCCTCGGCTACTCGCAGCTGTACGAGCTCTGGGAGCGCCAGCAGTGGTCGACCCAGGACCTCGACTTCACCCAGGACCGGATCGACTGGCACGAGCGCATCCCTGAGGAGGAGCGCTTCCAACGCATGTACGGGCTCTCCTCGTTCTTCATCGGGGAGCAGAAGGTGGCCGAGGAGCTCGGGCCGATGATGCGCGCGGCGCCGACGGAGGAGATGCGCATCTTCCTCTGCACCCAGATTGCGGACGAGGCCCGGCACGTGCGCTTCTTCAACCGCTTCTACGAGGAGGTCGGCGTGCTCGAGGCGGACACGCTGACGGGCCGCCTCGCCGAGACGAGCGAGCACGTGAATCCGGAGTTCAACCAGCTCTTCGACGAGATGCTGAAGAGCCGCGTGGATGCGCTTGCGCGCAAGCCGGAGGACCTCGAGACGCTCGTCGAGGCCGTGACGCTCTACCACATGGTGATCGAGGGCATGCTCGCCCTCACCGGCCAGCACTTCATCCTCGAGTACAACGAGGAGGTGGGCACGCTGCCCGGCTTCTGCGAGGGCTTCAACAACATCGCGCGCGACGAGCACCGCCACGTCGCGTTCGGGGCGCGTTTCCTGCGGGAGATGGCGCAGACCGATCCGAAGTACGGCGCGGCGATCGCGCGCACGCTTACCGAGGTCGCGCCGATTGCCGACTCCGTGCTTCAGCCCAAGTGGTACGTGGAGGGCGAGACCGAGGTGCTCGGTGCGAGCCTGGAGGAGACGCGCGCCTTCGCGATGAAGGCGCTCGAGCGGCGCCTCAAGGTCATCGGGCTGGCGCCCGCCGCGGCCGCCTGAGGCGCGCCCTCAGAACATCCTGCCGCCGAGCGGAACGTCGGCGTCGGGCCGCAGCAGGATCACGCGTCCCTCCTCGTCCGCGACGCCCAGCGTGAGGACCTCCGACACGAACGGCCCGATCTGGCGCGGCGGAAAGTTGACGACGGCGACGACGAGCCGGCCCTCGAGCTCCTCACGCAAGTAGTTCTTGATCTGAGCCGACGAGCGCTTCTCGCCGAGCTCGGGGCCGAAGTCGATCACGAGCTTCCACGCCGGCTTGCGCGCCTGGGGGAAGTCGTCGACCCGCACCACGCGGCCGACGCGGATGTCGACCTTCAGGAAGTCGTCGAACTCGATCGTCACAGCGCGGGCAGCCTAACGAGCCGCCGAGACCGGCCCCGGCAGCACCGGCCGGGTTACGGGGTGAGCGGCGGCGGTGGCGGCGCCGTGGTGGTCGGCTCGGGCTCACCCGCCGGCGGCGCCGGCGCGGGGTCCTCGATCACGGGCTGCTCGACGGTGGGCTCGCCGGGTGCCGGGTCGGTCGGTGCCGTCGGCTCGCCCGGCGGCGTGGTGGGCTCGACAGGTGCCTCCGTCGTAGGCGGCAACACCACGGTCGAGCCCTCTTCCTGGACCGGGGTGGGCGCCCGAGCCGGAGCGGGTGCCGGAACCGGTGCGGACACCGGCGCGGGTGCCGCCGCCGGCTGAGCGTCCGCGGGCTTCGCGTGCTCGCGCGGGGCCGACTTGTGCGCGGGCTTTGTGGCGGGCGCGGGGCGCGCGGGCGGGGTGGTAAGGGGAGCGGCCACCACCGGCGGCGTGGCCGAGGCCACCTGGGCGGGCGTGGGAGCCCCGTCGCGCTCTCCGGCGTGACGCATCTCGACGGCACCCGCGGTCACGATCACCGCCGCCGCCATCCCGGCGGCCGCCTTCGAGGCGAGCGCCGAGACGCCCGCCGAGACCGCGCCGCCCGCGGTGATCCCACCGGCGGCAGAGGCCGCCGCCCCCGCCATGCCCGTCCCCGCCATGCCGACGCCCGCACCGCCGCCGCCAGACGCAGCCGCGGCCGAGGCGCCGCCCATGCCGACCTTCGCAACCCAAAGCTTCTTCAACGCGAGAAGCGGTCCGATCGGGTAGAGCGAGGCGAGCGCATGCGAGGTCTTCCGGAGCTCGCCCTTGAAGGTCCGGCAGCGTTGGCAGGTCTTCAGGTGCCGCCGCACCGGCGCGGACGACCTGGTCAGCCCCTCCGCGACCTGCCCGAGCTCGAGCCGGACCTCCGCGCACGTGAGCAGGCGCGCCTCCGCGGCCTCCGCGAGCGAGACGCGTGCGCGAACCAGCAGCGACTTGACGCTCGGCACGGTCGTGTCCATCGCTTCGGCGATCTGGTCGTACGACAGCGCGTCGATCTCGCGCAGGAGCAGGGCCGTGCGCTGGGTCTCCGGCAGGTCCTGGACGTCGGCGACTATCTGCCGGAATTCCTCCCGGCGGTGAACGGTGTCCGCCGTCGTGGCCCCGCCGTCGCGCTCGAAGACGTCCATCGAGTCCTGCCCGGCCGGCTGCGGCCGGCGCAGGTGGTTGAGGCAGCGGTTACGGGCGATCCGGTAGAGCCACGGCCGCGCGTTGATCGGGCGGTCGTCGCCCAGAAGTGCGTTGTAGGCGGCCGCGAACACCTCCTGGAGCACGTCCTCGGCGTCCTCCTTCGAGCCGAGCATGTGGCGGCAGAAGGCGAGCAGGCGCGGCTGATAGCGCTGGACCAGTGCTTCGAAGGCGCCCTGGTGACCCCGGCGCGTGAGCGCGACCAGCCGCTCGTCCCCCTGCAGGCGCAGGAGCGGTGAGCGCGCGGCCAGCGCAGGGAGGGCCGCGGTATGCCGAAGTGCGGAAGCTTCCAAGCGAAACTCTCGGAACGGGTACCCGTGCCGGGAACACGGTAGCGGGCCGGGAGTTGCGCGCGGCGTGGCCGTCCGCGAACTACCCTTGCGGGGGCCCGGGTAGCCCAACTGGTCGAGGCCGCCGGCTTAAACCCGGTGTGAGTTGTGGGTTCGAATCCCACCCCGGGCATCGCGCGCGTTCAGGCTCTTGAAATACATCGGCCGTGCCGTCGACCCAGAGCCATGACGAAGATCTCGCCGGCCCGCGCCGCGCCGCAAGCTCACCCTCAGTACACGCTCGCGAAGCGACTCGACCTCAAGCGCTACTCCACCGTTGTCATCTGGTGCCGGGGCCTTCGGCGTGGCGTTCACGAGCGCGCCGCTGTCGGCGTCCTAAGCCGCCTCGGGCACGCTCTCGTGCTGAGCCTCCGTGTGCTCGCGTAGCGCGCGCCCACCTCCGCGGGCGCTGCTCGGCCACCAGACCCGGTCGCCCAGCAGCTCAACAGCCGCCGGCACCATGATCGTGCGAACGACGAAGGTGTCGAGCAGGATGCCGACGGCCACCATGAAGCCGATGTTGAACGCGAACGTGACCGGGAGCGTCATCAGCACCGCGAACGTGCCCGCCAGGATCAGCCCCGCGCTCGTGATTACCGGCCCGGTGGCGGCCAGCGCGCGCAGCACGCCCTCGCGCGTGCCGTATGTGCTTGCCTCCTCGCGCACGCGACTCATCAGGAAGATCGTGTAGTCGACGCCGAGCGCCACGAGGAAGATGAACGCGAACGTCGGTAGCGAGGCGTCGACACCGGCGCTGCCCTCTACCCGGATGAAGAAGAAGATCGACAGCCCAAGGGTGCCGAAGAACGACGCCATCACCGTTGCGATCAGCACCAGCGGCGCCACGATCGCCTGGAGCAGGATGCCGAGGATCAGCGTGATGACCAGCAACGCGACCGGGACGATCACGCGCAGGTCCCGCTCGGCAGCCACGTTGAAGTCCTCCTGAACGGCGCTGCCCGCCCCCACGAGCGCCGTGGCTCCACCTGGAAGGTCGTCCACACGATCGCGCAGCGTGTCGACGCGCGCGAGCGCCGCCTCCGAGTACGGGTCGTCGACGAAGGTCGCGTCGATCTTGCCGATCGCGCCGTCCTCGGAGCGCTGCGGCTCGCTCACCGAGTCGACGCCGTCGATGCCCTCAACGCGCTCGCGCGCCTCGTCGAGGTCGGCGTCGGTCGCGGGCCCGTTCTGCCGCTGGACGAGGATCGACGTTGGCCCGAGCGCGCCCTGCGGGAACGACTCGCCGAGCACGTCGAAGCCGTCCACGCTCTCGACCGACTTCTTGAAGAAGCCGCCGATCGAGTAGTCCTCCTTGTAGGCGAGCAGGCCGAGGCTGAAGAGCGCGAACAGGGCGACCGTCGCCACCAGCGCAAGCCCGGGGCGCCGGAGAACGCGGTCGCCGAAGCGCCGCCAGATCCCCGCGCGCCGTTCGAGGTCCACGTCGGGGTCGTATGCGACCGCCGCGCGGCGCGGCCAGAAGCCGCGACGCCCGGCGGCGGTCAGGAGCGCGGGCAGGAGCGTCAGCCCGGCGAGCAGCACGGACGCCACGCCGATCGCGGAGACCGGCCCGAGCGCCTTCGTGGAGCCGGTGTCCGCCAGGAGCAGCACCAGCATCGCCGCGACCACCGTGCAGCCGCTCGCGAGCAGCGCCGGACCCGCTCGACGCAGTGCGCGCGCCATCGCCTCGTGCTTGTCCTCGACCCTGTGAAGCTCCTCGCGGTAGCGGCTCACGAGCAGCAGGCAATAGTCCGTGCCCACTCCGAACATGAGCACGACGAGGATGCTCGTGCCGTTCGAGTTGACGGTGTTGCCGGCGTCCGCGTACAGGTAGATGAAGCCTGTCGCGACCTGGTAGGCGAGGCCCACCACCACGATCGGGATCACCGCGATCAGCGGCGCGCGGTAGATCGCGCCGAGCAGCACCAGCACGAGCACGACCGTGGCGAGCAGCAGCTTCACGTCGAGCTCGCCGAAGACCTCCTCGAAGTCGGCCCATAGCCCGAGGTCTCCCGTCACGTAGGTGTGGAGCCCGGCGCCGCCGTCCCCGATCACATCGCGGGTCTCCTTACCCCAGTCGGCAACCCTGTCGAAGTCGAGCGGAACGGTGATCACCGTGTACGCGGCGTCGCCACCGTCGGAGACGAGGCCCGGCGGCGAGCCCTCGGCAAACGGCACCTGCGCCGGCTCGGCGACCGGGATTGCGTCGTCGACGCGCCGCGCGTCGCGCGCGATCTTCCGCTTGTCGGCGCCGGTGAGACCGCCCGCGCGCGTGTAGACGATCAACCCGATCGTCGTCTCGCCACCCGGAAAACGCTCCTTCAGCAGCTCCTGAACCCGCGTCGACTCGGCGTCCGAGGGAAGGAAGCTGGCGGTCTCGTCGTTCGTGACGTCGGCCAGCTTCGCGCCAAGGGGCGAGAGCGCGACGACGGCCAGGATCCACAGCCCGATGACGATCCACTTGGTACGACGTCCTGTGACGAAGGAGGCAAGCGCAGTCACGGCCGGCCAAGTTAGCGCGAGCCGCGCTCGGTCGTCCGCGAACCGCGTAGTGCGCGTCTCGTCGGGTATACACGGGGCATGGGCAAGCTGTTCTTCATCCCGGTCTCCGTGGGCGGCGGCCTTCTCGCCGGGTTCCTATCGAAGAAGATCTTCGACCAGCTATGGGGTTTGGTCGACGACGAGGAGCCGCCCGACTCGAAGCACCGCGACATCGAGTGGAGGCGGCTGCTGCTCGCCGGAGCGATTCAGGGCGCCATCTTCCGCATGGTGAAGGAGGCCTTCGACCACGGAAGCCGTCGCGCCTACTACCGGACGACCGGCTCCTGGCCGGGCGAGAAGCACCCCGATCCGGCCTGAGACCCGCCGCGGCCGCATCGGTCGCCCTGGCAGGAACTCGCCGACGCCGTGGCGTCGCGGTAGATGGGCGCCGTCTCCCGATCGTCGGACATCGCTGCAGCCGCCGATACCCTTGACGATACGCAAGCGCATGCGTCGGCTGGGCAGACGGGACGGACCTCGAACGGGACGGATTCGTGGAACGGCGTACGACGCGCCGTGTAGCCGTTCGATCAGGGATGACTGGAGCAAAGGCGAAGCAGGCGTGAGAACTGGCCCGTCCGTTGAAGCGACCTCGTCGAGGTTGTTGGCTACTCGCGAAACGGCGCTTGCGGTGGTCGCTGCGCTGTTCGTGGTGATAACGGGATTGCGTTTCTGGATCGATCCGGACGTGGACGGGGTCACCCTGCTCTACACCCTGCCGGTCGCATTGGCGGCGATCCGGTTCGGTCCGGTGCCCGGGCTGGTCACCGCCGCGCTCGCCGTCGCCCTTTACGCGCTTTGGGCCGAGCTCGCAGACGCTTCAACCGGCGTGGTGCAGTTCGGCTCGCGAGCCGTGGTGTTCGCGCTGCTCGGGGGCGGGCTTGGGGAGTACTCGGAGAGGCTGCAAAATGCCCGCCGAGGGGAGCGGATCCTGCTCGAGCAGGCCTCGCAGGCGGAGATCGTGTCGGGCTTCGGCTCATGGTCGTCGGACCCGGGCTCGGGCGTGATGCGTTGGTCAGACGGGCTCTACCGGTTGTTCGGTCTCGAGCCGGGCGCCGTCCAGCCGTCGTTGCAGGCTTTTCTGGAGCTCGTGCACCCCGACGATCGCGCACGTGTCGAGGAGGTCGCACTCCGCGCGCTTGACGGATCGGAGGCGTCGATCGGCGAGTTCCGGATCGTCCGACCAGACGGAGCTGAACGGATCCTGCGGGGCGTTGCCACAGCGGTCACCGATGGGCGGGGCGACACCGTGTCGGTGCTCGGGACGTCGCAGGACGTGACGGCGCGCACGATCGCCGAACGCGAGCTCAGGGCGAGCGAGGCGCGCTACAGGTCGCTGATAGAGCACGCGCCAGAGGCGATCGTCGTGCTCGACGTGGAGCGCGGCTGCTTCTCGCAGGTCAACGAGAACGCCGCCCGGCTGTTCAAGCTGTCCCGCGAGGAGCTGCTGCGCCTCGGGCCGGCCGAGCTCAGCCCTCCGACGCAGCCGGACGGGCGCAACTCGCGCGAGGCTGCGAGCGCGTACGTCGCCGAGGCGGTCGCGGGAGCCACACCTGAATTCGAGTGGGTTCACCGCGCGGCGGACGGGACCGATGTCACGTGCGAGGTGCGGCTCGTACGGTTGCCGGGGAGCGAGCCGGGGCTCGTGCGTGGCAGCGTGAGCGACGTGGGCCCGCGCAAGCGCATGGAGCGCCGACTGAGGCGTGCGGAGGGCGAGCGGCTGGTCGCGGCGCGGGCACGGGACGTCCACCGCGTGACCGAGGCGGCGCTGGCTCATCTGAGCCTGCCGGACCTGCTTCCCGAGCTCGTCGCGCGGCTACGGCAGATCCTCGACGTCGACAACGCCGCTGTGCTGCTGGCGGACGATCGCGGCGATTTGACCGTGGAGGCCGCGGACGGAATCGAGCAGGCCGTCGTAGGTATGCGGATCCCCGCGGGACAGGGCTTCGCGGGCCGGGTCGCCTCGAGGCGTGAACCGATTGCGCTGTACGGCGAGGACGTCAAGCAGACCGTCGTGAATCCTGTGCTGCGGGACGCCAGCGCGCTGCTCGGCCTGCCGTTGATAGTCGACGACCATGTCGTCGGCGTGCTCCACGTCGGCTCGCTTGCCGAACGGCGCTTCACCGACGACGAGGTGTCGCTGCTACAGCTCGCGGCGGATCGGGCGGCGCTCGGCATCCAGCATGCCCGGATCTACGAACGCGAGCGGGCCACCGCCGAGACGCTTCAGCGCGCGCTATTGCCCGATCGCCTCCCCGACGCGCCCGGCCTCGAGCTCGCGGCGAGTTACCAGGCGGCCGGCGACGGTTGGGACGTCGGCGGCGACTTCTACGACGCTTTCGCACTCGACGACGGACGTTGGGTGATCGTGATCGGCGACGCATGTGGGAAGGGACCCGAGGCCGCCGCGCTCACGGCGCTGGTCCGCTACACGCTCCGCGCCGAGGCGACGCGCGGACGACGGCCGGCGGCGCTGCTCGAACGCCTCAACCGCGCGATCCTGCAGCAGCGCTCCGACTACCGCTTCTGCACCGTCGCGTGCGCAATGATCGAGCTCGATGGCCCTGAGGCGCTGCTGACCGTGTCCGCCGGGGGCCATCCGCTTCCGCTCGTGCTGCGTGCCGCCGGCACGGTTGAGCCGATCGGGCGCGTCGGCGATCTGATCGGCATCCATCAGGAGGTCGATGTCGCCGACGTCACAGTTGCCCTTGGGGACGGCGACACCGTCATCTTCTATACCGACGGCCTCGTCGAAGCCAACGCGCCCCGGCACGTCGTCGGCGTCGAGGAACTCAGCGCCCTGATCACTCGCTGTTCGAGCCTCCCGCTGTTCGAGCTCGTCCAGAAGCTGCGCGCCGACGCGATCGGGCAAGGCGACTATCCGCCGAGGGACGATGTCGCGATCCTCGCGTTCCGTCGCGTTGCGATGGAGGCAGCGCAGG